>Ga0315281_10002148_pt1 | contig 29274 bp, 30 predicted proteins | sample YL17G07_0_MG_FD_204540 | JGI IMG/M metagenome (GOLD analysis project Ga0315281, IMG submission 204540) | Sediment microbial communities from Yellowstone Lake, YNP, Wyoming, USA - YL17G07_0 | ecosystem: Environmental > Aquatic > Freshwater > Lake > Sediment | place: USA: Wyoming | collected...
TTCAAGGATCTGCAGGAGCTTGGAATGAGATTCCTCGAATCGTTCGAACGGGAACGCTGTGGTGCCAAGACTCTCCTGATTGGTGACCATGACCAGCGCGAAGCCCCGGTTCACAAGAAGGCGCATTCCTCGGATAGCCCCTGGAATTAACTCGAGTTTTTCGAGCGAGTCAACGCGCTCATCGCGAGGCTCGACAATGATTGATCCGTCCCGGTCGAGGAATACAACCTTCATGCAAACCGCTCCCATTGTCGCATGATGTGAATTCCGGTTTCCCAAGTAAACGAAGTGTACAGTGAAGATGCAAGTACGCGGTCGAAGATATTTCCCTTGTCAATCAGACGCATTTTCTCTACATTTTTCAGGCTTATGATAGGCTTTCACGACATCGAGCTTGCGTATGAAGTTGTGAGGCGCGTGGTGCACAAGACGCCTCTCCTCACGTCGCAGCAGTTTAACCAGCACGCGGGCAACGATGTGTTCTTGAAGGCGGAAAATCTGCAACGAATTGGAGCGTTCAAGATTCGTGGAGCCTACAACAAGATTTACTCGCTGGCGGCGGAAGAGCGTCGACGCGGTGTCGTGGCACATTCCTCCGGTAACCACGCGCAGGGCGTGGCGCTCGCGGCAAAGCTCCTCGGTACGCGCGCTGTGGTTGTCATGCCAAAAAGCTCGCCACCGAACAAAGTCGCGGGCACGAAGGCCTACGGAGCCGAGATCATCTTCTGCGAGGATTCTTCGGACGATCGTGAACGGGTGGCAAAACAGCTTCAGGAACAGCATAACTACGTACCGGTCCCGCCCTTCGACGATGACAGGATCATTGCAGGGCAGGGGACCGCGACAATTGAGATTGCGAAGGACATCCAGGAGCTCGATTACCTGTTTGTTCCCGTCGGCGGCGGCGGGTTGATTGCCGGCAATGCTGTTGCAGCGAAGCAGTTGTTTCCTGGAATCAGGGTCATTGGCGTCGAGACAGAACCGGCGAACGATTGCTATCAATCGTTCCGCAAGAAAGAAATCGTCCGCATCAGCCCGCCGAAAACGATCGCCGACGGTATGCGAACACAGGCCGTCGGAAAACGGAATTTTGAGATCATTCTGAAGTACGTGGACGATGTGATCACCGTGACCGATGAGCAGGTGATCGAGATGATGCGGTTCTTCCTGGAGCGGATGAAGATTGTCGTCGAGCCGACGGGAGCAGTAGCACCGGCGGCGGTGTTTCACAACATTTTGCGCCTGGTCGGAAAGAGGGTCTGTGCCATCATCAGCGGCGGCAATATTGATATGGCACTTCTGAAAACTTGGCTGTGACACGCCAGGCGGCATGTGGAGTTGCATCGCTGCCATGTGTTGCCTCAACTTGCCGCTTATCAAAATCTTTCATACAATTAAACTCAGCTATCGAATCTGTCCAACTCAACCAGCATTCCCCAATTTGAAATTCGCAATTCGAAATTGCCATGAAGCTTGCCGTTTGCATTAATCACGTCCCGGATACTGCAGCGAAAATCATCGTGGGTCCTGATGGAAAGACTATCGACAAGTCCGGGGTAACGTACGTCATCAGCCCGTATGACGAATTCGCGATCGAGGAATGCCTGAGACTGAGGGAGAAAAACAGAGGGGATGTGACGGTGGTCTCTCTCGGCGGTGACACGCATAAGGGAACCCTCCGCAAAGCTCTTGCGATGGGTGTGGACAAAGCGGTGCTGCTGAAGGATGAGGGCACTCGCGATTCGTTTGCTGTTGCTCGGGCGCTCGCCGATTATCTCAAAGAGCTCTCACCCGATGTCATCTTCTTCGGCAAACAATCGGTCGACTACGATGATTCTGCCGTAGCGGTAATGGTTGCGGAAATGCTTGGGTTGCCTTCGGTCACCGTTGTTGTAAAGCTCGATGTCGCCGACGGCAAGGCTATTGCGGAACGCGAGGTTGAAGGGGGGCGAGAGGTCGTGGAAACGCGACTCCCCGCAGTGTTCACAGCCCAAAAGGGATTGAATGAGCCTCGGTATCCGTCGCTGAAGGGCATCATGGCCGCCAAGAGCAAACCGATTGAGGAGCGACCTGCGTCACCGGCCGAGACAAAGGTCGAGGTGCTCGGCATGCAGAAGCCACCTGCCAGACCTTCTGGAAGGATTGTTGGCACCGACGTCAGTGCGGTACCCGAGCTTGTTCGGCTGCTCCACGAAGAAGCAAAAGTGATATAGGGATTGTCAGCGCCGGCCTGCTCGCCATTTTTTTGGCAGAAGGCGCATCCGCCAAAAGGCTCGGTGGACAAGTCCGCCTTCGGCGGAGATTTCCAATTCTCGATTGACCACCATGGATCGAGGCCTGCTGCGAGCTGGCAGCTAAACGCCGACCGCCGATAGCTGAACGCACACTTCCTTTTTTTGTATTTCATTGATTATGAAGATCCTCGCCTTTGCAGAACAGCGTGACAACAAGTTCAAAAAGCCTGCGTTTGAGGCCATCACAGCCGCTTGCACAGTTGCCGAGCAGACCGGTGGAGAAGTCCTGGCGCTAGCGGTCGGCTCCGGCATCCAATCCGTTGCCAGCACGCTTGGTCGATACGGTGCCCGGAAAGTGCTTGTCGTGGAAGATCCTCGGCTCGGGTTGTATTCCTCAACCGCCTATGCACGGATTGTCGCAGAAGTGGCACAAGCCCAGCAGGTGAATGTGCTCATGATTCCTGCTACTGCTTTGGGCAAAGATCTCGCTCCGCGGGTTGCCGTGAAGCTCGGCGCTGGACTGGCGGCCGACTGCACATTGCTGAGGGTGGAGAACGGAGAGATTATTGCGACGCGCCCTGTCTACGCAGGCAAAGCATTGCTAGGCATCCGCGTGACCTCGGCTGTTAAGGTCTTTACTCTCCGTCCGAATGTCTTCTCAGCAGGGGTTGGGGACGGGGAAACAGCGCTGGTGGAGCAAGTCTCTTTCCAATTTGCGGAACACGATTTTGCGGCGATCGTCAAAGAAGTAAAACAATCCGCCGGCAAAGTTGATGTTGCTGAAGCGGATATCATCGTCTCGGGCGGCAGAGGCTTGAAAGGTGCTGAGGGATTCCGCATGATTGAACAACTCGCGGACGCTCTCGGTGGTGCTGTTGGAGCCTCGCGGGCCGTTGTTGATGCCGGGTGGCGTCCACATGAAGAGCAGGTTGGTCAAACTGGGAAAACGGTCTCACCATCACTCTACGTTGCGGTTGGGGTATCCGGTGCGATTCAGCACCTTGCGGGAATGTCTTCTTCGAAGTATATTGTAGCTATCAACAAAGACAAAGACGCGCCCATCTTTCAAGTGGCAACCTACGGCGTTGTAGGAGACGCGTTTGAAATTGTTCCGGCGCTGACGGTAGAGGTCAAGAAGCTGCTCGGTAAATCCTAATGTTGTGTTCGATGTAAGGAGGAGAATCTGTGGAGAGGGTGCAAGTGGATATTCTCGGACTCTCAACGAGTCCATCCAGCGGCGGCGCCTATGCGCTCATTCTGAAAGAGGTCAACGGAGCTCGTCGGTTGCCGATCATTATCGGAGCGTTCGAAGCGCAATCGATCGCACTCGAGATGGAGGGGATCAAGCCGCCGCGCCCGCTGACGCATGATCTGTTGAAGAACGTCATGGATTCGCTCGGCGTGAGCCTGAATGATGTCTTCATCAATGAGCTTCGTGACGGGACGTTCTACGCAAAGCTCAGCCTTGACTCTCAAGAAGTCGACTCCCGGCCGAGCGATGCAATCGCTCTGGCTGTTCGGTACGGGGTACCGATCTACGTTGCCGACAAAGTGATGGATGAGGCGGCCTTTGTACCGGAAAACGAAGAAGCCGACAAGCCCACAACGGCCGCACCGACGGAGGCAGAGCAAGAACAGCCGAAACCGAAGCAGTCAAAGCTCGAGCAGCTTCAACAACAACTCCTCGAGGCTATCGCGAAGGAAGAGTACGAAAAAGCGGCAAGAATTCGGGATGAGATCCAGAAGCTCCAGGCGCGGAATTCCTAGCCTCCATCCTGCAGATCGAGCACGTACGCAACGCCAACTCAACCCGACCCCACAACTCACCACTTTCCACCTTCAAGGGAGGATGACTACAGTGAAATCCTGCGTTCGATCAGGACGACTTGTCCTCGCGTGTTCACTGCTGTTCGCTGTCTTCAGCACCGTGCGTGCCCTTGCGGCTTACCCGGATTCATCGCGTGCTCAACAGCTGCTGGAAGAAGGCAACGGGTACGCAGAAAAGACCTTCGATAACCAAAAGGCGCTTCAGAGCTATGAGGCTGCGCTTGCATTGGAGCCCAATAACTACGAGATCCTGTGGCGGATCAGTCGAGCGTATGTGGACATCGGCGAGCATATGCCGGCCAACACAGATCAGGAAAAGAATAAGCAACTGGAGACGTACCAAAAGTCCCTTGAATTTGCCAACAAGGCTATCGCGGCAGACCCGAATGGTTCAATGGGATATGCCCGTCGTGCTATCGCCAACGGCCGCATTGCACTCTTCAAGGGCGTATGGGAATCGCTTGACCTCGTGAAGCAGACGAAGGCGGATTGCGAGAAGGCAATCGCAATCGACCCCAATAACGCAAGCGCATGCTATGTGTTCGGTCGAACACATATGAAGGTAAGCGAAAAGCCCAGGATTATCCGATGGCCACTCGGATTAAGCTGGGCAAATTTGGAGGATGCAGTCAAGAACTATGAGAAGGCAATCTCGATCAGGCCGGATTTCATCATGTATCGGTTGGACTGTGCCCGTGCGTATGTAGAACTGGACGAGTATGATAAAGCACGAGCGCATCTTACAGCGATCGCGACGTTGCCCACGCAGGATGAAGATGATGACCAATTCCGAAAGGAAGCAAAAGAGCTCTTGGAGACTATCAAGGATAAATAAGGGAGTCCGGAAAGATAAAAGCCCAGCCTGCTGTGAGCGGACTGGGCTTTTGTGTTTCGAGAGCCTCGGGCACCAGCTAGGTTGGCGCCTTCTCTCTTCGTGCTTGGAGCAGTTCACCAATCCACGCACCGCAAAGAGCAGTAAGGAACGCTATAATGGAAAAGATAAAGAGAATTCCCAGGGAGCGCCAAGTCAGAGATTTTCCCCACGTATCCTCAGCGTTCAAGAATAAGGTCAAGGTGTAGAGAACGGCTGCGATAGCGGGTTCCAGAATTGTCACCCCGCGTGAGCGGTGGCCGATATACAGCCCAATAACAAGAAGTCCGGCAAGAATCCAAAAGCTCCGAATGAGTCCAGTCCCCAAACCTTCCCTTGCGAATTCAAGCAGCAAATACGAAGGGAGCAGATGGAATACAACAAAGAAGCAGTAACTGACACCAACCCACTTCCAATTTATTCTCCCTGCATATCGAGGTTTTTCTTTTGTGTCCATGGATTCCTTCTCCCTCATTATCGGAATTCACCTTCATACTCCCACCGCCAGAGCTCGCCAGCACGGTTCGCTGAGACCGTAATGGCATTTACTCTATTCATGCGGGAAACAGCCCTAACTGACACCTGATCAGGTGTGAGCGCTGAAATGGAGTACGTCGCATCTTCTGTCGACTGCAACTCGGCTGAGATTGTGTAGCCGGCGTAGCTGTTTCCTCCACCGCCGAGCTCAGCGGGAAGAATTCGGTACTGCCTCATGTTGGCGGCAAGACGGTTTAAATCATTGATCATATTGTCTCTGTTTCGCTGAACCGCTTGCACCGTTCTCAATCTCTGTGAGGCCCACCGCTGCATAATGGCGGCAGGGACCGCGGGAATTGCAATGGTGAGCGTGAGTATTCCTCCGAGCACAAAAACGATGGTCGATGCATTCAGCGCTGAACGACCTTGCCCTGATTCCTTTCGAAGGCGAGATTGTCGCCACCCAAAAGAGAACAATGTCGGGCCCACAATGAATACCACCAGCATGATCGTGACGAGAGAGAAACGATGAGCTCGGGCGGGCGCCTCAAGAGGCTTTCCACCGAACTCTGAGAGCCCTAGTGAAATCGTCTGCCCCCCAGCGATGACCCAGGGATAGGGACTTATCGTAAGGCCCTCGCGGGCCGCCACATGATGATAGTGGTCGGAGATGAACACCAGCAACAGTGTTGCCGCGGCGAGTGTCACCAACCATCGTATGAAATCCGGAGAGAACTCTGACTCCTGGAGCGTTTGGGGCGAGCTTTCGGGCTCAGTTTTCGGATTCATACTTCAATCCTTTCTCCGTGAGCGTGGCACGGGCCTGTAACATCCCGGTCTTACCGTCATAGTTCTTGAATCCGGGGTCTTTTCCGTTGACATACATCTCCTGCCCCACCAGGACGATATCATGGTCGGATACCGCGGCGATGAAGGTTGTGGGTTGAGCCCCCCCGTACTCAGGTGGGAAGTGTGTTCCGGCCCTCATTCCGGGGTGCAGCTGCTGAAAAATCTGTCCTATTGATTCTTTCTTCTTCGGTTCTTGCGCGTAATACAACTCGAGAACACGAAACAGAGTGTCCCGTATCGTCGCCTGCATGATGCCCTGGCCAATGGTTCGGCGTATTTCCACGAGCGTGCGTCTCTGCCAATGCGATGTGGAGTCCATTCCTGTCCACGCGATCAGTACTGCCCCGCTGGTGAGAAGAAAACAGGCCCAGGTGACGATGCGAGTCTTGCGCGGGAACGGAGCACGCATCGTGTAGGCGACAAGCGCGACCAAGTAAATGCCGGCAGCAATGCCGCTAGCGTTCAGAGAGGGCCAAAGTTCAATGCTCTCTCCGGGGATGAAGAACGCAGTGGCAACAAGCGCAATGCCAACGACTAACCAGAGCAACATCATAAGGTCCTCCTTCAAGGATGACGGGACGTGCGTAGAGGCAAAAAAGTGGAGTCCTGGCGAGATGACGCCCCGAACTTACCGAAAAGCCTTATCGTTGTCAAGAATGCTCAAGCAACCCAATAAATCCGGATGTGCAATAATGGCTGCAACCTTATTAGGCGGAAGGTCTATTTGGCTCGGGAGGCGGGTGGCGCTGAATCGAAAGAGCAATCGTCAGCGAGATTACCATCAGGGCTGTAGCGAGATAGTACGGAAGGCTGTCGTACAACTCAAACAGCGCTCCGGAGACGACCGACCCAACAATCATCGCGGCGGACATCAGGGAGGTCAGGATCCCGATGGCTTCGCCCTTCATGAGGGGATCTGCTCTTCCGGCGACCTCGCTCGTGAGGACGACGCGCAAAACGGACTGGCCGGTCGCAAAAAGCGGCAGGGCAAGGATAAACAACAACGTGGTTCGGAGCGCCATGAGAAGAAAGCTTGCGGCGAGCGTCCCGATCATGATGATTTCCAGGCGCTCGTCGGTGAAGTAGCGCAGCCAGACGCGCCTGAGAATTACCGCTTGGTTCAGCACTGCGAAAATACCTATGCAGGCAAAGACCAATCCGGTCGTAAAGGCGTCGAAGCCGAATGCATGCTGCCCGTAGAGCGCGAAGACGGCCTGGGAAGACGAAATCGCGACCGCAAAGAGAATCCAGCTCACAAAGAGTCTTCGCAACGTGACGTTCATGGCGGCGCGTGCCAGCGGAGTGAGCGGATTAAAGGTTAATACGGATTGAAGATTACGCCGGTGATGGGTCTCAATGAGCAGAAAGTATGTCAAGATTGTATTGATGGTGGCAAGAATCCCGGCGCACCAGAAGGGAAACGAGTGGGAGACGGTGCTGAGAATCCCGCCGAGAAACGGTCCGGTCATGAAGCCGATTCCGAAGGTGGCTCCGATGAGCCCGATGTTTGATGATCGTTCCTTCTCGTCGCGCGCGAGATCAACTAGGCAACTCTGCGCAACAGTGAAATTGCCGGCCGCAGCGCCGCCGATGATTCGACCGAGAAAAAGCAGGGGGATGCTCCCTGCGCTGGCAAATACGAACCAGCCAAAGGCATTGCTGGCGATGCTTGCGATCAGGACTGGCCGCCGTCCGAACTTGTCGGAGACGGCGCCGAGCAAGGGACTGCTGAGAAACGCGAAGAATGCAAAGGATGCAAAGAGCAGCGTGATAACGAATGGCGACGCTCCAAAGGAGCCGACGTAGAATGGAAGAATCGGAATGACGATGCCGATGCCGATGACATCAACGAGTACGGTAAAGATGACGACGAGCTTCTCTCGCTGCATGGGAGGTGGAATTCTTTCGATTAAAGACAGATCTTGCCGAGCACGACGGGGCGTGAGGCTCCCGTTACGCTCGGAACGTTGGATGGGTGTTCCATAATGGTTTCGTTTGCCAGCACGGCGAAACAGATGGCCTCTTTGGCGTCAGAGGAGAAGCCGATGGACTCGATAGCCTTGACACGGGCCGGCCGAAAATAGTCCTGCAACGCCTCCATCACCGCGCGATTATGCGCTCCACCGCCGCTGACAAGCACCTCATCAACTTTCATGCTCTGAGCAATGAAGCGATTGTACTGATCAAAGACGGAGAATGGTGTCAGCTCTGTGGCCGTGGCGATGAGGTCCCGCCGGTTGTACTGCTTTGCGTATTTCAGGATTTGGGGCAGGAACATTGCTCCAAATATCTCTCTCCCCGTTGACTTTGGAGGTTTTTGCCTGAAGTAAGGGTGACCCATGAGGTCGAGAAGAAGTCCTGGAATGATCTCTCCCCGCAATGCAACGCGCCCGCCTGAGTCGTACGGTTTCCGGTAAAGCTGCATCATTAACGCATCAATGATCATATTGGCCGGGCCCGTGTCAAATGCGATAACCTCACGAACCCTACAGTTTTTCGGGAGGGCAGTGAAATTTGCGATTCCACCGAGATTGAGCAGAATTCTGTTTCTGGTCTTCGATCGGAACATCAGGTAATCGAGGTACGGAACAAGAGGTGCTCCTTGTCCACCAACGGCCATGTCCGCTGGTCGGAAATCTCCGACAGTGGGAATTCCAGTGAGCTTCGCAATAGTCGATGGATCGCCAATCTGCAGCGTTGAACTGACCGTCTTACCAAACGCCTTCTTTCGTTGAGGGAGGTGATGCATGGTTTGCCCGTGCGAGCCGATGAGGTCGATGTCGGAAAGCTTCACGTGTCCTTTCCGTGCAACTTTCTTCACAGCATCGGCGAAGAAATGGGCGACAAGAATGTTCAGTTCGCAGAGATGGTCAACGCTGCCGGTGCCGGGGAGCGAGTTGCTCAAGATGCGCTGCTGCAACCGCGTTGGATAGGATAAGGTATCGAAAGCCAGCAATTTCACGCGGGTTGCGGTGCCGTTGCCGGTTACGCGCACAAGCGCTGCATCGATGCCGTCGGCAGAGGTCCCCGAAATGAGGCCGATGATAAGCTTGGTGTGTTTATGTTGGAGTGTGGAGAGTCGAGACATTGCTGAATCAGATATCAGATTCGGATATTCAATGAAAACAGAGTGAGAAGTGAGATGAAAAACGTGAGACGGTGCGCGTTGTCAGTCGATTTGATTTTTGGTCTGTAATTTTGCTACTTGATTTCTAGTCTTTCGTTTCTACTGATGACGCAATGACTCGATCGCCAAATGACTCAATCCTTCTCGGGGCTCACATGTCCATCGCTGGTGGTGTCCATACGGCCGTCGAGCGGGCGATGAAGATTGGCTGTACCACGATGCAGATGTTCGTGAAGAACAACACTCAATGGAACGGCAAGCCGCTAAGAGACGACGACGTTTCAACCTACAAAAAGCTCCTGTCTGAGTCAAGCATTGGGCCGGTCCTCGTGCATGACACGTACCTGATCAACCTGTGCGCAACCGACAAGATCATTCTGAAGAAATCGCGCGTGGCACTCAAAGATGAATTTGATCGCGCTGAACAGCTTGGTGCTTCGTATTTGAATTTTCATCCAGGATCGCATATGGGGGCCGGAGAAGATGATGGTATCCAGCTCGTGGCTGAATCGCTCAACATCATTCACGCACAGACAAAGGAGTATCGGGTCAAAAGCGTCCTCGAAGCCACGGCGGGACAAGGAACGGCGCTCGGATACCGGTTTGAACAGCTGCGGGCTATCATTGACTTTGTGGACGAAAGGGAACGGATGGCAGTGTGCATCGACACGTGCCACGTTTTCGCGGCAGGGTATGACATCTCGAACGAAGCGGGGTATTGGCGAACATTCGAGGAGTTCAATGCTATTGTGGGCCTTGACCGTCTCGTCGCGTTTCACATCAATGACTCAAAACGTGAGCTCGGATCTCGCGTTGACAGGCACGAGCACATTGGGAAAGGCAAAATCGGAAAAACAGCATTTCGGTTGTTGATGAATGATGAGCGGTTTCGGAACATTCCGAAGGTACTCGAAACACCGAAGGGACCGGAGATGAAGGAAGATGTGAGGAATATGCGGCTATTGAGAAGCCTGGTGAGTCAGACGTAAGAGGGAGGACGGAAGTATTTGAGTAGGTAGTATTAAGTAAAGAGTATTGGGTAGAAAATATCAAAGGGGAAGGCATCAAGCTGCAAGTATCAGGCAAAGGTCACGCTACTTGCTACTCACATACTTTCTACTTCAATACTCCACCACTTCAATACTCCACTAGTCGATTAATCCCCAACCCCCGTCTCGCAGTCACAGATGATCTTCCCGCAGCAGGGGCAATACTCGAGGTTGTCTTTCTCTCGGAGGCACTGGCAGCAGTATTCGTCTTCCGGCTCGACCTCCACCCCGCAAATCGCACAGTGGTTGATGACGAGCGTGTCCATATGTCGTTCCCTCCCTTACGCGCCCAATGTATGAGTGGGACGCGAAACATCCAAGAATGATGATCCGTAGTTGAGAGGAACCATTCCCATTATCGCAACCCACAATCTCCGTCCGGCATGCGGTCGGCGCGCGGCGGATGCGGGCTGGGGCGGGACTTTTCCCATCAAATTCTATCCTATTGGCCGTGTTTGCAGGTCCACGAACGGCTGCTTGACATCGGGTGGGGGCAATAGTACATTTTGTCTGGAGGTGGAGTCATGGCAGAAGTGACAACATTGAAAGAGCTCCTATCGAAGAATACCCGCGTCGGAGAGCTGTACGACACCATGCCCGACAACTGGGTGCGCTGCTATTCATGCGGGCATCGATGCAAGATCCCGCCCGGCAAAGATGGCATCTGCCGCGTGCGGTTTAACCGCGAAGGAAAGCTCTATGTGCCGTGGGGGTACGCTGGCGGCGTTGCGCTCGACCCGATCGAGAAGAAGCCTTTCTTCCACGCGTATCCCGGAGCAAAAGCACTCAGCTTCGGTATGCTCGGCTGCGATTATCACTGCTCGTACTGTCAGAACTGGGTTACCTCGCAGGCGCTTCGCGATCCAACAGCAGTTTCAGGAATCGACTATATGACGCCTGAAGAATTCGTGGATGCAGCGATGCGATCAAAAGCGAAGGTTGTGACCAGCACCTATAACGAGCCTCTGATCACCAGTGAGTGGGCCGTGGAGATCTTCAAGCTCGCGAAGCGGGTCGGGCTGGTAACATCCTACGTCTCGAATGGCAACGGGACGACGGAAGTGCTGGAGTACCTTCGCCCCTGGGTCGATCTCTTCAAAGTCGATTTGAAGGGGTTCAGGCAGAAATCGTACGCCCAGCTTGGCGGAGTGCTGCAGAATGTGCTTGAAACCATCAAGACGCTGCACCAGAAAGGCTTCTGGGTTGAGGTCGTGACGCTTATCGTTCCGGGATTTAACGATTCGAACGAAGAGCTCACCGACATCGCCAAGTTTCTTGTGTCCGTCTCGCCGGACATCCCCTGGCATGTCACGGCCTTTCACAAAGACTACAAGATGTCTGACCCCGACGACACGCCGGTGAGCACCCTCCTCCGAGCTCGGGAGATTGGATTAAAAGCTGAGTTGCGGTATGTCTACGCTGGAAACCGCCCAGGTGAAGTCGGTCAAACGGAAAACACGTTTTGCCCCTCGTGTGGTGCAACGGTGGTTGAGCGCTATGGTTTTCGCGTATTGAGCAACAAGATCAAAAACGGAAGCTGCTTCAAATGCGGGGCGAAGATTGCCGGGCGGTGGGAATGAGTCCGAGGGATATTCAAACCACAAAGGCACAAAGAAGAATGAGGGAATTCGAAGTTCTATCTCGTGAGATAGAAAAGCTTGCAGCGGAAGTTGTTGATGCAGCTTTTAGAGTTCATAAGACTCTTGGACCGGGCTTGCTGGAATCGGTTTATGAGGTATCTCTTGCTTACGAGCTAAGGAAGCGAGGACTCAAGCTTGAAACCCAGGTTGAACTTCCTGTTGTGTAAGAGAGCGTGCGTTTGGAAACTGGCTTTCAACTGGATATGCTGGTTGAGGAGCAAATCATTGTGGAACTGAAGGCAGTGGAGACAATGCATCCGCTATATGAGGCACAGCTCCTCACATATTTGAAATTAACAGGAAAGAGATTAGGCCTGCTCATCAATTTCAATGTTCCTCTCATAAGAGACGGCATCAGACGCCTCATCCTGTAGGAACCCGTCTTTTCCATTTCTCTTCAAGTCTTCGTGTCTTTGTGGTTAAGAAATGTAGGGCGGTGGGAGTAATCTGAAGAGTATTGAATCCACGAAAGCACAAAGGGAAATGAAAGACGTTGCCGCGATTTCTCGGAGTCAACTAGTCGATTCTGGAAAGAGCGATCTTCGAGACCTTCCACATATCCGAGCAAAAGGCAAATCGGCATAGCGAGTAGGGCAAGCGGAAACTGAAATGAGGGCAATGATCTTGAGGAAGCTCTGCAGCGTTAAGCAGGGCGACCATCCGTTGGAACTAGCACAGTTGCCGGATCCGATTCCAGGTGAACGCGATCTCCTGGTAAGAGTACTCGCGTGCGGAGTGTGTCACACCGAACTGGATGAAATTGAAGGACGAACGCCGCCACCGCGGCTGCCCATCATTCTTGGCCATCAAGTTGTCGGAAGAGTCGAGGCAACTGGCAGCCGGATAGGGACTTTTCAGCGGGGCGATCGCGTTGGAATCGCCTGGATCTTCTCCGCGTGCGGATTGTGCAAGTTCTGCCGGGCAAGGAACGAAAATCTCTGCCCCGACTTCACAGCGACCGGGAGAGATGTAAACGGAGGATACGCGGAGTTTATGGTGGTGTCTGAGGATTTTGCCTACAAAATCCCCGCTCTTTTCTCTGACGCAGAGGCAGCTCCTCTTTTATGTGCCGGCGCGATCGGTTATAGGTCTCTGAGGCTCACTGGCCTTCGAGACGGACAGAACCTCGGGCTGACCGGCTTTGGGGCGTCAGCTCATCTCGTCTTGAAAATGGTCCGACATCGGTATCCCAACGCGCGGGTCTTTGTGTTTGCCCGAAGCGAAAAGGAGCGGGCCTTCGCCGCAGAACTTGGGGCTGTGTGGGCCGGGGACACAGCTGACGCATCACCAGAGAAAGTCGATGCAATCATTGACACAACGCCGGTCTGGACACCTCTCGTCGAATCCCTCAGGAACCTTGAGCCTGGAGGTCGGCTGGTCGTCAATGCGATTCGCAAGGAAGAGATCGACAAAGACGCTCTTCGACGATTGGACTACCCGACTCATCTCTGGCTCGAAAAGGAAATCAAAAGCGTTGCCAACGTCACTCGTGCGGATGTGTCAGAATTCCTGAAGCTGGCTGCAGAGATGCGGATCAAGCCCGAGGTGCAGGAATTCGCGCTGGAGGATGCCAACAGAGCTTTAACTGAATTGAAGACAACGAGAATTCGCGGTGCGAAAGTCCTGCGAATCGCCTAGTGCCGCTCCAACAGAATGATTGAACGCCGCCTCTGAGTTTTGTGCTGTTGCAGGGAGTCCCGCTCTCCGAGCGGAATGCCCCGTTACTGTAAGAGCATTTGGTTGGAAAGGCACTGGCAGCGCGACGCGGGTATTGTTTCGTCATTGTGCCTCTGTGTAGGCCCCAACGATCCAAAATCACCCCCTTGTTTTCTTCTGACGCCACGTAGTCCACCGGTGTAAGCCAAACCCAGGTGATTCTTTGAAGAGAAAAGAGTATTTTTCTTCGAGTGAAAGCGCGGATAACGCGGCGTATTCATTCTTGAAGCTGTAAATTTCCGGATCTTCTCTCAGACTCACAGCATGAACCATCGCGCACTTCGCGGAAGCCTGCAGATTCTCTGCGTGCTCTTGCTGCTCAGTTGTTCCTGCAGCACAACAGTCACGAAGATTGATCCTCGGGCAGAAGCGCCTCGGCAACCAGCGATGACGCTCAAGGTTGCCACGCTGGATCTTTTCAATCTGCGTCGGCGCATTGAGAAGAAGGATGTTGAGCAGTTTGCGAAAATCATCAAGCGAGAGCAGATCGAGATTCTTGCAGTCCAAGGTATCGCCCGGTACCCAACAGTAAAATCTCGAATTGATTTTGTGAATGAGCTTGTCGCACGCACGGAGATGCGCCATATCTTCGGCCAGACCGTCAACAACATGGGGCGGCAGAACGGTAACGCGGTCTTCAGCATTTATCCGATTCGGTTCAATCGCAATACCGAATATGAGCTGAAGTCGGCAGATTCTGAATCGGCGCTCCAGGTCGCCGTTGACGCGGGGGTCAAGGAGGTTGTTATTATCAGCACGCGGCTACCGGAAAAGATGACCAACCGGGGGCTCTCCTCTTGCATCCAGACAATTGTGGGGTTGAAGAAGGCAGCGGGTGGAGCGCCGGTTCTGGTGATGGGAAATCTGCCGGCGTCCCAGAAGCGTCCCGCTTCTGCCGTGTTTAGCGATGTTCACGAATCACCGGCAGGAACGCATCTCAAGCCAGCGAATTCACGCATCTGGTTTAATGAAGACGAGACACTCGGACTCTTGCAGGCGCGGACCATTGAGACAGAATTTGGCACGATGACTCTGGCAGAATTCGGACTGTTTTCGAGACTTTAAGCCCTGGCAACTTTCTCGTCAAGATATGATGACCAATGAATCAAAGGAACGAGGTGCACTATGTGGAACATCACCGAGCCACTCCTGGAGATCGTGCTTCGGACGGGGATCATCTACGTGATCGTCCTGGTTGGCATTCGACTCACCGGCAAGCGAGAAGTTGGGCAAATGACACCGTTTGATCTCGTCCTGCTGCTCCTGATCGCCAACGCAGTCCAGAACGCCATGACGGGACCGGATACGTCGCTTATCGGCGGTATCCTTGCGGCGGCGACTTTGCTCTTGCTGAACGCGGGAGTTAACAACCTCGTGTGGCGCTTCAGGGGGATGCGCCGACTGGCTGAGGGCACCCCAACAATTCTCATACGATACGGGAAGATTGTGACGGAAAACCTCGCGAAAGAAAAGGTGAGGACTGAGTCGCTACATCAGGCTTTACGTGAGCATGGCATTACAAACATTTCGGATGTGCGCATCGCTGTGCTGGAAATCGATGGCTCCATCAGTGTCTTGAAGAACGATGAGATGCCAACCGTGTCTCGGCCCCACCATCACATGAGATTTCTGTCGAGAAAAAATCCTTGAGTGAGCACCGTCAGAAACCCCGAGGCCCCGGGGGCTGCAGCATCAGGCGTCTTCAGAAGCGGAGATAGTCAAGCCAGCTAAACGAAAGGTGAAGGTACATGGCACTCTACAAGAAGGTTCCAATGAAGGAGAAGAAAAAGATTGCTCTCGTTGCACATGACAACAAGAAGCAGGACCTGATCGAATGGGCGCGATACAATCGCGATGTCCTCGCGCAGCATGACTTGTTCGGGACCGGTACGACGGGTAAACTGCTTGAGAAAGAACTCAAAGCAGATATCACGAAGCTCGAGAGCGGTCCCCTCGGTGGCGACCAACAAATTGGTGCGAGGATAGCCCAGGGCGACATCGACTTCCTCATTTTCTTCTGGGATCCCCTCGAGCCATTGCCCCACGATCCGGACATCAAAGCGCTTCTGCGCATCGCTGTTGTCTGGAATATCCCGGTTGCATGCAATCGCGCCTCGGCCGATTTCATGATTTCCTCGCAACTCATGTCCGAGGAATACGATCGCCTGATTCCAAACTATGAAGACTATCGAGCGCGGAGTGTCCAGTAACAGGAGAATGGTATGCCACATCTTCGGCCAGCGTGTTTCGAGATCAAGCTGCGTTGGGTGATCATATCCGGCGTCATGGTCATGACGATGCTCGCTGCCTGCGACTCGGAGAGCGACACGATCAAGTTGACGGGAACGATCATCTACGTTTCACTCGAGGGCGGCTTCTACGGCATCAAGGGGGACGATGGAAGGAGCTACGACCCGGTGAATCTTCCCGAGGATTTCCGGAAGGATGGCTTGCGTGTGCGTTTCGAAGCTAAGGAGTTGAAAGACCGGGCGAGCTTCCATATGTGGGGCATATTAATTGAGATTGTTTCTATCCAGAAAGTGTAGCGAGGGCATGATGAGATCTTCAACGATCAGGCTGGTTGTGGTATTGCCAGGGAAGCCAGATGAAGTGTTTGCGGCTCTCACCAACACCAGGATTATCGCTCAATGGTGCGGACAAAAAGGGAAAGCGGAACCGAAAATCGGAGGAAAGGTTAAAATGTTCGATGGCTGGGTGAAGGGCAAGGTGCTGAAATTCAAACCCGGCAAAGGACTTGCCTACACGTGGCAGCCTGGCGACTGGCCGGCGGATGCGCGAAAATCTGTCGTGAAGTACGGCTTCACTCTTGCAAAGAGGGGAACGAAAGTTGCTCTGGAGCATTCTGGTTTCCCGAATGAGAGGGAGAAGAAAAATCACAAGAGCGGCTGGATGGAATTCGTCTTCGATCCGCTGAGAAGCTATCTCTCTTCAGACCACTAACTCGAGTAAGTAGACACGATGAGACAATCTGTTCTCTTCTGGATTCTTGCAGTTGTTATCACGATTCTCACGGCGTACTATCAACGGGTGACTGGTCCGACCTATCCGGTTTCGGGCACGGTTTCTCTGAACGACAAGATGATATCGTACACGCTTGATCGAAGTCATGCAGGCCCAACCAACGCCCCCGTAAAGGTGAAGACAGACGATGCTTCGATTCAGGGGGAGGTATCCTGGAAGCGTTACAGGACCGACGACGACTGGACGAGCGTGCCTCTGAAGTATGAAGATGGTTTTCTTGTCGCGGAGTTACCCCACCAGCTGCCCGCGGGAAAGCTGCTCTATAAGCTTGAGCTTCGCCAGGAGGATCAACGCGTGAAAGTGCCCGGGGCGGATCCGATCGCGATACGGTTCAGAGGTGACATGCCGATGTGGATCTTCATTCCGCACCTGGTCGCGATGTTTGCGGCGATGCTTCTCTCGACACGGGCAGGTCTTGAGTACTTCAGCAAAGAGCCTCAGTTCAAGAGGATGACCTACTGGACGCTCGGGTTCCTGTTTGTCGGGGGATTCATATTCGGCCCGTTGATACAGTACTCTGCGTTCAAAACGTGGTGGACCGGTTGGCCGTTCGGAACCGACCTAACGGACAACAAGACCGCAGTAGCATTCATCGCGTGGGTCGTTGCGGCAATTGCTTTGTCGAAGGCAAAAAACCCAAAGCGCTGGGTGCTTGGTGCCGCGATCATTCTGATCGTCGTCTATCTCATCCCACATAGCGTGCTTGGCTCGGAGCTCGATTACAGGGGACTCAACAAGCAAGGCACAACAATGGAAAAACCCCAATAGAAAGGATGTCCGCATGAATCATCGGTTCACCTCTTGTGCTCTGGTCCTCGTTGCGTTGACTGTGCTGCTCATGACCAGTTTGTTCTCCCAGGAGAAACGGCAAAACCCGATCACGGTGGACAACGTCGTGAGCGCGGAGAAGATTATCGGCTTGGAATTCACGCAGGCCAAGCGCGATTCGATGCTGGACAACCTGTCTGACCAGCTCAAGAACTACGAAAACCTAAGGAAGGTCTCGCTTCCGAACAATATCCCGCCGGCGATCCTGTTCAATCCCATCCCTGCTGGATTCCAGCTCGAGAAGGCGAAGAAGCCATTCAAGATGAGCCCTCCGGGAAAAGTCGTGATGCCGAAGAACCTCGAAGACCTCGCGTTCTATTCTGTCAGGCAGCTTGCGCAGTTGATTCGCACGCGGAAAGTCACGTCCGAGCAGTTGACAAGAATGTACCTTGACCGGCTGAAGAGATATGGCCCGAAGCTGGAGTGCGTCATAACACTCACGGAGGATCTTGCGCTGAAACAAGCCAAGCGCGCGGATGCGGAGATTGCCAAGGGAAAATACCGCGGCCCCCTCCATGGAATTCCGTATGGAGCCAAGGACTTGCTCGCAGCCAAAGGTTACAAGACCACGTGGGGATCGGTCCCCTATAAGGATCAGGTCATCGATGAGGATGCGACGGTCATCAAACGGCTGGAGGATGCTGGCGCGGTGCTCGTAGCGAAGCTCACGATGGGAGAGCTCGCGTGGGGCGATGTCTGGTACGGCGGGATGACGCGAAATCCATGGAACTACAAGCAAGGGTCCAGCGGCTCATCGGCGGGATCGGCTTCTGCCACTGCAGCCGGGCTTGTAGGATTTTCGATCGGCACTGAGACGTGGGGTTCCATTGTCTCACCCTCGACTCGATGCGGGACAACGGGGCTGAGGCCGACGTATGGGCGTGTCAGCCGGGTTGGCGCTATGGCGCTGAGCTGGTCGATGGACAAAATCGGACCCATCTGCCGTACCGCGGAAGATTGCGTGCTGGCCTTCAACGCCATCTATGGACCCGATGGAAAGGACCAGACGCTCTACGACGTTCCCTTCAACTATGATCCGAAAGTTGACCTCGGGAAGTTGAAAATCGGCTACTTGAAAATGGAGTTCGATAGTGCGCGGGTAAACAAGGCAAACAATGACTCCGTCCTTGCGGTCTTGCATCGCTTGGGTGCGCGGCTTGTTCCCATCGAGCTTCCGAAGTTACCCATCGGTGACCTCTCGATCATCCTGAGTGCCGAGGCGGCGGCCGCGTTCGATGAACTGACCCGCAGCAGCAAAGACGATCTGCTCGTGCGTCAGATCAAGAACGCGTGGCCTAATGCGTTCCGGACAGCCCGCTTCATTCCGGCGGTTGAGTATATTCAGGCAAACCGCGTGCGGTACATGGTGATCCAGGATATGCAGAAGTTGATGGAGGGCATCGATCTCTACGTTGCCCCATCGTTTGGCGGCGACAACCTGCTCCTCACCAATCTCACGGGTCATCCTTGCGTTGTGCTCCCCAACGGGTTTACAAAAGAGGGGACACCGGCGAGCATGAGCTTCATCGGTCAGCTGTTCGGCGAAGCAAAGCTGCTGGCGGTCGCGAAAACCTATCAAGAGGCAACGGATTTTCATTTGAAGCACCCGAAGCTGGAACAATGATGAACCGCCAAGACGCCAAGAGGAATAGAGTAGAGCCAGAAGAGGGGCTTGATCGGTTAGCTCACCAAGTAATTGGTGCTGCAATCGAAGTGCATAGAAGGCTTGGACCGGGCTTTCTAGAATCAGTTTACGAGGAAGCGCTGTGTATTGAATTGAAGCTCAGAGGAATACCTTTCGAAAGACAAGTAAAGCGCGATATTGATTACAAAGGTCACAGCGTCGGTGAAGGGAGGATGGATTTGCTGGTGGATAAATGGTTGGTGGTAGAACTCAAGGCTGTTGATGGTCTTGCGCCCATTCACTCCGCGCAGGTCATTTCTTATCTGAAAGCGACAGGGTATCGTCTTGGGCTACTCATCAACTTCAACGTTCCTGTTCTCAAAGAAGGAATCAGACCAGTCATTCTCTCATAATCCCCAAGGATTTTTGGCGTCCTTGGCGGTTCTAGAAAGGAGCAAGCCCATGCTGCGAACTCTCTGCATCACAGTTGCACTTGTGTCTATCCTGACCTCCTTGTCGGTCGCGCAGGAAAGGACAACGTTTAGTGTTGGGACCGCGACAGCAGCCCCTGGCCAAAAGGTCACCGGCACGATTCAAGTGCCGGCCGGTATTGATACAGCGACGAGCGTACCAGTGGCTGTTGTGCACGGAGCTAAGCCAGGACCCGTCTTGGCGCTGGTTGCCGGAGCACACGGAACGGAGTATGCATCGATCATTGCACTCGAAAAGCTCATGAGCTTGCTCGATCCTGCAGATGTTTCGGGAACGGTCATTATTGTGCCACTCGTTAATGTCCAATCATTCGAGCGAAAGGTCCCGCATCTGAATCCTGTTGACGGAAAGAACATGAACCGCATGTATCCGGGAAAGCTGGACGGAACGCAAACGGACCGGGCATCGTATCTCATAACCAAGCAGGTAGTCGAACAGTGCGACCATCTGATCGATTTCCACGGTGGCGATCTCGACGAGAGCCTTCGACCTTACAGCTACTGGACGAAGACGGGCAACGAACAACAGGACCGTATCTCCCGGGAAATGGCACTTGCGTTCGGCCTGGATCACATCGTTATCTCGACTGACAGGCCGACCGATCCAAGTGCATCACGGTACTTGGAAAACACAGCCACCACGCGGAGTAAGCCATCGATTACCGTTGAGGCTGGGCACGCCGGGACCGTTGAGCCAGAAGACGTCGGCGCCCTCGTGAATGGAAGTCTCAATGTCATGCGATACCTGAAGATGCTGCCGGGCGCCGCGACCATGGTTGAACATCCCGTGTGGATTGCACAGATCTTAACGATCACGAGTGAGCAGACAGGAATCTTTTACCCTCTTGTGCGACGAGGAACGTATGTCGAGGTGGGGATGAAGGTTGGATATGTGACGGACTATGTAGGAAGGACCATTTTTGAGGCGCGTGCCCCCGCGGCTGGCGTAGTTCTGTACATCTGCGCCGTTCCCTCCATGCGGAAAGGCGAGACGATCGCCAATGTTGGAGTTGTTGCAGGGGCGGAGGCAATCAGATAGATCTATTGACATGGACCGACTCACTGGAATTTTGCATCTTCTGATGATGTATCTTCGACTCCCCGTTGTCGCTTTACTCGTCCCGCTCTTGCTGAGTAGCTGCAGTTCCTATGTCCAACGGATGGTGGTGCAGTCGCTGAGCAGAATGGGCGAACCGATCGACCCTCCCCCGAGAACGATCACGACACCGATCGTGCAGAATGCGAACCTTGCCGTCTCATGGGTTGGACACGCAACGGTCCTCATTCAGATTCGTGACAAAATCTTTATCACCGATCCATTGTTTACCAGTACGATCGGTATGCTCGTGAGAAGGTACGTCAAGCCCGGCCTTGACCCGGCTCTTCTTCAGAGGGTTGACTTCACATTAATCTCACACATTCATTTTGATCATTTCAGCTACGGCAGCCTCGACATGCTGCCCAAGAACGGGACTCTGGCCATTCCTCTCGGCGCGCTCCGATATACGCCTGATCTCGGTTTCAAGGAAATCAAGGAAATGAAACCGTGGGACTTGATTGATGAAGACGGGGTTCGGATCACCGCGGTGCCCGTTCAGCATTTCAGCGGCCGGTACGGTGTCGATAACACCTGGATGATGGATCGCGGCTACACCGGATATGTCATTGAATACCAGGGATACACCGTCTTCTTCGCGGGAGACACCGGATATAACCCTGATCTCTTCAAGGAGATTGGCCGACGCTTCAAGATCGACTTGGCAATCCTTCCTATCGCTCCCGGCTCATCCAGTGGTTATGGATCGCGCGTCCACACTAGCCCACTTGGAGCTTTGATGATTTTCAAGGATGTGGGAGCGAGATATATGATGCCGATGCACTTCCGGACGATGTTCTATGGATCTGATTCAAATCCGACAGAGGCGATCGATCGGCTCCGAGAGGCCGCAGCGAACCAGGGTCTTTCGGAAAGGGTGATCGGACTGGAGATCGGCGAACAACGGATCCTTTTTTGAGGTTGCGGAAAGTGTCTGGATCCGCAGTGCTGGTACGAATACCAGTGAAGAGCACACTCCCACGGAGCTTAGAACATCGTTTCAACAACAAAGCCCGCTGACTCCAAAGTCGACGGGCTTAATTGTTTCATGGACTCATCCAGGACGCGCAGGTGGAAAACCGCAATTCGCTATCTGGTTTCCGAAGATGTTTGTGCCCACTCCCACCCCAGAAGCGCTTGTTTCCGCATTGCTCCCCAATGGTACTTGCCGGTTGTCCCCTCGCGTCTGATCACTCTGTGGCAAGGGATGATGTACGAGACCGGGTTCTTGGCCACCGCGTTTCCGACGGCTCGGGACGCCTTGGGCTTGCCAAGACTGTGTGCCAGATCTTCGTACGACACAACCTTCCCTTCGGGTATCTTCAGAAGAGCCTCCCACACTTTGATCTGAAAGTTTGTCCCCTTGAGAAAAAGAGGGAGTGGGTTTCTTCGGGAATTTCTCGATGGATTGAAAATGCGATCAACCAACGGCTTGGTGAGCTCGGGTTTCTCGCTGAACTGCGCTCCGGGCCATCGCATCTTCAGATCCTGCACAACGTATCCGCGTTTGCCGTTGCTGATAAACCCGAGCCCGCAGATGCCCCGCTGTGTGACAGCAAGGAGGCACTCACCGAATGGCGTTGGATGAAATCCATAGTGGATCGTCAGACCCTCGCCATCCATCTTGTATTCCCCGGGCGTCATGGCCTCAATGGTGACAAACAGATCGTGCAGCCGGCCCGGGCTGGAGAGGCCGGACTCGAAGGTTGCATCGAGCAGCGAACGTGACTCCTTCAATAAACGCTTTGCGTGTTCGAGAGTGAGATACTGGAGAAAGCGCTTTGGACTAATCCCGGCCCAGCGAGTGAAGAGTCTCTGAAAGTGGTATTCACTAAGGTGAACATGCCGGGCAACGTCGCGAAGATCCGGTTGTTGTTGATAATGTGCCCGAAGGTAGGAGATAGCCTGCTCAATTCTCTGGTAGTCGTGCGCCTGTTGCACAAATTCTGAATGTGGCATAAGAATCTTCTCCTCACAAAGAAATTTTCTACTTCAAGTATAGAGCTTTCTTTCGAGAAGAGCCACCCGATTCTTGCGGAGTTGTGCGATCTCTTCCTTCTTCCGCCTGACGATGCAAGAATCGGCGTCGCTGAGCACCCGGTGAAGTTCGCCTGTGCAAGCTGGTGCCGATTCCTGAAATTCCCCGCTGGTAACGCGAGGCGACTACGTCGGGGATCTTGTTAGGTCCGAATCAAATATTGCAGCTTGAGAAAATACTGACGGGCAGTTTGTTTGATTCCGTAGGGAGAGCCAAAATCGGAAAGGCTATATGTTGAGCCTGCGTAAAAGATGGTGTAAGGATTCAGCTTATAGCTGAAGAGGGGATAGAAATCTATTGCCTTATCGAACTGATCGTATTGTCCGATCACCCGCAAGAATAGCTCCGACGTAAACTGATATATTCCTACCGTTCACGCAATATATCCGTCATAAGACAACTCTCCCGTTGCGACGCTGGATAGCCGAGCGCGTGAGTAGGAAAGCTCAATCTGCAATTGCGATGTCGGCCTGATCTGTGCCGTGAGATTGATGTTGTGTCCGGTGCCGAGATCCGGCGTATCCGTACGTCTGATGAACCGGCCAAACGATCCATCGAAGAACAGCGTGAGCCAGCTCGAAGGCCGGGAAGGGAGTTGGCAGGCAAGAATTTCATCCAAAGGTCAACAAACCGATACCGAGCCGAAGCCAGATGTGGGGTGAGTGGTGATGAGGTCCAGCCAGAGCGTTAAGCCCGAGAGCCGCAAGAGCCAGCGATTTGAATATATCTTCCGTTGGGCAGCGTTCTATGCTCATATCCTGCAACGGTATCTATCATACACGGTTCTTCCAGTCAAATGCCCGGGAGAGTTTCTCTTCCAGGCTTGCCTTGACCTGTGGCCATTCCGAATCGATGATGCTATAGTACACCGAATGGCGAACTCGACCGGTGTACGTCATCATATGATTTCGCAGGATACCCTCTTCCTTCGCGCCGATACGGTTCAGCGCCAGCCGCGATTGTTCATTGAGAGAATCCGTTTTGAATTCGACCCGAATGCATCCTAGCGCTTCAAACGCATGTTTCAGCATCAAGTATTTTGCTTCCGTGTTGACGGGCGTGCGTTGCCACGGACGCATCACCCACGTCCACCCGATTTCCACACGCCGATGTCCTCCGTCGATATTGCCGAAGCGTGTGCTTCCAATTGCTTTCCCACTCGATCGTTCGATGGTCACAAATGGCAGGGCCGTTCCATTCTGCTGCTGCAGGAGAGCCTCTTCGATGTACCTCTTCATTTCATCATGAGTTCGGACGATCATCGTCGTCCACCGCCAGAGCTCGGGATCCAATCCTCCATCGCATAAATTGGGAAGGTGTTTCAGGGAAAGTGGCTCGAGTCGAACGTATTTCCCATCGAGTGTAACAAGCTGTATGTCCATCGCCATTGCGTCGCTCACTTCATCAAGACCGCTTTCCTCGTCGCTACAAATTCACCGGCGTGCATGCGGCAGAAATAGACGCCGCTCGGCAAGCCCGAAGCATCCCACTTCACTCTGTAGATTCCCGGTCTCTGTACCTCATTCACTAGCGTTGCGACTTCTCTCCCCAGAATATCGAACACTTTCAGCGTTACAAAGCTATTTGCTGATAGCTGATAGCTCATAGCTGTTGTTGGATTGAACGGATTCGGATAGTTCTGTCCGAGGCTAAACGTGAGAGGCGGTGGCGTGTGGTCGTCAGAAACGGAAACAGGAATGAATCCCGACCTGCGAAGAGCAACCCATTTCGCTTTTGCAGCGTCAGCATTTTGTTGAATGTCCACAAGCGAGCTGTCGCCAACAACGAGTGCGAAGCCGACAGTCTGTGAATTGTTCGGCGCGATCGTGTACGGCCCGGAGGCGATGACATGATGGATATCTGCGGGACCCGCTTCCGCCAAGCCGAAGCCGCCGCTTATCCAGTTCCATTTTCCCCCGCGCGAGAGATCGATTGTGCCGTCATTAACCAGTGATCGGAACGACGCCGCGCTATCAAGCGCTCGAATCCCGACATACTCATGGCGCGTGTTCGATTCGTCAAAGCAATATCCAAGGCTTCTCGTGGAATCGCAGCTTGAGTGGTTAGTTTCGAAGTTTCCCAAATCCCAGTCGAGAAAGACCCCAACGTACACATTCGAAAGCGGCGCTAAGCCACGGTTCTTCAAATCGTACCGCAGGATAATGTATTTCGAGTCGATCGGGTCGGAAAACGCGTAAGACCGTAGATTGACCTGCAACCCAAGGACATTTGCCGACGGTGCGCCGCTATCCGAGAACGTTGTAAACCCGTCTTGGTCAGAGACAACGCCCGGTGTTGACAGTGTGAAGAAATTGGAGGAGACGAAATCCTGATCTTGTGAACCTGCGCCGCTTTCATTTCGAACAACGTCTACAACGCGCGTCGGGGAGTTGCTGACGATAAGTCCTCCTTCAAAAAGATGATTGGCGCCGTTGAACACAAAGCCGACTCCCTCCTTGTTGTCGGGGAAGTCAAAGAACCCAATTCGGCCGTTGTTCGTCAACGTAAGGTGAATAGCATTGACGTCGTGAGTTTGATACGTAGGGTTAACAAGGAACGAAAAGGTCTGTATGTCGGTGAACGACCCGTCCGTGACTGTCAACTGCACGACGGCGGTATAGCTTTGCGGCACGTCTGGCCGGACGAAGACGCGGAACGGCGCGCTGGCATTGGAGTCACTGTCGAGTGTCCCCAGCACACCAAGTGGGAATGATCCCTGCATGATTGTCAAGTAAGAGCTGAGGCTTGTAAGTTGAAGCATTGCTCCCGATGACGTAGGAGCGAGGAGATTCTTCACGACGCAGCTGATGTTCAGCGTTTCAGCAGGCTGCGCGGTCCCATTGCCGTTGCCGCCGGGGGAATCGCTCACAAGATATGATTGCAGCCGAATGGACGGGAGGTTTTCCACTGTGAGCGCCCTGAGCGCATTGATGCGACCCTTTCCAAGCTGATACGGGCTGGAAATCGGATCGCATGTCACGCGCACTTGTTCGCCGACTTGCAGGGGGTTGAACCGGGGAAACTTCCAGCTCACGAGAGCAGCGAGGCCGGCAGCAAGGGGGCTCGCCATCGAGGTGCCGCTGAGGATGGCGTAACCTCTTTCAATCAGGTGGGTGTTTTCATTAACCTCGAAAATGGTGCTCAAAATTCCTTCGCCGGGAGCAGAGATGTCGACGAATTGACCGTAATTCGAAAAATCCGACTTTCCATCACTCGGATTCGTTGATGCGACGCCCAGGACTCCCTTGTACCCTGCTGGTGAAAAAAAGGCGTCGCTTCTGTCATTCCCTGCCGAAGCGACAACGAGAGCACCCTGCTCGGTTGCATAGGTGATGATATCCTGCTCGAACTGCGATCCACCTGCCCCACCCCAGCTACAGTTGATTACCCGAGCGCGCATTTGAGCGGCATAGGCGATCCCTTGATAGCCTTCGATAATATATCCGATCCCGTCTGCGCGAATATCGTTGTCGGCTGAACACTTCACGGGGAGAATCCGGCACTTGAACCCGATCGAAGCTACACCGACCCGGTTATCGGTCACCGCGGCCGCGATGCCAGCCACGTGCGTGCCGTGATTATTGTTGTCCCCGGGCGGTGCGGGATCATTGTCCTCACCGGCAAATCTCCAATCTGAACCTCCAAAGTCCCACCCATGCCAATCATCGATGTATCCATTGCCGTCATCGTCTATACCGTTTGTACGCTTGTCTCCTCCCTGCGCGTCAAGGCCTGTTTCGCCAGGATTGGTCCAGATGTTTGCTGCGAGGTCGGGATGGGACCAGTCGACGCCACTATCGACAATTCCAATGACAACACTCGTATCGCCTTGCGTAACATCCCACGCCTCCGGCGCGTGGACTTTCTGCAATCCCCATTGAGAGAAAAACAGTGCATCGTTGGGAGTGAACAACCCCTGAGCTACCGGGTAGATGAACGATGGCTCCGCGTATTGCACTTCTGGGAGCTTCGAGAGCTCGTCTGCAAGAGAAAAAGGATCATTCGGCGATGAAAATGTTACCGCGTAAAAAAGTGAGAGATCGACGGCTAACGTTGTGTGCTTCCCTGCAAGCGCAGAAAACATTGCAGTAGCTGAAATGCCTGCAACGCGAGAAAGAACCCGATCAATTGATTGAACACCGAAGGCGGATTTTGAGAGGGAAGTAACAGTTCTCGGCATCAGCTTGACGATCACGCGATCGGGGAGGTACCGGCTGTTTGTGCGATTCTTCAGCACAACGCCGGGCAGGTTGTCGAGGGGGAGAGACTTGGCGATGCGCGTTTCTTGCTTTGCTCCGCCTAAAGCGACGGCGCAGATGAAAGAAACGGGGACGAAGGCTCTAAGAATATGTCGTCTCATAGATTTTATTGGCGTAGTTACGAGGGGAGCCCTGCCAGTCCCGTTGTTTCTCAGATTACCAAAAACGGGATGCTGCACTGCAGCAGGTGCATTGCGGGTCTGACCGCTCGGGATGCCGTAAAGCGGGGCTGGTGTGCTCCCGACTCACAACACCCCTGCGCTGATGATTGTTCCTGGAATGTCGGGAGTTCAGCCCCCCAACTGTCTGCAATCCCGATTTTCGAATTTTACTGCAGGTCGTAAATTCCACCCGTGCTTATTACAGAAAATGTAGCCACAATCGAATAGGGATGCAAGAAAAGTGAGTATGTGAGTAGTGGAGTATGAAGTATAGAGTATGCAGTAAGCAGCAGGCAGAATGCAGACGGCAGATGGGGGCATGATGCAGCGGTGTGATGGAGTATTGGAGTAGAAAGTAGTAAGTATGGATGAGGAAGTACGCAGTATACAGAATAGAGGCTGTAGCCGCCTTGACTGTTTGCCCCTGGCGAAAGTCGGCGCGCCGGGCAGACAGCACAAAGTCGATGTGGAGCGATGGAATGCTGGAGCAAGAGCATGAAGTAGAAGGCAGCGATGAATACCGGGAAGGGGACAGAGGACGGGTAGCCTCGGACTTCAGTCCGAGTATGCAGGCTTCCCTGTTCTTCCGTGTGGCAGGTGTCAGCTGAAGCATCTGAGCATCAGTTTTTCGGCGTGTGGGCTCGAAAGATGGCCGAAATGGGGGTGCCCTGGGGAGCGTTTGTTCGGGGCCTGATGGGTGTCGAACTCCGAAAACAGCGCGCGGCAAAAGCAGCTTCGGGTTTCTGCTACTGAAGCCTAGAGATCAAGTATTCCGCATTGAACTTCAGCAAAGCATACGCCTCGCTGGAGAGATGTTTCTCCTTTTGTGCCTCGACCTCGTTGATGAAAGCTTCGAGGATGTTCTTGGCTGCCTTGTTGTTGCCTCGCTCGAGTTGCTTGCGGGCGTTGTCGAGCTTTTGATCGAGGCTGTTGAAGATGCCTTTGTTGGTGATCCAACCTAAGGTGAAGGCTTGATGTTTGTAGGAGATGAGAGTATCGAGCCAAGTTGTGGGAACAAAATTCAGAGGTGGAGCGGTTGGACCAATTGTAAGTCCTCGCACTCCTATGGAATCCTCTAAACGCAAGAAGGCTTTACTTTCTTCCTCCGTCGGCTCTGGTACATTTCGGTACACTGAATCTTCATTGGCCGGGGTGATTTCCACGGGAGGGCGAGGGTTGTAACTAGGAGAAATTACAAAAGATCTCAAACCAGGCAAGCCGTAGGAAGTTAATATGATGCTATCAAGTGTCGCGCCTGGTTCTAACCTAAATCTCTCAATTCCGCTACTCCAACCTACTTTTCCATCAATACCAAATCCAGCAAACCATGCACTCCTGAATCCTCGAAATGTAGGTAACTTTGGAATGCCCACAGGAATTGTTTTTACAGTTTGGGGAAGCGCTAAGGGATCTCGAAAAATGTACCTAGGATAATCTATCAGACCGTCACTAGAAAGGATCAGCGCGTTTTCAGGATATGTAATATCAAGGTCAAATTGTTTAATACATCCACTACTTTTTGCACCATTGCTAATTGAATAGCTGTATGTAAATCTTTGAACATCTCCATCCACCGTAATAATACATTTTACGATTACATCTTGGAGGTGGGGCGGCTGAGTATCGTATTTCGGACACTGGGCAAAAATTTGATTAAGAGAAAGAACGAGAAAAGCAACGAAACGAAGAATTTTCATATAGTTACCTTTTAATCTCTGGATTCATAATGGATTTTATTAATGTTTCTCTCAAGTCGATTAAATCCTGCTTTTTCAAAGAAAAAATCCAACCGGTCTTGACTGATACTATCTGTCGTTTCCCAAAGTTCTCCGTCAACATAGATATTAACCTGAATCCTGCGTGAAAATGGTTGTTATGTCACTCAACGGGTTCATGTAGGTTGTACTTTTGCATGCTAGAAGGAGCTACCTTCAGTGGCTTGCGA
>Ga0315281_10002149_pt1 | contig 29266 bp, 27 predicted proteins | sample YL17G07_0_MG_FD_204540 | JGI IMG/M metagenome (GOLD analysis project Ga0315281, IMG submission 204540) | Sediment microbial communities from Yellowstone Lake, YNP, Wyoming, USA - YL17G07_0 | ecosystem: Environmental > Aquatic > Freshwater > Lake > Sediment | place: USA: Wyoming | collected...
CAACGCTTTCTGGATCATCTGCAACCGTTCGTCAACGGAGAACAGCGGCTGCTTGGCGGAGTTGACGGCGACTGCGACGATGAGATGATCCACGAATCCGAGCGCGCGGAGGATCAGGTCTTCGTGGCCCTTTGTAATGGGGTCAAAGCTGCCAGCGTATATCGCAATGCGTTGCGTCATCAGGCCCCGGAGTCGGTGGTGGAATCCGCGCTGATAATAGCACGATCTGCCTCAATGGTTTCGGTCCGATAGAAAGTCACGACGGTGTCGCCGTACCTTCGGGCCTCATTGGGGCCCGGCAAACGCTCGTCGCGACGATGTTCGATGCCGAGTACGGCCGCGAACGGCCCCTTCAGCCACAGCGCCCCGATCTTCGTCGCGATCGACTGGCCATATGGGGGATCGGCAAAGGCCACGTCGAACCGACCAGGCGCCAGCCCCGCCGCGAAGGACAACGCGTCAGCGCGATGGATGACGGCACGGGTCCCGGCGCCCAGTGCCGTGGCGTTGTCTCGTATCGCCGACAGACATTTCGGAAGATTGTCGACAAAGTCGGCGGACGCGGCCCCGCGGGAAAGCGCCTCGAGCCCGAGCGCGCCGGATCCCGCAAACAGATCGAGCACGCGCGCACCGGGGATCGCGGAACCAATGATGCTCATCCACGCCTCCCGCACGCGGTCACCGGTCGGACGCACCGCTTCGTCATCCGGCGCGTGAATCGGTCGGCCGCGCCATGCGCCCGCAATGATGCGCATGCTCAGGCCGGGCGAAAGTCGATCAGCCGCGCCTGCAATCGCGAAACCCCACGGTACTCATCGCGCTCAAGCCGAAACGCGACGTCGTAAAAAGCTCCTTCAATGAGTTCGCCGCGGCGAGGAGCCAGTCCCCATCCGACTGCCGTGATCGAGCCCTCGCCCTGCGCCAGCACGACCTTCAAACCGTCTTTGCCGATCGTCCGCGGCGCCCCGGTGATAGAGACGCGGCGAGCCATCAACACGGGCGACGGATTTCCCATCCCGCACGGCTCGAAATGGCGGAAGACCGACTCGAGCTGCTCGTTCGCATCGCTGAGAGGCATCTCGAGGTCGATTCGCAATTCTGGCACGAGGTCGTCGGTCGTGAGATGCGACTTGGCGACCTCATTGAACCGAGCCGCGAACTCGGCGACGCGGCCGGCTGCGATCGTCACGCCGGCCGCGGACCGGTGTCCGCCGTACCGAATCAACAGGTCGGCGCACTCCGTGAGTCCCGAGTGCAGATCGAATCGAGATATGGAGCGCCCCGAACCCTTGCCCTCGACCCCGTCCAGCCCGATCAACACCGCCGGCCGCCCAAATTCCTCGACCATCCTCGACGCGACGATCCCAATGACCCCGGGGTGCCACCCCTCTTCCGCGAGCACGATGCCGAAGGTCGAATCCAGGTCGAGTTCCAGTACGCGGGCGCGCGCGCGAACAAGAGTCTGCTGGTCGATCTCCTGACGGCGGACGTTCATTTCCTCGAGCTCGCGGGCAATACTATTCGCGGTGTGGTCGTCGCGCGCCAGTAGCAACTCGACCCCACGCAACGCATGCCCGAGCCGGCCAACCGCGTTCAGTCGCGGCGCGATGACGAATCCGACGCGGCCGGCCGTGATCGGCTTCCCCTGCAGGCCCGCCGAACGAATGAGCGCAGCGATGCCAGTCGAAGGTGTTTCATTCATCAGCTTCAGACCGTACCGCGCCAGCACTCGATTTTCACCGCGCAGCGGAGCGATGTCGGCGATCGTTGCCAGAGCGACGAGGTCGAGCATGCCAAAGACGAGATTTTCGTTGCCACCGGCGGCACGAACGAGCGCCAGCGCAAGTTTGAAGACAACGCCGGCAGCACAGAGATCCTTGTCGCGCGAGGGACAACCGGGCCGTTTCGGGTTCAGGAGAGCGTTCGGAGCCGCCATCTCGCCGGTCGGGAGATGATGGTCGGCGATGATGACGTCGATTCCGGCTGCACGAAGCGCGGCAACTGGCGCGATAGCGCTCGTCCCGCAGTCGCACGTGACGACGAGGGTCGCCGACGCGGACTTCGCTGCGTCAACACCGGCCGACGTCAGGTCATACCCGTCGGTCAGGCGCCGAGGAATGAACGGAACGGCCCGGACGCCGAGCGACTCGAGTGTGCGAACCAGAATCGTGGTCGACGCCATGCCGTCGACGTCGTAATCGCCATGAATCATGACGATCTCGCCATTCAGCGCAGCGCGCCGCAGTCGTTCGACCGCGACGCCGAGGTCGAGCAGGCCACCATCCTCGAGATGGTCCAGGCGCGGGCGGAGGTATCGCTTTGCGGTATCGCCGGCGATGTGCCCGCGCGTCGCCAACAGCCGGCAGGCCACTTCGGGGAGACCGAGCTCGCCACGCAGCGCCGCAACTACGTCTGGCTGCGCCCCGTCAGGAATAAGCCATCGGGATCGCGGTCGGGACGACACTTCGAGGACAGACACAGCTACAAGCTAGAAATCGCCGCGCCCCGGTACAAGCATCATTATCCCGCGTAGAGCAGCACGCCGCAGCCTTCGCACACCTCGGTCTTTTCCGTTGCGACCATCTGCGTTCGCCGCTGCAGCGGAACCGCGGTATCGCAGTTGCTGCACGAGGTTCCCCTGATTGGAAAGATGGCGTGAATCCGCTTCTTGGATCGAATGCGATCGTAGGTCGACATCAGCGGTCGCGCCACCATGCCCGCCTTTGAATTCCTGGCCGTCCGGACCGCGCTGAGTTCCGCGTCGAGGCGGCCTTGATCGGCCGAGATACTCTCCCTGGCCAGTTCGCGCTCGGCCTCGAGTTCCGCCAGCCTGCTCTTTCGTTCCTCGACCAGTGCCCTGGCCTCGCCGATTCTCTGACCGATCGCACCAACCTCGCGCTCTTCTTCGGCGATGATCTTCGTGACCTGCTCGAGCTGTGCAGTGGCGGCCGTCGCTTCTTTCTGGCTTGTGACGGCGTTGAGGACGGCTGTGTTTTTGGCGAGCAACTCGCGGTGGTTCTCCGTACGTGACAGCACGTCGCGCCGCCGCTTCTCTTCGGCCTCGGTGAGCGCGGTGGCATGGGAGAGCGCAGCCTCTGCCTTTGCGCACTCGGCATTCAGTGCATTCACTTTCGGCATCAGCTGCTCGATGCTGCGCTCCAGCGCATGAATGGCAAGGTCGTCTGTCTGTACGTCGAGCAATGCTGCTATGTCCGGACTCACGTATCCTCCGTCAAGGTGTGCGATCGTGGTGAGTTGAATCCTTTCCATCTTGGACTGCCGAGCGATTGAATCTCGCCCATGAGACGCCGTTTTTCCTGAATGAGCACATCCTTCGTTTCAGCCGACGCCGCCGGAAGCTGACGATCGATCTCCGAGAGCCGCCGATCCGCCGTACGCGCCAGAATCGAGTTCACACTACCAGTGACCGTTTCGTCCGCCCGATCGAGACCGCCGGCCTCGCCAAGCAGTTGCTGCAGAACCTCCGCCGCCTCGAGGTCGACCGCCGCCGCAAGCTCGTCGAGCGTCACGCCGGGCCCGCGGGTCACGAGCTCGGTGAATAATCGCTGATACGTCGGGTCGATGAAGGCGTCTCCCCCAATTTGTTCGCCGACACCCTCGACAAACTGGCGCTGGTGGAGGAGCATCCGGACCAACTCCCGCTCAGCCCGTACGCCCTTGATACCACGATCCGAGCGCCGGGGAGCTGGGCCACCCTGCCGTCCGTCGACCGGCCGCTCCCCGTGGTCCCTTTCGACGCGAGCCGGTCGTCCCGGAGTCGACGGCGTGGCCAGCTCCCGCTCGAGCATCTCGCGGGAAACACCTGACACCTCGGCAGTGCGGGAGATGTAGAGGTCCTTCAGCAGGCGATCTTCGGTGACGCGGATGGTCGGCAGCAGCTTGTCCAGCGCCTCCCGCTTTCGACGGACGTCGGCGAAGAAGCCGGCGCGCTCGAGAATCTGCACTTTGCGATCGAAGACATCGATCGACAGCGCGATCGCCCGCTCCAACCCGGCAAGACCGTGCTTGGCCGTGAAGGTGTCCGGGTCGTCGCCGTCCGGAAGGGTGACGACGCGCCCGTTGACACCGGCCGCAAGCAGGACGTCGCCCGACCGAAACGTGGCCTTGAGCCCTGCGGAATCGCTGTCGTAGAGCAGGTAGGCCGTGTGCGTGTACTTCCGGATCAGCGCAGCCTGCGCGTCCGTAAGCGCTGTTCCCATTGGCGCGACGACTTCCTCGATCCCGGCCAACATCACCCGTATCGCATCAAAGTATCCCTCAACAACAAACACGCGATCGGCCTTTCGGATTGCGTTCTTCGACCACTGCAGGCCGTAGAGCAGGTTGCGCTTTGAGAAAATCTCCGACTCCGGCGAATTCAGGTACTTGGGCTCACCCTCTCCCATGACGCGACCGCCGAAGCCGACGACGTGACCGCCCGCGTCGGAGATCGGAAAGATCAAGCGGTTGCGAAAACGCATGCGAGGTTCGGGAGCATCCTCACGGGTGACGAGAAGTCCGGCGACGAGTTGGCGTTGATCGTCGAATCCAAGCGCGGCGAGGTGGGATCGCAGTTCGTCACCCCGCGGGGCGAAGCCGATCTCGAAGCGAGTCGCATCGTCGAGCGAGATTCCACGGCCGGCGAGGTAGTCCCGCGCCCCCTTGCCGTCTTGCCCCTCCCGAAGTCGCCTCTGAAAGAACTCCGACGCCGCGGCGTTTACTTCCCAGAGCGGCTCGCGCGGGTCAGCCTCCTGACGGCGCCCGGCGCTTTCGCGCACTTCAATTCCCGACTTCTCCCCAACGAGCTTCACGGCGCCGACGAAATCGAGTCCAAGGTGTTTCTGAATGAACGTGAAGACGTCGCCCTTCTCTCCGCAGACGAAGCAGGAGTAGCCGCCCCGCGGGGACACCGAAAAATTGGCGTGCTTGCCTTGATGAAAGGGACACGGACCGCGAAAACTGCTCCCCGATCGCTTCAGCTGCACGTATTCGCCGACGATCGACACGATGTCGGCGCCCTCGCGCACACGTTCCACCGTCTCGTCGGGGATCATCCGAGATCCACGATCGTCACACCGGTTCCGCCCTCGTTCCATACGCCGAGGCGAAAGCCTTTGACGCGAATGTCTTTCTGCAGCATCTCGGTCACACGTTCACGCAACGCACCGGTTCCCTTTCCATGAATGACGCGCAGGGAGCGAAGGTCGGAGCGAATCGCGGCGTCCAGCGCCTGCAGCAGCACTGACTCGGCTTCGTCCACCCGCAACCCGCGCATGTCAATTTCGGACTTTCCCTCCATTTCGGGTAGGGCTCCCCGCCATGCGACCGCGGTCTCGGCATCAGCATTCGCCGCAGGTGACAGCTCCTTCACCGGAACGGTCATCTTTACCTGCCCAACGGCCACAACAGCGTCGTCTCCACGGAGCTCCATCACCAGTGCCAGCCGCCCGCCGAGTGAAGCGACGGAGACGCTGTCACCGGCCACGGGAGGCCCCGGCCGAACCCCGGCCGCCCATTTCGTGGACCCTGACGGAGCCGCCGCGTCTTCACGGTCAATGCGGTCCAGCTCGTCGCTCTGGGCCGCGGCCAGCTCCTCGACGCGCCGTCGCGCCGCCCTTCCTGCCGCATCGATGGTGTCCGCGCCTTGCCGCTTGAGATCCTTGATTGCGCTGTCGATCTCGGCGCGCGCATCAAGGAGGTAGCGGCGGGCGTCCTTTCGCGAGTCCTTTTCCACCGCCCGCTCGCGCGCTCGCACCGATTGTTCGCGGAGTGACACATCCACGATCCGGTCTCGTGCATCGGCGAGAATCACATCCGCTTCGCGCTCGCGCCTCGTCAGCGCCGCTTCCTGAACCTCCAGTCGCTCGATCAGCGCGGCCATGTCGCGCTCCTGCTGCGGAAGGCGTTCCTCGGCGCGCTCGATGACGCGCTCCGATAGCGCGAGGCGCCGGGCGATGGCCAGACCGTACGAGCGTCCTGGGATCCCCTTGATCAGACGATAGGTAGGGGCGAGCGCTGCCGAATCGAACTGCAGCGAGGCATTGACGACTCCCTCAACCTTGCTCGCCAGGTCTTTCAGCGTGCCGAGATGCGTCGTTGCGACGGTGAACGTTCCACGGCGAGTGAGCTCCTCGAGAATCGCCCAGCCAAGCGCGGCACCTTCGAGTGGATCGGTGCCGGATCCAAGCTCGTCGATCAACACGAGCGAGCCAGGCGTTGCCGCACGAAGAATCTCGGAAAGATTCTTGAGGTGGGCGCTGAACGTCGACAGGCTCGCCTCGATCGACTGCTCGTCCCCCACGTCGGCGAAGACGTCGTCGAACATCGGCAGCCGACTCTCAACCCCGGCCGGGGCTGGTACGCCCGCCTGTGCGAGCGCCGAAAGCAACCCGATTGCCTTGAGCAGTACGGTCTTGCCGCCGGTGTTGGGTCCGGAGACAAGCAATGTTCGCTCGTTAGGCGCCATCGACAGGTCGAACGGAACCACGTCGCGGTTCTGCGCGAGGAGAAGCGGATGTCGCCCGTTGACAATGGCAAATCCATCTGCCGGCTGAACGAGCAACGACGCGGCGCATTCGTTGGCGATCGCGAACTTCGCCCTCGCGTACAGTGAGTCGAGCTCAACGAGCGCACCCATAGAGTCAAGAATCGGGTCCCTGTGGGGCCGAATGTCGTCGGTCAGCGCCCGGAGGAGCCGATCGATCTCCTCGATTTCGTCGGACTCGAGCTCGCGCATCCGGTTGCCGAATTCGACCGCGGCCGGCGGCTCGACGAACATCGTTGCCCCAGTCGCCGACACGTCGTGGACGATTCCCCCGACCGACGATCGGGCGTCGCGGCGAATGGGAATCACGTAGCGCCCGCCACGAAGAGTGACAGACATGTCGTTGACGCGCTGCGATGGAGTAAGTCGCTGCATCGCTGTTTCCAATATGCGAATGAGCTCACTGTGTGCGGCCTGTAGCTCCCGCCTGATGCGTCGCAGTGCCGGCGAGGCATCGTCGCGAACCGTCGCGTCGTCGTTCAACACACGGCCGATCCCTTCTTCAACCGCCCGCGCCGAGTAGAGGCGTCCGCACAAATCGGCGAGCACAGCCCGCGCTACTTCGGGACGGCGCGGCTCGCGGAGCGCGAGCGCGGTCAAGCGTGACGACCTGAGGATCACCCCAATGCCAAGCAAATCGGTCGCGGGCAGAGTCACTCCCTCGAGCCGTAAGCGCTTCAGCCCATCTCGCACGTCGATGAGAGGACTCGGATGCCATGGCTCGTCGCTGGCGACGAGACTCCGCACCGCCGCAACCCGCCTGTGCTCCGACTCGAGCCAACCGCGATCCGTCCGCGGCGACAAAGATCGCACCGCCACTGCGCCCAATTCGGACGACGCATGGCCGGCGACAATGTCGATGACCCGCGGGAACTCGAGAACCGCGAGGCCGTGGGGGTTCACCCCGGCTTCGTCAGTTCTTCGCGAACGACCTTGGTGATCGCACCGCCGTCGGCGCGGCCCTTGAACTGCGGCATGACGAGGGCCATGACCGCTCCGATATTGGCTGCGCCACCACCGATCGCCGCGCGAACCGCGGCGCGAATCTCATCCGTGCTCGGCCCACCGGGCAGGTACGCCTCAAGCAGCTTGACCTGAGCGCCCTCGATCGCGGCGAGTTCGGGCCGGTTGCCCTTTTCGAACATCTCGAGCGCCTCACGCCGCTTCTTGATCCCCCTGCGAACAACTTCGATGACATCCTCGTCTGTCAGGTCTCGCGTGAGTTCTATCTCGCGATTCTTGATGTCAGAGACGATCGTCCCGAGAAGGAGCGTCGCGGGTTTGTCCTGTGCCTTGCGCGACGCGTTAAGGTCGCTTTGCAGACGAAAGAGCAGATCAGCCATCCGCGAATGATAGCGACCGGTGCTTGCCGCTAGCCTGGCGGCCACCCGAACTGTCGCCCGCCCAGCAGATGCAGATGGATGTGGAACACGGTCTGACCAGCCGCCGCGTTGGTGTTGATCACGGTGCGGTACCCCGATTCAGCCACCCCCGTGCGCCGGGCGACCTCCGCCGCGACCAGTCCGAGCCGACCGACGAGCGCAGCGTCCGTGACCGCGTCCAGCGACGACACATGTTCCTTGGGAATCACAAGGACGTGCACCGGTGCTTGCGGGTTCGTGTCCCGAAAGGCGATGCATTCCTCGGTCTCGAGGAGGATGTTCGTGACTATCTCGCGTCGCACGATGCGGCAGAAGACACATTGGTCGGCCACTCCGTCAACCCCCGCGTTCTGGTGTCAGCAGCGCTCGCGCGATCGCAACCGCGGCGACTGCAGCCGTCTCAAACCGTAACGTAACGTCGCCGAGCGAGGCAATCGTCCACCCCGTCCCCTGCAACGCTGCCAGCTCGTCGGCTTCGAACCCTCCTTCCGGACCAATGATCAGCGAGACCGGAGCCTGCACGCGACCACCTCCGAGCGTAGGTCCGCCGTGATTGAGCAGAAACGACGTGTCGCCAGTTCGGGCGGGCAACGCCGCAACGTCCCGAGCAGCCTCAATAGTCGGGAGCCATGCGCCGCCGGACTGTTCCACCGCCTGAGCCATCCGCACACGGACTTTTCGCTCGAACGCCTCGCCATCACCCCGCGGCGAAACGCTCATCGAGCGCCGGAACATCACAGGGTTCCAGCTCGCGACCTGGAGCTCTGCCGCCTTTTCGGCCAGCCAAAGCATGCGGTCGCGATCGGCAACAGGCAGGAACAGATGAATCGCGGCGGGTGGCGTTACCGTCACCACCTCACGAACGGTCGCGACGATCTGCGTCTTGCTCAGCATCGAGATCTGCCCCGTACCCCGGCTGCCGCGCCCGTCGGTAATCGCGACTCGGTCACCAACTCCAAGCCGCCGAACGTGGGCGTGGTGCGCGGCGGATTCGCCCAGCGTGATGTCCCCGCTGACAATCCGCGCTTCAGCGACAAAGGTCGTTACGCCGTGATGACCGCGCTCCACCAAGCGTCCTCCGCATCTTCGCGTTCGACAATCCAGCCGCCAACAGCCAACGCAGCCATCATCTCGTCGCGCTCCGCGACGAGAATCCCGCTGAGGATTGCCTGGCCGCCATCGGACAGCGCCGCCGCAATCGCCGGCAGCATCTGCAACAACACCGACGAAATGATGTTGGCCGTGATGACCCGGACTGGTGCGACCAGTGGCAGCAGCATCGCGGCGTCACCTTCGACAACAGTCACCACATCGGCGACCCCATTGCGCGCGACGTTCTCCTCGGCGTTTTCGATTGCATCGTGGTCGATCTCGATCGCAATGACGCGGCTCGCTCCAAGTTTCGCGGCGGCAATTGCAAGCACCGCACTCCCTGCCCCCAGATCCGCGACACGATCGCCCCGCCTGACGACGGTTTGCAGCAGCCGGATCACGCCGCGAGTGGTCTGGTGCTCACCGGTTCCGAAGGCCATCGCCGGCTCGATTACGATCCGACGCTTCGGGTCCTGCCCGTCAGCGAGCCACGGCGGGCAAACCACGAGCGCACCGAGATCGTGAGCGCGAATCGACGCCTTCCACTGCTCCGTCCAATCGACATCCGGCGCCCGAGCGATGTCAATCGTGGCATCCGGAGATGCCCGGCGCACCGCGCGAGTCAGTGCGTCCGCGCCAGCGACGTTGGGGATGCTGGTCGCAAACAGGCCGTCGACTTCCTGCACGGCCTGGACTCCCTGCTCAAAAAGCGCCGCCAGCACTGCTTCCCGCTGCGTCCCAGGATGTACGCGAACCGTCATCCACTCGGGTGTCACGCGCCGAGAGCTTCCTTCATCTTCGCCCAGAATCCCTTGCCGCGGCCACCAACCGGCACGCTCGGCTGCAGTTCGCCGAGGCGGGCGATGATCGTGCGTTCTTCGTCAGTCAGCTCTTCTGGCGTCCAAAGCTGAACGCGGACGTGCAGGTCGCCGGTTCCACCGCCGTTGACTCGTGGCAGGCCGCGCCCACGCAAATGGAAGACCTGTCCGCTCTCGGTGGCGGCTGGCACGTGTAGCGCCATTTGGCCGCTGACGAGAGGCACGGTGATGTCAGCGCCCAGCACGAGCTGCGAGTAAGTCACCAACGCTTCGGTGTAGAGGTCTTCGCCGTCGCGCTCGAATTGCGGATCGTCAGCAACCTCGAAGATCACGTGGACATCACCACGCTGTCCCCCCCGAATGCCGGCGTTCCCCACGCCGCGCAGAGTCATGTACTGATTTGTGGCGACACCCGCCGGTACTTTGACGACAATCTCCCGGTCGCCCCGAATTCGACCTTCACCGCGACACTTCTTGCAGGGTGACTGGACGATGCGCCCATCGCCCTTGCAGGTCGGACAGGGCACCACCGTCACGAACTGCCCGAAGAACGAGCGCTGCGCCCGCCGTACCTCGCCGGCCCCTGAGCAGGTCGAACAGGCTGCGCTCGACGTCCCAGGCTCGGCACCGGTGGCGGTGCAGCGGTCGCAGGTCTCGAGCAATTTCGCACCAACCGTCTTGTCGGCCCCGACTGCGACCTCAGCCAGAGTCAGCTTCATCGAAATCTTGACATCGGCGCCGGTGAGCGCCGACCCACCGCTTCGGCCGCCGCCAAACATCTCGTCGAGTCCGCCCAAGTTGCCGCCGAAGTCGCGCATGAATATCCCGAGCGCTTCGGATAGATCGACATGATGGAAGCCTGCGGATCCGGACCCCCGCAGACCGGCCTCGCCGTAACGATCGTACGCGGCGCGCTTCTGGGGATCACGCAGCACGTCGTACGCCTCGCTGATCAGCTTGAACTTCTCCTCAGCGTCCGCAGATCCGTTGTTCCGGTCAGGGTGATAGCGCATTGCCAGCTTGCGATACCCGGTCTTTATCTCTTCTTCGGAGGCGCCGCGCGCGACCTCCAATGTCGCATAGAAATCAGCCATTGTGTGTGCGCACGATCAATCGAGAAGGTCGGTGAGCAGGCGCGACGTATGGGTCACGAGCGAAATCACTTTCTCATACGGCATCCGTGTCGGACCGATGACTCCGATGATGCCCGTCAGCGCTCCGGCACTGTATTCGGCCGTGACGACAGTGAACTCGTTGAGCCGAGGATCGGTGTGTTCGGCGCCGATTGTGATCGATACCCCCGGCGTGTCGCCGCGTTTGCGAATGGCCTCAACCAGCGCCTGCGGCCGTTCGGTGAGCTCGATGAGCCGGCGCATGCGATCGGCGCCGGAGAACTCCGGTTGCTCGGCGAGTAGCGATGGCTGACCAAGGACAACCGGACTTTCGCCGAGCGCGAGGCCGGTATCGAAGAGCTGATCGGCTTCCTGAACAAAGATGTTGAGCAGCTCCGACGCCGCACCCTTCGCAGAGGTGTCGCGCACACGCGCGGCGAGCGATGTCCGAATTCGTTCGAGCGTCAAACCCGCGAGGCGCTCGTTGAGCACGGTCGTGACCTCGGTCAGCGCCAGGTCGGCGATGTCGCCCGGCACCTCGACAAACACCGTCCGCATCACCCCGCCTTCGAGCGTGAGAACGAGGAGAAGCCGATCGCTGCTCACGCGCACGAGGTCGAGGCGCCTTAACACCGAAAGACCGAGCCGCGGTCCAAGGGCAACGCCGAGTTCCTGCGTCAGAACGCCAAGCGCCTGCGCAGCTCGACGCAAAATCGACTCGATCGGAGAGGCGCCGTTGCGCACCGCCGTGCTCGCGCCGATCTGTTCGACCAGACGGTCGGTTTCGGCAGACGGAGGCATCGACGCGTGCGCGAGCAACGCGTCTACGTACGACCGGTAGGCCTTCTGCGTCGGAATTCGGCCGGCGGACGTGTGCGGGTGAAAGAGAAATCCCTTGTCTTCGAGATCGCTCATCGTGTTACGGATGGTCGCCGGCGAAACGCCCAGGCCGCAGCGCTGCGAAAGTGTTCGCGATCCCGCTGGCTCCGCTGTTTCCACGTAGGTTCGAATGACCGCCTCGAGGACGCGCCGCTCGCGTTTTGTTAGCTCTTCGGAGGCCATAAGTGCAAAGCTAGCAACGACTTCGAATCACTGTCAAGTCGGCCGCAAGCGAGTCGAGTCGAAGCCAGCCTTGGGCCGTGAGCACAAGCAGGCGGCCCGAACGCAAAGTTGCCCAGCCGGCGTTGATCCAGGGTTCGACGAGCCGTGCCTCCTCGTCGGTGATCACAAGTCCCTCCACAGTGCGGAGGCCCAAGTACACCGCCTCATCGGCGCGGTTGTCGTCCGTGAGCGACTCGGACCCGGCGATTGGATCGTCCCCCGCCGTCAGACGACGCCCCCACTCGGCGTACGCCCCGACGTTCCAGCGTCTGACGGGAGGCGCGAACTCATGTGCGCCCGGCCCGAGACCCGCGTACGAGACCCCCCTCCAGTAGGAGAAGTTGTGGCGAGCGCGCCGCATGGGCTTCGAAAAGTTCGACACCTCGTAATGCTCGAAACCTGCTGCGCTCAATAGTTCGTCGGCGACGAGAAACTCGCTTTCGTAATGTTCCTCCGGCGCTTCGACGGCCTCGCCGCGAGCGATCCAGCGGCCGAGAGGGGCATGCGGTTCGACGGTGAGGCCGTACAGAGACACGTGCGTCGGGCCGAGCTCGATTGCTCGGGCGAGATCGTTCCGCCAATCACGGTTCAGATTTGCGGGCAAGGCAAATATCAGATCGAGGGAGATGTCCTCAAACCCTGCCTGCACGAGTATTTCGTAGGCGCCGCCGATCGAACTGGCGGTGTGAACACGATGCATCCAGGTGAGCGCCGTATCGTCGAATGACTGCGCGCCGAGCGACACGCGGTTGATCCCGGATTCACGCCAGGCATGCGCGGCATCAAGGGTGACGTCGTCGGGGTTAACCTCGATCGTGACTTCGGATCCGGCCTCGAGTACCACCCGGGCTCGCAACGCGGACATCAGCCGAGCGATTCCCTCAGGGCCGAGTCGCGAAGGCGTCCCCCCGCCGAGGTAGATGGTTTGCACCGGCCACGCGCCACCTCCGCCAAACCGCAGGTCGAATTCACGCCCGAGGAATTCCAGGTACTCATCGACCGGCACCACCCGCCGGACCGCGATCGCAAAATCGCAGTAGCTACACCGTCGGGCGCAGAAGGGAATGTGAATGTAGATATGAGCCGGACGCATGCGGGTCGAGAAGTATACTGCTCAGCGGCGGTGAAGCTCCCCAGTGAGCGAGCATTCGACGAGCCCACGCAACTCGAGGGTGGTCACCGTTTCGATGCAGCTTCGCGCTGGGAGTCCGGCACGTGCGCACAACACGTCGAAGTCGGCCGCCGGTCGCGCCAGCGCGGCCCAGACCGTCCGCTCTGCGTCCGAATCCAGCCGAGCATTGGCCGGGCGCGGTTGCGACAGACCGATAAGAGCTAGCGCATCGGCGACGCTTGTGATCGGGTGGGCCCCGTCGCGCATCAGCATGTTTGAGCCAAGGCTCGCTGGTGAATCGATCGGCCCCGGAACAACGGCGAGCGTGCGGTCGATGGACAACACGTGGTCACTGGTGTTCAGCGCGCCACTCTTCACTCCGGCTTCGACGACTATCGTCGCCGCGCCCAAAGCGGCAATGATGCGGTTGCGGCGAGGGAAGCACCCAGGACCCGCGCGCGTCCCTGGCGCACTCTCCGACACGACGACCCCTTGGTCGCAGATCTGCCGATGCAGGCTTCGGTGCGACGCCGGGTATGGTACGTCAACGCCCGTCCCGAGCACGGCAGCAGTCCGGCCACCCACCTCGATCGCTGCACGATGGGCCATCGCATCGATCCCAAGCGCCATGCCGCTGACGACTGTTGCGCCAGCGCGCGCCAGAGCGCCAGCCAGTTCGCGCGTGACGCGCTCACCATACGGCGTACAACCGCGCGTGCCGACGATCGACACCGTCGGATGATCGCGAACGGCTTCGATATCGCCCATGATCCAGAGCGCGACCGGGGGATGTTCCAGAGCGTGCAAGGACTCGGGATAGTCGCTGTCCCCGTCGATCACGAGCCGCGCGCCGATTCGCGTGGCAGCAGCCAGGCTCTCTGCCGCCCGTCCGCGGGCAGTCCGCAACAGCCCCGGCGACATGCCGTCATCGATTGACCGCCCGTCGGCCCGAATCGCTGCCAGGTGGGCACGGGTAGTTGCCGGCCCGAACCCCTCGAGCATCGTCAGCGCGACGATGTCGAGTCGGTCGAAGTCATGGAAGAGGGAGGTCGGCGACTCGGGTAACACGCTCGCGCTTCAGACCGAGGATTTGGTCCCACCAACTACTCAATAGGTGATCAAGCCCTTTTCGACCGGGGGCGGAAATCGCGATGACTGCGAATGCGCCCGGCGCCTCAATCGGCGGGGCCGGATCGTCACCGAGCAGATCCATCTTGGTGAACACGACGCAGTATGGCTTTTTCGCGAGGTCGGCCGAGTACGCTTCAATCTCAGTGCGGAGCTGGTCGAACTCTGCTTGCCAATCCATCGAGTCCACCGGCACCATGAACGCGAGGATGCGCGTGCGTTCGATGTGGCGGAGAAACTGCAGGCCCAACCCCTTGCCCTCGTGGGCGCCCTCGATGATTCCCGGAATGTCCGCAACAACAAACGTCCGGTTGCCGCTCATCTGTACGACGCCAAGATTCGGCGACAGAGTCGTAAACGGATAGTCAGCGATCTTCGGGCGAGCAGCAGACACGACCGACAACAGTGTGGACTTTCCTGCGTTTGGCTGACCGACCAGTCCGACGTCGGCAATCAGCTTGAGTTCCAACTCGATCGTCCGCATGTCGCCGGCTTCGCCCGGCTGAAACTCAAGCGGTGATTGATGCGTCGCGGTCGCGAAGTGCGAGTTGCCCTTGCCGCCCCTGCCGCCTCTGGCGATCCGAATTTCCTCACCGGCTTCAGTGATTTCGCCGAGCAGCTCCCTCGTTCCCAGATCACGGATGATGGTCCCCGGGGGAACGGGCATCACGATGTCCTCCCCCGACCGTCCGCTCCGATTGACACCAGACCCGTTGTCGCCGTTTTCGCCAGACCACGAATCGCGGTAGGTGTAGTCGAGGAGCGTGGCGAGGTTGTCGTCGCCGCGAACGATCACGTTGCCACCCCGGCCGCCGTCGCCTCCATCAGGCCCCCCAAGCGGAACGAACTTCTCGCGACGAAATGAGGCCATACCGGAGCCGCCATCCCCCGCCTTCACTTTGACGACTACTCGATCGATGAACATCAGCTATTTCCCCACGACTCTGGCAAGCAGAAGGCGGGCGGCGTCGACACGGGCGGCCGGCACGGCCTGCGCGAGGCCATCGAGCGACTGGCGTACCACGTCGGGAGTGACGCCGACGTTGAGCGCGCCATGCAAGTGCGAATGCAGTTGCCGGTCCTGACCCGAGGCGACGCACGCGGCGACAATACACAGTTCGCGGCGGGGCAGATCCAGGCCCGGGCGCGACAGCACCTTTCCGTAACCTTCGACAACCATCCACCAGTCCAGGTCCGGGTGCAACGCCTCAATGTTGAGGCGTAACTTGTCGTACATCGCGCCATACACCGCGCGGCAGGTCGCGACTCCACGCTCAACCAGCGTCGCATGGTCGGGAGTCCCCCGGCGCAGTTGATCCTCCGGAGTCATCCCGCCCGCAGCGCGAACAGCCGGAACGAGTCGGCGCCATTCGCGAAACGCGTTGAGTGCGCGTGGAAAGCCCGCGAACAGGTATGTCTGCAACAATAGTTCCTCAATCCAAGGGTGCGGGATATCTCGACTCGCCTCTCCCAACGCGGCCCGGACTTCACTTTCCGTGCCCGCCGCTACGATCGCCGCGACGCGAACGAGCGCGCGGGTCGGTGCATCGAGCTCACGCAAAGTCGCTCGCGCGGCCTGGTCGAACATCGTCATTTACACCCGGTCCGGTTCAAATCAGCGCGTCGGCCGACACGGTCAGGAAACCGGCCGAACTTCGCCGACGCACTCACCCCGCGTGTTCCGGATCGCGCGGCGAGAGAATTCCTCCAGCCGAGCGGGAAGCTTCATCGGAAGCACGTCGAAGTGTTGCAGCACCCGGATTACCGCCGGAAACTGGGCTCGTTGCGCTCCATCCTCGACCTTGATCGCGAAGCCAATCCCCTGCTCCGGTATCGCGACCGAGTGGACGCCCTCGGCGCCGATCTTCGACACCGCGCGTCCGTCCGTCTCCTCGATAAGAATGGAATCGAATCGATCGCTTCCGCCAACGAGAAAGGGCCTCCCGCGCATCGCATGATAGATGCGACCAGCCGCGTCTTCGCCGCTTCGCATCGCCGTCGCCAGTCGCGCGAACGCCCGTGCCATACTCTGCAGCGGAAGCGAAAACTCGATGACGCCGCACCCATCGACTGACTGACCGATTTCTCGTTCATCGACGCCCGTCCACTTGGCGACAACATCAAGGCACGACTGCTGCACCGGATGGTCGCGCTGCTCGTAGCCGGAGGTTCGCCACCCGGCGGTCTGGGCGCGGGCAAGCATCGCCGCGTGTTTTCCCGAGCAGTTGTTGTGGAGCCGCGTGGCCCTGGCACCCGACTCGCGGAGGAGCTTCTGACCACGGGATGCCAGCGGGTCGTGCGGGCCGCAGGCGAGATCGCCCTCCTCGAGCCCAAGGTCGTGGAGCATTCGATCGGCGAGCGCCACGTGCTCCGGCTCTCCGCCGTGCGACGCACAGGCCAGCGCGAGTTGATCGTCCCCCCACTTGAGTGCGTCGAATCCACCAGAGTCAAGCAGCGGCATGACTTGAAACAACTTGGCGCACGATCGCCAGTGCGTCACCAGCGACGGATCGCGTGCCCCCGTCGTCAGTGCGCCCGTGGCGTCAATGACTGCCGCGTGCACGCGGTGCATTGATTCGACATCGCTGCCTCGTGTGACTACAACGTCGAGCTCAATCGTCTTCATTCGCTGTGCCTATCGCATGAGCCCTTCGCCGGAACTCCGAAAAACGGCCCCGGCCGGCTCGACTGACCTGCGAAACCTAATCGTGAACCGGTCGGGCAACCGATGACGCGTGTCGTGCAGTCACGTAGATCCCTGCGAGAATCAGCGATCCGCCGGCCAGCGTCACCGCGGTCGGGACCTCGCGAATCCCAGGCAGGGCGGCGGCCAGGATCGTCGCGCCGATTGGCTCGCCGAGCACCGTGACGTTGACGACATAGGCTGGTAGGTACTTGAGCGCCCAATTGAGCCCGGTGTGCCCAAAGAGCATCGGGCCGATCGCCAATGCGGCGAAGATCGCCATTTCGCGGGGCGGTTGGACCAGGACCGGTGCCTGTACGACAAGCGCGAACCCGACCAGCGCGACGAAGCAACTTCCGTATACGAGGGCTACGTACGGCCACAGATCGAGCGTCGCGCGCAAGCGGCGACCAACGACGACATACGTGGCTGCGGTGATCGCACCAATCACGGCCAGCAAATCTCCGAGTACGGGATTGCGGAGTGCCGTGCCCGCGCTCGCGCGAACGTCGGGCAGCACAACCACGAGAGCTCCGATCATGGCGACCGCGATCCCGATCCATTGGCGCCGGTGCGGTGGCTCCTTGAGCCAGACCACCGACAGCACAGCCACTATTGCCGGTTGCAGATTCACCAGAACGACGGAGGCAGAGACGGTCGTCATGGTGATCGACGTGTTCCACGTCCAGAAATGCAGCGCGAGCATCACGCCCCCTCCGACGGCCAACAGAAACCCCCGTCGATCAAGCCGCCTCCACTGACGCCAAGTCCCCGTCGCGATCAGAAAGCCGCCGATGATCGCGAGTGAGAACCCGAGCCGCCAGATTGCGATCGCCAGCGGGTGCGCGCCAGACAGCCGCACGAGCGGGCCGGCGAACGAGATGCCGATGAGGGCGACCACCAAGACCAGCGAAACAGGCATGGAGCGGGATATTAGCTCTGTTGGCAGCCGTTTACAGGTTCGGCTACCTTGCTGCGGCGATGCCCCTCTCACTCTCTCGCGACCGCATGGTCGCCCTTCTGCACGCGGCCAAAGCGAAGCGCATTGCCGTCGTTGGCGACGCGATGCTCGACGTCTACCTCCGCGGGGACGTCGACCGTATCTCGCCCGAGGCCCCGGTTCCTGTCGTCCGGGTGCGTGAGCGCCGGTTTGCCCTTGGTGGCGCCGCGAATGTCGTTCAGAATGTCCGTGGCCTTGGCGCGAGCTGCGACTTTGTGGCCGCCGTCGGCAATGATGCCGGAGGCACCACTCTTCGGGCGATGCTGACGGCGATTGGGGTCGCGCCACTGTCCGTCGTGACGATTCTCCGACCGACCACCACCAAGACCCGGATTGTCGCCCGCGGTCAACAGGTCGTTCGCGTGGACGAAGAAGAAGACGACGACGTCGGCCCGGCCGACGTTCCTCGCCTGGTCGCCGCCGCGGATCGTGCGATCGATGCCGCTGACGCGCTCGTGCTCGAGGACTACAACAAGGGCGTGCTGGTGCCGGCGGTGATCGAACACGCGGTGAATCGAGCGAGGGCCCGCGGGATCCCGGTCGTCGTCGATCCCAAGTACCGCAACTTTTTTCTCTATCGCGGCGCCACGGTGTTCAAGCCGAATCGTCGCGAACTGGAGAGCGCGCTTGGCGCCGAGGTTGATCTCGATCACCCAGATGCCCTGCCGGCCGCACTCGCAAAGCTCGGGGTTGACCACCTGCTCCTGACCCTGGGCGATCGGGGAATGGCATTGATTTCTTCCGACGGGGCGATCATGCGCATCCCGACCGTGGCGCGCGAGGTCTACGACGTCGTCGGCGCGGGCGACACGGTCACGGCGTATCTGGCGGCCATTCTTGCCGCCGGTGGGACCCCGAATGAGGCCGCGATCGTCGCGAACTACGCGGCTGGCGTCGAGGTTGGGAAGTCAGGGGCGGCCACGGTCAGCGCGGACGAAGTCCTTGAGGCCTACGACCACTTTGCCGAGACGGAAACAGGCAAGTCCGGGTAACGTGATAGCAACCCCGCAGTAGCTACCAGTTCCGATTGTTCGGCTATTTCGTCTGTCCTGGGTTGAGCGGCGCGCTTCGCCTCACCATGTTTTCTCCGTCGGTCCTGTAGCTCAGCTGGTTAGAGCAGGCGACTCATAATCGTCGGGTCGTGGGTTCGAGCCCCACCGGGACCATTTGCAGGCGCGACAATCTACCTCTGTATCATCGGCAGCCTTAACTTTACGGCGGACGAAGGAAGGGGTTCGTTTCAGAGGGGTCGCGTAGCTCAGCTGGTTAGAGCGCTGCTTTCACACAGCAGAGGTCCACGGTTCGAGTCCGTGCGTGACCATGCAGAGCGGGAGCACTGAGCGTGGAGCTCCGGCTGGCGCCAGCTCCAGCCGGAGCTCAAGCTGGAGCTAGCACAGTGCTCGGTGCTCAGTGCTTCCGCGCTCAGCCAACCGTTGCGCCAGCCTTTCGCAGTCGGCCAGCCAGCACCTCGTCGACACGTGCCGTCACGACCATCCATTCGCCGTCGACTTCCTGCGCAAGCACTTCGCCGCTCTTGTGGATCTCGGCGAGCGTTCGACCGTCAGAGACGGAGACCCGAATCTTCGTCACCGGCCGACGGGCGCGGGTCGCCGACTCGAGCGCACGACGCAGTGGATCCAGTCCGCCATCCGCAACCGTGGAGACATACACGGCGCTGGGAATGAAGGCGGACACGCGCTCCTGCAATGCCAACAGTTCCGCTTCGGGTAGCAAGTCGATCTTGTTGAAGACCATGAGCTTTGGCCGGTCGGTCGCCCCAAGATCATCGAGCACCTCTTCAACCACGGCCCGCTGCTCCTCCCATGATGGCGAGCTGGCGTCGATGATGTGCAATACCAGGTCGGCCTCGTTGGTCTCCTCGAGCGTTGCACGAAACGACGCGATGAGGTGGTGCGGGAGCTTCCGAATGAAGCCGACGGTGTCCGTCAGGAGCACCGAGGTGTTCTCGCTGACCCGTACGTCGCGGGTCAATGGGTCGAGCGTTGCGAAGAGCCTGTTCTCGACGTGGATCTCGTTCGCGCCGGAGAGTCCGCGGAGGATCGACGACTTGCCGACGTTGGTGTAGCCAACGATGGACCCCTTGAACTGATCGGATCGCGATTGTCGTTGAACGGCGCGTCCCTTCTGGACGTCACGGAGCCGCTCTTTCAGCAGCTTGATACGGTGATTGATGAGGCGGCGGTCCGTTTCAAGCTGGGTCTCGCCGGGACCGCGGACGCCGATGCCGCCTCGGAACTTCTCAAGGTGGGTCCACATCCGCGTCAGGCGCGGCAACATGTACTCGAGCTGGGCAAGCTCAACCTGCATCTTTGCCTCGGCGGTCCGAGCGCGAATGGCGAAAATATCGAGAATCAACTCGGCGCGATCCATCACTCGTTTGTCAGTCGCGACCTCGATGTTCTTGCCCTGACTTGGCGACAATTCGTCGTCGAAGATGATGAGCGATGCATCGCAGGTGTTGGCGAGTTCGCGGAGCTCGTCGATCTTTCCCTTGCCCAGATACGTGCCGGGATGCGGCCGCGCAATCTGCTGGACGAGCGTTCCGACGATTTGCGCGCCCGCGGTGTCAGCGAGCTCGGACAACTCTGCCAGATGCTCGTCGGCGGCGCGCCGCGCGCCCGCACCCTTGCGAGGCGCTCCGACAAGAATGGCGCGCTCAACCGGCGACTTTACGGTAATCAGCTCTTTGCTGATGTGATCCTCGACAAGGCTAGCGTCCGAGCGTGCGGTATCTGCCCGTCTGCGTAAATGGGATGGTGAAGTTACCCACTGGCGAGCGGATGGTGACGTCGCCAATGACCCGATAATTCACGGCGCCCGTATTGACGATCTGCCGGACACCGGCTCCGAGACCTGACCAGCTGAAAGTGACGGGAATACTGACTCGGCTCGAATCCTTTTCCAGAACCGTGAACCGGCTGTCCATGACGCCGTTCGCCAGCGGGGTCGAGTCGACCTGAAGGCGGTAGCTCAAACGGGTCGCATCGAGGCGGTAGCCGTTGGGGTTGTAGACGTTGAGCACGACGTCAAGCGATCCGCCTGTCAGGCCAACGCTCACGATCTTGACGTCCTTCAATGTGACGGTCGGGTTCGCAAACGCCTGCCTCCCGAGAGCAGAACAGCCCGCGACACCGAGGATCACAACGGTCGCCCCCACCAGTCCAAAGCGCTTCTTCATTTCACCTCCGCAGCCGACGGCACGTCGCCGTCGGCAGAGTCTCCACTGGTGCGCCGACGAAGGTCTTCCCACCAGGCCAGACGCTTGGCGACTTCCTTCTCGAACGCGAACGGCCCCGGAACGTAGAACTTCGAACCACGCAGCGAATCCGGCAGATACTCCTGAGGGATGTATGCCTCCGGAGCGTCGTGCGCGTACTGATACCCCGATCCATACCCCAGTTCCTTCATCAAACTGGTCGGGGCGTTTCGAATCTGCATCGGGACCGGTTCAGCCGGGTGAGCCCGGGCGGCTTCCATCGCGGCACCAAGCGCCAGCTTGGTGCTGTTCGATTTGGGAGCGGTCGCGAGATAGATGACCATTTCCGCAAGCGGCAGATAGCCTTCTGGCGCGCCGAGCATGTGGAACGCATCGCGCGCCGCCACCGCGAGGCGAAGCGCATCGGGGTCAGCGAGACCGATGTCCTCCGCCGCCATCGCGATCGACCGACGGAAGATGACCATGGGATCGGCCCCGCCCTCGATCATTCGCGCCATCCAGTACAGCGATCCCTGCGGATCGCTACCGCGAAGGCTCTTATGGAAGGCGCTCAGCATGTTGAACGCCTCTTCCCCGCCCTTGTCATACTTCGCTACGCGATGCTGAAGCGCGTCTCTGGCGATCTCAAACGTGATCGCCCCGTGGTCAGGAGTGTGGGCGGCTGCGGCCTCGATGACCGTGAGCGCGCGGCGCGCGTCGCCGTCGGAATGCGTCGCGATCAGGTCGAGAGCGTCCCCGTCCATCGTCAATTCGCGCTCCCCCAGGCCCCGATCCAGGTCGAACATCGCGCGTTGGATCAACGTCTGGATGTCCGCCGCCGCTATCTGTCTCAACACGAACACCCGCACCCGAGACAACAAAGCTCCGTTGATCTCGAACGACGGATTTTCCGTTGTGGCTCCGATCAAAGTGATCGTCCCCGCCTCGACATGCGGCAGAAACGCATCCTGCTGCGCTTTGTTGAAGCGGTGAATTTCGTCGGCGAAGAGAATGGTCCCCCGACCGAGTCGCCGCCGCTGATCGGCCTCACCGACGATCTCTCGAACCCGCTGCACACCCTCGGTGACTGCCGAAAACTGGACGAACTCACGATCAGTGTATCGGGCGACCAGCCGAGCCAGCGTGGTTTTGCCAGACCCCGGCGGTCCCCAGAAGATCATCGAATTGATCGTGCCGGCCTCGATCGCAGCGCGCAGCGGCTTTCCGGGCGCAAGCAGATGCTCTTGCCCAATGAACTCATCCAGCGACCGCGGACGCATGCGAGCCGCGAGTGGCTCGAGTGCCCTCGCCTCGAACAGTTCGGCGTTCGAGGCAGGCTCGGCATTGCGACGGGAGGCAGACAATTTAGCCGACAGCTAGCGAACGAGCGATGAAGTACAACCCGCACCCGGCAACGAAGCTCGCCGGGATCCGCAGACCCTTTTTGTCCTGGAACTCGGGCACGAGGTTCGACGCGCCGACGTACAACGTCACGCCCGCCGAAATCGCGAGGCCGTAGTCACGCAGCATGCCAATTCGTTCGGTCATGACGACGCCGATGATCGTCGTCAGGCCAAGCGCCAGCGCCGCGCCAATCGCCCGTCGTCGACTGGCACCCGCCGCAAGGAACAGGCTTGATATCGCAAGGCCCTCGGGAAATTTGTGGAGTACCACGGCAACGAACACGATCGCTCCGAGCCCCTGACTGACGCGGACACCGCTCGCCATTGCGACGCCGTCAACAAAGGTGTGCATCAGCAACCCGATGAGGGCGGTCATGCTGACGACGCTGCTGACTTGGTGCGTCTCTTCGCCGAAATGAAAATGCCCGCCAATGGTGTGCTGCGTCAGATGGACGAGCACGTACGCGACCAGTGCAACGATCGCTCCTTCAGTGCCCGAGCGGGCGATCGCGCCCGGGAGCAAATCGACAAGCGAAACGGAAATGAGAAACCCGGCGGCCAGCGACAGGATCGCGTCGAACGCGCGCACCGTCCATTGAATGCGCGACGTGACCGCCAGCGCGCCGAGGAGGTTCGCTGCCGCAGCAGCAAGCGCATACCACAGCACTTCTCGGGTCATGCCGGCGGCACTCCAGATCGGTCGAACATCCTAGTTGACCTGTCCGCGTTTCTCGGCAGTTCCTGACTGCTCGATTCCGTGAAGCCGCACCGCTTCCTGCAGTAGCCAGTCCGTTCGATTCAACCGTGGATCCTCAAGCACCCGATGGAGCAACGTCTGGAGGATTGCCCCAAGCCCGCGACCGCCCTCGACGCCGGCGCGCTTGAGATCGTCGCCGTCGATGGCGAGGTCCCGGAGGTCGATCGGATCCCGAAATGCAACCTTCAACATCCGGCGATACAGCCGCTGTCCGCTCGCCGCTCGCGGAGCGGTCCCACCGGCGCCAACACGGGCGGCCCAGACCGCCATCCCAAGCCGCAACACGGCGCCGACGTGGAGGCGCCCGATTCGCGCCACCCAGCCACGCACGACAACGTCGGCAGGCATGTCGCCTTTCGCCCCGACGGCTTCAATCTCGGCACCGATCTCCTGCCACCGGGCAACGACAGTCGCAATCCACTGGGCGTCGTGCTTCGAGAACCGAAGATCGGTCAGCGCCCGTGTCACTGCGGCCGGATTGAGGACGGCGAAGAGCGCTGCCATCCGGACCAGCCGGCGCTGCGGCCGGGTCGTGTTCCCCGGCAGAGGCAGATAGTCCGCGACGGAGAGCGCCTCATCGGACACTGACGCGAGGGTCGGGATGAGCGTTGCAAACGCACCCGTCGACTTCCACATCGCAAAAGCGGATCCAGGCCGCCGCACTTGATCCATCGTCTTCTCAATCTCCTGCTTCACGCGCTCGGCCGACAGCCGCCCGAGGTGAGGCGCGCTCTCTCGGATCGCCCGCAACGTCGGTTCATCGATGGCGAGTTCGAACCGCGCGGCAAAGCGAATGCCACGAAGCGAGCGGAGACGGTCTTCGCGCATCCGGGCGTCCGCGTCGCCGACGGCACGCAGCAGCCGTCGATCGAGATCCGCCTGACCTCCGAATGGATCACGCAGTTCACCGCGACTCGGCGAATAGGCGATCGCGTTGATCGTAAAATCGCGACGGGCAAGATCGTCATCGAGCGAGACCCCGAACTCGACTTCGGCATGACGGCCGTCGGTACGGACATCACGGCGGAAGGTGGTGACGTCGTGCATCACGCCGTCGGGGTCGAGCACGCCAACCGTGCCGAACTCGATTCCGATCGGAATTGTTCTGCGATGACCGAAGATGTCGCGAACGTCCTCAGGGCGCGCCGACGTGGCGATGTCCCAATCCAGATGCGGATGGCCGAGCAACGCATCCCGAATGGCTCCGCCGACGCACCAGGCTTCGAAGCCCTTCGACTCGAGCCGGCGCGCGATCTCTAACACCTGCGGAGGCGGACGCAACTGAGACACAAAGAGAATGAGCGCTGGAGGGTCGGGCCCAGAATGTAGCCGAGCCGGCTACGGTCCGTCGAACACGCCTCGGATTTGTTGAACGGACAACCCGAGCCCAAGCGCCAACATCAGGTCGATTCGCGCCTGCTGCGGCCGCCGCGTTCCGCCAAGGATCGCCCCGCGCTCGAGTAGTCGCCGCCCGCCACCCGGATACCCGTACGTCGGCCCTACGCGCCCGCGCGCAGCTCGTGAGGTGATGACCACGGGCTTCTCGGCGGCAATGAATGCGTCGATGCCAGCCAGCATCTCCGGCGGGACATTCCCCCGCCCCATCGCCGCGACAACCACTCCTCGGGCGGTTGCCTGCGACGCGTTCAAAAGTCGGGAGTCCGCTCCGGCCCATGCGTATACGATGTCCACGGGCACACCCAGCGACCCCGGTGCCAGTGTCGCTACATCGGCTGCCAACGCACGCCGAAAGATCACCGATCCATCGTCGACCACCCCGAGCGGCCCAAGCCCCGGGCTGTCGAACGCATCGAGCATTGACGTGTGCACTTTGGTGACGTCGAGCGCCGAATAGACGCGATCGCTCATCACCACTATCACACCGTGCCCGCGCGACGCCGGGGACGCGGCGACGCGGACGGCCGCGCCCAGGTTTCCCGGCCCGTCCCATCCAAGTTCGCTGGAGGTGCGCATGGCACCGGTAAACACCACTGGCTTCTCCGTCGAGATCGAACGCGCGACGAGGTATGCCGACTCTTCAAGAGAGTCCGTTCCGTGAGTGACGACAATCCCATCCACGTCGCTACGGGCAAGATGTTCGAGCAGCCGCTGCCGCAACGCCCACATTCGGTCAACGGTCATGTGGGGTCCGGGGTGCCCGCCCCAATCATCGATCTCGAGATCGGCAATGCGGTCGATACCGGGCGAGAGATCAAGAATGTCGCGCCCCCTGAGAGATGGAATCGCGCCACCAGCTACCGCGTCGTGCCGCATCGAAATCGTCCCGCCCGTAAAAACGAGGACGATCATCCGACGAGTACGCTGCCGCCGTTCACGTTCACGACCTCCCCGGTGATGTGGCGGGCGAGATCAGAACAGAGAAACACGATCGGCCCGCCGATGTCACGCGGAGTCGCAATCCGCCCAATGGGGATTGTCCGGGTGATCGCTCCCCTGCCGCCACCGGCGAACGGCTGCTCGCACATCTCGGTGTCCACCCAGCCGGGAGCGACGCTGTTCACCGTGATACCGCGCGGCGCGAGTTCGATGCACAACGACTTCACATAGGAGATCATCGCCCCTTTGGACGCGGCGTAGTCGGCGTGCATTGCTTCACCGCGTTGCCCGGCCGTGCTCGCCACGAGGACAATCCGCCCGCCATCATTCATCACCCGCGCGGCGGCCCGAGTCGTGAAAAACATTGAATCCACGTTCTGGACCATCGTCCGGCTCCATCGCGAGTCATCCATGTCGGCGACCGGCACGTCGTCTACCGGCCAAATGCCGGCGTTACCGACAAAGAAGTCCAGCCCTCCGAGCGCCAGCACCGATTGACGCACGAGCTCGTCGGCGCCTTCGCGTGTCGAAATATCCGTGGCGATTGCGTACGCGTTGACTCCGCGACCTTTGATTTGCGCGACCGTCCGGTCTGCGTCCTCGCGGCGTCTGTGGTAGCCGACCGCGACGTGGACGCCATATTCGGCGAATACGAGAGCAGTTGCGGCGCCAATCCCGCGCGATCCACCTGTGATCAGGGCCCTCTTTCCCGCCAGATCGTTCATGTGGTGCTCACAGCGTGCGTTCGATCATGTCGCAGATGATATGCTCGACGCAGAGATGCAGCTCCTGCGCGCGGTCCGTCCGAGTGGTGGGAATAATCACACAGTGCGTCGCGAGCGCCTTGAGTCCGCCCCCGTCGCGCGCGGAGAATGCGAGCACCTCAACGCCGAGAGCCTTCGCAGCTTCGGCCGCCTTGAGGACGTTGGGCGACGCCCCACTCGTCGAGTGGATGACGAGCAGATCGCCGCGTTTGGCGAGCGCTTCGACCTGCCGGGCGAACACCTCTTCGAACCCAAGATCGTTGCCCGCTGCCGTCAGAAGCGAGGTGTCCGTCGTCAACGCTATGGCCGGGTACGCACGGCGCTTTCGCTGATACCGAACGACGTACTCCGCCGCCAGATGCTGGGCGTCGGCGGCGCTGCCGCCATTGCCGCAAAAGAAGAGTGTCCCGCCTCGGTCAACCGTCGCGCGGACCATGCCGTACGCCCTGTCCAGAGCCGGGCCCATCGTGTCGGCAACGGTTTTCGCCAGGTCCGCTAACTCGGTGAGCGATGCCCGAAAGGAAGGAGGTGTCATGCGCCTTTGGCCAATGAACGGTCATCCCATGCCGCGACGCTCGCGAACCGGGTCATCGCCTCGTCCGCAAATGCCGAGAGCGACGGCGTCGCCTCGGCAGCGGACTCGAGGGAGTAGGTCGTCAACGCATCGATCGTGAGCAGCGTGTCCGCGGTCGCCCTGCTGGTGTCACCACCGGCGACGAGATCACGCAGCATTTGCTCGGCAGTCGAGAGAAACACAGCCGCAGCCCCGCGCGCGTCTTCGTTCACGGCGGGTCCGAGCGCAGTCGTCAGGCTCGCCATCAAGGGAGCCGGTGGCCGCGGCGTGCGACGGTCGATCCAGTCTCCGATCGTCATGCGGCGCCAAAAGCTGCGGCGATCACCGACGGCGCCTTGGCGAACGCGTCGGAAAAGCGCGCGGCGTCAGGGATGCCTGCCTGTGCCATGTGAGCCTTTCCCCCGCCGCGTCCGCCAGCGGCGGCAGCGATCTCCTTGATCAACGCGTCGGCGCGTATACCTCGTTGGCGCAGATCGTCTGTGACAACGACGATCAGGGCGTTCTTCCCGTCTTCAAAAGACGCTCCGACGACGCCGATCCCGCTCCCCAGCTTTTCGCGAATAGCGTCGCCGAGCGCCTGCAATTCCTTTACGTCGGCGGCCGTCACGATGCCGCTGATCAACTTCGCGCCATTGTCGCCAATGGATTGTGTGCGGCTGAGCAGCGCCTGGAGTTGATCGCCGCCGCCGCGCATCGCCTCATCAATCCGTCTTTCCAGGACGCGCCGCTCGTCGAGCAACGCCTGCACGCGCGGCAACAGGGTGGCTACCGGTACCTTGAGCGCATCCGCCACATGGCGCAGCGTCTTGTCCGACTGGCGCACCAGATCGAATGCGCCCTGACCGGTCACGGCCTCAATGCGTCGCACACCGGCGGCGACGCCGGTTTCACTCACAATCTTGAACAACCCGATCAGCGCCGTGTTCCGCACATGTGTTCCACCGCAGAGTTCCATCGAGACCCCTTCGACGTCGACGACTCGCACAACGTCGCCGTACTTCTCGCCGAACAATGCCATCGCGCCCTTAGTCCGAGCATCGGGATACGACATCTCCGTGGTCGTTACCGGTGTGCCTGTCAGGATGCCCCGGTAAACGATCGCCTCGACTTCCTCCAGACGTTCGGCGCTGACTGGGCCGTGATGGGTAAAGTCGAACCGGAGGCGGTCCGGCGTCACCAATGAACCCGCCTGGTGCACTTGCTCACCGAGCACCTGACGCAACGCCGCGTGCAACAGATGAGTCGCGGTGTGATTCCGCTCGGTATCTTGCCGTCGAGTGCGGGATACACGCGCCCGTGCAGCACCAAAGACGAACGATCCGTCAAGGCGTCCAACGGCCGCGGCGTAACCGTCGATCTTTCGAACATCGTCGACGTCGATGCGCCAACCCTGCCCAACAATCTCGCCCTGATCAGACACCTGCCCGCCGGATTCGGCGTAGAACGGCGTCTCGGTGAGCAAGACCGCCACACGTCCACTGCCCAGCCTGGAAAGCGCCGTAACGTCGGTGTCGAGTTCCGTGGCGTTGTAGCCAACGAAACGAGTCGTCGGGTGTGTGCTGCCCTTGGGAAGCTCCCACTCCACCCCTTCGGCGAGCGAGTCTGAACCGACAGCGAGCTTCTTGGACTTCCGCTCATCCTGCGACCGTTTCCGCTGCCCGTCGAGCGCCGCCTCAAATCCGGGGATGTCCACTGAGTAACCGCGCTCGCGGGCCATCAATTCCGTAAGGTCGATCGGAAATCCATGGGTGTCGTATAGCCGGAACGCGTCGTCGCCGCTGATCGTTCCGCGACTGCCGGAGGTGCTCAGGCTCGCCTGCACCGGCGCAAGTTGCTCAAACCGCGACAGACCACCCTCGATCGTCGCCAGGAAGCTCTGTTCCTCGATGTGAGTCGTACGGACGATATGCTCGCGACGAGCGGCCAATTCCGGATAAGCGCCTGAAAGCTGTGCGCAGACTTCGTCAACCAGGAACTCGAGCGTCGGGGCCCGGCGGCCGAGCAGCCATGCGTGGCGCACCGCGCGCCTGAGAATTCGCCGGAGCACGTAGCCGCGGCCTTCGTTCGACGGGAACACCCCATCGCCGAGGAGAAACGCGACCGCCCGTGCATGATCGGCGAGCACGCGGAACGAGGCTGGGGTCGCGCCCTTTGGCAGACGTCCCGCCGGGCTCTTTGACGGATGATGAACGCCGCGCGGCCATTCCCCATACGGCAGGCCGACGACTTGTTCGGCCTTGTCG
>Ga0315281_10002150_pt1 | contig 29257 bp, 25 predicted proteins | sample YL17G07_0_MG_FD_204540 | JGI IMG/M metagenome (GOLD analysis project Ga0315281, IMG submission 204540) | Sediment microbial communities from Yellowstone Lake, YNP, Wyoming, USA - YL17G07_0 | ecosystem: Environmental > Aquatic > Freshwater > Lake > Sediment | place: USA: Wyoming | collected...
GCTTGAAGCTGGCGATATTCTGCTGCCTGAGGAAATCGATCAATTCGGCAAATTCCAGGCTCTGCCCGTCCTTCACAATTACGAAGGCGCAGGCTTTCTCGCCGAACACCGGGTCGGGCATAGCCACCAGCGTGACAGCCTTCACCTTGGGGTGCGCGAATATGAGGTTCTCCACCTCCTCGCAACTGATCTTCTCGCCACCACGGTTGACCAGGTCCTTTTTGCGCCCTTCTGTGAAAATGTAGCGGCCTTCTTTACGCACGATGTCGCCCATGCGGTAGAAACCGTCCGGTGTAAATGCCTCGGTATTCCTGTCCGGAGCCGCGTAATAGCCGCGGATGGTGTAAGGGCCACGCGTCGCCAGTTCGCCCTGGGCACCGTCCGGTAGCTCGTTCCCGGCGTCGTCGATGACCTTAATCTCGTCGTCCTCGCAGACGGGCACACCCGAGCTGTGCAGCAGGTACTCCTCTGGCGCATCCAAAGGCACCATGTTGATCAGTCCCTCAGCCGTGCCGTAAATCTCCTGCGGCATGCAATCGAAGCGGGCTCGAAGCCGGCTGCGCAATTCCGGCGCCAGGCGGGCACCCCCGTTCTGAATCACCTTCAAGGACGACAAATCGTAACCGTCGGGCACCGGCGAATTGAGCCAGTTGGAGATCAGAGGAACAACGGCGGCGATCGTCGTTACCTTCTCGCGTTCGACCAGCGAGAACACCTCGGTCGGGTCGCCGGAGGATGCAAGCACGATCGTGCCACCGTAGTACAAGGTGCCGAGCATTCCCGGTGAGGCCAGATTGTAGTTGTGACCCAGGGGCAGGATGGCCATAAAAACGGTGTTCTCGTCAAAACCGCCGGCACGACCGCAAAGCCGCGCATTGAGCACGTAGTCGTCGTGCGTGCGCGGGATCAGCTTGGAGAGCGAGGTAGTGCCCCCAGATAGCAACATCGTGGCCACTTCCGACGGATCGGGGCGCAGCCTTGCCAAGGCGGCACCGATCGCCTTCGTCTGCATGGGATCGGAAATCATCTCGCGAAGGTTTCGCTGTCCCGTCGCTGGTTCGCCCGCTACGAACACGGTGTGTAAGCTTGGAAAATCCTTTTGGACTTCTGCAGCCATCGTCCGGTAATCGAAGCTGCCTATCCGGTCCGGAATGACATAAGCGATTGCACCGGAAGCGCGTACGAAGTGGCGAATCTCCGTATGTCGGTGCGCGCGCAATGCCATCACGGGAATGGCGCCGATGCGCGTCAGCGCGAAATAAGTATGGACGAACTCGGGGCCGTTGGGCAGTTGCACCACTACGCGATCTAGCGGCTCAATGCCTGCTTCGAGGAAACGGCAGGCAAGCCGATCCGAAGTCTGCACCAGGTCGCGGTAGCTCAGGCGCTGGCCGGCAAAGACGAGGGCAGTCTTCCCCGGACTGCGCTCGGCGCTGCGCGCCAGCATCTGCGTAATCGTGACGCCTTCCCACCAACCGCGGGCGCGATAGCGCGCCGAAAATTCGGCGGGCCAGAACACACAGCTTTCGAGCATGGTCCTTCTCCTTGGCATCTGCACGCTGGGTTGTCGCCGGCAGTTCTTATGCGGCGATGCCGACACGGGTACCGAGGACTCACTCTAGACCCAAACCATTCTTGCTTCCAGCAAATAGCGCGAATTGAATATATTCAAGCCATGAATAGTCAGAACGTCGACCTCAACCTGCTTGCGGTCTTCGATGCAGTGCTCGCCGAGGGCAGCATTAGCCGCGCGGCGGTGCGCCTCGGCCTGCCGCAACCGGCCACAAGCAACGCCTTCGCTCGCGGCAGAACGACGTCTGGCTCCTGCCAGTGCCAATTTCCATCCCCGCCTTCGACGTGAAACAGTGCTGGCACGAGCGCTTCCACGATGACATTGGTAACCGCTGGCTACGCCGGCAGTTCGCCGAACTTTTCACCACGTAATATTCGATGACTGAATCCCAGGATTATCGACCAGCGATAACTGGACTCCGCTCAGTTTGGGCGTTGCTTCCGCAAACGCGATTGCCTCCGACCGGCTGCGATTGTTCAGTGATAGTGTAAGCGACCTTTCGAGCGTTTTGCTCTGATTGCCTCTCAGACAGACCGCGATGCCCAAATTCACCGCGGAGCCGGACCGCAATCACAGACAGCATTCGTCTGCCGGTCGCCACAATGCGGTCCTTGACTGATCGAAGTGCCTGCGGAGGATTTGGCCACGGAGCCGCCTTACCTGCGTCAATTCGACCGCACTTTAGCGTTGCCTCATGCTCCGACAATGCGGCCGAGGCGCACCGCGGTCTCGCCTTTTCTGAGGCGCATCGACGGCATGATCAGAACGCAGTTGTCGTAGGGCGTCGCCACCGGGCGGCCGCCGTCGTGGCCGATCACGGTACCCGCGCGCGCTATCACCTCCATGCCGACATAGGGCGCGGCGAATTCAAATTTGTCGCTCTCGATAGTGACGGCCTGGGTGACCTCGACCACGCGCTGCGCCCCTGGCAACGGCGCGAGGTGCGGCGCCGCAAATTCCCACGCGATAGCGCCGAAATGCAGCAGAAAGCGCAGCATCGCGTCGATCGCGACTGTGGCGCTGGCCCGCTCCCAGTGCTGGCCGCATTCGATCAGCAGCGCGTTCTTGGCGCTGGCGTCGTCGGCGAATGCGCCGTAGTCGCGCATGCGCCGGCCGGCGGCATGTCCCGCATCGCACACCAGATGCGCGGGCGTGCCCAGGCGCAGCGCGAGTTCGCGCGCCTTCTGCGTCATGCCGCAGATCATCAGCGGCGGCGTGACATGCTGCATCGAGTGGATGTCGAGCAGCGCATCGACGCTGTCGACGAGCGGACGCAACTCGCGCGCGCGGCGCAGTTCCACGCTGTCGCGCACGCCATCCAGAACCTCCGCGCTCCACACGCGGTTGAAATCCTCGTCCACGCAGCGCGATGCGCCCGGATTGCTGCGGTCGAAACGCGCATAGGCCGCGACGTTCATGAACGCCAGCGTCAGCCGGCCGGCGAGCGGACGCGCCCCCTGGCGCAACAGCCAATCCAGGGCGATGGCGCCGCACAGCTCGTTGCCGTGAGTGAGCGCGGCCAGCATCAGGTGCGGGCCGGGTTTGCCGCTGTCGAAAGTGCTGACGTATTCGATGTCGCAGTTGCCGGCGCGGTAAGCCGAGATGTCAGGCGCCTTGAGCTCGACCGGATAGGAGTTCACGGATTCCGCCGCCGCGTGAGCCCGGCGGCGCGCGCGCCTGGGCGGCACACGCCTATTTCGCCGCCTCGACCGCGCGGCGTGCCATCACCGTGACGAGGTGTGAACGGTACTCCGCGCTCGCGTGCATATCGGAGTTGAGCTTGCCTGCCGGGACGCTGATACCGGCGATCGCGTCGGCCGACCAGTTCGAGGCGAGCGCCTTCTCCATTTCCGGAACGCGGAACACGCTGGACGCGGCACCGGTGACCGCCACGCGCACGCCGCTGCCGGTTTCGGCAGCCATCACGCCGACGATGGCGTAGCGCGAGGCCGGGTTCTTGAACTTGATGTAGGCGGCCCGCTTCGGCACGGGAAAGGTCACCGAGACGATGATCTCTCCCGCCTGCAGGGCGGTCTCGAACATGCCCTTGAAGAAATCGTCCGCGGCGATACTCCGCTTGTTGGTGTTGACCGTGGCACCCAGCCCCAGCACCGCGGCCGGATAGTCGGCCACGGGGTCGTTGTGCGCCAGGGACCCGCCCAGCGTGCCCATGTTGCGCACCATGCGGTCACCGATAGCGCCGGCGAGGCTCGCCAGCGCGGGAATTCTGGCCTGTACGTCCCTGGACCTGGCGACCTCGGCATGCCGCGTCATGGCGCCGATGGTGATGCCCGCCGCCTCCGCCTTGATGCCGGTGAGCTCCGTGATTGCGCCGAGGTCGATCAGGTCGGAGGGCGCGGCAAGGCGCAGCTTCATCGCCGCGATCAGGCTCTGCCCGCCGGCGAGCAGTTTGGGATCGCCGCCTCTGGACAAGGCCGCGGCTGCTTCGGCCAGGCTTTTCGGTTTTTGATAATCGAATGCGTACATGTTCGGTTTCCTCGCGCCCGCCTGCGGGCTGTCTGCTTGCGGCCGGCGCCGTCACATGTTCGCCGCGGCGGCCTTCACCGCCTTGACGATGTTGTGGTAGCCGGTGCAGCGGCACAGGTTGCCGTCGAGCTCGGCGCGTATGGTTTCCTCGGACGGGTTGGGGTGGTTGCGTACCAGGTCGACGGCGCTCATCACCATGCCGGGGGTGCAGAAACCACATTGCAGGCCGTGGTGCTGGCGGAACGCTTCCTGCATCGGGTGCAGCGTGCCGTCGGCGTTGGCCAGACCTTCGATGGTGAGTATGTCGGCGCCCTCGGCCTGGAGCGCCAGGATGTTGCAGCTTTTCACCGCCTGTCCGTTCATATGGATGGTGCAGGCGCCGCACTGGCCGGTGTCGCAGCCGACGTGAGTGCCGGTCAGGCGCAGGCTGTCGCGGATGAAGGCGACCAGCAAGGTGCGCGCGTCGACCTCGGCGCTGACGAACTTGCCGTTCACGGTCATCGATATTTTCATCCAGCTCTCCTTTGGTGTCGCGTGTGAACGGCGCAGGGACGAAATCCTAGACTATGCGATGCTTTGAATCAACTCTAATCGCGCGCGCCGGATCGTCAACGCTCTGCTTGACCGGTACCGGAACGAGGAATAACCTTCAACGCCACATAGTGGTTTTGATTGAATCGGCAGAGGTGTGCCATGGATAGTGTGGATCTCGAAGTTCTTCGCAGCGCAACGGCCTGGTTCAAGGCGGGTCACGCGGTGGTTCTGGCCACGGTGGTCAAGACCTGGGGTTCGGCGCCGCGCCCCCTGGGGGCGATGCTCGCCATCCGCGACGACGGCCAGGTGTCGGGGTCCGTGTCCGGCGGCTGTGTCGAAGGTGACCTGATCGAGCGCGTGCACGCCCACAGGCTCGCCAGCGACAAGCCCGAGCTCGCGACCTACGGCGTCTCCAAGGAACAGGCGGACCGCTTCCAGCTCCCCTGCGGCGGCACGCTGCAACTGGTGCTCGAGCCGGTCATGGACAGCACCGGCCTGGATGAACTGCTCGGCGCGATCGAACGCCACGAACTCGTGGCGCGATTTCTCGATATCGGGAGCGGCAAGTCGCGCATCGAGCCGGGCCGCTGGTCGGACCTGCTCGAGTTTGACGGCAAGGTGCTGAAGACCGTGCACGGCCCGCGCTGGCGCCTGCTGCTCATCGGAGCGGCCCATCTGTCGCGCTATGTGGCGCAGATGGCGCAGGCGCTCGACTATCAGGTGACGGTGTGCGATCCGCGCGAGGAATACGCCGAAGCCTGGGATCTGCCCGGCGTGCCGCTGGAGCGCGGCTATCCCGATGACGTGGTGCTGGCGATGAATCTGGATGCGCATAGCGCGGTGGTCGCCGTGACCCACGATCCCAAACTCGACGACGTGGCGCTGCTCGAGGCGCTCAAGTCCCCCGCGTTCTACGTCGGCGCGCTCGGATCCAAGGCCAACAACGACAAGCGCAGGAAGCGCCTGGCCGAATTCGACCTCTCGGCCGAAGAAATTTCGCGCCTGCGCGGGCCGGTCGGACTCAAGATCGGCAGCCGCACCCCGCCCGAGATCGCGGTGGCGATCCTGGCGGAGATGACCGCCGTGCGCCGCGGCGTACGGATCCCCCAGACCATCGAGCCGCCCAAGGCGGGCGTCGAGGCCGGCTGCGGCGTTCCGCAGAATTGAGCCCCGCCTTCCCGCGCGCGTAGTCGATGGCCGCGAACATCTGCGGTATTCTGCTTGCGGCCGGGGCGTCGAAGCGCTTCGGCTCCGACAAACTGCTGCATCCGCTTTCCGCGCAGACCCCGGTCGCGGTCACCGCTCTGGCCAACCTGCGCGCGGCCATTCCGCACGTCATCGCGGTGGTGCGTCCGGGTGCGCCGCTGCTGGAGAACCGCCTGAGCGAGGCGGGCGCGACCGTGATCCTGTGCGCAAACGCCGACGAAGGCATGGGCGCGAGCCTCGCGACCGCGGTGATTGCCTCGGGCGACGTCGCCGGTTGGGTCATCGCGCTGGCCGATATGCCTTACATCCGGCCGGAAACCATCCGCAAAATCGCCGCATCCCTGACTGCCGGCGCGGCCATCGTCGCGCCTGCCTACCGTGGCGAGCGCGGCCATCCGGTCGGCTTATCGGCGCGCTTTCGCGCGCAACTCGAAGCCTTGCGCGGCGACGAGGGCGCGCGCTCGGTGCTCAGGCTGAACGAGGGCTCAGTCACACTAGTCGACGTGGATGACCCCGGTGTCCGCCAAGACATCGACACGCCGGACGATTTGCGCCGAGCCGGATAAATCGCCACGCGCGTCGCCCGTGCAAACCTTGAGCATGCTACGTGTTCAACAATGATTGACATGAAACTAAGCGACAACTAGAATGTGTTTAACAATGATTAACATGAGGAAATTGTTATGGAAGTAGTTCTTCGCAAGTACGGAAACAGCACGGTTCTCGCGCTACCGCCCGCAGTGCTCAAGAATTCTCGCCTCAAGGCAGGCCAAGCGATGACACTGGATTCGACCCCGGACGGTCGAATCACACTGACACCGAAACGCCGCTACACCTTGGCGGACTTGATCGCACAATGCGATATGAAGGTAGCACCACCGGCAGACTTGGCGCTGTGGGACAACGCTCGTCCAGTTGGTCAAGAGGCTTGGTGATGATCGTATTTGATCGAGGCGACATTGTGACGGTGCGCTTCGACCCAGTGGAAGACCATGAAATGCGGGGAGCCAACCGCCCGGCGCTTGTGCTAAGTACTCGCGAGTTCAACCGACTCGGCGATGTACTTGTAATACCGATTACGCAGGGTGGTGACTACTCCCGGTTTGCCGGATTCGCAGTGTCTCTGACCGGCACGGGTTGCAAAACGCAGGGTGTTGCACTGGTGAATAAGTTGCGTATGCTGGACTTGGCGGCCCGTAAAGCAAAAAAGGTCGAACGCGTGCCGCAAGAGGTTGTCGACGACGCCATCGGGCGATTGATGACGCTGTTTGAATAACCGGAAAGACATATGAGGGCCAACTAGGAGGCAGTGTCGATCGGCGGCAAACGGTAGAGACCGGTCCTTGCAACAGCGGGCGATAGGAACCGGGCCAGCGGTTTAGCCTCTTTTTCTGCTTCAGGGCCGCTATGCGACGCTGCCCGAGACCATCGTGCCGATCAAGGGCATATGCTGGAACGATACGGGCCACCTCGAATTCATCACGCGTCACGAGCTGCCTCCGGCCGAGCGCCGACGCTGAGTCGCTATGCTGCTCCGCCACAACGCACCGGACCACTAAGGTCGGCGGTGGCGCGACGGCTGTTCCCGGGAGGCGGAGGCTTACTTGATCTTCGCTGCCTCAAGTTCCATCAGCGCCACCAGTTCATGCATCTGGTCGACTACCGCCTGGACGGTTTCGCGCTTGCTCAGATCGACCCCGGCCCGTTGCAGCTGTTTCATCGGATGGTCGTTGCCACCGCTCCTGAGCAGCGTCAGGTAGCGCGCGGTGGCCGCCTTGCGTGACTCGGCGTTGCCGCTGGTCATGTCCTTGAACAGCTTGGCCGACGAAGCAAAGCAGGTGGCGTACTGATAGACGTAGTACGGCGAATTGAAGAAGTGCGGAATCCTGGTCCAGGTGTATTTGTAAAGATCGTCGGCAACGACCGCGTCGCCGTAGTAGTCCTTCAGCAATCCGAGATAGATGCCGTTGAGGATCTCGGCGGTAATAGGCTTGCCCTGCTCGACCAATTTGTGCGCCTGCAGCTCATAGTCGGCAAACATCACCTGCGTATAGAAGGTGCCGACGATGGAATCCACCGCGTGCTGCAACAGCAGGAAGCGCTCCTTCGGGTCGGTCGTCGTCTCCAGCAGCCGGTTGAGAAGGAAACGCTCGTTGGTGGTCGAGGCCACTTCGGCGACGAAGATGGTGTAGTCGGCGGTGGTGAAAGGCTGAGTCTCGTAGGAGAGCATCGTATGCAGCGCATGGCCTCCTTCATGCGCCAGCGTGAACATGCTCCTCTGGGTATCGTTGTGGTTGAGCAGCATATAGGGCCCGACACCATACACCGGCCAGACATAGGCACCGCTGCGCTTGCCGTCGTTCTCGAAGACGTCGACGCGCTTGCCGTCCATGAACTTGCGGTACTTGTTCACATAGTCTGCGCCCAGCGGATCGACCGAGGCCAGTACCTGCTCGCGCGAGAATTCGTAGGCATAGCTCTTGTCCGACTTGAACACGGGAATCGAGCTGTCGTAGAGGTGATAGGCCTCGAGGCCGAGCAGCTTCTTGCGCAGCTTGACGTAGCGCTGCAGCGGCGCCGTGCCGGCACGCACTGCTTCGACCAGGTTGGTCACCACCGTGGTCGGGATCGCGTTGCCATCGAGAGCGGCGGCTAGCGTGGTTTGGAAATTGCGGGCCTGGGCGTTGAACCAGTCGCGCTGCAGGATGCCGTTATAGATGGCCGCGTAGGTATTGGCCGTGGCGCCGTAGTTGGCGAGATGGGCCTCAAACGCCCTGGCGCGGTCGGCCTGGTTGTAGTTGGTCGTGAGCAACTGCTGGTAGGCCCCCGGCGTCAGCGTGACGTCCTTGCCATCGGCGAGCGTGATCTTCGGGAACTTGATATCGGAGATCGACAGCTCCTGATAGGCGGTGCGCGGTGTCTCATTGAAATTCGCCGCGAAGGACAGCAGCTTCTCGCCCTTCTCGTTCAACACATGTTTCTGCCGGCGGTATAGATCGGTGATGTTGAACCTGTACGGCGCCAGCGCCGGGGTCTTGGCGATCCATTTCTCCATGGTCGCCTGCGGTACGGTCAGCAACTCGGGCGTGAACCAGGACGAGGCAGTTGCATACCTCGCTGCCAGCGTCACCACGCGCTGGGCCTTGGCCGAAACGTCCTGCACCCGCGTGTCGGTGTCGCGTTGCAGGCCGGAATAACCATCGACCTTGTGCAGCCGCATGCCGATCTCGTCGCTGGCCCGGTACGCCTTGAGCACCGCATCCGGGCCCTTTTTCAATGTCCCCTTGAGCGCGGTGAATGTATCGATGCGCCTCTCGGCGTCCTTCATCGCCGCCTCCCATGCGGGCCAGTCGGCGTAGATCGACGTGAAATCCCACCGGTACTCCGCAGGGATCTCGGCGCGAACACGGGTATCGGGCTTGACCGCCACGACAGTGGCGGGGGCGACGAGGGCCAGAGCCATGGTGCTCGACAGGATTGTGACGGCAAGGGTGCGTTTCATCGATCGCGCCTTTCTGAAAATGGGATGTTGGTACGCGTGGCGGAGCAAGTGCCGCAAGCTAGAAGTGAAATTCACCGATCACGACGTGATTGTCCTTCGCCGGCCAGTTCTGTAGCGTCATCGTCTCGTCGTTGCAGCGCACAGGTACCGGCCGCAGCGGACCCGCCGGCAGCAGCAGCTTCCCGCTGGATGCGCCGGGCACACCCTGATTGATTCCGGGCGGCACCTTGCCGTCGAGCAGGAAGGTATCGCGCCCGTGGCCGAAATAGCCGCGCGGCCGGTTGATCGTGAGCACGCTGCCCGCGGTTTCCTCGCCTTTGGCCAGGCTCGCCGGTCGCAGGTGCACGATATCGCTGGATCGCGGAAAAGGCGAACGGTAGATGTGGGTGATCGCCTGGCCCGGCGCCCGGATGACAAATTCGTAATAGGTGCTTGGTTTGGCGCGGAACGGCCCCCATAGCCCATCGTCACCGGTGGTTTTCGCGTGCGCTGCCGACCCCACGCGCGCGCCGGTCGTCGCCGAGACTTCGTAGATTTCCACCTTGGCGCCCGCCACGGGCAGATTCGTGGCGACACCGCCAGGCATGGCGTTCACTTTGCCGTTCAACACGGCCTCGGACTCGGGCACGATGTCCAGGCGCGCAGGCGCGCGGCCGGTGACGAAGCGATACATCTCTGCAAAAGCGAGCGGACCGAAGGCCGTCTCGCGGTGGTCGATTTTCGGGATCACCACGTTTTCCGCGCCCTTGAGTTCCGGGCCGTCATGGCCGACACCGGTCGCCCTCCCCGGCTTGCCGAGGAATCTGCCGTCGGACTGCGCGTACTTGTCGTTGTTGTCGCTGCGTATGGTCATAAAGCGCACACCGCGGACTACCTCGTCGGGACCCGCGTTGAGCTGGGTCAGGAACGCCCCCTTCCCATTGAACTCGCTGCCGCGCGTCTCCTCCCAGTCGGACAGACCGTGGTTGATCGCCCCGCCGAGAATCGCATGCGAAACATAGGCCGCGCCGCCGCCGTTCTTGAGGTAATTGCGAATTGCATAGCCACCGCGCGAGTTGCTGACCAGCACGACCTTGTCGCGTCCGGTAAGCTTGCGCACCTCGGCTACTTTGTGCGCGAGTTCGGCAACCTGATCCGCTGTGGAGGAACGCAGCGGCTGCGGCTTGGCGTCCTCATCGCGTGCCAGCGGATTGGAAAAATCGATGGCGTGCAGTATCTTCCTGTCGAAGCCGTTCGACTCGAAGCGCCACATGGTTGTATGCCACAGCGCCGCGGTGTCGCCGTTGCCGTGTACGAACACGATGGGCGGCTGTTGCTCCGCCGCCGGCTGGTATGCGGCACAGGCCGCCAACAACAGCAACAAGGGCAGCGCGCGGACGCGGCGCAGCAGATCGGACATGGCTTTCTCCCTTCCCGACGTTACCTGCAAGCACTGGAATATACATCAGCTTCGGCAGCGGCTGCACGCCTGGCATTGCACCGCTTATACTATCGAGCCACATGGTCCGGAGTGTTTGTCGATGCGTCTGCGCGCGGTAGTGCTCCTGCTAATGCTGCTCCTGCCGCCTTTCGCCGGAGCCGCGCTGCCGTCCGACGGCAAGAATCTGCCCACGCTCGCGCCGATGCTGGCACAGGTGACGCCGGCCGTGGTCAACATCTCGGTGGTCACGCGCTCGCCGATGGAGGACAACCCGCTGTTCCGCGACCCGCTGTTCCGGCGCTTTTTCAACATCCCGGACCGGCCCTCGCGCGAGCAGAGCGCGGGGTCGGGTGTAATCGTCGACCGCGCGCGCGGCTACGTGCTCACCAACAATCACGTGATCGACAATGCGCAGGAAGTGGTGGTCACGCTGAAGGACCGGCGCACGCTCAAAGCGCGCTTGGTCGGCACCGATCCGGGCACCGATATCGCGGTGCTGAAAATCGACGCGCACAAGCTGGCCGATCTGAAATTCGGCGATTCCGACGCCATGAACGTGGGCGATTTCGTGGTCGCCATCGGCAACCCCTTCGGTATCGGCCAGACGGTCACCTCCGGCATTGTCAGCGCGCTCGGCCGCACCGGGCTGGGAATCGAGGGTTACGAGGACTTCATCCAGACCGACGCCTCGATCAACCCGGGCAACTCGGGCGGGGCACTGGTGAACCTCGCGGGCGAACTGATCGGCATCAACACCGCGATCATCGGACCCTCGGGCGGCAGCGCCGGTATCGGCTTCGCCGTGCCCGCGAACATGGTGCGCACGGTGATGGAGCAGATCATCCGCTTCGGCGAAGTGCGCCGCGGCCGCGCCGGCGTGGTCACGCAGGACATGACGCACGAGCTGGCGCAATCGCTCGCGGCGGGTTCGCCCGACGGCGCCGTGGTGGTCAAGGTCGAGCCCGGGTCCCCGGCGGAGAAGGCCGGCCTCAAGCCGCGCGACATCGTCACCGCGATCAACGGCAAGCCGGTGCGCGGCTCGGCCGACTTGCGCAACCGCATGGGCCTCGTTCCGGTCGGCGAAGACGCGGAGCTGCGGGTGCAGCGCGGCAAGCAGCCGCTCAGCCTGCGCCTGCGCGTCGCCGAGCTCTACACCATGACGGAGATTCCGGGCGAGGCGGTGCCGCAGCTCGCCGGCGTGCGCGTGTCGAACATCGAGCCGGGCACGCCCCTGCACGGCACGGTCGAGGGAGCGATCGTCACTCGCATCGAACCCAACACCCCGGGGGCGAAAACCGGCCTGCGCGCCGGCGACGTGCTCTACGGCGTCAACCGCAGCCGGGTGCGCTCCGTGGCGGAATTGCTCGCGGCGCTGCGCCAGGCGGAACGGCCGCTGCGCATTTTCCTGCTGCGCGGGGACTCGCGCCTGACCCTGACGCTGCGCTAAGGAGGCCACGCTCATGAGCATCACGCTGTATCAGTTTCCCACCGCGTTCGGGTTGCCCAACGCGAGCCCCTTCTGCATGAAGGTCGAAACCTATCTGCGCATGGCGAGCATCGTCTACACCGCTCGCAACGGCATGTACCTGATGCGCGCGCCGAAGAAGAAACTTCCGTATATTGACCATGACGGCCGCATCGTCGCCGACTCGCACCTGATCATCGATCACCTGAAATCGGCCTTTGGCGACCCGCTCGATGCCGCGCTCACAGCGGCACAGCGCGCGCAGGGCACGGTGATCCTGCGCCTGTTGGAGGACAGCCTGTACTGGGTGCTGCTGTACGGTCGCTGGGTCGACGCGCGCGGCTGGCCGCTGACGCGCCAAGCGTTTTTCAGCGACCTCCCCCTGCCCCTGCGCTGGTTCGTGCCGCGGCTCGCGCGCCGCGGCATCGCGCGGGAGCTGTACGCGCAGGGCACCGGGCGGCACGCGGCCGAAGACATCTACCGCGTCGGCAGCGCGGACATCGACGCGCTTGCGTACCTGCTCGGTGCGAACACGTATTTCCTCGGCGCGGAGCCGAGCTCGGTCGATGCCGCCGCCTATGCATTTCTTGCCAATATCCTCGATGTGCCCTTCGACCTGCCGCCGCGGCAAGCGGCGCGCTCGCACGCCAATCTTGCGGCCTACTGTGCGCGCATGCGCGCGCGCTACTATGCTTGATGTACGGCGCACGGCTGCACGCGTAGGATTGGCGCTATCGCAACCGCCTGGAACTGCCCATGAACACTAGCGATTCGGCCAGCCTTCCCGTCAGCGCGGAGGATATCGCCGCGGCCGCCGAACGCCTTGCAGGCCATGCCCGGCGCACGCCGGTGATGACTTCGCGCACGGTGGACGAGCGCAGCGGCGCGCAGGTGTATTTCAAGTGCGAGAACCTCCAGCGCATGGGGGCGTTCAAGTTTCGCGGCGCCTTCAACGCGCTCGCCCAATTGGCGCCGGAGCAGAAACGCAGCGGCGTGTTCGCCTACTCTTCAGGCAACCACGCCCAGGCCGTGGCGCTCGCGGGAGCGCTGCTCGGCGTGAAGACCGTCATCCTCATGCCGCGGGACGCGCCGCGGGTGAAGCTCGAGGCCACGCGCGGCTACGGCGCCGAAGTCATCACCTATGACCCCGCGACCGCCAGTCGCGAGGAACTGGCGGCGGGCATCGCCGCGGAACGCGGGATGACCGTCATTCCGCCCTTCAACCATGCGCAGGTCGTCGCCGGACAGGGCACGGCGGCAATGGAGCTGATCGCCGAAACGGGCCCGCTGGATTATCTGCTGGTGCCCTGCGGCGGCGGCGGGCTGCTCTCGGGCTGCGCCGTGGCCGCAAGCCGCTGGTCGCCGGGCTGCAAGGTCATCGGCGTAGAGCCCGCGGCGGGCGACGACGCCACGCGCTCGTTTCGTACGAAGATCCTGCACACCTGCCACAACCCTGACACCATCGCCGACGGCGCGCGCACATCCTCGCTGGGCGACATCACTTTCCCGCTGGTGCTGCATTACGTCCACGACATGTTGACCGTAAGCGACGCCGAACTGCTGCGCAGCATGTTCTGGATCTGGGAGCGCATGAAAATCGTGGTCGAACCCACCGGCACCCTCGCGGCGGCGGCGCTGCTCGAAGGCAAGCTCGACCGCCACGATTACAGGGGCAAGCGCGTCGGCGTCGTCCTCTCCGGCGGCAACGCCGACATCAAGGCACTCTGCCGCCTGGTCTGAGCATCCGCGGCCGGCAAGCCATCCTTCTGCGGCCTTAGCACCGCCCAATTCATCTTATCGCACTTTTAAGTCTTATAAACAATAGGTTAAACCATTTCCAGAGCGGAGAAGATCAGCCTCCGGAAACGCCCGTTTGCGCGTGTTAAGATTGCTTTTCCTCGAACCAACAGGCGCAAGCAGCATGTCCCCGCTCAACAACACTCTGGCCAGCACCGACGCGGAACTGTGGCAGGCGATCCAGGCGGAGAACCGGCGCCAGGAAGACCACATCGAGTTGATCGCCTCCGAAAACTACGTCAGCCGGGCGGTGCTCGAAGCGCAGGGCTCGCAGCTCACCAACAAATACGCCGAAGGTTATCCGGGCAAACGCTACTACGGCGGTTGCGCCCAGGTGGACGTTGCCGAGTATCTGGCAATCGAGCGAGCCAAGGAACTGTTCGGTGCCGCCTGCGCCAATGTGCAGCCGCACTCCGGCTCGCAGGCGAATCAGGCCGTCTATTTCGCGGCGCTCAAACCGGGCGACACCATACTCGGCATGTCGCTCGCTCACGGCGGACATCTCACCCACGGCGCTTCGGTGAATCTCTCCGGCAAGCTTTACCACGCCTTGTCCTACGGCCTGGACGCGAACGAAATGATCGACTTCGCCGAGGTCGAGCGCCTGGCGCGCGAGCACAACCCGCGGATGATCGTCGCCGGCGCGTCCGCCTATTCGCGCGTGATCGACTGGCAGCGCTTTCGCGACATCGCCGACGCGGTCGGCGCCTACCTGATGGCGGACATGGCGCATTACGCCGGACTGATCGCCACCGGTCACTATCCGAGCCCGATCGGCGTTGCCGATTTCGTCACCAGCACCACGCACAAGACCCTGCGCGGCCCGCGCGGCGGCTTGATTTTCGCCAAGGCGGAGCACGAAAAGATCATCAACTCGGCGGTGTTTCCGGGACTGCAGGGCGGCCCGCTGATGCACGTCATCGCCGCCAAGGCAGTCGCCTTCAAGGAGGCGCTCGCACCCGAATTCAGGAGCTATCAGGCGCAGGTGATCGCCAACGCGCGCGCGATGGCGCGCGTACTGCAGGAACGCGGCCTGCGCATCGTCTCCGGCGGCACCGATTGCCACATGTTCCTGGTCGACCTGCGCGCCAAAGGGATCACCGGCCGCGACGCGGAGGACGCGCTCGGGCGCGCGCATATGACGGTGAACAAGAACGCCATTCCCAACGATCCGCAGAAACCCACGGTGACCAGCGGCATCCGCATCGGCAGCCCCGCGATCACCACCCGCGGCTTTGGCCTCGCGGAGGCGGAGCAGCTCGCGATGATGATCGCAGACGTGCTCGATGCGCCGCAAAGCGAGGCGGTGCAGCAGCGCGTGCTGGCGCAGGCCCGGACTCTGTGCCTGAAGTTTCCGGTGTACGCCGGCCGCGAAGCATCGCGCCCCGTTCAGGCGCAGAACTTCGCGTTGACATCGTGAGAGGCCGGGAGCGAGGGGCACGCAGCGGCGGGGGTTTCATCACGTCCGCGCCCGTTTCCCGTTCCGCCCTGCGCCTGCAGCAATCATGAAATGCCCTTTCTGCAAGGCGGACGATACGGCGGTCATCGACTCGCGCCTGTCCGAAGACGCGGCAAGCGTGCGCCGCCGGCGCCAGTGCAAGGAATGCAACAAGCGCTTCACCACCTACGAGCGGGTGGAGCTGGCGATGCCCACGGTGATCAAGTCGAACGGCTACCGCACCGCCTATGATCGCGAGAAGATCCGCACCGGTTTCATGCGCGCGCTGCACAAGCGCCCGGTGCCGACCGACAACGTCGACGACGCCATCAACCGCGTCGAAGCGCGCATCCTCGCCCTGGGCGAGCGCGAGATCAAGTCGCGCACCATCGGCGAACTGGTGATGCGCGAATTGAAGAAAATGGACGACGTCGCCTATATCCGCTTTGCCTCGGTGTACGAGGACTTCCAGCGCGTCGACGATTTCCGCGACGCCATCCTGCAGGTCAAGCGCCCGGGACGCAAAGCGCGGCGCCAGGCGCCTTAGGCTCCCCCGGCCGAGCGCGCTGTCTTCATGTTCAGCCCCGCCGACCAGCAACACATGACCGAGGCGCTGCGCCTCGCCGAAAAAGGTCTGTTTACGGCCACGCCCAATCCGCGCGTCGGCTGCGTCATCGTGCGCGACGGCGAGACGGTGGGCTCGGGCTGGCATGAAAAGACCGGAGAGCCGCATGCGGAGGTACTCGCGCTGCGCGCCGCAGGCGTGCGCGCGCGCGGCGCCACGGCGTACGTGTCGCTCGAGCCCTGCAGCCACCAGGGCCGCACGCCGCCCTGCGTCGATGCGCTGATCGAAGCGGGCGTCGCGCGCGTGGTCGGGGCGATGCAGGACCCGAATCCCAGGGTCGCGGGCGGCGGTTTCGCCCGCCTGCGCGCGGCGGGGATCCAGGTCGAGTCCGGGCTGATGCAGGACGAGGCGCGTGCTCTCAACATCGGCTTTGTTTCGCGCATGAGCCGCGGCCGGCCGTGGGTGCGCATGAAAATCGCGGCGAGCCTGGACGGCAGGACGGCGCTCGCCAACGGCCGCAGCCAGTGGATCACCGGGCCCGAGGCGCGCCGGGACGGCCACGCCTGGCGCGCCCGCGCCTGCGCCGTGCTCACCGGCGTCGGCACCGTCAATTCCGACGACCCGCAGTTGAACGTGCGCGAGGTCGAGACCGCGCGCCAGCCGCTGAAGGTGGTGGTGGACAGCCGGCTGCAGTTGCCCTTGTCGGCAAAGCTGCTCCAAAGCGGCAAGGTGTTGGTAGCCGCCGCAGTCGAAGACAAAGCCGGCATCGCCGCTCTGCGGGACAAGGGCGCCGAGGTCGTGGTGCTCCCGAACCCGCTGGGCAAGGTGGAATTGACGGGGCTGATGCGCGAACTCGCGCGGCGCGAGCTCAACGAGGTGCATGTCGAGGCCGGTTTCAAGCTGAACGGCTCGCTGCTCGGGGAAGGGCTGGTGGACGAACTGCTGATCTATCTGGCGCCGAGCATTCTCGGCGACGGCGCGTGTGGCATGTTCGGTCTGCCCGAACTCGCGGACCTGGCGCAAAAGCGGCTGGTACAATTCACCGACGTGAAAACCATAGGCGGCGACATCCGCATTCTCGCGCGGGTCGTCGATTGACCATGTTCACCGGCATCGTCACTTCGATCGGAACCATTACCAGGGCCGAACCCCGCGACCAGGGGCTGCGCCTCAGCATCGACGCGGGCATGCTCGACCTGTCCGACGTGGTGGTGGGCGACAGCATCGCCGTCAACGGCGTCTGCCTCACGGTCATCGCCCTGCACGGCGACCGCTTCGACGTCGACGTGTCGCAGGAGACCATCGGCTGCACCGTGGGCTTGGGCGCGCCGAACGAAGTCAATCTCGAGAAATCGCTGCGTCTGTCGGATCGCCTCGGCGGCCACCTGATGTCCGGCCACGTCGACGGCGTGGGCGAGGTGACGCGCTTCGACAACGCGGGCGAGAGCTTCCTGCTCGCGATCCGCGCGCCGCAAGAGCTGGCGAAATACGTAGCGCGCAAGGGATCGATCACCGTGAACGGCGTGAGCCTCACGGTCAACCGCGTCGCCGGTGCGGAGTTCGAAATCAACCTGATTCCTCATACCCTCACCGTAACCAACCTCAAGCGGCTCAAGCCGGGCAGCCGTGTCAACCTCGAGGTCGACCTCGTGGCCCGGTATATCGAACGGCTGCAGCATTACGGCGCCTAGCGCCGTCGCATAGTGACGTCACTCTTGGCTTACAGCGTCACATTCACGTCGCACATTTCGGAGGCTCGCAGTGATGACCAATGATCAAACCAGCGCCGGATTGCCCGAAAACGCGGATTTCATGCAGGACATCCTCGACTCCATGGCGAGTCCGATCGCCGTGCTCGATCGTGCAGGCGTGATCCTGGCGATCAATGAGGCTTGGCGGCGATTATTCCTGGCGAGCGATAAGGAGCCTGCCAAAACGGCGCCCAATGCCGAGGTCGGGTCTAACTACCCTGAAATCTGCGGCGCCAACGCAGAGGTTTTCGCAGATGAAACGCTGAACGCACGCAACGGAATATTGGGGGTACTCCAGGGACGCCTGCCGAGCTTCGACCTCGATTATCCCTGCCATTCGCTCGATGCGCAGCGCTGGTTCAGGATGACGGTCGCCCCGCTGAGTTCGGACCGAGGCGGCGCGATCGTTATTCATGGCGATATCTCCGAGCGCAAGCGCTTGGAGGAGCAGATTCGCAACCTCGACTACTACGACAGCCTGACCAAGCTGCCCGATCGCCGCCTGCTGAACGACCGCCTGGCCGTGGTACAGGCCAGCAGCAAACGGACCGGTATTTATGGCGCACTGATGCTACTCGATCTGGATAACTTCAAGCGGCTCAATGACGAGCACGGCCATGCCGCGGGCGAACTGCTGCTGATCGAAGTGGCGCGGCGCCTCTGCGCCAGCGTGCGTGAAGTCGACACGGTGGCACGCGTGGGTCGCGACGAGTTTGTCATATTGCTCAGCCAGTTGCATAGCGACAAATTCGAGTCCGCGTCACGGTCGCGCGTCATCGCGGAAAAGATTCTGGCCAAACTATGCGAGCCCTATTGTCTCCTCCTCAAGCAGGATGGAAAGGTGGATGCGCCCATCGAACATCATTGCACCGCAAGTATCGGTGTGGTGTTGTTTTTCAAGAACGAAGCCCCGCCGGACAACATTCTCAAGTGGGCCGAATCGGCGATGCATCAAGCCAAGAAAGCCGGGCGCAATTTGATCCGGTTTTACAATCCGCAATCGTGAATGACCGCTACGGACGTGGACGCAGGCGCCTGGCGGGCTTGCTCGGCAACTTGTCCGGCTTATTCGGTCCCCAGACGCGGCTGTAATAGGTGTCCGCCAGCTGCAGCGCGGCCGCCGGATTGTGCGCGAGCACGCGGTCCTTCGTCACCAGCGTGGTGACCAGCGCCTGCGAACGGCGGATGAACAGGCTGTCATGCCCCACGCACAGACCCATGATGACATTGAGTTCGCAGCCGGCACGGTTGAGCAGCTCCGCCTGCGAGATCGGGTTGCACATGGGCTCGAAGCTTCCCGGGCGGATTTTCTCCTCGTCCCTGAGACCGATGTCCTCCTTCGGCACGCCGCCGTTCTTGCACGCGACCGATGTCACCTCCAATCCGTGGCTTTCGAGAATCGCGCTGAACACACGTGCCAGATCGACGAAGCTGATGCACATGGCGATACCCACCTTGCGCATGCCCATTTTCTTCGCGAACTGGCAGATCTCCTCCACCCGCGACCACTTGCAGTAGCCCTCGCTCTCGACGACGGCCGCGGTGTGCGCAACCTGTGCCGTGAAAGGATCGAGGTAAGGTTCCCACGCGGCGGCGACCCCGTCCGGGTCCACCTTCGACGGGCAGAATGCGGGGCCGCGCTCGTCCCCTTGTCCCTGCCGGCACGCACGCACCGTGTCCGGGCAGTAGGCGCAGCCTGGGGTGTCGTAACCCGTGGTGTCGTGGCTCATGCGAAATTCTCCGTCGCGGGGTTGGTTCAGGGCCTGCCGGCATTCAACGCAACGGATGCGTCATCCTGTCGGCACTGCGGTTTTGGAACCGCACGATGGCCCGCCTAGGCTACGCCGCTTCGGGCCCGATTTCAACGTGCGCAGTCCGGCGCAGCTCGATGATTGCGACGATGCGTCAAACCGGACGCGCGGCAAAAAGCCGCGAACGCGAGCCGGGCAAAGGTATAAAATCGTCGCCTGTTTCGCCGTAGCTGCCTCCTTGGCGTTGAGAGACATGGTCAAGCTTCCCAAATCGATAGATGAAACCGCGGCGCTGCTCGCGCGCGCCGACTACGTCGCCGAGCGCAGCCTTGCCACCGTTCTGTTCCTCGCCCTGAAAATGGAACGCCCGCTGTTTCTCGAAGGCGAAGCCGGCGTCGGCAAGACCGAGATCGCCAAGGTCCTCGCCGGCACCCTCGGGCGCAGGCTGGTGCGCCTGCAATGCTATGAAGGTCTCGACATCGCGTCGGCCGTATATGAATGGAACTACCCGCGGCAGATGATAGAGATCCGATTGGCGGAGGCGAGCGGGAGGGTGAACGAGGCCTCCAGCCAGGCAAAGGAGGCCTCTGGCCAGGCGAAGGAGGCCACTGGCCAGGCCGCCCGCAAGAAACTCGGCCAGGATATTTTTTCCGAGCATTTTCTGATCAAGCGGCCGCTGCTGCAGGCGCTCGAGGCCAGCAACGGCGCGGCACCGGTTCTGCTCATCGACGAGCTCGACCGCACCGACGAGCCGTTCGAGGCGTATCTGCTGGAGGTGCTGTCGGACTTCCAGGTGAGCATTCCCGAACTCGGCACGATCAAGGCGGACAAACCGCCCATCGTTATCATCACCTCCAACCGCACGCGAGAGATCCACGATGCGGTCAAGCGCCGCTGCCTTTATCACTGGGTGGACTATCCGGACGCGGCGCGCGAACTCGACATCCTGCGCAGGAAGGCCCCCGGCGCGGCGGAACGCCTGTCGCTGGAGGTTGTGGCCTTCGTGCAGCGGCTGCGCAAGATGGACCTGTTCAAACTGCCCGGCGTGGCCGAAACCATAGACTGGACCAAGGCGCTGTTGGCGTTGGACAAACTCGCCCTCGATCCGGACACGGTCAACGACACGCTCGGCGCTTTACTCAAGTACCAGGACGACATCGGCCGCGTGAGGGGCAGCGAAGCCGGGCGGCTGCTGTCCGAGGTCAGGGCCGAGATGGCGGCCGCCTGAGATGGCCCGCCGCCCGATTGCATGAGACGACCTGCCTTCATCGAACGCCTGTTCGCGCCGGCGGCGAATACGGGCAGCAAGCCGGACCGGCACACGCGCAGGTCCGTGGCCCTGTGCCATGCGCTGCTGTCCGAACGCGGCGAGGCCTCCGGCGCGGCGTTGGCGCGCGAGGCGCTTGCCGCCTACCGCATGCTATCGGGCCCGGCGCTGACCGCTTTCTTCGATGTCCTGGCCAGGGAGTTCTCGCCGGATCCGGAAGAGGTCGGCGAGGCCGCCGACGCCTACCGTCAGGATCCCTCGGAAGCCAACCTGGTCCAACTGCAGCGCGCGATAGAATCGCCGCGGCAGGAACTGTTCCGGCGCCTCAACCTCGCGGACGGCGGCACGCCGGCGCTGGTCGAAATGCGCCGGCGCCTACTGCGCGAACTCAAGGCGCAGCCGCACTGGGCGGGGGTGGATGCGGATCTCGCGCATCTGCTCGGCTCCTGGTTCAACCGCGGCTTTCTCTCGCTGCAGCGCATCGATTGGCGCACCCCGGCGCTGGTACTGGAGAAGCTGATGCAATACGAGGCGGTACACGAGATCCAGGGCTGGCGCGACCTGCGCCGCAGGCTCGAAGCCGACCGCCGCTGTTTCGCCTTCTTTCATCCCGCCCTCCCCGACGAGCCGATCATATTCATCGAAGTCGCGCTCACCAAAGGCATGAGCGCGCAGGTGCAGCCCCTGCTCGATCCGGACTCGCCGGTGGTCGATCCGGCCAGCGCGACCGCCGCCACGTTCTACTCGATTACCAACTGCCAGGAGGGTTTGCGCGGCATTTCCTTCGGCAACTTCCTGATCAAGCAGGTGGCGGAAGACCTGGGGCGCGAATTTCCGCGCCTGAAGACCTTCGCCACGCTTTCGCCGATACCGGGATTCCGCAAATGGCTCGCCGCAACCGCTGCCACGCATACCGAACTCGCGGAGCTTGCGGGCACGCTGGCCGCGCCCGACTGGATCGATCGCGCCGGGCCGGGCACGCGTACACAGGCGGAGTTGACGCGGCTTTGCGCCCACTACCTGCTGCAGGCCAAGCACGAGCAGGAACCTGCCGACGCGGTGGCGCGCTTTCACCTCGGCAACGGCGCGCGCATGGAACGCCTCAACTGGCTCGCCGACACCTCCAAGGCGGGGATGGCGCGCTCGGCCGGTCTGATGGTCAACTACGCGTACCGCCTTAAAGACGTCGAGCGCAACCACGAAACCTACGCCAAGCAGCACCTGGTCGTAGCCTCACCAGGCCTGGCGCTGCTCGCGCGAGATAGCCTGCTGGCGCGCGCCGCGGTCAGCCGCAAGTGACGCGCGCATCGATGGCCCCGCCGGCGCAATTGCGAACGGTCGCCGGAAAACTCGCGGAAAACGTGATGCATTTCGCGCGCGTGCTGCGCGCGGCGGGGCTTCCGATAGGCCCGGACCGGGTGGTCGACGCGCTGCGCGCGCTTCAAGTCGCCGGCATCGAGCGGCGCGAGGATTTCTACTGGACGCTGGCGGCGGTGCTTCTGTCCAAGCACGAGCAGCAGGAACTGTTCGATCAGGCTTTTCACATCTTCTGGCGCGACCCGCAGATGCTCGAGCGCATCATGAGCCTGCTGTTGCCGCAGGATTACGACTGCGCCGGCGAGGCCGAGACGCCCGCGGCTGCCAACCGTCTGTCGGAAGGGCTCCAATCCAGACGCGAGCAGGCGCAGCAGGAACAGATCGAAGCCGGCGCCAGCCTTACGTTTTCCGCGAATGAACTGCTGCAGCACGCCGACTTCGAAACCATGACCGGCGCCGAACTGGCGCAGGCGAAGAAACTGATCGCCCGCCTGCGCCTGCCTATACCCGAAGTACAGACGCGGCGCTTGCGACCCGATCCCCGGGGAGCGCGCATCGATCTGCCGGCCACGCTGCGCGCAAGCCTCAGGGGCGGGGCGCAGATCATCGCGTTGAAGCGCCGCTCGCGCATTACGCGGCACCCGCCGCTGGTGGTGCTGTGCGACATCTCCGGCAGCATGAGCCGCTATTCGCGCATGTTCCTGCATTTCCTGCACGCCATCACCAACGACCGCGACCGCGTGCACACTCTGGTTTTCGGCACGCGGCTCACCAACGTTACCCGCCACCTGCGCAACCGCGACGTGGACATCGCCATGAACCGCGTGGCCACGGCGATCCGGGACTGGGCCGGCGGCACACGCATCGGCGTGTGCCTGGAGGAATTCAACCGCAAATGGTCGCGGCGGCTACTCGGCCAGAACGCCGTGGTGCTGCTGATCTCGGACGGCCTGGACCGCGACATCGGCTCGGGCCTGGGCGCCGAGATGGAGCGCCTGCACAAGTCCTGCCGCAAGCTGGTCTGGCTCAACCCGCTGCTGCGCTACGAGGGCTTTCAGCCGCGGCCGTCCGGGGTGCGCGCCATGCTGCCGCACGTCGACGCCTTCATGCCGGTACACAATATCGACAGCCTGGTCGAGCTCGCGCGCGAGCTGGAACGCGGCAAGTGGCAGCGCCATTCCGGTAGAATGACGGCTTGAGGCGCTTACCGCGCGAAGCAAACTGGAGCAGGCGAACGATGACCAAATCCAAGCTGAATCAGCTTCAAACCGGCAATCCGGTACGCGGGTTCGTTTGGCCGTCGCCACCCTATTTCGACTTGCCCGCCAACGATCCGGCGTCCGCGCCGGAACAATGCGTGATCGATCTGTTGAACGGCACGCACCTTAGCGGCCGCCTGTTGCGCGTGCTGCCGGACGAGACCTTGGTCGAGATTCGGTCGGAGCAGGCGCCGAAAAACCAGACGATCGACTTTGCCGCATTCCGGCGCCTGACCTTGCCGCGACCAATGGCGATCAGAAAGCACGAAGGTCTGCCCGGTACCGCAGCAGGAGTATATCTTCCGGACGAGAAATTTCAGTCCTTCGTCATCGATTACCACAACGGCGAGACCTTCGTCGGTGAAACCGCCGGCTTCGTTTCAGAAAGCCACGGTCTGTTCCTGTTCATGCCCGACACCGAAGACACGGTTCTGCGCTGTTTCATCCCGCAGGCAGCTCTCGAAGACTTCCGTATCGGCGATCTGATCGGATCCATTCTGGTGGCAAAGAAGATTGCGTCAGCCGCGCAGATCGATACTGCCCTGGAAGAGCAGCGCAAGCTGCGCGCGCAAAAGCTGGGCGAATTGCTCACCGAGAAGCAAGTGGTCACGCCGGAGCAGCTCTCGGCAAGCATACGGCACACGAGCACGCGCCCGATTCTCAAACTTGGCGAGGCGTTGACCGAACTGGGCTTGCTCACCGAGACGGAGCTGCATGACGCCCTTGAGCAGCAGAAGGGGCAGCGTCGGAAACCCCTGGGCGAGCTTCTGATCGAGATGGGTGCGGTGGACCGCGACACGGTACGCATGGTAATGGCCCACAAGATCGGAATCCCCTTCGTCAATCTGCGCGAGTTCAAGGTGCAACGCGACGTTCTCCCCCTGGTCCCGGCGAGCATGGTGTGGCGCCACGGCATTCTGCCCATCCACAAAACAGACAGGGAACTGGTGATCGCGATGTCCGACCCGACGTCGATGCCCTTCGCCACCGAGTTGCGCTTCCTGACCGGGCTCCAGATCGTGCCTGCGATTGCGGAGGAACAGGTGCTCAAGGAATGCATACGTCAGAGTTACGGCGAAAAGACCGAGCCTGTGACTAACGCGAAGGCTATAGAAACATCGACACTGGAGTCCGACAACCTCGCGTTCTATAATTCGGCGCTCAAGGAATCGATTCATCGGCGTTACGGCGCCAATGCCGAGCCTGGCTTCCAAACCGTGGAGATGGATGGATCGAAGGACAAGACGGACGACCCGGTGTTCTATCGTTCGACCGCGCTCGACCCTAGCGCCGATGATCTGGTGGCGCAGCTGGAGGCCGCGGATACCCGTTTGGAGGTGGTGGAGAATTATGTAAACGAATCGGACACGACCCTTATCCAATTCATAAACACGATGATTCTCGACGCCCACGCCCAGCAAGCTTCCGGCATTCACCTGGAAACCTATCCGGGCAGGAAAAACATCCGCATACGGTTCCGCAAGGACGGCATCATGGCCGATTACATGGAACTGCCGCCGAAGTTCCGCAATGCAATACTCCCGCGCATCAAGACCATGAGCCAGATCGACGTTTCCGACCGGCGCAGGCCGCAGGACGGACGTATCGACTTCAAGCGCTTCGGTCCGGCCCAGGTCGAACTGCGCGTGTCGACCATACCCACGGCAAACGGGCTCGAGGACGTAGTGATGAGCATCCTCGCGCCGATGAACGCGATTCCGATCGACGACCTCGGTCTCGAGACAAAGGAACTGGCGGAACTGAAGCAATTGCTGCTGAAGCCGCTCGGCCTGGTTCTCGTCTGCGGCCCGGAGGGCTCGGGCAAGACGACGACGCTGCACGCGGCGCTGTCCTGCATCAATACCCCGGCGCGCAAGATCTGGACCGCCGAAGACCCGCTCGAAATCACGCAGGAGGGACTGCGCCAGGTACAGGTTGATCCCAGGATCGGCTGGACTTTCGCCGAGGCGCTGCGCAGCTTCCTCCGGCTCGACCCGGACGTCATCATGGTCGGCGAGATGCAGGATCAGGAGACGGTGAAAATCGGACTGGAAGCAGCGCTGACCGGACACCTCGTCCTGTCGGCGTTGCGCGCGGACAACGCTGCCGAAGGTGTGGTGCGGCTGCTCGACGTGGGCGCCGACCCGTTCCAGGCCGCGGATGCGCTGCTCGGTGTGCTCGCACAACGCTTTGCGAGGCGCCTGTGCCCGGCATGCAGGATGCCCCATGCGCCTTCCGCGGACGACTTGCGCGCGCTGGCGCAGGAGTACTGCCAGGGGACGTCCCTCGATCCGGACGCGGAAGCCGAGCGATGGAGGGACAGCGGCGGCGCAAAGAACCGGCAGCTGACGCTTTACGCCGCCAAGGGCTGCGGTGAATGCGGACACAGCGGATACAAGGGGCGGCTCGGCATCCACGAGCTGCTCGTCGCGCAACCGGCAATCAAGCGGCAGATCCGGTCCAAAGCCTCTGCCGGCGACATTCTCGATGCCGCCCTCGCGGCGGGGATGCGCACGCTGAAACAGAACGGCATGCAAAAAATGCTGCGCGGCGAGACCGATATGGAGCAAGTGCGCGCGGTCTGCGCTTAGCCGACAGGGATAATAAAACGCGATGGAAATGACCGGCGAGCAACTCATCCCGGCGGCACAAGCCGAAGTCTGGCGCGGCTTGAACGACCCCGAGGTGCTCAAGGTCTGCATCTCCGGCTGCGAATCGATCGAAAAGCTCACCGACACCGAATACACGGTGGTCACCGTGGCGGCGATCGGCCCGGTCAAGGCCAAGTTCCGCGGCAAGCTGCTGCTCGCCGACCTCAAGCCGCCGAATTCCTATTCGCTTTCCTTCGACGGCCAGGGCGGCGCGGCCGGATTCGGCAAGGGCACGGCCAAAGTGTCGCTCGCGAGCGAGGCCTCCGGAACCCGGCTCAGTTATTCGGTGAAGGCTCAGGTCGGGGGCAAGCTGGCGCAGATCGGTTCGCGCCTGATCGACGGCGTGGCGAAAAAAATGGCGGATGATTTCTTCTCCGCCTTCAACCGGAAAATCGGCGCGCCGGCTCCCGCCGCCGCGGAACCCGCGGCCGAGGCGGCGCCGGGCGCGGCGCCGCTGTGGTGGGCGCTTGCGATCATCGCGGCGATGTTCCTGCTCGCCTACTGCACCTGAGCCAGGGAGCGCGTGGCCGGCCTCGCTCCGGTCAAGCCTTTTTCAGCTCCGCCGCCTCCAATGGCAACTTGCGCACACGTTTGCCGGTGGCCGCGAACACGGCGTTGACCACGGCGGGCGCCAGAGGCGGCAGTCCCGGCTCGCCGACCCCACCCGGCGCTTCGGTGCTGGGGAGAATATGAACGTCGACCCGCGGCATTTCATCCATGCGCAACACCGGATAGTCACTGAAGTTCGATTGCTCGACCTTGCCGTCCTTGAGCGTAATCTTGCCGTAGAGTGCCGCGCTGAGACCGAATACGATCGCGCTTTCCATCTGGCGCTTAACGATGTCGGGGTTGACCGTTCGGCCGCAGTCGACCGCGCACACCACGCGATGCACCTTGACTTTGCCGTCCTTGCCCACCGAGATCTCCGCGACCTCGGCGACATAGCTGCCGAACGACTGTCCGACCGCGATGCCGCGGAAGCGGCCCCCGCTTAGCGGCTTGCCCCATCCCGCCTTCGCCGCGACGAGCTCGAGCACGCCTTTGTAGCGCGGCGAATTGCCCAGCAACGCGCGGCGGTACTCGTACGGATCCTTGCCCGCGGCCGCGGCCATTTCGTCGATCAAGCCTTCCGCAAAAAATATGTTCTGCGAGTGCCCGACCGAGCGCCAGAACCAGACGCCGACAGGCGGCTCATTCTTGGTCCATTCCACCTGCAGATTGGGTGTTGCGTAGGGCCACTCCGTCAGACCTTCGACCGCAAAACCGTCCACGCCCTTCATCGGCGGAAGCCCATTTGCTTCATACGGCATGTGGGCCGCGTCGCAGATCGAGGGACTCACGGCGTGCATGCGCGCCGCGACTGGATTGCCCCCCGCGTCGAGCGCCGCCTGGACCTTCATCACCGACGCAGGCCGGTAGAAATGCCCCTTGATGTCGTCTTCACGCGGGTACACAACATGCACCGGCGCGCCGACAGCCTTGGAAGTCAGCACCGCGTCGATGGCGAAATCGAAGCCAAAGCGGCGACCGAAACCTCCGCCCAGCATGGTGGTCGTGACCTTGACCTGTTCGGGCTTGACGCCGGCGACTTGCGACAGCACGATCTGCAGCAGACCCGGTGCCTGCGTGCTGCCCCAGATTTCCACGCTGTCAGGTTTCACCGACGCGGTGCAGTTCATCGGCTCCATGCAGGCGTGCGCGAGATACGGCACTTCGTACACCGCCTCGAGTTTCTTCGTCCCACCGGCCAGCGCCGCATTGACGTCGCCCCGATTGATGCCGATGGTCCCCTGTTTTTCCGCCAGTTCGCCGAAGGTCTTGCGTATGCCATCGCTGGAAACCGACGCGCCACCGCCGTCATCCCACTTGACCTCGAGCGCGTCGCGGCCTTTCATGGCGTTCCAATAGCCGTCGGCGACCACGGCGACGCCCGAGCCTATTTGCACCACGTGCTTGACGCCGGGCATCGCCTTGGCCTTGTCGGCGTTGAAACTCGCGACCTTGCCACCCGCAACGGGTGAGCGCGCGACCACCGCCGTGAGCATGCCCGGCAGGCGCACGTCCATGCCAAAGCGCGCGCTGCCATTTACCTTGCCGGGCGTGTCGAGGCGCTTCGCGCCCTTGCCGACGATCTTGAAATCCTTCGGATCCTTGAGCTTGACCTCGCCCGGCTGCTGCTGCCTCGCCGCGCTTTCCGCAAGCTTGCCGTAGGAGATTTTCTTGCCGCTCTTGTGCACTACCATGCCTTTTTCCGCGCGGCATTCGGACTTATCCACCTTCCACGTTTCGGCGGCGGCGGCGATCAGCATTTCGCGCGCCATGGCACCCGCCTTGCGCATCGGATCGTAGCTTGAACGCACCGAGCTCGACCCCCCGGTCGCCTGGAAGCCCAGAAACGGATTCTTGAAAAGCGTGTCGGCAGGCGCCTGTTCGACCTTGATTCTCGACCAGTCTGCCTCGAGCTCCTCGGCGACCAGCATCGGAATGGCGGTGAGCACGCCCTGCCCCATTTCCGACAGGCCGCAGATTACCGTGACCCGGTTGTCGGAGGTGATACGGATGAAGGCGTTGGGTTTGAATTCGATGGCGGCTTGCGCGAAGCGCGCAGCGCCCGGCAGCGTGAAACCGATCAGCAGTCCGCCTCCGGCCAGCGCGGAAGTCTTCAGGAAGTCGCGGCGCGATGCGTTGTATATGGCGCTCATGTTCACGCCCCCTTGGTCATCGACTGCGCCGCATCCTTGATCGCAGCGCGAATCTGATTGTAGGTGCCGCAGCGGCAGACATTGCCGCTCATCGCCGCGTCGATATCCGCGTCGCTGGGTTTCTTGTTCGTGGCCAGCAGCGCGCTCGCGCTCATGATCTGGCCGCTCTGGCAGTAACCACATTGAGGCACGTCGTGCTTGACCCAGGCGGCCTGCACCGCCTTGCCCACCGGGTTGGCGGCCATGGCTTCGATGGTGGTGATCTTCTTGCCCATCGCGGCCGAAACCGGAGTCGTGCAGGAGCGAACCGCATTGCCGTCCATATGCACCGTGCATGCGCCGCACAGCGCCACGCCGCAGCCGAACTTGGTGCCGGTCATGCCGAGCGTGTCCCGCAGCACCCACAGCAGCGGCGTGTCGGGGCTGTCGCTCACGGAAACTTTCTTGCCATTTACGCTTAGGAAAATCATCGACGCTCTCCTTCTGGTGATTTTGGATTGGCCTCGTTGCTTTTGTTTTCCGAGGGCCGCGTTGAATGCCGGAGAATAATAGCAGCATAGTCCCTGGAAATC
>Ga0315281_10002151_pt1 | contig 29255 bp, 24 predicted proteins | sample YL17G07_0_MG_FD_204540 | JGI IMG/M metagenome (GOLD analysis project Ga0315281, IMG submission 204540) | Sediment microbial communities from Yellowstone Lake, YNP, Wyoming, USA - YL17G07_0 | ecosystem: Environmental > Aquatic > Freshwater > Lake > Sediment | place: USA: Wyoming | collected...
GGCGGCGAACACCCACTTCGAAGTGCGCGGTTCAGCCGAACTGCCGCAGACCGGCGACTTCGATCTGGTGAGCAACCTCGACTCGCTGCACGACATGGTGGACCCGCACGCTTGCGGCAAAGCGGTCTACGATGCGCTGAAGCCCGGCGGCACGTGGTTCATCATCGAACCGAACTGCTCCGACAAGCTCGAGGAGAACCTGAACCCGGTGGGCCGCGTCTTCTACGCTGTCAGCATGCTCCAATGCATGACGGCGTCGCTGGCACACGGCGGCGCGGGCTACGGCGCGTGCATGGGTCCGGCCAAAACGCGCGAGATCGCGATGGAGGCGGGGTTCAGCAGCTTCGAACGGCTGCCCATCGAGAACCCGTTCAACCAGTACTTCCGGGCGATCAAATAGCCGCTCCGTCGCAGAGCGAAAGAAGGGGGCGCCCCAACGGCGTCCCCTTCTCTGTTCGCTCGTGCCCGCTCGTCGTTCTACTGCGCCGCCGCCGCCATCGCACGCGCGAGGTTCGCGATGCCGCGTGCAAGGTCCGCTTGCGGCAGCCAGCGCCCCGTATCCTTCAGCTTCGTCACATCCAGGCAGGAGCGCCGTATCTCCTGCCGCTCCGGCAGGTATGCCACAGGCGTGTTATCGCCAAGCGCGGCGACCATCAGCCGCGCCACCGTGTTGACGTTCGTCGGCTCGCCCGTGCCGACGTTCCACACCCCGGTCATCGACGGGTCGTCGAGCGAGAGCAAGATCGCCGACACCACGTCCGCGACGTCGACAAAGTCGCGCTGCTGCTCACCATCGCCGTAGATCTCGAGCGGCAGCCCCGCCGCGATGCGGTCGGCGAAGATGCTGATCACGCCGCCCTCGCCGTCGGACCGCTGGCGCGCGCCGTACACATTCGAGAGGCGGAGGGCGATGGTGGATATCGGCGCGGCGGCCACGATCTGTTCTCCCTCGACCTTGTGCCTGCCATACGGATTATCGGGCTGCGGCGGCGTCATCTCCGTCGCCGGCACGGGCGTCTCGCCGTACGCGGCGCCGCCCGACGAAATGAAGACGAAGCGTTGGGTGCCAGATGCGACGGCGGCGTCGAGCACGCGGACGAGGCCATCGACGTTGATCCTGCGGTCCAGCGCTGGATCCGCGAGCGAGCGCATGACATTCGTCTGCGCGGCGCAGTGCACCACCGCGTCGAAACGCGCGTCGAGGAAGAGACGGTGGAGCGGCGACGCGGCGATGTCGATGACGTGCAGCGGCACCTCCGCCGGAAGGTTCGTGATCTGGCCCTTGCTCAGGTCGTCGAGCACGTGCGCTTCATCACCGCGCGCGATCAGCGCGTCCACTACGTGCGAGCCGATAAACCCGGCTCCACCGGTCACCAAAATGCGCCTGCTCATGAATGCCCTCCGATCACCGGATCCGGCCGCACCGATGGCACGGCAATCGTCTCAATCTCCGCGTGCTCTCCGAGCCTCGATGTCATTGCTATGTACGCCGCCGTCACAAACAGCGCACCGCTCGCGATCAGCACCGCCTGCGCGCCCAGCAGCGCCAGCAGCACGCCCGCGAGAGCAGGCCCGACAGCGTGACCGATGCCGTCCATCGTCATGAACCAGCCGATGACACCGCCACGGCTGCCGGTCGCCCCGGCGAGCGACATCATCGTCGAGGCGATCGCCGGCACTGCGAGCCCGAAGCCCGCGCCGGCGACAGCCGCGATGCCGATGACGATCACGGGGTCTGACCATCGCGCCAGCAGCATCAGGCAGATCCCGGTCACGGCGAATCCGGGCACGAGCACGCGCTTCGCGCCGATCCGGTCGGCGATAGCACCGCCGGGGATCACCGCCAGGCCGCCGAGCACGGCCGCCGGGATGAGCAACGCGTTCTGGTGCGTCAGCGACGCGTGCAAGACGTCGCGCCCGTAGGCGCGGTAGGTGGCTGTCAGTGCGCCCAGCGCCGCCGCTTCGGTCAGGACGATCGCGGCGAACATCGCGCGCTGCGGGTGGCGAAGGATCGCTCGAAACTGGCCCGGGGCGGGCAGTTCGCGCCGCATCTCGGCTTCGTGTGAGGGTGCGCGTATCGAGAGGACGGTGGCGATCACCAGCGACACGCTGACCGCACCGATCGGCCCCAGCATGGCCACGTTGAACGGGAGCAGCGTGTACACGGCGTTTCCGCCACCCAGCGCGACGAGCAGCGCCCCACCGGACGCGAGCGTCAGCAGCGCGGTGAAGCGCCCCTTTTGTCCGGTGCCGAACCGCGCGTCGCCGGAGGCGTACACGGCGGGCCACGTCACCGACGAGCCGAGCCCTTCGATCGCGCCGGCGCCCACAATCAGCCACGGCGCGACGTGCGCCAGCGGCAGCATCGATACGTCGGCGATCAGCAGCAGTGCGATGCCGCCGATCAGCGCCCGGCGCGCGCCCAACCGGTCGCTGATGAATCCGCTCCCCAACTGCGTGAGCAGCTTCGACGCGCCGAACGCGGCCAACGCGTAACCCGCGATCGCGTCGCTCTTGTGCAGCGATTCCGGCAGGTAGGTCTGGAGCGCGATCAGGAACACGAACAGGAACGCGCCATCGACCAGGAAGGCGATCGTCAGCAGCGGCCAGCCGCGCCGGACCGCGTCCAGCGTGTCGCCCACCGTCTGCCGGATCGTGAGCAGACTCATAGCCCGCGACACTCCTTCACAGAGTGCGGCTTCGGGCCGCTGTCACGGAACGGCGTCACATCGTAGACGCGAATACGTTGCCCATCGGCGCTGTACGTCATCCGCGCGTCTCCGCGCGCGACCAGCGCGTCGAGCAGCGCCGGCTCGTTGGTGCGGAACTCTGTCCGGTAGCCGCGTTCGACGACGACGCGGTCGACGTGCTTCGCCGCCAGATAACACTGGTAGCCGCGCTCGTCCCAGCTGCCGCGACGCTGGCTCTCGCTGAACAGTTCGTTCGCGAGCACGCCGTGATGCCGCATCAGGTAGTAGGCGCCCTGCTCGCGCTCATTCGGGCTGAGCACCCGGTACACGGCGCCTTCGCGGAAATCAGCTGACTGCAGGTAGCCGCGATAGTTGTTCGACGCGGCCGCAACGACGCCCGCGTAGCTGCCCTGCCGCGCGAAGTCATACTGCTTCAGCACCGGCACCTTCGCCAGTGCGCCGCCGCTCAGCAGGACCACCGGCACCGCCGCGGCGGCGAACGCCGCACCCAGCGGCCGGTAGTGCCGGCGCAGCACCGGGACTGCGTAGCTGAGAGCGAACGGCGCTGCCAGGATCGAGCCGCGACGCGGCAGATCCTGAACGACGGACGACATGATCGTCCACCACGAGTTCTCGGTTAGCGCCGGCGTGCGAAGCGAGAAGTAGAGCGCCGGCGCGAGCGCCGGGAGCACCAGCGTTGCCGAAGCGAGGATGGGCATGCGCTTGCGCGGGCTTCGGACGCACGTCCAGAGCACGTACGCTGCCACCGCCAGACCGCCCTCGATCGGGTGCGTCGATGCGGTGAACCACATCGCGGCGGCCGCCACGGGCCATCGCCGTCGCTCGACTGACCAGACCATCGCGAAGAAGCCCGCGGCCGACCAGAGGAACGAGTACTGGCCGCTCGCCAGCGCGTCGATGAAGAACGGGTTTGCCAGGAAGAGCAGCATCAACCAGGGATCGCGCATCGACGGGCGGACGATCATCGCTCCGGCGGTCGCGGCGACGGCGCCGAGCACCAGGAAGAGCGTCACCGACCAGTCGCCGAACAGCGGATACACGAGCGCGTTCAGCAGCCATGGCACCGCGCCGTACGGGAACGTGAACGCGCGTCCGCCATCAAGTTCGGCGAAGCGCAGAGGTATATGGCCCCCATGGAAGATCGCGTCGCTGATGTACCAGACGTGGGCGTAATTGTTGATCGTATCGTCGCCCAGAAAGATCGGGCGGGTGAGAATGCGCAGCACGCCCAGCAGAGCCGCGGCAAAGAACACCGGCAGCACCCAGTAGGCGAACCAGGTCGGCACGCCGGCGGGCAGCCGGCGCGCGGCCATCACCCGCCACCACGCGCACGGCATCGCCACGAGATCGATGACGACGTCTTTGAGTCGGGTGCGCGAGCGGAACACGGGGATGTCGACCAGCGTCGTGTCGTGGACCTTGTAGCCGAGGATCGGCAGGATGACGGCGATCTCCACCGTCTCGCTGTACTTGTATCCCTTGTAGTACTGCAGCGCGTCGAGCAGCGGGCCGACGCGGAACGCGCGGTACCCGGATTCGACATCCTGGTAGCGGCGCCCCGACCAGATCGAGGCCCACGCCGACATCACCCAGTTGCCCAGCCGCTTGTACAGCGGGTAGAGCCGGAAGTCGCGCCGGGCGATGACCGCGTCCGCGCCCTCCTCCGCGATCGGGCGGAGCAGCAGGTCCATGCTCGCCGGATCGTGCTGGCCATCGGCATCCACCGTCAGGACGATGTCGTCCTTCTCGACCTGACCCAGTTCGACCATGCGGCCCAGGTGCAGGAACGCCTCGTAATACGCCGCCGACATGCCGCGGTTCTTGTTGAAGGAGATGAGCTGCGCGTGAGGCTTGTCGGCGAGCCACGTGAACACCGCGTGCCGGGTCCCGTCTTCGGAGCCGTCATCGACGATCAGCAGCCGGTCGACCAGGGGGTAGAGGCGCTCCAGCACGTCGACGATCGTCGACTCTTCGTTGTACGCCGGCATCACGGCGATCAGGCGAGGCCGCTTCCTGCCGCTCGGGGCCGCCGTCATCGCGCTGCGTTCTGGAGCGTCGATCATGCGCTGTTCAACACCGCCTGCTTCTGCGTCTCCAGGAACCACGCGACCGTGCGTTCCATGCCCTGCTCGAAGTTCACCTTCGGCGTCCAGCCGATCTCGCGCGCGGCCTTCGTGCTCGATACTTGCTTGCCGCCGTAGTCGCCCGCCCTGGCGGGCACGAACTCGATGCCCTTGCCGCCGAGCAGCTTGTGCACCGTCTCGGCGATGCGGAGGATCGTAACTTCCTCCGAGCCGTCGATGTTGAAGGTCTGGTTCTCGGCCTCGGGCGCCAGCGCCAGCACGTGCGCGTCCGCCAGGTCCTCGACATACACGAACTTGCGGTTCTGGCTGCCGTCGCCGGCCACCGTCATCGGCTCGCCGGACACCGCCTTGCGCATGAAGATCGGGATGACCAGCGACGGGCGCATCCGCGGCCCGTATGGGATGCCGTAGCGCAGCACCGTGAAAGGCACCTTGTACAGCGTCTGGTAGTCGTGGCAGAGCATCTCCGCCGCGATCTTCGTCGTCGTGTACACGTGGCCCGTGAGCGCCGGGTCGAAGCAGGACGACTCGTCCACGCGCTGCTCACGGGCGGCGCCGTAGACCCACACCGTGCTCGCCAGCACCTCGCGGCGCAGTTCGTTCCGTCGTGCGGCCTCCAGCACGTTCGCGGTGCCCAACACGTTCAGCGCGACCGATCCCGTCGGGTCCGCCGCGACGTTGTTCACGTCCGCCACCGCCGCGAGATGGAAGATCACGTCGATGCCGCGCGTGGCCTCGTCGAGCGCCGCCTGGTCCATGATGTCGACGCGGACATGCTCGACGTCGTCGCGGTGGGGCGTGCCCATGTTGTCCAGCACGCGCACGTCGAGCTGCTGATCGCGAAGTTTGTCGACGACGTGCGACCCGATGAAGCCACAGCCGCCGGTTACCGCTACTTTCATGACGCCTCCACGGCAACCCGCTCTTCAGCGAGCGCCTTACCAAGCGAGTCAACCACGTACCGCGCGTCGTCGTCCGACATCACGGCCGAAACCGGCAGGCAGATGTGCCGGGCGCACAGGTCCTCAGCCACCGGCAGCGTGCCCTGCGGCAGCGGCCCGAAGACCGGCTGCAAGTGGCACGGCGCCTCGTATACCTCGCCGCTCAGCCCGATGTCGTAGCCCCCGCGCAGCTTCTTCTTCAACGCCGCGCGCTCGACGCCGGCCGGCGGCATGGCGATGTATTTGTAGTAGTTGCTGACGACGCCGCCCGGCTCCCGCAGCGGTTCGATGCCGATCGCCGGCAGCGCCGCGTCGTAGATGGCCGCAATGCGCCGCCGCGCCGCAATGAACTCCGGCAGCCGCTTGAGCTGAGAGTGGCCGATGATGGCGTGCGGCTCGCTCAGTCGCCAGTTGTTGCCCAGCAGCGTGTGGAAGTTCGACGTGAAGCCCGCCTTGCCCTGGTCGCGGTAGACCCGTGCGTCCGCGTTCACTTTCTCGTCGCTCGTCGCGATCATCCCGCCCTCACCGGCCGTGATGACCTTCGTCGGATAGAAGGAGAACGCCGCCGCGAGTCCGAAACTGCCCGCCGGCTTGCCCTGGAACGTGCTGCCGTGTGCGTGCGCGGCGTCTTCGATCAGGGGGATGCCCGCCTGCGCGCACATCGCCTGCAGCTCGCCGATGCGCGGCGTGATGATGCCGCCGATGTGCACCACGACGACCGCCCGCGTATTCGGGCCGATCAGCGACCGCGCGTGGTCGACGTCGATCGAATACGTCGCCGGGTCGCACTCGGCGAAGCGGACCGTGCCGCCCGCGTGCAACACCGCCGCCGGCGTAGCGAAGAACGTGTTCGTCGGCACGATCACTTCGCCGCCGGCCACGCCGATCGTGCGGAAGATGATCTCCAGCGCGCTCGTGCCGCTGCTGACCGCGATGGCCTGCTGAGTGCCAGCGGTCTGCGCGAACGCCGCTTCGAAGGCCGCGCCGTGCTTGCCGAGCGTCAACTGCCCCGTCGCGAGGCACTCATCGATTGCCGCGAGGATCTCGCGGCGGTCTTCTTCAGGGATATGAATCTTGGCCGGGGGAACTCTCATCTACCACCTCTCCACCTCGGATGGTCGCAGAGGGAGATGAAGGTTTGATGAAACGCGCCTGAAGAACGGCTATGAGTTGATCGTGGAAAGCGGCAGCTCGACCGTCACAGTCGTGCCCGCCTCGGATGACGTAAGCGCTACTCCGCCGCCATGCGCTTCGGAGATATGCCGCACGATGGCCAATCCGAGGCCGCTGCCGTCGCTGAACTGCCGCCGCCCGCGGCTCCCCCGGAAGAATCGCTCGAACGCGTGCCGGACCTCGTCTTCGCTCATCCCCGGCCCCCCATCCCGGATCGCCACCTTCGCGAAGCGGCCGTTGCGCCGCACGCTCACCGTAATCGGCCTGCCGGCGTCGGAGTAGCGCGCGGCGTTCTCCAGCAGGTTCTCGAACACCTGGCGGATCCGCTGTTCGTCGGCATCCACCCGCACTGGCGCATCCGTTATGTCGAGATTAATCTCGCGGGTTGGGAAGCGCTGACGCTCGTGCTCGGTGACGCCCTTCATCAGTTCTGCGAGGTCCAGCGGCTGTAGCTGCAGGATCATGCGCGCGTCGACCTGCGACAGGAGCAGCAGGTCGGCCAGGATGCGGCTCATCCGCCGCGACTCTGCGTCGGTCTCGGCGATCACCTGCTCCCGCTCCTCCGCCGGGAGCGCCCCGCTGCCCAGCACCTCCAGGTTGCCGCGCAACACCGCGAGCGGACGCCGCAGCTCGTGCGACGAGTCGGCGAGAAAGGCTCGATGCGCATCGAGCGTCGATTCCACCTTCGCAATCAGCTCATTGAGGGTCCTCACCAACGCGCCCACCTCGCCGGGCTGGTCTCCTCCCGAGATCCGCCGGGAGAAATCGGCCGTCGCCTCAATCTCGGCCGCCGTCCCCGTCGCCTGCCTCAGCGGACGCAGAGCCGGAGACGCCACGACGTACGCCAGCCCGTTCGACACGATCAGGAACGCGATGCCGCCGCCGATCAGGATGATCCGGATGCGGTCCAGCGCCGCGTCCGTCGGGTGCAGTGAGCGGGCGACCAGCAGCCGGCCCGCCCCACCGCCGGTGAGGGCGATGTCCTCGTACAGCACGCGCACGCGCTCACCGTTGGCCTGGATCTTGTGCGTTTCGAACGTCGGCGTCCCGGAACTCGGGCGCCGGCTGGTGCGCACCGGGAGCTGCGAATTGAGATTGTTCGACCGCGCCACAAGTGAGCCGTCCGACCGCAGGATTTCAACATAGACGCCCGGCGACGTGATCTCGTCAAGTATCGACTGATCCGCGGAGATCGTCCCCGCGGGAGTTGACGCATCGCTGCTCTCCGAGATGATGCGCTCGGCGCGCGTGCGGAGAGTGTCGTCGACCGATTCGTACAGCCGCTTCGACGTCTGCAGGTAGACGATCGTGCCGAACGCCGCGATCAACACCGCGAACAGCAGGCTATAGACCAACGTCAGGCGGATGCGAAGTGACACTTAATTCTGCTGCAACGCATAGCCGAACGAGCGCACGGTCTGGATTAGCCGGGCGCGCCCGCCAGCTTCGAGTTTCTCGCGCAGGTGGCCGACGTGCACGTCGAGGTAGTTCGACTCGCCGCCCTCATAGCCCCAAACGTTGACCATGACCGCGTCGCGCCCGATCACTACCTCGGGATTGCGGAGGAAGTACTCCAGCAGGCGGTACTCGGTCGGCGTCAGCGAGAGCGTCTCGCCGCCGCGCGTGACGATGTGGCGCCGCGTGTCGAGGACGACGTCCGCGTACGTCAGCCGTTCCTCCGGCGCATCTCGCTCCGTCCGCCGGATCAGGGCACGCAGGCGCGCCGCGAGTTCAGCGATCTCGAACGGCTTCGTGACGTAGTCGTCCGCCCCGGACTCTAATCCGAGGATGCGGTCCGGGACGGTGTCCCGCGCCGAGAGCATCAGGATCGGGATCGTCTGCGACTGCCGCAGTCGCCGGCACAACGATACGCCGTCAAGTTCCGGCATCATCACATCGAGCACCACGACATCGGCCTGCCGCGTCTCGAGGTACTGCAGCGCCTCCTGGGGGTCCGGGAACGTGACGACGTCGAAGCCATGTAGCTTCAGTCCACGTTTGATCACGCCCAGCAGCCGTTCATCGTCATCGACGATCACGGCCCTGATTGTGCGCGTGGCGGGCCCGGGCCCAGCCGTGTTGCTCGATACCACTATCTTCGTCCCTTGCGCTCGTTCTATCTCATGATAGCCCACCGGCATGACGGCGCCCCCATGCCGGTGCCACGCCTCAGCACTGCTCGAGGTAGCCGGGGACGTCCAGCAGCTTGTCCAGCGTGACGGGCTTGAGTCCCCGCCGCTCGAGCCCATCCAGGATCAGCGGCAGCGCCTCGAGGATCACCGTGCGGTCGGCGCCGATCTTGCCGTCGATCCCGTCGTGCAGCAGGATGATCGAACCCGGTTTGACCTTCTCCAGCACCCGCCTGGCGACGAGTTGCCCGTCGTCCGTGGCCCAATCGGCCGCAGAGACGTCCCACGTCACCATCGTCATCCCATGGTCGGAAACGACGCGCGCCATAAAGGGTGTATGACTGCCGTGCGGCGGCCGGTAGAACGCCGGGCAGACAGCGAGGTTCCGCTTGAACGCGTCCTGTGTGTCCTGCAGCTCCGGATACCCGGGGTCCAGCCAGCGGACCGCGTCGTGGTGATACGAATGGTTGCCCAGCAGGTGCCCGTCATCCAGCAGCACCTTCGACACGTCGGGCCGGGCGTCGAGCGCCTTACCCACCGTGAAGAACGTGCCTTTTACGCCATGTTGATCGAGGATGTCGCGGATCTGCAGGGTAAACGGCGGATCGGGTCCGTCGTCGAACGTGATCGCCACTTCGTTTCGGTCGCGCGGGCCGTGCGAGACCAGCGATCCGAACCACGTCGCGCTCGGTGTCGTCGCGCCGATGTAGCCCGCTGTGCCGAACGCCAGCAGCAGCGCAGCGATTCCGGCGACCACCGCGCGGATTGGCGGATGGGCTACCCGAAGCGCGAAGACAGCCTCGATCGCCGCCGCTACGCCCACGATCGCGCCTGCCGCCATCGCCGCATCGCGGCCGATGCCCCTGTCAAGCGCCGCCAGCATTGCCGCGACCGCAGCAGCGGCAGCCAGTATCGTCGCATCAGGGCGGCGGCGCGCGGCCGGCGTCACAAGACCCACGCCCGCGCCCAGCGTCGGCGCGATGATCCACGCCGCCACCGGGTACGACGCCTGCGCCAGCAGCCATGCGGCCACGCACACCAGGGCGCCACCGACGAGATGCAGCAACTGCGCCCGGCGGAGCATCGCAACTCCAGCCGCCACCGCGACCGCGATCGCCACGGCGACCGCGATCTGAAGCGCCGAAGCGTGCACGGGAGCGCCGGCGATCGCGAGCGCGGGCAGCACGAGCGTGCCCGCCGCCGCCCCGCCCGCCACGCTCGTGAAGCGGCTGGAGCCGGCAACCCGCGCGCCTGTCTGCGCGCTGGCCTTGTTATCCTCCCCGCGATGTGTAGTCGACATGCTCCTACAGACTAACCGACGCCCGGGAGCGCGGACGTGGCGTCATGCCGCGCTCGCATGGTCGCGCACGCCCGCGAACGCGGCGCTGCTCCTCACGGCGATCGGGTGGGCCGCAGTGCTGGCGCTCGTCCTCTCGCACCGCATCTTCGTCACGAACGACTCCCTCAGCAACTACATCCACGTGTGGTACATCGCCGACCGGTTCTGGCACGGCCACGGCATCCCACTCTACATGCCGGTCCTCGGCCACGGCGACGCGTTCGCCTTCCCCTACGGCTTCATCCCGTGGATGACCGCCGCCTCGTTGCGGCCGCTATTCGGTGACTGGATCGTCACGCTCTGGCTCGTCGCCGGATTCGCCGGCGTCGTCGCGACGCAGTGGTGGACGTTCCCGGAGACGCGGCGCGACTGGTGGCCGGCGCTGTTGCTCGTCAACCCGATGCTCGTCGAGGCGCCGCTGCTCGGCCAGTTGCCGTTTCTCTGGGCGACGGCGATGCTCTTCGCCGCCATCGGCTGCTGGCGGCGCGATCGGCGCGCGCTGGCGGCGCTGCTGATGGGGGCGGCGCAGGCGACGCATCCGGCGGTGCTCCTGCCGATCGCCGGCGTGATGGTGGTGTCCTGGCTCTGGTGGGAGCGCGACGGGCGGGCGCTGATCGCATGGTATGCGCTCTCCGTCGTCATCGCATTGCCGGCAGTGTGGATCGTCCTCGCGTCGCCCTCCGTCGGGGACGCATCGACGCGCACGCTGCTGACGACCTTCTTCGGGACGGTGAGCCTGCGCGCCATCGTCGTCGCGGCGCCGTTCATCGGCATCGTCGCGCAGCGGACGCCGCTGACCCGCATCCAGCCCCTGCTCTTCGCGGGGTTGATCGCCCTGACGATCGGACTGATCCCCATCCGCCAGAACGGCTACGCAATTGGCGCGCTGACGCGGTCGCCGGACGCGTCGCTGCTGACGTTCATCCGCTCCGACGCGTTCAAGGCCGGCGCGACCTACCGGATCCTTCGCGTCGGCGACGGTAAGGTCGGCATGTACGATCTCGTGCGCAACGGCGCCCACCTCGATTCCGAGCCGTTCCCCGAGAGCATCGACCGCCGCAGTTTCTCCTCGGCGGACGAGTACCTCGCGTTTCTCGATCACCGTCGCGTCGACTACGTCATCGTCTACGACGCGTACGATATCCGCTACCATACGAACGAGCATCACCTGCTCCGCGAGATCGCGGCGGCGGGCAGCGCGCGTGGCTGTCTGGCGCTGGCCGCGACGGGCACCGGGTACGAGGTCTATCTCGTGACCCGCATCGCGGTCTGCTGAGCCGCCCGCCCGCCCGGGCACGGTGTTGTACGATACCCCCATGGAACCGCGGATTCAGTACGCGACCACCGCCGACGGCGTCAGCATCGCCTTCTCCACCGTGGGCGACGGCCTGCCGCTCGTGATGCCGCCACCGGCGCTGCCCTGGAGCCACATCGAGCTCGAGTGGCAGATCCCGGACTGGCGGCACTTCTACGAGCATCTCGCCGAGCGGTTCCGCGTCGTACGGTACGACAACCGCGGCGCCGGGCTGTCGGACAAGGATGCGCCCGACTACACCTTCGACGCGCTGCTGAGCGACATGGAAGCCGTGATCGATCGCCTCGGCCTTGAACGCGTTGCCCTGTTCGGCACGTTCTACACCGCCCCGCTGGCGATCGCCTACGCCGCCCGCCACCCGGAGCGCGTCTCCCACCTCGTCCTCTGGTGCGGGTTCTCCCGTGCGGCCGACAACCAGCGCCCAGCCGGCGTTGTCGAGGCGCTGGAGCGCCTGATCGAGATCGACTACGAGCTGTTCACGGAGACGCTCGCGCACACCGTGTTCGGCTGGTCGGAGGGTGAGGCTGCCCACAGGATCGCCATGTACATGCAGCAGAGTCTCCCGGCGGTTGCGGCAAAGCGCTACTGGGCGCTCAACGAGGAGTTCGACGTCGACGATCTGCTGCCGCAGGTCACGGCGCCCACGCTCGTGCTGCACCGCCGCGACTTCGCGTTCATCGACCAGAGCGTGCCGGGGCGTCTAGCCGCCCGCATCGCCGACGCGCGGCTGACCATGCTGGCTGGCTCCTCGCTCTCGCCCTATACCGGCGACATCGAGCCGTTGCTCAAGATCCTGGACGACTTCCTCGGCGGCACCGACACATCCCCCAGGAGCGCGAGTCAACGCCCGCCGCACGGACACGCGGCCGACGCAGGGGCGGCGCCGGTCGCCGGCGGCTTCCGCACTATCATGTTCACGGACATGGAGGGCTCCACCGCCTTCACTCAGCGCCTGGGTGACGCGGCGGCACAGGACCTCGTGCGCCTGCACAACACCATCGTCAGCCGGGCCCTCGCTTCACACGGCGGCAAGCAGGTGAAACACACGGGCGACGGCATCATGGCGTCGTTCCTGACGGCGTCGGGGGCCGTTGATTGCGCCGTCACCATCCAGCGCGCGTTCGCGGATCACAACGACTCGAACCCCGACGAACCTGTAAGCGTGCGCATCGGCATCAACGCCGGCGAGCCCGTGGTCGAAGGCGACGATCTCTTCGGCACCGCCGTGCAGCTCGCGGCGCGCGTCTGCGCCCGCGCCGAAGCCGGCGCGATCCTGACATCCGATGTGGTGCGCCAGCTCGTCGCGGGCAAGGGCTTCCTGTTCGCGGATCTTGGCGAGGCCGAACTCCGTGGCTTCGAGGACCCCGTGCGGCTCTACGAGGTCCGCTGGCGCGACGACACCTGACAGGACGGCGTCGGTCTCGATACTAGACTCCAGCACGGAACCGCATTACGCTGCCCACCAATGGCGTCCGCCTCCGCGTCTGTCGAGGATCCAATGACACAGTTTGAGCAGAGCGCTATCAGCCGCATACGCGAGACCGTTGCGGAGGCGATCGCGGGGCATCATCTGCCAGGCGTCAGCATCGGCGTCGTGAGCGGCGATAACCTCGTCTACGCCGAGGGGTTCGGCTACGCCGATATCGAGAGCCGCGAGCCCATGGACCCCGGGCGGCACCAGCGCATCGCCTCGATCACGAAGACGATGACCGGCCTCTGCACGATGGCACTCGTCGACGAAGGGCGCCTTTCGCTGTCCGGCCGCGTCGTCGACTACCTGCCGGAGATCGCCTTCGACGGACCGGCGGCGCGCATGACGGTCCACCACCTGCTGACCCACACCTCCGGCATCGGCGAAGCGCCGACGGCGGACGCGCTCGCGGAGACGGTCGACCCCAACCACGCCGGCGGCGAGGGTGGCTTTTCGACGATGTACGCCGACGGCATCATCGTCGAGGCGGAGCCCGGCACCAAGCGGGCCTACGCCAACCACGGCTATGCGCTGCTTGGCGAGATCATCGCGCGCGCCGAAGACGCCCCGTTTGCGGACGTGCTGCAACGCCGCGTCTTCGAGCCGCTCGGCATGCGTGACACGACCTGCACACGCGAGGTGCACACACGAGCCACAACCGGCTATCACCGCGCCCCGAACGACGACACGCGCGAACTCCTCGAACGCGCCGGCAGGCCCGTCCCGCATGAGGAGACGGTCGACGGACACAACGTCCGCGGCAAAGCCGTCGCCAACGATCATCACGGCATGCTCGCCGCGGGCGCCGTGCAGTCCACGATGCCCGACATGGCCCGCTACGCGGCGGCGCTCCTCCGGCGCGGAGGGGGCATCGTCCGGCCCGAGACATTCGACGCGATGGTCGCGCCGCAGTGGTGCCCGGACGACCGTCTCGTCAGCTGGGGACTCTCGTTCTCGCGATGGCGCCGCGCCGGCCGGCGTGCCTTCGGCCACGGCGGTGCCTACTTCGGCGGTTGGAACTCCAACCTCGCCGTGCTGCCGGAGGAGGGCCTCGCGCTCATCGTCCACATGAACGTCATGCTCGACAGCCCCGGCCCGATCTTCGCCCGCCTCCAACGGGCCGTGCTCGGCGCGCCCGCACCAGCCATCCCGGACGCTCCGGTCGACGAGGACGTGCTGGCATCGGCGCCCGGCGTATACGAGTGCACACCGGGGCGGCTCACAAACTTCCGCCCGAGCACGAATCTCGGCCGCGTCCAGATCACCAGGGACGGCACAGCGCTGACGATCCGCTCCCGGCGTGGCGCCTGGAAGCAGGGCGTTCTGCTCGTTGGGTCCGGCGAACAGGATCCGCTGCTCCTGGCTGCGCTGGCGCCCGACAGCGATCCGGCGACGGTGCTGCTCACGCGCGACGCGACCGGCCGCATTGATGGCTTGAGCTGCGATGAACTCGTGCATATGGTGCGCAACGAATCACTCCAGCCGTGGGCGTAGCAGACAGGAGACGACGATGAAGGCCGCAGTCCTGCGCGAAGTCAAGCAGCCGATGACGATCGAAGAGATCACGATCGATGAGCCCGGCCAGGGACAGGTGCTCGTAAAGACCGCCGCCGCAGGCATCTGCCACAGCGACCTGCACTTCATCGACGGCGCCTGGCCCCTGCCACTCCCCGCAGTCCTCGGCCACGAAGCAGCCGGCGTCATCGAGCGCGTGGGCCCCGGCGTCACGTCGTTCGCCGCGGGCGACCACGTCATCCTGCTCTTCATCCCGTTCTGCGGCAAGTGTCAGTTCTGCAGCGTCGGCCGCCCCAATCTCTGCGGCGAAGCGCGCCTCACCGCGCAGACGCTGCACATCGGTGATAAGGTGATCGCGCCCTTCCTCGGCATGTCCGGCTTTGCCGAGTACATGGTCGTGCCGGAGGGCGCCCTCGTGAAGATCCGCGATGACATGCCCCTCGACCGGGCATCGCTCATCGGCTGCGGCGTCATGACCGGCGTCGGCGCGGCGATCAACACCGCGCGCGTGCAGCCCGGCAGCAGTTGCGCCGTCATCGGCACCGGCGGCGTCGGGCTCAACGTCATCCAGGGCTGTGCGCTCGCCGGCGCGGAGCGGATCATCGCCATCGATGTGCGGGCGAACAAGCTCGAGATGGCGAAGACCTTCGGCGCCACGCACGTCATCGACGCATCGAAGGATGACCCGGTACGGGCCGTGCGTGACCTCACGCGCGGCGGCGCCGACTACGCGTTCGAGGTCATTGGCCTGCCATCGGCGATCACGCAGGCGTTCGATATGGTGCGCCGCGGCGGCGAGGCGATCGTCGTCGGCATGGCGCCGTTCGGGTCGCAGGTGACGGTCGATGCCACCGCGTTCCTCGCCGAGAAGGTCCTGAAGGGCTGCATCTACGGCTCGACGCGCCCGCGCGTAGACATGCCGCGCATCGTCGACCTGTACCTGGCGGGCAAGCTCAAGCTCGACGAACTCGTGTCGCGCCGCTACCCGCTGACCGGCATCAACGACGCCTTCGACGCGCTGCGCGCCGGCGAAGTCGCCCGCAGCGTCATCATGTTCTGAGGCGCGGGATCCTGCCGGAACAGACGTAAGGTTTGATTGTATGTTCCCGTTCCTTCGATCTCTCCTTGATCTTCGCGAGCTGAGCGACGCGGGGCGGCCGAGTTGACCGCCGCGATCAGCATCCGCGCGTTTGCGGCGGCGGACCAGGATGTTGCGCGGCGGCTGATCCTCGAAGGGCTGGGTGAACACTTCGGCTTCATCGATGAGAGGATCAACACCGACCTCGACGACATCGCTTTGAGTTACCACAGCGCTCATTTTCTCCTTGCATGCGACGGAGATGCGGTCATCGGCACAGGTGCGCTGGTGCGGCAGGCGGACGGCAGCGGGCGCATCGTGCGCATGTCATGCGCAGCAGCCTACCGGCGGCGTGGAATCGGTTCGGCGATCGTCGAGCAGCTGATCGAGCGTGCACGGGGTCTCGGATGCCCGCTCGTCGTGCTTCAGACGAACGATGACTGGGACGACGCGAACGGGTTCTATCGAGCAATCGGGTTCGCGGAGACAAGACGAGAGCCAGAGGGTATCGCCTACGAGTTGCGGCTGTGACGCCTCTCGTAGTTTCGCGCGCCGGGGGCCGTTCACGCGGTGCCCTCGATGGCGCATTGATCCGCGACGCATACGCACGGCGCGCCATGATGCCGGAACTGGACGGCGTACGCCGGGGTGCCGTCACGCCGCATCCGGGCGAGGATCGTGCCGATCGTCCACATCGCCAGGCACCCGTCCGGCACAGCCGATCCGCGGGCCACATCGAATGCCTCCGCACCGGCCAGTCGCAGCACGACTTCCTCCCCCGCTTCATACGCGAATTCCTTGACGTGATGACTCGTAGTCATGCGGTTCGACCCCCGGGAGCGCTGAAAGGCGGTTCCTGCAGACTCACCGTACCGGCGGGCCGCGACAACCCCTGTCGTTAACGCGGATTCCTTTCCGAACTTGTCGCCGCTGGCGTAGGATGATGCCACCATGACGCCACACCGACGCTCCGTCCGCCTCATGCAGATCAAGGATCTGCTCAAGTCCCGCAGGGCGGGATTCACCGTCATTGAACTGGCCCGCCAGACCGGCATGCACCCGCGCTCGATCCAGCGCGACCTCGTCGTGCTCCAGAGCGAGGACGGCATCGTCCTGACCGAGGACAAGGGCCGCTACGCCCTCTCGCGCCCCGAGCGGCTCTCACCGCTCGACCTCTCGCTCCAGGAGGCGCGCGCGATCCTGATCGCCACGCGCCTCTTCCTGCGGCACAGCGACGAGGGCGACCCCTACGCCGCGCTCGCGCTGAAGAAACTCGCCGAGATCATGCCCGAAGGCGTGCGCGACCAGGTGCGCGCGGCCGCCGAATCGATCTCGCAGAGAAAGATCGACCCTGTCTTCTCGCGCAACCTCGGCACGATCACCGAGGCGTGGGCGCGACACCGGGTGCTGCGCCTGGCCTACCGGTCCGCGGGGAAGAGCCGCTCGAAGGAGGTGATCGTCGAGCCCTACTTCCTGGAGCCCAGCGCCGCGGGCTTCGCGACGTACCTGATCGGCTTCTCGCGCACGCACGATCAGGTCAGGACCTTCAAGATCGAGCGCGTCGTCACGGCGGAGAAGCTGCCTGAGACATTCGAGCTTCCGGATGGCGCAGACATCGACAGCCTGCTCTCGTCCGCCTGGGGGATCATCTTCGGCGAAGGGTGCATCGTGAAGCTGCGCTTCGCCCGCGACGTGACGTGGCGCGTGAAAGAGTCGCGCTGGCATCCGTCGCAGGAGATCGAGGACCTCGCCGGCGGGGGCTGCATTCTCACCGTCAGCGTCGCGAGCCTGATGGAGATCGGGCGCTGGGTGCGCAGCTGGGGCGACCGCGTCGAGGTCCTGGCGCCGCCCGAACTGCGCGAAGAACTCCGCCACGAAGCGCTGCGCCTCGCCCGCACCTACGCCGCCCCGCCGACGCGGGCGAAGAAGGCGCGGCCCGTCCGTGCCGGTACAGCATCGCAACGCGAGGGCGCGCCCGGCTCCGTAGCCTGAGTCGACGCAACTACCGCGGCAGCCTCTCCCCCACCGCCGCATACGCCGGCGGCGGCGCGTGCGGCTCGGTCTGGTACCAGTACGCCGTGCTGGAGTAGTCGTTCGAAAGGTCGTTCGCGTGGCCGTGCTCGATCGTCACACGGATCGATTCGCGAAAGTGCACGGGGTCTTCGATGTGCCACCGGTACATCGAGTTCTTGCCCGACCACGGCCAGTCGGGTGTCCCCGAGTACACCGTCAGCCCGTGGTACGGCGCGCTGAACGTCTTTGCCGGGCAGAAGGCCGTGTTGAAGTAGTCCTCCGTGCCGGTGCCACGGATCGCCAGCTCGCCGTCGATCCAGATCATGTCGTCGCCTTCGCCGTACCAGTCGTTCTGCTGGCGTTCGAAGACGTCGATGTTCAGGTTGCAGCCGACGTAGTGCCCGCGCCCGGCCGCTTCGAGGATCACGTAGTTGCCGTCGCCGTCGAGGTTCGGCCGGCGCCACGCCTCCGCCCGCTCGATGTCCGTGTGCGGCACGCCGGTGCGCCCCCAGCCGTCCGTCGGGTTCTCACGCCGCCACTGCGCGTGGAAGTAGCCGGCGTCCGCCTGCGGCTGCGGGTACTCCTCGTAGTCGACGTAGAAGTAACAGATGAGCCGGCGCTCGCCGTCGTTGGTGATGTCGATGCGGCCGCGCTCGTTGAAGGGCATCGGGAAGAAGCAATTGAAGCCGCGCCCGTCCGCCGGGCTCATCGACAGCGGCAGCGACGCGTACTCGGCCAGCATGCCGTGCCCCACCCCGAAGAAGTCGCCCGTCGGCACCTCGACGCACGGCGTTGCCGCGCCGTCCCAGTACATGCGCAGCGTGCTTCGGCGCGGGTACGCATCCTCACGCGACGCCAGCGTCATCCAGATGTGCCGCACCGCGCCGGGCCCGCGCATGTCGGCGAGCGTGCGTGTCTCCCCCGGCGCGATCAGCCAGAAGTCGGCGTTGCCGCCGCTCGTATCCCACGACGATGCACGCCGCCTCCGCGCATCACGCAGCCGCGCGAGGTCGCCCAGACCGCCCAGCAGTTCGGCCATGTCGTCTCAGCCTCTTCGCGCGCCGAAGCGTGTCACGCGGCTCATCCTGCGCTCCGGATCAGGCGCGCGCCGCCTGCGGGAACTCCTGCTCGATGACGGCGTCGTAGAGCTTCACCGCCGGGGGGCCTTCGAGCACGCCCATGAGCGAGCCGCCCTGCCGGTGACCCGCCACGAACGCCTCGCTCTGCGTCCAGCTGGTGAACGCCTCGCGGCTCTCCCACGTGCTGTGGCTGATGTACTCGCCCTCGGCGTCGCCCTTGAGCAGCGCAAACCGGACGAACCCCGGCACGCCCTGCAGGTGCGAGTCGCGGGTCTTCCAGATCTGCTCAAACGCCTCGCCCTTGCCCGGCGCGACCTTGAAGTTGTTCATGGCAATGAACACGGTGAACCTCCGGAGTCTCTAGTTAGTAGTTCATAGTCGGTAGTTCCCACCCGCCAGCTTCCAGCTAGCCGCTGACAGTAGATTAGCACGATGATAGCGTTGGCGAGCGCGAGATGTCGCTAGATCAAGTCAAGGCAGCCTCGCGACTGCCTGACGTGCTGACCCGCTTCCTATTTCGGAAAGCCGTTCATGATCGTGATGATCGCCGGGCCCAGGATGACGATGAAGAGCGTCGGGAAGATGCACAGCACCAGCGGGAACAGCATCTTGACGGGGGCCTTGTAGGCCTGCGCCTCGGCGCGCTGCCGCCGCTTCACGCGAAGTTGTTCTGCCTGCACCCGCAGCACCGTGCCCACCGACGAGCCCATGGCCTCGGCCTGGATCACCGCATTGGTGAATTGGATCAGGTCCGGCACCAGGGTGCGCTCGCCCAGCTCCTTCAGCGAGTCCCGCCGCGTCTTGCCGAGCGACACGTCGCGGAGCGCGCGGGTGAGTTCATCCGCGAACGGACCCTCGACCTTCTCCGCCACGCGGGCCAGGGCCGCATCAAGGCCAAGTCCGGCCTCAACACAGGTCGTGATCAGGTCGAACGCGTCGGGAAGGCTCTTGGTGATCGCGTGCTGCCGCGCCGCCGCCCGCGACCCGACCAGGTAGAACGGCATGTAGAAGCCGATGACCAGTAGCACGCCCAGAATGCCGAGCTGCATGGTGCCGATCGATGCGCCCGACACGGTGATGATCAACAGCCCGAAGCCAGTCGCCGAGACCGTCGTGACGACAACCATCGTCAGGAACCCCGTGAGCGTCATCGGCTCGCCGGCGATCATGAGCTTCGACTCGACGCCCTTCATCATCGACCGCGGCAGAAGGCGGCCGACTGCGTTGGCAACGCCGCGCAGCAGCGGGCCCGCGACCCGCGTTCCGAACCGCGCGTCCACCGCCGTCTCGTTCAGTTCTTGTGGCCCGCGCGTGAACCCGTCCAGCCGCTGGCGGGCAGCCATTGCGCCCGCCGTCTGTCCGCCGCCAGACAGTCCAAGCACCAGGCACACGACGGTGACGAACAGGAATACCGACACCATGATCTCCATGCTCTATACCTCGATGTTCAGGATGCGCTGGATGATCAGGATGCCCACCGTCTCCATGATGATGGCGGCCGCCAGCATGACCTTGCCCATCAGCGTCGTGAAGAGCGGGTTGATGTATCCGGGACTCATCACCTCGAATCCAATAGCGAGGACTACGGGCAGGAGGCCGATCACGATACCCGTCAACATCTGTTGACCCGTGAGCGTGGCGATCTCACCGCGGATGCGGATGCGCTCACGCATCGTCTCCGCGACCGTATCGAGGATCTCGCCCAGGTTTCCACCGACCGTGCGCTGCACGAGGATGGCCGTCACGACGATGTCCAGGTCGTAGCTGCCAGAACGCTCGCTCAAGCCCAACAGTGCTTCCTCCGCGCTCGAACCGATGTTCATCTCGTGGATCGTACGGCCGAGTTCCGTCGAGATCGGGTGACTCATCTGGTCCACAGCAACGTTCAGTGCCTGCAACAGCCCGAAGCCCGCCTTCAGGGCGTTAGCAACCATGGTCAGTGTCTCGGGAAGCTGCGCGTTGAGCTTGGCGATCCGGCTCTTGCGGCGCCGCTTCAGGTACCACTTCGGCAGGTTGTAGCCAATAACCGCTGCCACCAGCGCCACCAGCAGTCCAGTACCCCCGGTCCCCAGAAAGAGCAGCGGCGCCACCAGCGCGACAAATGCGAGCATGAAGCGCAGAATGACGAATTCGCTCGGGCTGATCGTCAGGTCAGCGCGTTCAAGCTGCAGCGCGAGGTTTTCGGTCAGTTTGCCGCTGAGCAGGCTGCTGAACATGCTGCCGGCGCTGCTTGACTTCCGCAGCGCTGCGGTCGGTCCCCCACCCTCTATGACCGACGTACCCGACATCAGGCCTTCCAGCCTGCCGCGCACGGCCGCCGACGACGGTATCGCCGACCCGTAGAACGCGAAGAGCGCGATGATCACCGTGATCATGGCCGAGAACGCAGCAACGGCTGCCAGTGGGTCCATGGCTACAACCCCGCAATCGCAAAGAGGTCTGCCGGCAGGTGGATCCCGAAAGCCTCAAACTTCTCCGAGAAGCGCGGCCGGATGCCGGTCGTCCGGAGCTCCCCCATCACGCGGCCATCCGTGTCGACACCGGTCTGTTCAAAGCGGAACAGGTCCTGCATCGTCACCACCTGGCCCTCCATGCCCGAAACCTCGGATACGCATGTCACCTTGCGGGTGCCGTCGGGGAACCGCGCGATCTGGATCACGAGATGGATCGCCGACTGCATCTGTTCCCGGATCGCTTTCACCGGCAACTCGAATCCCGCCATCATCACCATGTTCTCGATGCGAGACAGCGCGTCTCGGGGCGTGTTCGCGTGGACCGTGCCCAGCGAGCCTTCGTGGCCCGTGTTCATCGCCTGGAGCATGTCGAACGCCTCGGCGCCGCGCACCTCACCAACGAGAATGCGGTCGGGGCGCATGCGCAACGAGTTGCGCACCAGGTCGCGCTGCGTCACTTCCCCGCGTCCCTCCAGGGAAGGCGGCCGCGCTTCCAGCGTCACCACGTGCCCCTGCTGGAGCTGAAGCTCCGTCGGGTCCTCGATCGTCACGATGCGCTCGGTGTCCGGGATGAACGACGACAACGCGTTGAGCATCGTCGTCTTACCGGAGCCGGTTCCACCGGAGATGATGATGTTGAGCTTCGCCTGCACGCACGCCCGAAAGAACTCCGCGAGTTCGTTCGTGAGCGCCCCCGTCGCGACCAGATCATTGAACGTCATCTTGTCGGCGCGGAACTTCCTGATGGTCACCGTCGGACTCTTGGGAGCGACTGGCGGAATGATGATGTTCACGCGCGAACCGTCCGGCAGGCGCGCGTCCACCATCGGCGACGACTCGTCGACGCGCCGGCCGAGCGGCGCCACGATGCGCTCGACGATGCGCATGATGTGCTGGTCGTCGCGGAAGCGGACGGAGCTCAAGTAGAGACGTCCTTCCTTCTCGTAGTAGACCGTATCGGGCGAGTTGACCATCACTTCCGAGACACTCGGATCACGGAGCAGCGGCTCGAGGGGCCCGAACCCCAGTACTTCATCGGCCACCGCCGACACCAATTCGTCGCGCGTCGTCCCGACGATACCGGGCATCTCTTGCGCAACAAGCGTCCGGGCCGCCTGCTCGACCGCTTCCCGCGCCTTCTCTTTGCCCAGCCCTTCGAGCTTGTTCGGGTCCAGTTCCTCGATGAGCCGCTGATGGAGCGTGAATTTCAGTTCGTTCAGCGCTACGACATTCTGCGAGAGCTGGCCCGGGCGGTTGAGCGCGCCCGCACCGCCGGCGCCACCCGGTTGCCCCTTGCGCGACTGCCACTGGAATTGACTCATGTTGGAATCCTCTCGGGCCACGCGGCTCGCCCCACCGCGAGCACGCGCTCAGTACTGGGACTCAGGCGGCGCGACCGAGGAATCGGTCGAGGAACCCGCGCTTCTCCTGCTTGGTGCCCGTCAGCGCGTGCGCCAGGTCGATGATCGCACGCGACACGCGGGCATATGGCTTCGCTATTACAATCGGCTGGCCCAGCTGCGTGCTGCTGGACACGCTAAGGTCGTGCGGAATCCGCCAGAACACGTCGTACTCCAGGACCCGGGAGACATCCTCCTCGCGCAGCGTGTTGGCGGCCGTGGAGTGGTTGATCGTCAGCTTGACCTTGTCCTCGGACACGCCCGCCGCCCGCAACATCTCCAGCGCGAGCGCCGTGTCCTTGATGCTGGCGATGTCCATGCTCGTCACCAGCAGGATGAGGTTCGCCATCTCCAGCGTCGCGGCGATCAGTTCGTTGAACGTACCCGGCGTGTCGATGACCACGTAGTCATGCGTCTGCGCCAGCAGTTCGACGATCTTCTCGATGTGCTGTGGCGTCATGTTCCGCCACTCCGTCGGATGCAGCGGCGCCGGCAGGATCGAGACCCCGCTGTGGTGCTTAACGAGGTAGTCGCGGATCTTGTCGCGGTCGATGTCTTCGATGCGGCGCGCCACGTCGGCGATGCTCGCCTCCACGGCCACGTCCATCATGATCGCCACGTCACCGAACCGCGTATCCATATCGAGCAGGCAGACGCTGGCGCCCGTAATCTTGGCGAGCGTCACCGCCAGGTTCGTGGAAATAGTCGTCTTGCCGATGCCGCCCTTCGCGCCGAACACGGTCAGTACCGTGCCCCTCGCGGCCGTTTCGGAAGTCAGCCCTTCGGATCGCATCCGCTTGCGCTCTTCCTGCTCCAGCACGCCGTACACCGCGCGGCTCAGGTCTTCCGGCTTCAGCGGCTTGATGATGAAGTCGCGCGCGCCCGCCATCATCGCGCGGCGCACCGACTGCGCGTCCGACAGCGACGAGTAGACGATGGTCGGCGCGTTTGGAACGGCGTCGGCAAGCGACTCGATCGTCTGGACCGCCAGCGCGATCGGTTCCTCGAACGAGATCAGAAACGCGTCCGGCGGAGTCTCCTTCGCGACGGTGACAGCCTCGACGCCATAGCCAGCCTCGCCGACCACCGTGAAGTGGGCCAGTTGCACGGCACGCTTCGTCTCGGCCCGGCTTCCGAGGTCAGGGTCTACGGTGACGATTTCTGGGTTTCTCGCCATCGGGCTGCGTCTCCTACGTCCGTGTTCGTCGGTACGTCAAATCGACATGTCGCTCGCTTACCGGTGGAAGTTCGGCGGCCGCAGTTCGTCCGGAAGCGCCTTGACGGCGTCGATCGGCACCAGTTGACCGACATCCGCGACGCCGGTATCGGCCACGTCCTGGTCACCCTTGTTGCGCAGCGTCGCGCGGATGATCCCGTTTTGCTCCGCAAGGAAGACCTTCTGCGCGTCCTGCTCCGAGAGCAGGAGCGTGATCGTCACGGCCTCAGGCGCCGGCTTCCCCGCATCCGCCGCGATCGGCGCCGCTGCGGCGCTGCCACCCGCAGTTGCCCTAGTGCCGACCGGGGCCGGGCCAGAGTTGATGATCGCTTGCGCCACCGCGACGACCTGCACGTTGCGCAAGATCGTCTTGCTGGTGAGCGGGTCGCTCTTGGGCCATGACCACACGAGGTCGACGAAGTCCCCCGGCAGGATCAGGCCGCCCGCGCTGATGATTTGCGAAGCCTGGATCGAGATAGCCCGCTGCCCGACCGGTACCACGCCGGCCAATCCTGCCGTAGCGCCAGGCGTGGTATCGACGACCGAGTCAGCGGTGACCTGCTGGTTCGCAGCCACCGGGTAGCGCGTGACCTTGCCGATCACGCTGGCCAAGTCACTGAACGCACCAGCCGCAGCCGCGCTGAGCGGCACGCTCTTCAGTTGCAGCAGCTCCGCCGTGATCGTCGTCCGCTGCGGGATGACGCCCTTCGCCACCACCACCTGGATATCACCGCCGACTGGTGCCGTCGTCGTGGTCGATGCGCCGCGCGACGTCAGCGCGTAGAACAGCACCGCGGTAAGGGCGCCGAACAACACGGCCACGATAAGAAATTTCCGGTTCGTCCGGCCGCCCGATGAACGTGTGGCTGCTCGTGCCATGGCAAATCCCCCAGTCGGATTCGGCCCGGTTGGGCCCACTGCGCTGTATAGGTATCGGCCTCCCGATGGGCCGCTTTACGTCAGGAAGAGTCGAACACGCCCCATTCTCCTAGGCAGCCCTGCCTGTCCCCATCGCCAGACGCCATCCCGACCCCTCGGGATCATGTCGCTGGATCGAGCTGCTTCATCTGCTTTCGGAGCGAGTTGAGCGCGCGGTGCTGTATGACCCTGATAGCCGCGACGCTCTTGCCGATAATCTCGGCAACTTCCCGATAATCTAGATCCTCAATGAAGCGCAGAATGATCACCTGCCGCTGCTCCTCGCGCAGCTTCAGGATCGCGGCGTGGACCAATTCTTCCTCCGCCGTCTGCTGGTAAGCCCACTCCGGGTCTCGCCGCGGCTTGTCATCGACGATGCCATCGTGAAGCTGTGACGACTCGCGCCTGGACCGCAGGTGGCTCACCCCCAGGTTGTGGGCGATGCGCAGAAGCCAGGAAACAAACGGCGCGCCCCGCACCTGGTACCGCTCGATCGCTTCCCAGGCTCGCAGGAATGTCTGCGCCGTCAGATCCTCAGCTTCAGGGGCGCTCCCGACCATGTAATAGATGTGCCGGTAGACGCGGACGACGTGCCGGTCGTATAGCTCTCCGAACGCATCCTGGTCCTTCTCGATCGCTCGCAAGACGATCGGCAGGTCGTCATTCGCCCGCGGGATCGCGGAGTTGATGCTGACCATAGGTGATCCACTCCCCTGCTGCGGGAATCCGCCACGCACATTCGGGCCCGGGGCGGCATCAGGGTGGTATGTCCCCTTACGGGTGCTCCCCAACGCCCCAATGAGGATCGGCAGACTGGACCCCCCGCTTGAGGGTTATGCGGAGGCGGCGGACCAACTCGTTCGAGGAATCTGGGGTGGCGGGGCGCGCTTCAGTCGCTCCGCGGCATCAGGTTCGAGAAGCTGGACGGCCGCGGCTCGGGCGCCGTCCGCGGCGGCCCGTCCGGGTCTCGCAGCACGTTGGGAATGTCGGAGCCATCGCCAGTTCCCAGGCTCGGCTGCTCCTGCGGCAACAACCGGAACTCGAAGGTATGCTGGCCGATGGTGAACGTGTCGCCGGGCTCCAGAATCTCCCAGCCGCCCATGCTTCCATCGACCACCATCGCGGTAAGCCGGGTCATCTTGTGCACCATCAGGTGCCCCTTGCGGATCCAGATTCGCGCTTCCTCCGCGGTCAATTCGGGGTCTTCCACGCGCACCGCGCATCGCGATCCCGAGCCGATGCTGACCGGCTTCCCGCCCACGCTGTACTCCATACCGAGGTCCGATCCGCCACGTGAGATCAAGATCCCCAGCGGCTCGACGACGACCGGCGCCGGCACCGAGTCATCCTCAACAAGATCGGAAGGAGGCAACCCGCGCGTCAGGATCGGCTTGGCGAACGGGACAACGCGGTCCGCATTGGGTGCTTCATCCCGCCGCGCCGTCCGGACCCGGAGCGCCACAAAGAAGGCGATCGCCAGCACAAGACCGACGCCGCCGCCCGCGAGGAGGGGCAGCTTCGACGCGCCGCCACCACTGGCGCGTGCAGGTGGCACGACCGAAGAGAAGCTCACCGACGCGTCGGCAGCCCGACCAGGCCCGCCCTGAACCGAGACCTTGAGCGTGTGCGCGCCGCCGCCGAACGCGGCTGGATCGAACACGTACGCGTACGGAGGATTCTCCGTCTCGAACACGTTCACGCCATCGACGTAGAACGAGGCTCGCGCACCGCCCGCCTCCGTGGCGCCCTTGACGGTGATCGTCCGCGCGGCATTGATGGCCTCTCCCGTTGTGACCCCTTCGATCGTGACGGGCGGCAATTGGAAGCCCGCACCCGGCTTGTACGCCGCAGCCGTAACGGTGGATATGCCGTTCACATTGATGGCGATGGCTACATCCGACCCACGCGCCAGGGCCGACGACGCGTCGAACGTCACCACGTACTGGCTGCGCAGTAGCTGGCCGACGCTCGCATACAGCGCTCCGAGTTCGCGCGGGTTCGGCGCCTCCAGGTAGCGGCCGTGCGTGACCTCCGCCAGCCGCTGGAGATACTCCCGGTCGATAGCCCGCCCCTCGCCAATGGCGAAGAACGGAACGCCGATCCCGGCGGCCGCTGCGACCGCTTCGTCACGCCCTATCGTCGGCGCCACGCCGTCTTGCGCGCCGTCGCTCAGGAAGATCACGGCCCGCCGGCTCGCGGTCGATGTGGTTAACTTGATCGCGGTGTTCGCGGTCGCCTGGTAGAGCGCCGTGTTGCCACGCGCGGCAAGCCCATCGATCGCTCCGTCGACTGCCGCGCGGTCGACGGTATAGTCCTGCACCAGCCGGACTTCGTCGGCGAAGCTCAACAGCGAAACACGGTCGTTGGCGGCGAGGCCGCTGATCAGTTCCTTGGCGGCCTCTTTCGCCCGGGCGATCGGCTCGCCGGCCATGCTGCCGCTTGTATCCATCACGAACAGCACGTCGAGCGGCAAGTTCCCGCTCGACGCGAGGTCCGCCGAGACAACCGTCGTGTTCTTGCCATCGACCTTCGCCGTGAAGTTACTCGCGTTCAACACACCAATGGTGGCGCCGGACGAGTCCTCGAGATTGATGACCGCTACGGCATTCGGGTACTCACCGTCCTTGATGCCGGCGATATCCGCCCGGATGGCCGAAGGCTGCTGGGCGTGCGCCAGCGATAGCGTCGGGAGCACGACGGCGAGTGCCATCAGGGCGACCATTCTGGCCAACTTCATCGACCGCCTCCCGGCGTTCAACCCAGGCCGACTATCCAGGAAGGGTCATCCCCTCGACAAGTCGCCGGATTAGCTGCTAATGTTAGGCAGCGCGGACCCTTGACAGTGGCACGCGCTGATGGCAGAATCGTCCCACTCGACGGAAGGCGGCCGCAGCCGCCAGGTGGCACCGGCGAGGAAACCGCTTCACTAGGAAGTATCGACAACATGTGGGCCGTGCTGAGCGGCACACCCGCACCAGGCACGGACGCCGACCCAGACGAAGCTCCTCCCGCGCGCTCGAACCAGCGCGCATGATGTACACCTTCCCTTCTGGGGGAGGTGCTCCAATTGGGGCTACGGGCCCAGGGGACGCGCGTTCAGGAGGCGGGGCCTGGCTGGCGTCCCTTGGCCCCAACCCGTTCTTCCCACTCTTCCCAGACAACGTTCGCAGCCGCGGCGCGCCATGTGCAGCTTTTCGCCGTGGAACCGATATTCCTATCGGAGGGCATTCGGGGGGAGCCGCCGCTCTTTCCGCCTCCCTGTGACCGAACGACGTTCGGAACAGCGCGAGGAGCAACTGTGAGCGTTTCGCCCACCCCGGGAAGCGGCGCATGACCACCGACATTGCCGGCAGCCTCCGCACGTCCCTGTCCGGCAACCCGGCAGCGCGCAACACCGCCGCCGACGACATGGCCGCGGCCCCCTTCGTCACACAGCCACAGACGATCGAGGAGACCGGCCTCGACTTCTCGATGATCCTCGACCTCGTCGTGAAGTCGATCTACTTCTCCGGCCGGCCCGCCGCGCGACAGATCGCCGCGCAGCTCGCGCTGAGCTTTCCCGTGCTGGACGAGGTGCTGGCCTTCCTCAAGCGCGAGCAGTTCGCCGAGGTCGTCGGCAGCTCGGGGATGGGCGAGCAGCTGTACCAGTACTCGCTGTCCACCAAGGGACTGGAGAAGGCCGAAGAGGCGCTGGCGCGCAACCAGTACATCGGGCCGGCCCCGGTGCCATTCGAGGCCTACCTCGACGTCCTGCGCCGCCAGTCGGTGCGGTCCGTGCGGATCACCTCGGAGAACGTCGAGCAGGCGATCTCGAACCTGGTGCTGGACGAGAGCGTCGGCGCCGCGCTCGGCCCCGCCGTCAACTCCGGCCGGTCGATGCTGCTGTACGGCGGCTCGGGCAACGGCAAGAGCACCATCACCAACGCCATCGGCAAGATGCTGCCGGGCGAGGTCCTGATCCCGTACGCGGTCGACCTGAACGGCATCATCGTCAAGCTGTTCGACCCGCGCGTGCACCAGGAGATCCCGTCCGAGAAGCAGATGGAGCGCCGGGCATCGGACGTGCCGGCGGGCGGTGGCAACGAGCGCCGGCGCGACCGGCGCTGGGTCGTCTCGAAGCGGCCCCTGATCGCCACCGGCGGCGAGCTGACGATGAAGGATCTGGAGCTGCGCTACTCGCCGCAGTCGCAGTTCTACATCGCCCCGCTGCAGTGGAAGGCAAACAGCGGCATCCTCATCGTCGACGACTTCGGGCGCCAGATGATCCAGCCGAAGGAGCTGCTGAACCGCTGGATCGTGCCGATGGAGGAGCGCATCGACCACCTGTCGCTGCACACGGGCGACATGGTGGAAGTGCCCTTCGACGTGCTGCTCATCTTTTCGACCAACCTGCGGCCGTCGCAGCTTGGCGATGAGGCGT
>Ga0315281_10002152_pt1 | contig 29253 bp, 33 predicted proteins | sample YL17G07_0_MG_FD_204540 | JGI IMG/M metagenome (GOLD analysis project Ga0315281, IMG submission 204540) | Sediment microbial communities from Yellowstone Lake, YNP, Wyoming, USA - YL17G07_0 | ecosystem: Environmental > Aquatic > Freshwater > Lake > Sediment | place: USA: Wyoming | collected...
CCGATGTCTACCGGGACATCCTCTGGCGCATCTTCTCGCGCGCCGGGCTGCTGCTGTCGTCGTCGGGCGTGTCGTCGCGGGCGACGACGGTGACGCCGAAGTTTACGGTCCACCCGGCGACCTCGGGGTACGAGGCGGCGCGACAGCTTCTGTCGTTTCTCGTTGACCGCGTGGTGATGCGCCAGTACGGCGGGACGCTCACGGAGCCGCTGGCGTCGGCGGCGAGCACGTACACGTACGGCGTCACGCATCCGATCCGCGAGTTGCGGCTGCTGGGCGCGGCGCCGGCGGTGACGGACGCCCAGGCGTACGGCGCGGGCGCCTTCGGCGAGGCGATCGACTACGCGAGCATGTCGGTGGGGCTGGGCGCGAAGGAGCAGTCACGCGACCTGAACAGCGCGACGGGCGCGACGGCGGCGGCGACGGCCGTGGCGCAGCTGCGCCGGCACGTGCTCGACACGCCGTCGGGCGCGCTGGTGGTGCCGCCGAACGTCGGGCAGGAGCTGCTCGACCTGGTGGACTTCTCGGACCCGCTGGTGGTGGCTATCTCCGTCAAGCGGCGGGTCGCGGGCATCGATTGGCGGTACGACCGCCGCCGCGGCGTCTACGAACAGACGCTGCACCTGGGGGCCGCATGACCGTGCAGACGACGATCCTCCCGGGCGTGCTGCAGGCCTGGTACTCGGGCAGCTGGACGGCCGACGTGCAGCTGACGGGCTCGCTGCAGCTGTGGTTGCCGGGCGTGCCGGTCGCGCGCAACATCGCCAGCGCCGAGATGACGGTGGGGCGCAAGGTGGCGGTTGCGGTGTTCGACGCCAGCAACCCCGCCGATGCGGTCGTCGTCGCCGTCTGGACGTAGGGGCGATCAGCGACCGCCGCGGAAGTCGGCCTTGATCGCGTCGAGCAGCCCCGGCTCGAGCGCCACGTCGATGCCGGTCAGAGCGAGCGCCTTCGCGGCGCGCAACATGCCGGCGTGGGCGGCATCGGTGGCCGAGACCGCGGTGAACGCGGCGGAGTGCGTGAACACGGCCGAGCCGACGCTGAAGTTGGGGTGGATCGACGGCACGACCTGGCTGACGTTGCCCATATCGCTGCTGCCGGTCGAGAGGTCCTTCAAGTCGATGAAGTGCATGCCGCTGGCCTCACCGTTGCGGCGGTAGGCCTCGACCATCGGGGCGTTGTTCTTCATGGGGGCGTACTCCGCCTCCAGGTGCCAGTCGATGGTCACCTCGCAGCCAGTGGCGAGCGCGCCCGCCTCGAAGCAGGCCTGTACACGCTTCTTGAGCTGCTCCAGGTACCAGGGCTTGAGCGCGCGGACGTAGAAGGCGCCGCGCGTGAAGTCGGGCACGACGTTGGCAGCGTCGCCGCCGTGGGTGATGATGCCGTGCAGGCGCGCGTCGCGGCGGATGTGCTGGCGGAGCTGCGCGATCGACTGGTAGGCGGTGACCAGCGCGTCCAGCGCGTTGACGCCCTGCTCCGGGAAGACGGAGGCGTGCACGGCCTTGCCGCGGTACTCGACATCGACGTGCGCGACGCCGAACATCGGCGAGTCGGCGATGTCGGCGGGCGCGGCGTGCGCCATCATCGCGACGTCGACGTCGTCGAAGGCGTGCTCGCGCACCATCACGATCTTGCCGCCGTGCCCTTCTTCCGCGGGCGTGCCCAGGACGATGATCCGCGCGTCCGCGGGATCGAGCGACTTGATCAGGGCGACAGCCGCGCCGACGCCGGCGGTGGCGATGAGGTTGTGTCCGCAGGCGTGGCCGATCTCCGGCAGCGCGTCGTACTCGCTGCAGACGGCGATGGTGACGGGGCCGTGCCCCCAGACGCCGCGAAACGCGGTCTCCATGCCGTACGCCGGCTGCTCCACATCGAACCCCTGCGCGCGCAGGAACGGCACGAGCTGCTGGCAGGCGTAGCGCTCCTCGAACGCGAGCTCCGGGTGCGCGTGGATGTCGCGCGAGATGCGGATCAGATCGTCCGCAACGGCGTCGACGGCGTCCTGCGCGCGCTGCTTCTTCGCGGCGATCGTGTCGGAGATGGTGGTGGTCATGGTGTCCGCCTTTCGTGCTGCGGATCTTACACCCGCGCGGCGCGTAGTGGCGATGCGGCCGTAGGTGCCTGCGCCCCGGTTGGGACGGGGCTGGGTGCTGCCACCGCCACCGCCTCCCGCATGGGGGCGCGCCCGAAACCCGCATTTTCCCCGGCGGGCGTTCGTGGGCGCGGGCGCGCGGCCGATAACAAACTTGGAACGCACACCGCAACTTACTGAGGAGAAGTCATGCCCCCTACCGAGAACACCCCCGGCCTGGAGCAAGAACTGACGCAGGTCCTGGGCGCGATTGAAAGCGCCCTCCAGAGCGCGGCCGATGCCGTGGCTTCGCTTCGGGCGATGGCGCCGCGGCTGGCGGCCAGCGGGTCCGTCCTGCAGGAGATCGAGGCGCTGGTGCGGGCAGGGCGCCCGCAGGGCGCGGCGCCGGCGACTGCGGCGGAGGCGCCGTTCGCGCGGCCGACGCTGGTGGCGCCGAGCCCGAAGCCGCACGCCCTGCCGGTGCTGCGGACGCCGGCAGCCGCGGCGCCAGTCGCACCGCGGGCGCCCGAACCGTTGGCGCCGGCGCAGCAGGAGCGCCAGCGCTTCGCGGCGCCGGGCAGCGAGCCAGGCACGACGTCGTTTCGGCTGGAGTTCGAGAGCAGCCCCGGCCCGCTGGACCTGCGGGCGGTGGACGACGCGGTGAGCGACCATCCGGCGGTGCGCGACGTGGCGCTGCTGGACTACGACGGACGCCGCGCCACGCTGAAGGTCTGGATCGCGGCTGGGGCCAGCCCGGCGAGCGTGCAGGAAGCGCTGATAGCGCGGTCGGGCGAGCTGTTCCCGGCGGGCCACACGGTGACGATCGTAGCGCTGGAAGACGCGGCGTAGCGCGCCCGCTGAGCGATACGACACACGAAGAAGCCCCCTCGATCCGAGGGGGCTTCTTCGTGCGCTTCGATATCCGCCTTGCGGTCGCTACGCCACCTGCTCGGACGGGTCGTACATGCGGCGCTCGGCGGCGGCGAAGAGCGTATCGCTGGTGACGCCGTCGCCGGGACAGGAGGCCCAGCCGACGACGAGATGCAGGTCCAAGCCGGGGACGTCGTCGGCGTCGAGGCTTGCGCCCTGGGCGGCGGTCAGCATGCGGCGCGCCGCAGTGGCCGCGCCGGCGTGCGAGGCCTCGGTGAGGATCATCGTGTAACCGCTCTCCTTGTAGGCGCCGATGACATCAATGTCGCGCGCGCCCTGCGCCAGCGCGCTGCCCAGGTTCTCCAGCAGGCGGTCGGTGAGGAAGCGGCCGTACTTGTCGCGGAGCAGGCGCAGGTTCGTCGCCTCGATGATGGCGATCGACACCTCGCGCTTGTAGCGGATGGCGCGGGCCAGCTCCTTCTGCAGTTCGGCTTCCAGCTTCCGCGCGTCGAACACGGAGCGCACGACGTCGACCGGGCCCTGCTCGCTTGCGGCGTGCGCGCGGCGGAGGTTCACCGCGGCGATCGCGACGTGGTCGGCGAAGGCGCGCAGCCGCTCCGGCCCGGGCTGCTCCGCCAGCATCAGCAGCAGCGCGCCGACGCGCTCGCCGCTGGACATCAATGGCACAGCGGCGAGCGACTGGACGCCGAGCGCCTTCTGGGCGGCGGCCGCCACGTCTTCGCCGATGAGGCCGCGGAAGAGATCGGCGGCCGACGCGGGAGCGGGCACGGGCTGTGAGAGCGCGGCCGCGAGCGCGGGCGCAGACTGCGGGTCGATGCGCGCGGGCGGCGCGATCTTGCTGAAGGCATCGACGGCGCGCTGCACGGCGCGGCGGCGCAGGTCGGACGCGGGAGACTTGCGCTCGAGGCCGCCGTTGCCGTCATCGAGGTAGACGAAGGCGTACGAGGCGTTGAGCGTCCCTTCAGCGGCGGTGCAGGTGGCGTCAACCAGCCAGTCGAGCGTGCTGGCGGTGTGCAGCGGCAGCAGCGCGGCGATCACGCCGGCAGCGGCGTCCGGCTGGCGCGCCGGTGTGCGTGGGGAGCGTCGTGGTGCCATGGTCGAGTGCCCTCTACCGTCGCTGGCCGAGCCCGGCCACCGCGGCCGAGACACGTGCCAGGTGTTCCTCAAGGCGCTTGATGCCGCCTTCGAGTTCTTGCAGGCGCTGGCCGGAGTCCTCGCTGCGCAGCACGCCCGCCTCGACGAGGTTGCGCACGGCATCCTGCAGGCGGGACTGCTGATCGATCAGCGCGCCGGCCTGCTCGCGGATGCCGGCGAGTTGGCCGGCGGCTTCGCGCACGCTGGCAGCCGGCGCGGCCATCGACTCGCGCGTGGTGAGATAGCGCGCGAGGTCCTGCACGACCAGGCTGGCCTTCGTCGCTTCGGCGGCGGCGCGGCTGGCGCGGTCGAAGACGCGCCACGAGCCGATGGTGCCGATGAGGGCGAGCAGCAGCAGGCCGCCGAGCCCCATCGAGACGGCGGCAACGGCGGCGGCGAACTCCCAGTTGGTCGAGTCGCCCACGATGACCTCCAGCGCGGCCGCGGTGCGGCCCTGGCGCTAGAGAATGATCGGCTGGTTCGCCGGGTAGCTAAAGGCGGCGGACCGGGGAGATCCCCCTAGGGATAGTTCCGGTGCGCTTCCAGGCAGCGCGGCAACGCAGGCCGCGGCGGGATGAATCCTGCTGGGACGGCCGCCGCCGACTCGCTACGCTGGGGCGTGAGCAGCAAGATCCAGCAGCAGCTTGCCGAGCGGGTCGAAGCCGCGGCGGGGGCGCGCGGCCGGGCGCGGAGCGACCCGGAGTACCGGGCGCTGCGGAAGCTGGCCGAGCGCAACCGGAAGCACCCCCCGAAGACGCCGCTGGACGCGCTGCAGCACGTGGTGGACGTGGCGCGGGAGCTGACGCATGGCACGTTCGGCGCGCTGGCGGTCACGGGCGTGGCCGACTACGTCGAGGGCTTCGTAGTGAGCGGCATGGACCCGAAGGCGATGGTTTCGCTGAAGGGGCCGCCGCAGGGGCACGGGCCGCTGGGGACGATGCGGCAGGACGGGATGCCGGTGCGCCTGAGCGACCTCGGTCAGCACGCGAAGGCGTTCGGCTTCCCGCCGAAGCATCCGGAGATGAAGGAGCTGCTCGGCGTGCCGATCTTTGCGGGCAGCGACGTGCGCGGCGCCCTGTACGTCACCGATGGCAGCCGCGGCGCATTCACCGACGAGGACGAACAGATGCTGAACGTGTTGAGCCGCCACGCCGGCCTGATCATCGAAGCAAGCTGGTATTAGCGTGAGACTTGCGACGTACGCCGAATCGCACGAGCCGGACGCGGCCGCACACGTGGGCGTGGTGCTGGGCGAGCGCATCGTGCGCGTGCCGGGCGTCGCGGACATGCTCGACTTCATCGCGCAGGGCGATGCGTCGCGCGCGGCGGCGGCACGGCTGGATGCGTCGGCCGGCGTGGCGCTGGCATCGGTGCGGCTGCTGGCGCCGATCCCGGCGCCGCGGCGCAACGTGATGTGCGTGGGGCTGAACTACGCCGACCACGTGGCGGAGTCGAAGTCGGTTGTGGGCGCAGACGCGCCGAAGTTCCCGACGTTCTTCTCGAAGCCGCCGTCGACGGTGATCGGCCCGGGCGACACGATCCCGTGGCACGGCCACGTTACGCAGTCCGTCGACTGGGAAGTGGAGCTGGCAGTGGTGATCGGACGGCCGGGCCGCGACATCGCCGCGGTGGACGCGCTGTCGCACGTCTTCGGGTACACGATCGCGAACGACGTGACGGCGCGGGACCTGCAGCAGCGCCACGGGCAGTGGTTCAAGGGCAAGGGGCTGGACGGGTTCTGCCCGCTCGGCCCGGTGATCGTCACGGCGGACGAGATCGGCGACCCGGGGGCGCTCGACCTGTGCCTGCGGGTGAACGGCGTCGAGAAGCAGCGCTCCAACACGCAGCACCTGATCTTCGACGTGCCGCGGCTGATCGCCGACCTGTCGGCCGGCATGACGCTGCTGCCCGGCGACCTGCTGCTGACGGGCACACCCTCCGGCACCGGCATCGGGCGGACGCCGCCGGAGTTCCTGCGGCCGGGCGACGTGGTCGAAGCGGAGATCCCGCGCATCGGGGTGCTGCGCAACGCCGTGGCGGCGAGCTAGGGCGCGACGCCCGCGTAGGTCCAGTAGACACCGTCGACGTTCTGTCCGCCCACGACGAGCTCCCAGTGCAGGTGCGGTCCGGTGGCCAGGCCGGTGTGCCCCACGAGGCCGACGACCTGGCCCTGTGTGATGGCGTCGCCGTCCGCGACATCGATCCGCGAGAGGTGATGGTAGGCGGTGAAGACGCCGAGGCCGTGATCGACGATCACGGAGTTGCCGCGCGTCGCCAGCGTGCCCGTCCAGGCGACGCGGCCGGCAGCGGCGGCGTGCACCGGCGTGTCCTCGTCCGCGGCGAAGTCGGTGCCGCTGTGGTGCGTGGAGACGGGGCCGCCGTTGTAGCTGCGCGCGGTGCCGAACTCCGTGCTGATGAACGCGTCGACCGGCAGGATGAACGACCCGCTCCACAGCTTCGCGGGCGTCACGTTCGCATAGATCGCGGCGCGCGTATTCGCTTCGGCCTGCACGGCGTCGGGCGGCTGCAGGCCGTTGGGGCCGTCGGGCGGCACTTCCAGGTACTCGACGGGGAAGTCGGTGGCGGCGATGCGTACGGTGGACGTGAGCGCCGTCAGCAGCGCGCCGCCGGCGTCGAGGAGGTTGACGGTGAGCGTGTAGTCGCCAGGGCCGGCGTCGGGGCTGGCGCCGACGGGGACCCAGAACCCGTCGGCGTCGAGCGCCATCGGGTACTGACGTCCGCGGAAGATCGCAGTGGCGCCGGCAGCGCCGCTACGCGGCGCGCGCACGACGATGGTGCGGCCCTGCGCGAGCGACTGCGGCGGCTCGGGCATGGGAGTGTCGGTGGGGAGCGGCGTCGGCGTCGCTGTCGGCGTAGGCGTAGATGTGACGGTGGGTGTCGCGGTCGCGGTGGGGGTGTCGGTCGGCGTGGGCGTGCGCGTGGGCGAGGCCGCACCGATCACGCCGCAGCCGCTGAGCGCGACGCAGCCCAGCGTCGAGCAGAGGATGAAGGCGGCGCGGGACGGGGCGTGGCGTGGCACGCACGCAGTCTACCGCCGGCGACGGGCGCGGCGCAGCGTCGACGGGAGGAGTTAGCTCCGCGCTTCGCCCGGTATGGGAATAAGATCCGACACGCGGAGCCGGCGGCGCGACTGCGTGTACTGGTGGGAGACGATCAGCGCCAGCGCGACCATCAGCAGCAGCGAGGCGAGCTTGAACGGGGCGAGCGGACCCCAGACGCCGCCGATCGCGCCGCCCATCGCCTGCCCGGCGGCGACGCCCAGTCCTTGCACCGCGCTCAGCGCGCCGAGCCAGAGGCCGCGGCTGCCGACGTCGGTAGCGTCGAGCGCGGCGGCGCCCCAGGCGGGGATGCTGACGGCGTAGGCGAGGCCGGCGAGCACCACGAGGTTGACGACGATGATGGGGCTGCGCGTGAGCGTCAGGGCGAAGATACAGAGCGCGGCGACGAACAGCCCCGCGACGAGCGGCACTTCGCGGCCGAAGCGGTCGGCCAGCCTGCCGAAGCGCCACAGCGCTACGCCGGCGAGCGCGGCGGGGACCGGGAACAGCATCGCCATGTACGACATCTTCACGTGCAGAACGTCGTGCGTGTAGGCGCCGATCATCGGCGTGTGCAGGCTGGTGCCCAGGGTGAGCAGCAGCACGATGACGGCGAGCATGGCGATGCCGGGCGTCCAGCCGGTGGCGTCGGCGGCGCGCGCTGCCTCGGGCTCCGCGGCGGTGCGTACGGCGTCGTCGTCGACGCTGCGCAGAACCATGAGCATCGCCAGCAGGCTGAAGCCGATGCAGACCCAGAACGCCGCGCCGTAGGTGACGAAGTCCACCATGAGGACGCCGGCGAGCGTGCCGATGCCGATGCCGCCCATCTGGGCGATGTTCAGCACCGACATCGTGCCGGTGCGGCGGCTGCGCGGCGTCGTCTCGCCGACGTGCGCCATGAAGGCGGGCCACATCGTCGCCGCACCGATGCCGAGCACCGCGGAGAACGCCAGGAAGGCGCGCTCGTCGGGGACCATCATCATCAGCGCGAGGACGGGGGCGCTGAGCGCCATGCCGGCGATCATCGTGACGCGGCGGCCGGCGCGGTCGGCGATCCAGCCGGCGATGGGCTGCCACGCGAACTTCGCGACGCCGTACGACGCCATGGCGTATCCCGGGAAGGCGAGCCCCGTGTGGAGCGCCTGCGGCAGGTACTGCTGGACGAGCGAGAGCACGTAGATGCCGACGGCGGCCTGCCAGAGGAAGACGACGGCGGCCAACTCGAACAGGCGCAGGCGCTCACGGCGGATAGTAACGGCCTCATGCCGGTCGTGGATCATATTCCCTCAACCCCACCCATATGAACGGAGCACGCCGAACGTGACGCCCGAAGAAGAACGTTGCTCGCCATCAGTATCGGCAGCGCGACTCACTGCCCGGACACAGACGGACGGCTAAACTGTCCCCTTCCGGTCACGATTTCGTGCGACGGCGACCGCGCCGAGCGCACCGGCCCGTTCTCCCAGCTCCCCCTCCACGATCCGGACATCCGCGAACGATTGCGCGAAGCTCCGCGCGCGGGCGGTCTCGACCGCCGGTCGGAGGATCGCGTCACCCATGTTCGTCAGCCCGCCCCCCAGGACAATGGCCTGGGGATTGAACGCATTGATCAGGCTGGCGAGTCCCAGCCCCAGGTAGCGGCCCGCCTCGGCGATGATCTCCGCCGCCTCGGCCTCGCCTTGCTCGCCGGCGAGAAAGACGGTCTCTGCCGAGAGCGGCGGCGCCTGCCCGGCCATGCGCGCCGTGCGCACCAAGCCGCCGGCGGCGATCTGCTCGCGCGCCCTCGCGGCAATGGCGGCGCCGGAGGCAAAGGCCTCGAGGCAGCCGACGTGGCCCGCGCCGCAGGTCGGCCCTTCGGCGGCGACGATGATGTGGCCGAACTCGCCCGCGGCGCCCGAAGCGCCGACGTACAGTTCGTCGTCGATGATGATGCCGCCGCCAATGCCTGTGCTTATGGTAACAAAAATCATGTGCCGGTAGCCGCGCCCCGCGCCGAACTGGTGCTCGGCCAGGCCCTGGCAGTTGGCGTCGTTCTCCAGTACGACCGGGACGCCGAGCCGATCGCGCAGGATCTGCGCGAGCGGAACATCGTGCCAACCGGGCAGGTTCGGCGGCTGCGTGATGACGCCCGCCGCGGCGTCGATCGGGCCGGGAGCGGAGACTCCCGCCGCACGCACGGTCGCCAGGTCGACGTTGGCGCCCGCGGCGGCGCTGCGCGTGGCATCGACGATGCGGCTGATCACGGCTTCGGCGCCCTCGTCCACGCGGGTGGGGACGCGCTCACGGCCGATGACGTGGCCGTCGGCATCCGCTACGAGCACGAGGATCTTCGTCCCGCCGAGGTCGATGCCGGCGTAGACGGCGTCCGCGCTCATGTCGCGGGGGCGCGATCGGCGGCGCGATCGGCCCGCGCCAGCTCGTAGAGTTCGACGTACTTGCCGGCGGCGCGGCCCCACGACCAGTCCTGGCGCATGCCGCGCTCCTGGATCGCGCGCCAGCCGGCGGGATTCTCGAACGCAGCCAGCGCGCGCTCGGCGGCGTGCTCCAGTTCGTGCGCGTCCGCGGCGTCGAAGACGAAGCCGGTGCCGGAACTGAGCGGCAGGTCGACGTTCTGCACGGTGTCGGCGAGGCCGCCGGTGCGCCGCACGAGCGGCACCGCGCCGTAGCGCAGCGAGATGAGCTGGCCGAGGCCGCACGGCTCGTACCGCGACGGCATCAGGAAGACGTCGCAGCCGCCGTAGATCTCCTGTCCGAGCGGCGGGTTGAATTCGAGCCAGATCTTCACCTTCCGCGGGTACTTGTCCTGCAGCGCGAGGAGCACGCGGTGCGTCTCTTCGTCGCCGGTGCCGAGGATGATGAGCTGCATGTCCCGCGTCGCGAGCATCGCGCCGAAGGCGACGGCGACGAGGTCGATGCCCTTCTGCGCCCAGAGGCGCGTGACGACGCCGAAGACGAGCGAGCGCTCGTGCTCGGGCAGGCCGGCCTTCGCCTGCAGCGCGCGCTTGTCGGCAGCGCGGTCGTCCAGCGTGTCGACGCTATAGCTCTTCGCGAGCGCGGCGTCAGTGGCGGGGTCGAACTCCTCGTAATCGATGCCGTTGACGATGCCGGAGACGAAGGCGGCGCGGGCGCGCAGCAGGCCGTCGAGGCCGGCGCCGTACTCCGGCGTCATGATCTCCTTCGCGTAGGTATCGCTGACCGTACTGACGCGGTCCGCGTGCAGGATGCCCTGCGCCATCGCGCTGTACACGACCTCGTGCGGCAGACCGGCCGGCGCGACGAGCGACCCCGCGCCGATGCCGAAGTGCGCGGCGAAGCCGGCGTCGAAGGTCCCCTGCAGCGCCAGATTGTGGATGGTGTAGACGCGGCCCGCGCCCGCCCAAGCGTGCGCGGGGTCGGCGGCGAGACGGGTGAGCAGCAGCGCCGCGTGCCAGTCCTGCGCGTGCACCACGTCGGGCGCGAAGCCCAGGTGTGGCGCGGCAGCCAGCAGCGCGTCGCAGAAGAAGAGGAATCGGTCCTTGTCGTCGTCGAATCCGTAGACGTTGGGCCGCTTGAAGTAGCGCTCGTTCTCGAGGAGGTAGACCGGCACGCCGCGCACGTCGGCCTGCCAGACATCGACCCGCTGCTCGCCGTCGAACCAGGGGACGCGCACGTCCTGCAGCAGGTGCCGCAGCCCGGGCAGCGCCGTGCGCTCGATGGAGCCGTGCATCGGCATGGCGACGCGGACATCGGCGCCGCCGGCGCGCAGAGCGCGGGGGAGCGAGCCGACGACATCGCCCAGGCCACCGACCTTCGCCAGCGGGCTCATTTCAACAGCGGCGAAGAGGACGTTCAAAGGCGGATTCCTGACGGGCAACGGGTGATGGCTATGTCTATCGGATCGACCGGAGCGCGGCAACCCGCGGGGGTTACGATGCGGTCATGGCTGAGGGGGGAAACAAAACGAGGGCGGCATTGCTGCCGCACCCCGCTCGTTGTCGAAGGCCCCGCCTCCTTCGACATACACCAGAACGGGCCCCCGCCCCGCGACGTTACAATGTTCCGATCCGTGTAACTTGACGTGCTCTCGCAGGGTGCCGCGAAGCCGCCGAACGGCGAGCGCCGGAAGCCGCCAGGAGCGCCGATATACTGCCGCCCATGCCCCCACCATCGCGCCGGTCGGAGTTCCTTGCGGGTGTGCGCGCCCAGACGCCGCTGCTGCTGGGCGTGACGCCGTTCGGCATGGCGTACGGCGCCTACGCGGTGAAATCGGGGCTGTCGTCGGGGCTGGCGCAGGCGATGTCGGCGATCATCTTCGGCGGGGCGAGCCAGCTCGTGGCGTCGCGGCTGATCGCGCAGAGCGTGCCGGGCGCGGTGATCGTGCTGACGGTGCTGCTGGTGAACCTGCGGCACATGCTGTACAGCGCCGCGCTGGCGCCCCACGTCGAGCACCTGGAGCGGCGCTGGCGCTGGCTGCTGGCGTACCTGATGACCGACGAGGCGTACGCCACGGCGATCACCCGCTACCGTCGCGGCGACGGCGCGGCGTACGGCCACTGGTTCTTCCTGGGCAGCGGACTCGCGCTGTGGACCGCCTGGCAGATCAGCACGGGCGTCGGCGTATTCGTGGGCGCGGCGGTGCCGGACAGCTGGTCGCTGGACTTCGCGCTGCCGTTGACGTTCATCGCGCTACTGGTGCCCGCACTGACAGGACGGCCTGCGATCGTGGCGGCGGGCATGGCAGGGCTGGTGGCGGTCGCCGGCTACCACTGGCCGTACGGCACGGGGCTGCTCGCGGCCGCGGCAGCAGGCATGGTGGCGGGATTGCTCGCGGACCGCTCGACTGGCAGCGAGGCGGCGACGCCATGAGGCTGTGGCTGATCGTCGCGGCCGCCGGCATCGGCACCTACGGGATCCGGCTCTCGGTGATGGTGTTCGTGCACCACTCGCTGCTGCCGAAGGCGGCGCGCGACGCCCTGCGCTTCGTGACGCCGGCCGTGCTGCTGGCGATCATCCTGCCGGCGGTGCTCTATGCCGGCGATCCCGTGACCTTCGATGCCGGCCCGGGCAACGAGCGACTGGTCGCGGCTCTCGCGGCGGCGGCCGTGGCGTGGGCGGCGAAGAACGTCTGGCTGACGATCGGCAGCGGGATGGCGATGCTGTGGCTGCTGCGCTGGGCCGGCGGCTGAGGCCCGCACAGCAGACAGCAGACAACAGATTGGGAAGCGGCAGAGGGCAGACAACAGGTCGGTGCCCGGACGGACCTGTTGTCTGCTGTTGTAGGGGTGTGACGGCGCTCGCTACACTGGCCGCACCATGACTACCACCGCATCCGAGATCGAGATCAAGGCGCGCGAGGCGAAGGCGGCGGCCCGGAAGCTGGCCACGCTTTCGACGCAGGTGAAGAACGCCGCGCTCAACGGCCTCGCCGACGCGCTGCTGGCGCACGCAGACCAGGTGCTGGCGGCGAACGCGCTGGACCTCGACCGGGCGCGCGCGGACGGGCTGTCGCCGGCGGCAATGGATCGGCTGACGCTGACGGCGGAGCGGCTGGCGGCCATCGCCAAGGACGTGCGCAACGTGGCGTCGCTGCCCGATCCGGTGGGCGAGTCGCTGGAGATGCGGACGCTGCCCAACGGGCTGATGGTCGGCAAGATGCGCGTGCCGTTCGGCGTCATCGGCGCGATCTACGAGAACCGCCCGAACGTGACGGTGGACATCGCATCGCTGTGCCTGAAGGCGGGCAGCGCGACGATCCTGCGCGGCGGCAAGGAAGCGCTGCAGTCGAACATCGTGCTGGGGCGGATCATCGGCGGCGCGCTGGAGGCGGCGGGCGTGCCGGCGGGCGCGGTGCAGATCATCGAATCGAGCGACCGGGCGATGGTGTCCGAGATGCTGGCGATGAAGCAGTACATCGACCTGATGGTGCCGCGCGGCGGCGAGGAGTTGATCCGCTTCGTGGAGAAGCACGCGACGATGCCGGTGCTGATCGGCGGCATCGGCGTCTGCCACACGTACGTCGACCGCGACGCCGACCTCGTGAAGGCGCGCGACATTGTGGTGAACGCGAAGACGCGCCGCTACAGCGTGTGCAACGCGCTGGACACGCTGGTCGTGCACGCGGACGCCGCCCCGCGGTTCCTGCCGGAGATCGCGGCGGTGATGGCGGAGAAGGGCGTGGAGTTGCGCTGCGACGAACGCGCGTACGCAGCGCTCGAGGGCAAGCCGGGCGTGGTGCGCGCGACGGACGCGGACTTCGGCAAGGAATTCCTGGCGCTGGTGGCATCGGTGAAGGTCGTGGACTCGTACGAGGACGCGGTGGACTTCATTTATCGCTACAGCAGCGGGCACTCCGACGCGATCGTGACGGAGAATTACACGACGGCGATGCGATTCCTGCGCGAGGTAGACACGGCCGTGTGCTACGTGAACGCGAGCACGCAGTTCACCGACGGCGCGCAGTTCGGCATGGGGGCGGAGATCATCGATGCGACGCAGAAGTCGCACGCGCGCGGCCCGGTGGGGCTGAAGGAGATCTGCACGTACAAGTGGGTCGTCTTCGGCAGCGGGCAGATCCGGCCCGCGTAGGGTCCGGCGGCCGCCGCGCCAAACGGGGTGAACGGCACTCCCCCGCGGCGAGCGGCTGGCTCCACGATCGAATCGGGTGCGCGCTGCGGCCGCCGGAGGCGCCGATGCGAACCGCGATCAATCTCCCGTTCCTGCTCGTAGCCGCGCGCGTGTGGCTCGTCGAGATCCTGGTCTCCGGACTCAACTACTTCGTGCTGATGGGGCTGCTCTACGAGCCGCGCTGGGGCGAGTTGCGCGCACACCAGATCGGCATGGCGACGCGGATCGTCTACATCCCCGTGTTCGCGTACCTGCTGCTGTCGTACAACCGCAACTATCGGGCGCGCGACCTGGTGCACGGCGGAGTCCTGTGGCTGGTCCTGACGCTGATCTTCGAGTGGGGCGGGAGCGTGCTGCTCATGCGGCGGCCGGTGCACGAGATCCTCATCGGCTGGCACGTCGAGAACGGGTACATGTGGCCGTACGTGCTGGCGACGTACCTGCTGGCGATCCCGTGCACCGGCGCGGTGCTGCACGCTCTGGGGCGCGGCGCTCGCGCACCGGACCAGGCGTGACGGGCGCGGATCAGACGCGCCGGGGTGGGCGCGTGCGCAGCGTCTTCACGCCGTCGTCGTCGTAGAGCACGGGCACCGCCTCGGCGATGTCGACCTGGGCGGCGTGGCGCAGGTCGCCGTCGAAGCCGATGCGCGCGAGCAGGCGGCCGTGCGCCGATTCGCGGAACATGCGGCTGGAATCGCCGTCATACCACTGCCAGAGGTGCATCGCCGCAAGCGCCTCCTCCGTCGGCTGGACGGCGGCATCCGCCTCGCAGACGGCCTCGACGATCGCGCCGGCGGCGGCGGTGTCCTCGAGGCTGAACGCGACGCCGCCCTTCACGCCCGCACACACCACCGCGATGTCGAGATCGCGCGACGCGGCCTCGGCGAGCAGGCGCTGCGCGGCGGCGCGGCGGTTCACCAGCGCGGCGGCGATGACGACGGGCGCCTGCGCGGCGGCGTGGATCGCGCGGGTGCCGTTGGTGGTGTAGAGCACGGCCGACTTGCCCTTGAAGGAGAGGTTGGCGAACTCCGCCGGCGAGTTGCCGTAGTCGAATCCGTCGGGCGGCACGGCGTCCACCTCGCCGCAGAGCAGCGAGAAATTGCGCCGCGCCAGCTCGTGCGCCTGCGCCACGTTCTCGCTGATCAGCGCGCGCAGCAGCCCGCCCTCGAACATCGTGACGAGGGAAGTCGTGGCGCGCAGCACGTCGACGACGGCGACGGCGTGGCGCTGCGGCTCGCAGAGGAGGCGCGGCGTCATGGCGACGGTGATCTTCATCGCAACGAGCGTAGCCCGCGCAACGGTGCGCGTCGATAGCGAACCGTCAAGTTGCGGGCCGCGGATGCGCGGTGTCACGAAGATGTGTGTCAAATGGCGCGGGCGGCGCCGCTTCGCGTCAAGCCGGCGTCAAGGGGCTATGCGTGCGGTTCGCCCAGCACGCCCCATGCGTGCATCGCTTCGATCGCGTCGTCGGAGTAGCCCAGCTCGCGCAGGATCTCCTCGCTATGCTGACCGAGCGTGGGCGATGCGCCCTGCGGTTCGAGCGGCGTCTCGCTCATCTGCAGCATGGGGCCGGCCATGCGGACGGGGCCCATCAGCGGGTGATCGACCGTGCTGATCAGCCCGTTCTCCAGCACCTGCGGGTCGTCCAGCAGCTCCTCGGTGAAGCGCACCTGTCCGGCGGGGACGCCGGCAGCGTCGAACACGCCGAGCCACTCCTCCGTCGTGCGGGCGCCGAGCAGCGCCTCCGCGTCCGCGACGAGGCGAACGCAGTACGCGAGCGTTGCGGGATCGGTGGGATCGACTTCTTCCGGGCGCTTGCCGATGCGGGAGTCCTCCAGGTGCAGCACGCCGAGCAGCTTCTTGCGGAGCGGATTGCTCAGGCAGCCGATGGCGATGAATCCGTCGGCGGTCTGGAAACAGCGGTAGTAGATGTTGCCGATGACGGGCCGAACGCCGGCGATCACTTCGAGCTGGTCGGCGTAGGAGCCGCGATTCTGCCGGAGCTGCGCGATCTTCGCGAGCGCGGCCTCGCGCGCTTCGCTGTCCACGGCCTCGATCGACATGAGGCGCGTGTTCTGGAGCGACAGCGCGCTGCCCATCAGCGTGGTGCTGATGCACTGTCCCTTGCCGGTGCGCTCACGTGAGAACAGCGCGGCGCAGATGCCCCAGGCGATGGCGATGCCGGTGGAGAGATCGGCCGAGGGCAGCGCGTTGAGGCGCGGCACGCCGCTCTGCTCCTGGCGCCCCTCGACGGTCATCAACCCCGTGAGCGCCTGCGCGATGAGGTCGTAGCCGGGGCGGTGCGAGTAGGGGCCCCTGCGGCCGAAGGCGGTGTTGTCGCAGTAGATGAGGCGCGGGTTGAGCACGGAGAGCGTCTCGTAATCGATGCCGAGCTTGGCGGCGACGTCGGGGCGATAGTTGATGATCACGACGTCCATCCGCGGCGCGAGGCGGTGCACGACCTCGCGTCCCTGCGGTGTGTTGAGATCGATCGCGAGGCCGCGCTTGCCGCGGTTGAGGGAGATGTAGCCGCGACCTTCGCGCAGGCCGAGCGGCTGGAAGCCGCGCCACGGATCGCCGGCGGGCGACTCGACCTTGATGACGTCGGCGCCCATATCGGACAGGAGCATGCCGCCGAACGGCGCGGCGATGATCTCGGAGAACTCGAGGACCTTGATGCCGGCCAGCGGGCCGGGGTGACCGTTCGCGCCCATCGCCACCTCTGTTCCAGACCCGGCGGCCGCCGAGGTGGCGTTAGTATAGGGCCGGGCGCGCGCTTCGTGAAGCGAGGGCTGGGAGGCTTCGACCTTCCTGCGTCCCGCCGATGGGCTTAGAGTGAGTAGAGGGCAGGCAACGAAGGTGGGTAACGCCGATGGCTCTGCATCTCGGGCACTGGTTAGCGATGTCGGCGCTCTCTTTGAGCATGACCGTCATCCTGGCATGCGATTCCGGCGGTAGAGTCGCAACACCATCCGCGACCGGGACCGCATCGAAGACCGCCCCGTCCGTATCCGTCAGCGACATGCCAGCGGCCACTGCGTTCCCGGCGGTACCGTCATCTCTAGCGACGCGCGCAGGTTGCCCGATCGACGATGTTGCCTTGTGCGAGTTCGCGGTGGCGTTGCAGGACGCCCTCAACGCCGCGGCGGTCAACTTCATCACGCAACACCTTGTTAGTGAAGCGCGTCCGTGCCGAAACGTCATCTACGCCCCTGACGAGGACGTCGGTTGCGCGACTCCGGAAGCAACGAGCTTGCCCCTGGTGATACTCCTGCGATTTCAGGGAGACTGTTGCTCAACACGAGCGGAGCGCTTCGAGCCGCAGTTGGTCCAATGGATCGACAAGCGCGCGAACGGCCAGCGGTGGCGTCTCTACGCGGTCGTGCCCAGGGCGCCGCTCTGGGATGGTGGAGCGGAGATCCTCGTCGTGCGCGGCGAGGCCGACGATGCACCGACCATCGGCGTCGGCACGTCGCGACGCGAGCAGATCATTTCTGTTCCCGGTGTCATCATCGGTTCGCGGGCAGCACTGTTTGTCGGGCCGGATGAAGAGCTCCTGCCGTGGCCGTGATCTTACCCCGTGAAGCGCGGGCTACAGCCGCTTCTCCATGGCGACGTGCGGGATGCCGACTTCGTCGTAGACGTCGCCGACGGGGGTGTAGCCGCAGCGGTCGTAGAAGCCGCGCGCCTGAAGCTGCGCGCTGAGCTTGAAGTGGCGGATGCCGCGCGCCGCGCCCTCGCGCTCGAGCGCCTCGAGCACGAGCGCGCCGATCCCCGTGCCCCGGTGCGACGCCAGCACGGCCATGCGGCCGATCTTCGCGTGGCCGTCCTCCAGCAGCAGGCGGCCGGCGGCGACGGGCGCGCCGTCGGCGTAGCCGACGCAGTGCACCGCGACCGCGTCGGCGTCGTCCAGCTCTTCGCTGCGTGGGATGCGCTGCTCGTCGACGAAGACGGCGATCCGCACCGCGAAGGCGTCCTCGCGCTGCCGCGGCGTCGCAGCGATGACGATCTCCGTCATGGTTGCGCGGCTGCGCCGGGTGCACGTGCGACGCCGAAGATCGCGGGCAGCCACGGCGCGAGCTTCAGCCGCTCGGGTGGCGCGACGTCGAAGCCCGCGGAGCGGAGCGCCGCCTCGGTGCGGCGGTTGGCGTGGCAGCCGGCGGAGCACCAGCCCCACACCGGCTGCATCAGGTCCTGCGCGCGGCCGAGCAGCCCGTCCGCGCGCACGTGCTCGAAGAAGCGCAGCTCGCCGCCGGGGCGCAGTACGCGGCGGATCTCGGCGAGCGATTGCGGGACGTCGCTGACCGTGCAGAGCACGAGCGTGGAGACGACGGCGTCGAACGAGACATCGGGGAACGGCAGCCGCTCCGCGGGCGCCTCGCGGATCTCGATGTTGGTGAGCGCGGCGCCGGCCAGCTTGCGGCGCGCGCGGGCCGCCATGAACGGGTCCGGCTCCAACGCGACGACGTGCGCCTCCGGCGGGTAGTGCGGGAAGTTCGAGCCGGTGCCCGCGCCGATCTCCAGCACGTCGCCGTGCAGCCCGGCCAGCAGCCTGCCGCGACGCGGGCCGAGGGCGCGCTCGGTGGCGCGCATCTGGAGATCGTAGAAGGCGGCGAACCAGCGATGGCCCTTCGGTTCGGTGGTGTCGTCGGACATGGCGGCCTCCTCCCCCGGATCATCCGCTGCGGCGCGCGCAGGCGCAACCGCCAGACGTGGAACGGGCACGCCGCAGCGTGCCCGTGGGTGCCGGGGCCGCCTCTGCCAGTTAACTCAGCTTGATCTGGATGGACTTCGTCTCCATGAACTCCTCCAGGCCCTCGTGCCCCAGCTCGCGGCCGAGGCCGCTCTGCGCCACCGGACCCGCGAAGGCTAGCGGGCAGCTTGCCGAAGCACGTGATCCTACGAAGGGGTTGGACGCCGGGTCAATCACGACCCGGCGACGGGCCTCCTGTACCGAATCTCGCGCCGAATATCCCCTGTAACGAGCGGGGCGGCGCCGGTAATCTGAGGCCATGAAATTGACCATCCGCTCTCACAACACCACCGTCTTCCCGGGATTCGACGAGCACGCCGAGAAGCAGCTCGCGCGGCTGGAGCGGCTGCTGCCGCGCGTCGACGACGTGATCGTAGAAGTCGGGCACGAGGAGACGCGCTCGCTGGCGCATCGGTACGTCGTGCAGGTAACGGTGCACGCCGGCACATCGATCCTGCGCGCGGAGGAGCGTGGCGCCGACCCGCGGGCCGCGCTGGACGTGGCGGCCGACGTGCTGGCGCGGCAGTCGCGGCGCCACAAGAAGCGGTTGCACGACCGGCAGCACGCGCCGGGCGCGAAGGAGACGGCGGCGGCGCTGGCCGCTGCGCAGCCGGACGAGGGCGACGAGGAGTACCGGGCGGGCAAGGTCGTCCGCGTGAAGAGCTTCGAGGCGAAGCCGATGTCGCAGGAAGAAGCACTGGCCCAGATGGACCTCGTCGGGCACGACTTCTTCCTGTTCCTGGACGCCGCGACGAACGACTACGCGGTGCTCTACAAGCGCGAGGGCGGCGACTACGGGTTGCTGGCGCCGAAGCGGGCGTAGAGTCGGCACCGACGATACGCGATCACAACGTCGATACGGCGTCGCTGGCTAGCGGAACATGTCGCGCTCGGCGGGACGGATGAGCGCGCGGATCGATGCCGTCTCCGACGGTTGGTACTCCGCGCCGCGGATGATCGCGACCGGGACGCGGGCAAGCTTGCCGTGCACCAGCTCGGCAGCGGCGGCCAGCTCGTCGACGACGGCCATCTGCGTGACGCGCAGCTCGTAGCCGGCGGGGTCGTGCTGCCCGGCGTAGTTCACCAGCGGCTCGATGCCGGCGCAGCCGATGGCGAAGTTGACGATGCCCTCGCGCCAGGGGCGCCCGAAGCTGTCCGACACGATGACCGCGACATCCACGCCGAGTGCGGCGCGCACGTGGGTGCGGATCCGCGCGGCGGAGGCGTCGGAGTCGACGGGCAGCAGGCAGACGGTGCCGGTGCGCTCGACGTTCGACGCGTCGACGCCGGCGTTGGCGCAGATGAAGCCGTGGCTCGTCTCGGTGATCAGGATGCCGTTGGCCATACGCACGATGCGCTTCGACTCACCGAGCACGACCTCGACCTGGCGGGCATCCTTCTCGAACTCGGCGGCGAAGCGCTCGGCGAACGGCGACGGCGTGACGCCGGCGAGATCGACGACACGGCCCTCCGCCTTCGACACGACCTTCTGCGTGACGACCAGCACGTCGCCCGCGGCGAGCGCCGTGCCACCGGCGCGCACAGCGGCGACGATCATCGCCGGCAGGTCGTCGCCGGCGTGGACCTCGGGGATGCCTTCCAGCGCGATGATGCGGACTTCGGCGCTCACGCGATCCCCGCGATGCGGATGCCGGCCTGCGTTTTGTAGGCGCGGTTGACGCTGACCAGCAGCACGGTGATGCCCTCGACCAGCTGCGCGTTGGCCAGGGCGCCGCCGTCGATGCCGCGCACGCCCTCGATGGCGAGGGCCAGTTCCATGACCTCACGCTTGGCGTCGGCGTCGCCCGCGCAGACCACCACGTCGGCCTCGAGCGCGCCGCCCTTCAGCAGCTTCTTCGCGCTGAGGTTCTGGAACGCGGCGACGACGCGCGCGCCGGGCAGCAGCGCCTGCTCCTGCTCGGCGGCGGAGCCCTCGGGCACGCGCAGGAGCGAGGCCTTGCCTCCCTCGAACGCCATGGGCACGACGGTGCTCACGACGATCTTGCCGGCGCAAGCGTCGGCGAGCGGTGGCAGCGTATCGGCCTGCGCGGCGTACGGCGTCGTGACGATGACGATGTCGCCGGCAGCGGCGGCGGCGGCATTGGTGGCGGCGGCCAGGTCGAGCGCCTGATCCTTCTCGCGCAACTGAGCGACGGCGGACTGCGCCTTCTCGATGTTGCGCGAGCCGATGACGCAGGCGTGGCCCGCCTTCGCGAAGCGGTACGCGAGCCCCATGCCCTCTTCGCCCGTGCCACCGATAAACCCAATTCGCATGCAGGACTCCCTTCGGGAAGAACCTAGAACTAAGAACCTAAGCCGGTTCCAAGCCTTAGGTTTAGGTTCTAAGTTCTTGGTTCTGGCGCGCGAAGCGCGCTAGTGCATCTCCGAGCCGCCGCTGACGTTGATCGATTCGCCGGTGATGTTGTCGGCCTTGCAGAGGAAGACGACGGCCTGGCCCATGTCGGCGGTCGTCTGCGGGCGGCCCAGCGGCACGTTCTTGACTGCCGCGTCCTCCCACGCTTCCTCCCTGGAGATGCCGCGCGTCGCGGCGATCACCGGCGTCAGCACCTCGCGCCACATGTACGTGTCGACCTCGCCGGGGCAGATGGCGTTGACGGTGACGTTGAACTGGCCCATCTCCTCGGCCATCGCCTGCGTGAAGCCGATCACGGCCCACTTCGACGCGCAGTACGCCGACACGCCGGCGCGGCCGCTCTTCCCCGCCATCGACGACAGGTTGACGATGCGCCCGCAGCGGCGCTCGATCATGTGAGGCGCGACGGCCTTCGAGCAGAGGAAGGTGCCCTTCACGTTGACGTCCTGCACGAGGTCCCAGTCCTCCTCGGCGAACATGAACACCGGCCCCACCTTGATGACGCCGGCGTTGTTCACGAGGATGTCGACCTTGCCCCACTTGTCGATCGCGGCCTTGACCATCGCCTGGCACTGGGGGAAGTCGCGCACGTCCACGTCGACGGCGATGGCGTCGCTGCCGAGGCGCTTGATCTCGGCGATCGTCTCGTCGCGGTCGGCGCTGACCGCGGGGAGGTCGGCGATGGCGACGCGCACGCCTTCTTTCGCCAGCTCATAGGCGATGCCGCGGCCGATGCCGCGCGCGCCTCCGGTCACGATCGCCACTGCGCCGTTGAGTTCCATGATGATCCGCCTTTCGAGCAGAGGTCCGAGGTCACGGTCATTGTGGGGGAAGGGGCGGGTAGGATCGAGCCGAAGTTGAGGGCGGGTCAGCGGGGGGAGTTGGCGGAGAGGGTGGGATTCGAACCCACGGTACGCTTGCACGCACACACGATTTCCAGTCGTGCCCGATCGGCCACTCCGGCACCTCTCCACTGGACAGAAACCTGGAACCCAGGACCCCGGAGACGGCGCCGCGGCGGCCCCGACCCGATGTCCTGGGTTCTTGCATTCGCGATGGCGGAGAGGGCGGGATTCGAACCCGCGAGGCTCATCGCCTACCGCTTTTCGAGAGCGGCACCATCAACCACTCGGACACCTCTCCGGGCGGAGTATAGCAAGGCGATCCGCCACGTCACCCCCCGTGGGTGAGGTCCTTGAAGCGGCGCTCCTGCTCGCTCTGCGCCTCGCGCGAGGCCTGGCGGCCGGCGCGGACGGCCTGCCGGACGCGGGCAGCGATGCCCTGCGGCGGCGGCGCGGCGGCGGGCTCCATCTCCGGGTTGCGGAACTCGTCGGGCACCTGGTCGGCCTCTTCCGGGCCGGGGCGGGCGAAGAGCCAGATGGCGATGGCGATAGCGGCGGCGATGATCGTGAAGATCAGCAGGACAGTGAGCAGGCCGCCGCCGCGTCCGCCGCTGCGCTCGCGCGCGGGCTTCGACGCGGACTTGGCGGCTTTCTTAGCGGCCTTCTCGGCGGCGACGGCGGCGACCGCTTCGGCCTTCTGGCGCTTGCGCTCGTCGCGCTTCGCCTTCGACGTGGCCGGCTCCACCTCGAACTCGATCTTGCCGAAAGGCGTCTCGAATTTCAGCTCGTAATCGGCGTCGTCGTCGTGATCGTTCTTCTTGCCGCGCTTCTTCTTCGGCTCGGCAGGCGCGGCGTCGTCCGCGGGCTCGCGTTCGAGCGTTGCTGTGGCGGATCCGCTGGTGGTCTCGTCGTCTGCCATGACATCCCTCCGTGGCGTCCGGAACGTGCGCTGTGCCGCCGCGCGGCGGCGATTTCGTTTCGCAGTTTTCGCCCCGCGCGAGCCGGCGGGGAGTTTGCTCGGCACTTTTCGCTATTTCCGGCCGCCGCTACTTCTTGCCGCGGTGCGTATCGGCGCCGGTGAGGCCGGCGATGACACCGGCCGCTCGGCGGACGCCGGCGACGACGCCATAGGCGCGGATGATCGGCGTGACGGCGGCCTGCGAGACGTAGGCGGTCGTGCCCTTGACGTTGTCGGCGGTCTGGCGGGCGGTGCCCAGCAGCGGCTTGACGCTGTCATCCATCAGCACGAGCGACTTCCTGAGCAAGGCCCGCGTCAGCAGGCCGAGCACGATGGTCATGACGAGCGCGACGAAGAAGAAGGCCGCGACGGCGATGCCCATGAAGATGATCACCCAGTCGCGGAAGGTGGCGACGAAGAGCGGAGAGACTGCGAAGGCGTCCACGGCAATGCATCCTTGGTAGAAGCTGTGTGCGGGCCCATGATACCACGGTGGCCCGCTATGACGGCCGCGGGTTGTCATGTCGGGGAATGCGCCTTACGCAGCGCCGCGCATCCCACGGAGGCGCCAGAGACGCCAGGCGACGGTGGCGTAGCTGAGGCCGCCAACGAGCACGAGCGCCCACCAGCACTGGCCCGCCGCGACTCCGATGGCGAGCGCGAGCAGGCGCACGTCGCGCGAGGCGACGCCGAGCAACTCCGAGGCGGCGTCGCGGCCGCCCTCGGTCTCGATGCGGGCGCGCGAGTACGACACGAGCAGAAAGCCAACGGCGACCGCGAATCCGACGGCGGCGGGCGCGGGCCAGCCTTCGTGCGACGCGGCCCACGCCGCCATGCCGGCGGCGATGGCGGCGTCCGCGTGGCGGTCGAGCACCGCATCGAAGACGCCGCCGAAGCGGGTAGCCATACCTTTCGCGCGGGCGAGGTCGCCGTCCACGCCGTCGACGATCGACGAGGCCTGAATGAGGATCGCGGCCTCGACGTTGCGGCCGGCGACGAGGAGCAGCGCGGCGGCGCAGGCGACGAGCAGCGCGAGCACGGAGACCTGGTTGGGCGTGGCCGGCGTGCGGGCAAGCGCCGCGGCGACGGGCACGGAGACGCGGCGGTTCAGGTGGCGGGATACGGGGCCGTCAAGCGACGCGGCCATGCGCGCCCATCATCGCCTCCGCGGCGCGGAGGTCGTCCTCGGTGTCGACGTCGATCCAGCGGCTGCCGGTGACGTCGACCGCGTCGAGCCGGCCGGCGCGGGCGAGCGCGGCGAAGACGGCGCCGGCCTCGCCGTCGCGGAGCTGCGGCGTCATGGCGTCGAAGAGTTGCGGCGTGCACCAGAAGAGGCCGGTGTCGAGCGCGTTCCAGTCGCGCAGCCCCTTGCCCAGATCGACGACGCGGCCGTCACGCACGCGCGCGAGCGTGGCCTCAGCGGCGCGCGGGTCGCCGGGCGCGGCGCGGTCGACGGCGAGGCGACAGCGCGCACCGGCGCCGGCGGCAGTGGCGGCCACCATCGACGGTTCGACGAGGTGGTCGCCCATGGCGAGCAGGAATCCGCGTGCGTCGGCGACGGCATCGCGGGCGGCCCAGATCGAGCGGGCGTTGCCGAGCAGGAAGTCGGGGTTCTCGGCGAAGACGATGCGCATGCCGGTTGGCGCGAGGACGACGAGCGCGCGGCGGATCTGGTCGCCGTGGTAGCCGACGACGACGGTGGCGTCGTCGACGCCGCCGGCGCGCAGCGCATCGAGCACGCGGTTGAGGATGGGGCGGCCGCCCAGCGTCAGCAGCGGCTTCGGGACGCCGGCAGTGTGCGGGTGAAGGCGGCCACCGTCGCCGGCTGCCAGGATCACTGCGTGCATGTGGGCTCCCCGGCTGGAAGGCTGGAGACTAGAAACTGGAGACTGGGCAGAGCAGTCGGACGCCCCCCGCTCCCAGTCTCCAATATCCAGTCTCTAGTTTCCAGCGTGGACCTAGAAGGGCAGGCCCTTGACGCCCTGGATGCCCTTGATCGCGGCGATGTCGCCGGCGTGGCCGACGCAGTGCATCGCAGCGAGCTGGATCATGTAGCCGACGGACTGGATGCCGAAGAACTGCGTCTCGAGCTGGCGGTCAAGGTCGGCGTCGCTGAGCGAGCCGATGTAGTCGCTGGCCAGCTTCACGAGTCGTACGCCGTACTCGGTCACGGCGTCCATGGAGATGGCGCCCTGGAACCCCCAGATCTCCAGCGGGTTCGCGGGCAGGCCGTGCTTCGTGGCGAACTCCGGCCAGAGGATCTGGTCGCCTTTCACCATGCTCACGATGAAGAAGTCCACCGATGTGAGGGCGTGGACGTGCGTCTTGTCGATGGCGTTGGCGGTGCCTGCGGGCTTGTAGGCGTACTGCTCGGGGGTGGTGCCGGTCATCACGGCCTTCAGCAGGCCCAGCCCCTGGTCGAGCTGCAACTTCGCGTACTGACTTCCGTTCATGAAGCTACTCCTTTCGTAGAGGGAGACAGCCTCGCATCCGGGGCGGCCTGGGTCAAGCCGGGCGCTCGGCACGGAGGATCGCGCCGCCGCCGACGACCTCGTCTCCGTCGTAAAATACGGCGGCCTGGCCGGGGGTGATTGCGCGCTGCGGCGCATCGAAGGCGACGCGGGCGCCGCCGTCCGGCAGCGGCGTCACGGTCGCGGGCGCGGCGGCGGTGCGGTAGCGGATCTTCGCGTGCAGGCGCGCGCCGGGCGGGGGCGGCGCGCCGGCGAGCCAATTTACGCGCTCGACGAGCAGCGCCTGCGCGAGCAGGTCCTCCTCGCGGCCGACGGTGATGATGTTGAGCGCGGGGTCGATCGCGGTGACGAAGCGCTTCTCGCCGGTCGCGACGCCGAGGCCGCGGCGCTGGCCGATAGTGTAGCCGGCCACGCCGTCGTGCTCGCCGACGACCGCGCCGGACGCGTCGCGGACGACGCCGGCGGCCTGCGGCAGGCGGCGGCGGATGAAGGCGCGATGGTCGCCGTCGGGCACGAAGCAGATGTCGGCGCTGTCCGGCTTGTCCGCAAGCGGCAGGCGCATCTCGCGGGCGATCTCGCGGATGCGCGGCTTGGCGCAGTCGCCGACGGGGAAGAGCGTGCGCGCCAGCTCGGCCTGGCCGAGCGTGTACAGCACGTAGGACTGGTCCTTGGCGTCGTCGATGGCGCGCCGCAGGCGGTAGCGGCCCCCGTGGCGGTCGATGCGGGCGTAGTGGCCGGTGGCGAGGAAGGCGGCGTCGAGCGCGACGGCGCGGTCGAGCAGGGCGCGGAACTTGACGTGCTCGTTGCAGGCGAGGCAGGGGTTGGGGGTGCGACCGCGAGCGTACTCGTCGACAAAGTAGGTGACGACGCGGTCCTGGAACTCGCGCTCCATGTTGAGGACGTAGTGGGGGATGCCGAGCACGTCTGCTGCTGCGCGGGCGTCGTCCGTGTCCTCGATGGAGCAACAGCGTTTGCGGGCCGCCGGGGCGTCCGGGTCCTCGACGGTCCAGAGGCGCATGGTGATGCCGACGACGTCGTAGCCCTGGCGGACCAGCAGGCCGGCGGCGACCGCGGAATCGACGCCGCCGCTCATGGCGACGACCACGCGCTGCTTCTCCATGGGATCAAGCGTAGCAGGTGCCGGGGAGGGGAAGCCGGGGGCGGAAGGACGGCGGCGGGGGCGGATCTCGTATACTTTGGGCAATCCCCCAACGCAGAGTGCATCGGAGTCACCTACTGGAGCCCGCAGACCTCGCACAGCGCATCGCAGACCTTCTCTCGGACCGGCAGGCGGAAGACATCGTGTTGATGGACATCAGCAAGGTGTCGTCGTTCACGGACTACTTCGTCATCGCCACGGCGAACAACCCGCGCCAAATGAACGCGCTGATCGACTCGCTGGACCGCGACCTGCGGCCGGACGCGAAGCCGCTGCGGACGGAGGGCACACCGGATTCAGGCTGGGTGCTAATCGACTTCGGCGACGCGATCGTGCACCTGTTCGCGCGCGAGGAGCGGGAGTACTACCGAATCGAGGACCTCTGGGCGCAGGGCGTGTCGGTCGTCCACCTGCAGTAGCCCGTCGCGGGCGCACGAGCATCCCAGGACACTCCCCGGTATACAACGATCCTCTGACGCAGTAGCATGCGTGACAGCGGGACGGACTTGCCCGAGGCCGTCCCGGCACGCATCCGGAGCACCGCATGATCGTCAGGGCCCGGCAACTACTGAGGCGGCTGCCAGGCCCGCGCCTGGCCGAGGGACTAGCGTTTGCCGTGGTGCTTGCGCTATGCGTCGTGATACGCCTGTACCGGCTGGGCACAGTGCCACGCGTCATCCTGGGCGACGAGACAGACAACCTGCAGAGCGCGTACAAGATCGTGGCGGGGACGGGGCCGGGAATCTTCGGGTACGACTGGAAGCCGGCGCCGCTGTTCAGCCTCTACCCCCTGGCGTGGTGCATCCGGCTATTCGGCGATTCGGTCACCGACTTCCGGATGTTCCCAGTGATCCTGAGCTTGCTCACGATCGTGTGCTTCTACCTGCTGGCACGGCAGACGCTGCACGCAGCAGCGGCACTGCCGGCGATGGCGATGCTGGGCACGAACCTGTGGTTCCTGCACTTCTCGCGCACGGCGTGGGAGAACGTGAATGCGGCGCTCTTCGCGACGGGGGCGTGCTGGTGCTTCACGCGCGCGGTGAGGACACAGCGCTACAGGTGGTGGGCCGCGTGCGGCGCGTTCACCGCGTTCGGGCTCTACGGCTACTTCTCGGGCCGCTTCATCTTCATCTCAGTCGCGGCGGCCGCGGTGCTGGCGGTCGCGCTGCGGCAGGCGCCGCTACGGCGGACGGCGCTGGGGCTCGCGGTGGCGGGCGTGGTCGCGGGGGCGCTGTTCGCGCCGCAAGCGTGGAAGATCGCGCACGACTGGGACGCCTTCACGCGCCGGACCGACACGGTGTCGGTGTTTCGCGTGAAGGCGTCCCAGTCGTACCTGGGGGACAGCGACGGCTGGGTGATCGCTGCGAAGAACGCTAAACGGAACTTCCGTGGCTTCGTGCTGCAGGACGCGCAGCAGACGGAGCGCGGACTGTGGGGGCGATACAACCCGGCGCACCGCACGTCATTGGATCAGATCGCGACCTACCTGTTCTGGGCGGGGTTGGCCTTCGCGGTGCTGCGATGGCGCAGGACGTACGCATGGTGGCCCTTCTTCATCCCGCTGATCATCGTGGAGGTGTTCTCGACCGGCACGCCGGACCTGGCGCGCGGGATCGTCTTCGCGCCGTTCTACTTCCTCTTCATCGGACTGGCGCTGGACGAGGCGTTCCAGCTTCTACGGCGCATGCCAGAGGGGACGCCGCGCCGCGCAGCCGTTGCGGCGGCGGTGGTGTGCGCGGGCGCGCTGGTCGGACGGTCCGCCTATACGAACGTGCGCGACTATTTGGACTGGCAGGATGATCCGCGCACGCAGGTGCTGCGCCTGCCCGGCGTAGACGTCTGCGACTTCCCCCAGTGGCAGACACTCGCGCGGGAGGCGGCGAAGAACGGGGCGCTGCTCGGTACCGGGCAGTGGGAGGCCGTGCGCGACACCTCGTCGTGCCCGGACGTGCGCAGGGATGCGAACGAGCCGCCGGACTTCGAGCAGCCAACGCCGCAGCCGGGGCAGCCGACGCGCGTCGCTCCGACGCGCATCGTGCTAGGCACGTCTACGCCGGCGCCGGTGCCAGCGCTCACGCCGGGCCTGCCCACGCCGTAACCGTCTACTTGCAGCCCGTGCGCCTCCGCACCGCTGCAGCCGCACCGCGGCTTGCCGCTGCGCGCGATGCGCGGATAGAGTCTGGCGTGAGCGCGGATTCGACGAATAGCGAGGCAGCCGGCGATGCTTGAGGACCTGATCAAGGCGGCCGTGCTGGGCGTAGTGCAGGGCCTCACGGAGTTCCTGCCGGTGTCGTCGACCGGGCACCTAATCCTCGCCGAGAAGGCGATGGGGGTGGACCAGGACCGCTACGGGCTGCCCTTCGACGCGGCGCTGCACCTGGGCACGCTGCTGGCGCTGCTGATCTTCTTCGGTTCGACGTGGACGCGGCTGATCGGCGCGGGCATCCGCACGCTGACGACGCGCTCGCTTGCCGAGGCCGACGGCCGCATGGCCTGGCTGCTGGTGGCGGGCACGCTGCCGGGCGCGGTCGCCGGCGTCCTGTTCGAGAAGAAGATCGAGCACGCGCTGCGCTCGCCGTGGATCGTCGCGACGATGTTGATCGCGTTCAGCGCCGTCTTCCTGCTGGCGGAGGCGGTGGGCAAGCAGCTGCGCAAGATGGAGTCGGTCGGCTGGGCCGATGCGGTGCTGATCGGCTGCGCGCAGGCGATAGCGCTGATCCCGGGCGTCTCGCGCTCGGGCGCGACGATCTGCATGGGGCTGTTCCGCGGGCTGGAGCGGCGCGAATCGGCGATGTTCGCGTTCATGCTGTCCGCGCCGATCATCGCCGGAGCGGGCGGCAAGCAGCTGATCTCGGTCGTGCGCGGCTTCGCGGACGGGACGCACGGCGGCGACGACGCGGCGTTCTTCGCCACGGGCATGATCTGCTCGGCGATCGTG
>Ga0315281_10002153_pt1 | contig 29244 bp, 28 predicted proteins | sample YL17G07_0_MG_FD_204540 | JGI IMG/M metagenome (GOLD analysis project Ga0315281, IMG submission 204540) | Sediment microbial communities from Yellowstone Lake, YNP, Wyoming, USA - YL17G07_0 | ecosystem: Environmental > Aquatic > Freshwater > Lake > Sediment | place: USA: Wyoming | collected...
GTCTGTCTCTTTGGGGTCTGACCGAGCAAGCATCGTGGCCCCGCCCAGAGATGCACGCCGCGCTCACGTCAAACGTTGCTCGGACTATCGCGCCGCTGCACCACGTCGCCGGAGTAGTTGTGTCCGGCGCGCTCTGGTTGGGATCCCCTGGGGGAAGTGTCGGATCGTGGAAGCTGCTTGATGGTCAAGCCGTCGGCTTGGTTTCTCACGTGCGCCAGAACCTCCATCGCGAGGCCGTGATCGTGGCAGGAGCTAGCGAGGTGGGGCTCGAGCAAGGGGCCGAGTGGTCGAGCTGGTACGCAAGTGAAGCAACGTGGCTCGAGTGGGCACTGGAGCGCCTGGGGCAACCGACGCCAGCGAAGTTGGTTCAAGCGGTTCCTGCTTGACGGATACCATCGCGGATTCAGCCCCGAGGATCGCAGGTTCACGGTCGATCTCGAATGTCGGGCTCGACGGGAGAATGTCGGTGGGGAGGACTACCATCGACCCACGGTGAATGAGCTGCAGAGGCATATCCTTGATGCACTAGCTGGTCCGGGCGACTGGCGTTGGGGCCGCGGCGTCAACTATCTGTTCCCCGAGATCAAGAAGCGGGTCGACGGACAACTTGCACCTCGCGACGTAATGGAGGCTCTGTGGGAGCTAGTGGGCTCTGGCCTCGTCTTCGTCGACTACAGCCAGACCGCGCCTGAGAATTGGAAGTGGGTGCTCACGCACCGCGGACACGTCGTCGCGAAGACGGGTGATGAGTATCAGCCCGATGATCCCGACAGCTATCTTGTTCGGTTGCGCGAGCGAATCCCTCGGGTTGATGACCTGGTCATGCTCTACTGCGAAGAGGCGCTAAAGGCGTACGCGGCAGCGTGCTACCTCTCCTCATCGGTGATGCTCGGGGTGGCGTCCGAGCGCGCATTCCAGATACTTGGAGAGTCCTTCGGACTTTGGCTGTCCGAACGCGAAGGGGAAGCCTTTCGCAAGTTCTTCGAGAATCCGCGTCAGACCTACGTCGCCAAGTTCGCCGAGTTTCGTAAGCGGCTGGAGCCGCACAAGCCAGAGCTGCCGCCCGGGCTTGCTGACAACCTGTCCTTGACTTTGGACAGCGTGCTCGATCTCCTCCGGGTGAATCGGAACGAGTCTGGCCATCCGACTGGGCGCCGGATGGATGCGGGTGACTCCTATATCAACTTGCAGATGTTCGCGCGCTACCTCGAACGGCTTTACCAGCTTCATGAGTTCTTCGAGACTCGGGGCGACACGACCCCCTGAGCCCCGCATCATGAACCGTCGTGTCCTATGCCTTCACGCGCTGCCAGCTTGTCAGTCTGCAACAGGCGCTGCGGCCTGCCGGTGATCGGAGGCTCGATCCCGCCGGCCTTTGCCTTAGGCATGTTCCCCGCCCAAGGAAGCTCGGTTCGTGCCTGGACAAGGCGTCCGTGGGGATTCGGTGGAGGCAGACTTCCGTCTGACACACCCTTTGGGTAGTCTTTGCCTGCCAATGCATGAATTTGACGAACTTCTCCGGACCACAGTCGATTCGGGCGGCGATCTGGACCTGCCCAGCCTCGTGGCCAGATCATTTGGGATCGCCAGGGAAGACCAACTGACCGTTGCGGTGATCCTGGGTGATTTCGCCGAAGTCCACGAGCGACTCTCCCTGATGGCTGGGAGTCGCCTGATCGATTCGGTCTTGACTCCCTCTGTGGGTGTCCTGGGACTGCTTGAAGCCGGCGAGACCTACACAGTTTCGGTGTGGAGGAGCGCTCCAGGAGTCTCGGCAATCGTTGGTGTTCCCCCAGTAACTGACGAGAGATGGCGCAGGGTTGAGAGATGGCTGAGAGCCCTGGAGCCACGGGTCGCCTCTGTCTTCCTCGACGAGGAGGACTTCGAAGGCATCTGTGAAGGTCTGACGACGCAGGGGCGAGTCGAGGTCAGCCGACTGGCGGCCCGCGTCCTTGCGGACGGCTCGTCATGGACGAGAGGCTGGCCCGAAGATCGAGTGTTCGAGCGACCAACCTATAGCGAGGCCATTGCCGAAGTGACGGGGTTCGCGTCAATCCGCACGTTAACGCTTCACGTCAGTGACCGACTCATGCTGCACCTTCGAAGGAGTGCCGGGGCCACCTTCTACTCGGGAGACTTCGGCCTCTTCCATGACGTCGTTTTCACCGGCCTGGTTGATGCCGCTCGACGGCGCCATGAGCTCTTGGTGAATCGGCAAAGAACTCCCGGTGGGATGCCGACTAGCGCGCTCTCAGTCGAACTCGGAATCCCAGTGTTCGGGCAACCCGAAGCACTACAACAGTTGTTGTCGGAGCTGACGGATCAACATGGCATGGGGGTGGCCGTTCTCCATCGCAACCCGTACCTACATCTTGCGGTAACCGACTATGTCGACGGCTCCAACTTCGACGTGTTCGTTACATCAGACTCGGAACTGACGATCTTTCCGGGGTATCGAGCAACCGTTGGTTCCTTGGCTCGAACCGCGGACGCAATCGGCGATCGATTTGCAGCGGTTGCCATCGGCGAGACTCCCTCAGCGCGTCCACCGACGCGCGAGGACCTCTTCACAACAGGCTGAGCACCGATGCGTGCCGACGAGAGCGTCGAGGACTGCGTTGAACGTCGATTGCGAGACTTCCGCCTCCACGACAGGGTCGTGGATGTTGTGTCCTCCTTCGAGATGGTCTTCACCGAATCCCAGTCCCAGGTTCCAGGCACTGTCGCGCGCTTCGAGCGGTTCCCGTCGATACCTGTCGCTGACCGCGAACTGTCTCCCGATTTCTCGGTTCTCTTCCAGGACGGGACTGGCCTCGTCGGTGAGATCGCCCGCTTTGCACTTAGGGATGAGAGCGTCGATGACCTGTGCGATCAGATCCTTAAGTATGACGCGCTCACCGGTCTCCCCTCCCAAGACGGCATCACCGACGTTGAGTTTGTCGACGTGCTCCTCTTCGTTCCACTTGACCTGGGCCCCGCATCCGCCATCCGCATTCTCGAAGAGCGACTCCTGCGCGCGGACCACCCCTACAAACCGGGCCGCCACCCGTGCATCATCCAGTACGGATTCGACGAGGGACGCTACCTCTTTCAGCGGATCCAGCATGCATCAAACGGATTGCCCGAGGATGCCAATCGTCCTGACGGGATAGGACGGTGGTTTCGGGAGAACGGCGACATTAGAGCTCGGCCTGACAGGTTCGCGCACATCAAGGCCGCCCGCGCATTCGTAAATGACGGGATCGATGACCTCTATTTGACGGTTCACCTGTGGGCCAAGACCTTCGCAACCATGGCCGGGGAACAGAGCAACGAACGGCCCATCGCCATGACGATTGATCCTGAGGAGATCGCCCGGAATCTTCGGGAAGCGCACGGCCGCGTGCGGGTCGACGACGTTCGACGAGCCCTCAGCTTGCTCGAGCGCGCGAAGCTCGCTGAACCCAACGGTGCCGGCGGCTGGACGGTTGGGTGGGAAGAGCTTCGCGGAGAAGACCTGGCGGCAACCCTCGCCAAGCGCATCTGCTACCCCCCGAGGACTGGCGGCCCCCTGAACCGAGTAAGGCGCCGAGTGGCTTCAGCCAAGCCCGCTGACACGGGTCAAGAAGAAAGACCTCGCCTCTTCTAGGCGGTCGGAGTCGCCTATCCTGTCGGCGCCGAGCGCCCGACGGTCCTAGCGTCGTGACACACCCATTCTGGAAGCTCCTAAACGGACTCGAAAACCGCTTGATCGTGCCTGCCGCCGGAGCTAGTGTCCGACCGCCATGGAGCCTGCCGCCCAACGCCGAGCGCCAACGGCGGCCGTCTACCTGGATGACTGGCTCGCCCACGTGAAGGGCCGCGTCCGGCAGAAGACCTGGATGGGCTATGAAAGCCACATCCGGAACTACGCGAAACCCCATCTGGGCGACGCGCTCGTTACCGATCTTGAGGTTCTCGATATTCAGGGCCTCTACTCCGCGCTGTTGCGGCGCACTCCTCCGCTTTCGGGCGGGACGGTCTTGAACCTTCATAGCGTGCTTACTCAGGCCTTCAGCCAGGCCGTGCGCTGGGGCTACCTGCCAGTAAGCCCTGTATCGGGGGCGCAACCTCCTCGAGCACGTCGCAGAGAACCCATGATCATCGACGAGAAGGCGACGGCAACGATCCTTGAGGCTGCGAAAGGCACCCGTCTGGAGGCGCCGGTAGCCATCGCAATCGCTACCGGGATGCGTCGCGGTGAGATCCTTGGGCTTCGCTGGTCGGACATGGACGCCGACTGGACGCTCCTTCGCGTTCGGCGAAGCCTCCAGACGGCAGACGGTCTGCGCTTCGAAGATCCGAAGACCAGGCGTTCAAGACGTACGGTCGCTCTCCCTGAGTTCCTTCGCACCTATCTCCGGCGTCAACATGAGGATCAGTTCCGGCGTCGGGAGAAGCTTGGCAAGCGCTGGAACGAGAACGACCTCGTTATCGACAAGGGCGACGGGTCTCCCCTGAACCCAGACACCTTGTCATCGAGTTGGTGGTACTTCTGCCGTGCGCATGACCTGCCGAAGATCCGCTTCCACGATCTTCGACACGCCCACGCAACCCTGATGCTGCTGCAGGGCGTGCATCCCAAGATCGTCTCTGAGCGCCTAGGTCACGCATCGATCGGGCTTACGCTGGACACTTACAGCCACGTGCTGCCCGCCATGCAGGAGGAGGCAGTGCGGGCTTTCGATGCGTTGTTCCCACCGGAGGATCGCGCAGTGCATGGCCCCGAAGCAGATCTCACACCTTCTGGTCAAGAGGCGCTCTTCCCCGACTAACCTGAAACAAACCCTCCGCCTTCACGGCCTGCCCCGTAGCACCTCCTACGTCGCCGCTCCCAGGACCTCCAGGACCTCCGCGATCACGTGCAGCTGCTCGTCATCCGCGTCGGTGAGGACGATCGGCTCGAAGTCCGGGTTAACGGGCTTCAAAACGATCCTCGTGTGGCGCCACGCATCTCCATTGCTCGCCTTCTCGCTGGCGTAGCGCTTCACCGTATAGCGCTGACCAGTGGCGGGGTCTGTGGCGTCCCGCATCTGCACGAGGACGGTCTTGCCCTGTCTCGTGCCTTCGACGGGCGAGGCGAACAGGCAGTACGACCCGTCCGGGATCTCCGGCTCCATAGACTTGCCCACAACCCGGGCTACGAACATCCCACGGCGCAAACGATGACGCGAGTTGACGGACACCCACTGGAAACCGTCGTCTTCGACATGCTGGGGATCACCGAATGCACCAGCGGCGGCTTTGAGCGGAACGAGCGGTATGCAAGTGGTGTAGCGTTCCGCCGGCTTAGGTTCGACGACACGAAAGGAACGAGGCAAGGCTTCGGAAATCGCGCCGCTGTCGCTCGAGTCGCTGCGCAGACGTCGATACGCCTCCGACGCCATCCAAGTGGTGACTACCTTCTGGAAAGGCGCGTCGTTCATATACCGGACGAAGATCTCTTCGTTCTGATCCATGCGCTCGACGAAGAGCTTCTCCAAGAGGTTCTTGAACACCAGCTCGAACTTGTCCTCAGGATTCGCGGCGGCTGCCTGCCGCATCTCGTCGTCCGCGACCGCGGCTTCGACGATCTGATCGAAGAATAGCTGGTCAGCCTGATTGAAATCTGTGCCGAACCGTTCATTCACAACCTCGATAAGCAGGGACAGCGGCACCGGCTGCTCCCGCACCAGGCCGCTCCCGACTTCGGTTGGCCCGTCGAGGCGCCGCGCCTCTCCGTCCTCGAGTGAGATCGAGCCTTCGCTGATCTTCTGCAGGCGGTAGTACTCGAGTCGCACCTCATCGTCAAACTGGTATGCGGGACCACCTCTTCGCCGCGGGAGCTTGGCTGCAAGGTGCCGGAGGAAGACGTAGAGGCGTTCGAGGTCCGAGTCTTGGTACGGGATCACCTGGCTCAAGAACCCGTAGAGATTCCGGAAGGCTTGGACCTTGCCTCGCCAGAGCTCCGCCTCATCCTCGTCATCCCTCTGGCGAACGGCAAAGCGCGACACCGCCGGATCAAGGGCGGCGTTCATTGCCTGGTGGTCCAGCGCGCTCTGGCGCTGTTTCGGCTTGAAGTACACGGCGCTGAAGCGCTCCACCTCTTCATCCAGGTAGATCCCCGAGGCATCAAGTTCACCCCTGATCGCATACATGCGAGCCGGGTCAACCTCCTCGCCTATCTGTGCGCCCTCGTAGTACACCTTGAAGGCTTCGCGGATCTCCTCGCGGTCGTTCACGAAATCGAGGACGAAGGTGTCCTCCTTCAGAGGGTGAGTTCGGTTCAATCGCGAAAGGGTTTGCACAGCCTGGATCCCTGCCAGTCGCTTGTCCACGAACATCGTGTGGAGCAGCGGCTGGTCGAAGCCCGTCTGGTACTTCTCCGCGACGAGCAGGACCTGGTACTCCTGTGAGGCGAACTTCTCGGGGAGCTCCTTCTCAGAGATGCCGTGATTCATCCCAACTTCGGTGTACGTGAGGTCTGCAAGCTTGTCATCCACCACGGTTCCGGAGAAAGCCACCAAGGACTTGATCGCGTAGCCTTTCTCGCGGATGTATCGGTCGAAGCTCTGCTTGTATCGAACTGCCTCCAGCCGCGAGCCCGTGACCACCATCGCCTTGGCTCGCCCACCGATCTTGTGCCGGGTAGAGGTTTGGAAGTGCTCTACCATGACCTCGGTCTTCTGAGCGATGTTGTGCGGGTGCAGCCGCATGAAGCGCGCGAGAGCCTGCGCCGCCTTCTTGCGCTCGACGTTGGGATCGTCTTCGCGGGCCTTGAGGAGTTTGAAGTACGTCGCGTACGTCGTGTAGTTCTTCAGAACGTCGAGGATGAATCCCTCCTCGATCGCTTGGCGCATCGTGTAGCGATGGGTCGGCTCGCCGTCGCGACCGAACACCGCGAGCGTCTTGTGCTTGGGCGTCGCGGTGAAGGCGAAGAAGCTCAGGTTCGCCTGCCGACCTCGCTTAGCCATGCTGCGGAAGAGCTCCTCCAGGTCCGCATGGCCCTCTTCGGCTGCGCGCATCTTCGCCTCATCAAGGAGTGCTTCGCCGCCGAGCACCTCCTTGAGGTCGGTTGCGGTCTCTCCCCCTTGTGAGCTGTGGGCCTCGTCGATGATCACGGCGCAACGGCGCGTGGGGAGCGTTCCCGTCCCCGTCGTGCCGCGTTCTTCGGCCATCTTCAGGAGATGGCGCGACACGAACGGGAACTTCTGCATCGTCGTGATGATCACCGGTACCGCGTTCTCGAGCGCCTCAGCGAGTTGACGCGAACTCTCATCTATCCGCTGAACAACACCGCGTTTGTGTTCGAATTGGTAGATCGTGTCTTGCAGCTGCTGGTCCAGAACCACGCGGTCGGTCACCACGATCACGCTGTCGAACACTCGCTCGTTGCCGGCGTCGTGGAGGGAGGCGAGCCGATGGGCGAGCCAGCCGATCGTATTGCTCTTCCCGCTGCCGGCTGAGTGCTCGACCAGGTAGTTGTGCCCGACACCTTCGGTTCGGGCGTCACCCACCAGCAAGCGAACCGCCCGAAGCTGGTGGTAGCGGGGGAAGATCATGGACTCCGTCTTGACCTTGCGGCCTTGGTCGTCACGCTTCTCTTCGGTCTGGAGGTGGATGAAGCGGGCTAGGAGGTCGAGGAAGCTGTCCCGTTGCAGCACCTCTTCCCACAGGTACCCGGTACGATAGGTCTTCCCGGCAGGATCCGGCGGATTTCCGGCGCCACCGTCACTGCCCCTGTCGAACGGCAGGAAATGTGTCGCCATGCCCGCGAGGCGGGTAGTCATGAGCACCGAGTCCGTGTCCGCGGCGAAGTGGACCAGCGTGCGCCGTTTGAACTCGAAGATCGGTTCGCGTGGGTCGCGGTCTCGCATGTACTGAATGCATGCGTCCTCAACGGTCTGGCCTGTGAACGCGTTCTTCAACTCAACCGTTGCGACGGGGATCCCATTGAGGCTCAGTGTCACGTCGAGGGACTGCTCGGACCGTGGCGAGAAATGGAGTTGGCGGGTTAGACCTAATCGATTCGCGACGTAGCGTGCTTCGAGCTCCGGATTCAGCTCGTGCGCAGCCTTGAAGAAGGCAACGTAGAGCGTTCGCCCGTAGCACTTGAAACCATGGCGCAGAGTCGCGAGGGAGCCATTGGCATCCATCCATTTGCACAGGTCACCGAGGATCTGTTCCCCGGTGTTCTCCACATGAAGCGCCTCCAGCCTCGTCCACTCCTTCGGCTGGGTCTCGCGGATAAAGGCGAGCACCGTCTCAGAGAAGATCGCGCGCTCGCGGTCGAAGCTCTCAGGGGCAACCGGTACGTAGCCGTTCTGGAGGAGGTGCGCCTCGATGACGGTCTCAAAGGCGGCTTCGGAGTGTCTGGAGGTGCTCATGGCTATAGCTGACCCCCAGCACGCGGAACCGGGTTCTCGTTGACATCGAAGCATGCCCCGTGAGTACCGATGAATGCCTCTCGCAGTCTTCGCCGCATGTCGGTGTCACCCACGAACACTGTCCACCAGATCGAGAACTCGCCACGTCCCGTTGCCACATCCGTGATAGCTTCTCTAAGAGTATCTGTGTCTTGCGCTGCAAGCTTCTCGCGATAGTGCGTTGCCTTTTCCCACGCTTGTTGTCGCCTCAACCAGCGCAGATCCGCCGAGGTCGGCTCTCTTCCGGCATGCCCAGGATATCGATCGAGGCCCGCCAAGGCAATTGTTGCTCGAGCCTTAGCTACCAGAATTGGCACGAGCGTCTCACTTGGCTGAATCATTCCACCGCGGATGTACTCGAATGCGCGCAACGTGTTGTCGACATCCGGCCATAAGTAGTCCATCAGATTGATCGGTGTATCGCCCTTGCTGGAGTTGCAGTTCACGCATCCCAGAAGGAAGTTCTTCCAGTCGGTAAGCAAAGCGGGAACGGAGGACTTTGGCTGGACGTGTTCCACCGCGAGGGTCGTTTCGATCTGCCGTTCGCAGTAGCAGCAGTAGTCCCCGAGGCGCGCCCGAAGGTCCGGACCAGCGTCATGGTATTCCGCGTAAACAGCGGGTGCCGCGCCCTTGTCAACGGGTCGCATCGCCGCCGCCGCGCTTCGTCTCGCGTTCCAGCTTGAGTAGGGCCTGAAACGCCGGATCGTCACTGAATGGTGCGGCGAGTTCGTTGAGTCGTTGCTCCGCAGCGTCCACGCTGACAGCGCTTGGGGCTGATCCTCGGAGCACCAGAAAGTACGCCTCAGCCGCCTCCATCATCTGACGATACCTCTCGCTCCTCTGCGGCACCTCCACGCCCATCACGTTCTCGGCGATATCCTCGATGCTCTTGTCCGCGTATTCCGCAGACTCATCCGCGTCGAGATTGATCAGCTCCTCCGGCCGCATCGCCTGAATGACGAAGGGAGAATGCGTGGTCGCGATGAACTGGATGTTCGGGAACGTCGCACGCAGCTTCTCACTGACCTCGCGCTGCCACTTGGGATGCAGGTGCAGTTCCAACTCGTCGATGAGGACGACGCCCGCGCCGTGAAGGGGTTGATCGAGCAGCGGGTTCGCCAACGCCAGTCGGCGGCCGAGGTCGCAGACGAGAGCCAGGAATGAGCGTTCCCCGTCCGACAACTGCGACAGGTCCAGGGCCACACCAGCCTTGTCGACCATTAGGCGAAGCGGCTCCTCCTGCACTCGCAGGTTGTCGAAGCCCCCCAGGAAGGTCGCGAGTGCTCGCGAGATGGCTTCGACGGCGTGGTTACCAAGATAGTTGGGGTTGTCGGCCCTCTCTGTGCGCTCGACGGTGACTGCGCTGCGATATCGTGCCATGAAATCCCGAAAGTTCACGGTACGGTTGAAGAGCGCACCCAAGTATGCGGCTGCCTGGCCGCGTGGCACTTCTGCGGGCAACGTCTTCGGCAGTCGATAGCCGGCTCTGTCGGTGGTGTAGTAGACCGCCAGCGGCGCCGCGTCGTCGGCGCGCATGGGGTCGCCGTAGGCGTTCCTCACCTCACGCTTGACGGCGGCCGGCAACCTGGTTGGCGTGATCCGGCGTCGCTCCCTGTCGTAGGTGAGCTTGTACTCAAGCGGAATGCCAGCGCAGATGATCTTCATTTCAAGCTCTGCGGACGTCGCTTCTAGGTTCACTTCCGAGGGAGTGATCGTGCGATATCCGCTACGCGCGGGCGAGACGAGCGGGAGAAACCGGGAACACAACAGAGCCAGCCCGTCGAGCAGTGCGGTCTTGCCTAGGCCGTTGATGCCGGCGACCACGGTGAAGCGGTCTGCGAAGTGGAATGTCGGGGGCTCGACATGCACCCGGTAGTTGCGAAGGGTGAGCTCGCGGATTCTCATTGCGTCAGGCCACTTCCAACTGGCCGGTCACGGCGGCAGCGATGAGCGCGTCGCGGCGTTCCTTGAGCAGACCGACCGTGCGTTCCGTCGCGGCGCGAACCGCGTCAAGCTTGCCGATTGCGCCGTGGATAGCAGCGATGATGCCCCTCTGTTCCTCAAGCGGAGGCAGAGCGATCGGGAGGTATCCATACCGGTTGGGATTCAGATTCGCCTGCCCAATCGCCGGAAGAGCCTCGGATCGACCCCAAGCAACAGGGAACGCAGAGTTCAGCAACCAGTTAAGGAACTCCGGAAGCGCTCGCGGACCGCAACGCAGCCGGACCAAGTAGGAGGCAAACGAAACCGGGTAATTGACCTTCCCACGAAACAGTGCGACTTTCCCGATCTGATCGAGACTGTTCGTGCGATTGAAGAGCAAGTCCCCAGGTTGCAGCAGGAGGGCTTGGTCCACCGCATCGACGAAGCCAAGCTTTGAGTAGTCCACTTCCCCGTCTTGGATGTCCCCCATTCGGAGAACTGCGACGGTGCCAACTGGCTCGACGGACTCGGAGATTCCATAGTCAAAACTGGCAAGGACTCGCTTCAGATGACACAGATCCCAATGCGCCGGAATCTCGCCGAGCCAGGGGATGCCGGAGTCGCGGAGAGGGGCGCTGGGGTCGAGGCCGCGCGTGACGGCGCGGGTGATAAGCGCCCGGCGCTTCTCGGCCAACAGCCCGAGCACCCTTTCCTTCGCCGCCACCAGCGCATCCAGACGTGCCGTCTCGCGGTCGAGGTAGTCGGCGATGGCGCGTTGGTCGTCGAGGGCCGCGTGCTCAACAAGTAGGTTGGCAACATCCGCCGTCGCGACAGCTTCGTACGTGCTTCCAGTGGATACGTAGTTCAATTGGTGCCGCGCCTCGTGCAGCGCCCACCAACCGAAGCGAGGAACCCACGCGGCACCTGCGCGAATCGCACACAGCCCACGCCCTATGCCCACCTCTTGGTCTGCGACGTTTAGCTCTCCGACGGGAGCGCGAACGGAGAAGAGAACATCGCCCCTGGCGGCGACCTTGGTGGGGGAGGCACAAAAGACCAATGGCACCGGCGTCAGCGGCCCGAAGTCCGCTGTTCCCTGTAGGAAGGGCAACCCATCCTCCGGGGAGTGGGCGTAGTCCCCAGATGGAGGAGACTGTCCCATCTCGACGTGCGCCAGGTACTTCAGGCGAACTCTGCCATGTGACCCGGGACGCGTCACTCCGTCACCTCTAGTAGCAACCGCATAATCTCTTCCTCCGCCTGCTTCAGCTCGGCGTCGATCGTCTCCAACGGACGTGGCGGCGTGTACTTGTAGAAGTGGCGGTTGAAGTTGATCTCGTAGCCGACCTTGTCCTTGGCTCTTTCCATCCAAGCATCGGGCACGTGCGGGCGCACCTCGCGCTCGAAGTAGGCGTCGATGTCGTCCTTTAGCGGCACGTTCTCGAAATCGCGCAGGTCTGAGTCCGGCTCAAAGCCTGCGTCGCGCCCGCCCTTTGCGACCGGCTCGGCCTCGGGGTCCTTCTGCGTGAAGACGCTCCGAAAGAGCTTCTGCTCAGTCGCCTTCCAGCGCGGCTTGCGCGCGTGCAGCAGATCTTCGATGCGGTTCCACACCGCAATCCATTCGCGCTGCGGCTCGCGGCCCAGCGCCTTGTCGATGGCCTGCACGTCGTCGAGCAGGTGCGGGCAGGCGTCGAGGAAACGGGCCTTGTCTTCCAGGGTCATCTGGTAGCGCAGACGCAGGGGCCGCTCGACGGTCACGCGGGTGTAGCCGAAGTCGGCGTTGTCGAAGGTCTTGGAGGTCTCGCCGTCGGCCTGCCGGCCGTAGAGCTTGACGATCTCGGCGATCTGGCTGTTGGTGATGTGCCGGCGCTTGTCGCCGAGGCTGCGCTTGTTGTCCTCGCTGCCGCCCGCGGTCCACACGTCGCGCGCATCGAGTAGCTGGATCTTGCCCTTGCGTCGCTTCTCCTTCCGGTTGGTGACAATCCAGACGTAGGTGCCGATGCCAGTGTTGTAGAACATCTGCTCCGGCAAGGCAATGATGGCCTCGAGCCAGTCGTTCTCGATGATCCATTTGCGGATGTCGCTCTCGCCCGAGCCCGCGCCGCCGGTGAAGAGCGGCGAGCCGCTGAAGACGATGGCGAGGCGCGAGCCGTGCTTGTGCTCCGCCGGGCGCACGGACTCGAACTTGTTAACCATGTGCTGCAGGAAGAGCAGGGAACCGTCGTTCACGCGCGGCAAGCCGGCGCCGAAGCGGCCGTCGAAGCCGCGCTTGTCGCGCTCCTGCAGGATCTCCTTCTGCTGCTTCTTCCAGTCCACACCGAATGGTGGATTCGTGAGGAAGTAGTCGAAGGTCTCGCCTTCGAACTGGTCCTCAGTGAAGCTGTCGCCGTAGCGGACATTGTCGCCGCCGCCATTGTGGTCAACCTGCTTCATCAGCATGTCGGAGGCCGCGGTGGCAAAGGCGCGCTTGTTGTAGTCCTGCCCGTAGACGTAGAGCCTCGCCTCGTCATGATGCTCGCGCAAGTAGTTCTGCGCTTCCGCCAGCATGCCCCCGGTTCCACAAGCCGGGTCGAGCAATTTGCGCACGGTACCGGGAGTGGCGAGCAGATTGTCGTCGTGGATGAACAAGATGTTCACCATCAGCCGGATGACTTCGCGCGGAGTGAAGTGGTCGCCCGCAGTCTCGTTGGCCAGCTCATTGAAGCGACGAATGAGGTTCTCGAAGATCAACCCCATCTGCTCGTTCGGCACCGCGCTCGGATGCAGGTCCACGTCGCAGAACTTGGAGACGACGAGGTAGAGAATGTTGGCTTCGCGCATCCGCTCGATCTCGTTCTCGAACTCGAAGAATTCAAAGATGTCGCGCACGTTCTTCGAGAAGCCCTTGATGTAACTGACCAGATGCTTTTCGATGTTGTCGGGGTCACCCTTCAGCTTTTCGAAGTCGAGAGGCGAGTGGTTGTGGAAACGCTGGCCCGCGGCATCGTTGAGCTTCCTATCGAGTGCGACGCCTTCGAGCTTGCCGCTCTTGCGCTTCTCATGTTCCGCCAGAACCTTGGCCTTCGACGGGGCAAGCACGCAGTCGAATCGGCGCAGCACGGTCATTGGCAGCATGACGCGCTCGTACTGCGGGGGGCGGTACGGGCCCCTCAGTAGGTCAGCAATCTGCCAGATGAGGTTCGCGAAGTCGTTGTGGTCAGGCATCGCTCAACTCACTCTCGCCGGCTTCCTGATGCTCCAGACCATCGTGCATTCGGCAACTACGGCGTGTCTCATGCGCAATGCGTCACGACCCCTCGGGCGTGGGAATGTCCCCTCGCGAGCCTACTCATGGGCGACGAGGCCTTCCTAGATTCTCGTCACCTTGATCCATCGACACACTCTATGCGCTGGTCCGGGCGCAAGGCCAGCTGAGCGCGCGGCGGCCACACCGTTGGACAGACCGTTGCGGATCCATGCGTGCGGACCGCCCACGGATCACTCGGGCGGGAGCCAGCACATCTAGGCGGCAAACCGCCGGCGAATAAGGTCGGCAACGCCCTCAAGGTGCGTCGCCAAGCCGACCCAGAACAGCTCATCGGGGCTAGCTTGGACCACTCCCTGTTGGTAGGGCTTGGCCATCGCTCGGCGGCGTTTGGTGAGGGCGACCTCCTGCTCGTCCTCAATCGGGTAGCCCTTGTTCTTGGTCCGGTGGACCAGGCCAGCACCGTCGCCTCCATCGGTCCATGTACGACTCTTCAAACAACTCCGACTCACGCTGTACCGATCCACCAGCGCTCGTCATCTCGGGACACCTACTTCCTCCAGGGGGTCACTCGGCCGAGCCAGTGCCCCAGGTCGACTTCCTCGGCAACCACGGGCAAGACGATCTCGCCGTGCTGTTGGCCGTTCGCGTCGGTAGCCGTGGCTGTCCAAGTGAGAGAGATACTCGTGGGCGGCCCGCTCGGGTCACGGAAGACAGCACCAAACCAGTCCAGTGCAACCTCGGCTTTTGGTCGCAAGTGAAGTCCTCTGAAGAGCACCGTTTGACCGTCACCTGAGGCCTCGATCTCCAGAGATTCGACGTAGCCCGCTGGCACGATGTCCTCGAGATAGCTTGTATCCATGGGCGGGAGCCAAGTTGCGGTCCCCCACGCGGCGGGCGGCTTCGGCGGGCGCCTCATCTTGTTGACGTCGTACTCGGCGACGCATCGCACGCCCGGGGGGACAGTCAGCCGAATCTCGACATCGGAGAAGTTGCGATCCGTCGAGTTCGCTGCCAACAACGTGACCCGGTTGAGGCCTGCGTGTAGTGCGGAGCCGATTGCCAAACTCGTTGCTCGACGCTTCAAGCTCTCAAGGTAGGACGCCACCTCACCCTTGTACTCGGAAACAGAACGGCGGTCACCGGCTAGCGTGGATGAAAGTCCCAAGTATCCAAGCTGGTTCGCCTTCGCCGGAGGTCTTGCCCTATCGTGGGAGGCCGCGCGGTCGAGCCAGTCATCTACTGCCCCCTGATCAAGTCGCATCGGTCGAAGGGCGGACTCGCCTCGATTCTCAACCGACATTTCAACCCGACCTGCGGCGAGCAAGCGACGCTGAAGAGCCTCCATCTCCGCGCCGTTGGCGCGTGCCGTCTTCCCGAGCCGTCGTACGAAGATGCATCCGTTGAGGAACTTCAGGTGTTCCTTGTGCAGGGGAAAGATTCGGTCACCCTCCCTAGGGGGGTCCACCTGGAGCACCAGCACATGGAGGCCCTGGACCGCCACGTACATCGGGTCCCACAACGGCCCGGTCGGGCCGAGGTAGGGCGCCAGGCCGCTCTCAAGATCGGCTGGGTCCATCGGGGTGACACCATGCACCTTGCCCGGCTCCGCTCCCACGACGACATATCCGAAGCCCTCGGCGTTGGCCGCTGCGGCCTCCGGCATCCTGTTGGCGAGCCCCAGCACGTGTCTCGCAACCCCGAATCGACCATCCGCATCGGCGAGATCAAGAACGCTCTTCCATTCCAGCCAATCCTTCTCATCCTCCGGCGCCGCGCTGAGGATCGCCTCGACCAGCGCAATCCGCTCGCTTGGGCGTCGAAAGGGCTGGGTGGTGTCGATGTGGAGAGCCATGGGAAGCACCGTCTTCGGGTTGGAGCACCGAGGTTTGCATATCCTAGGCGCGACGTCCAGCGGAATCATCGATGCATCGTTTGATGCGGATGCATGCCCGAGGCTCCTTCCGTGCGGCTTCCGTGCGACGCGATCGTCTTCAAGCTCCGGGAGGGACTCCAGTCGCTACTGCGCCGGCAGCCCGGTAGCTCCCTTCGCCTCAAACAGAGCCCGATCAAGGGTGCGCAGATCGACGCCCGTTTCCGCTGCGATGGATCGGCAGACCGACAGGTAAGGCACCCACGACTCGCGCCATGTCGCCTTCTCAAGACCCGCGAGATATCCGTGAATCGTCAGGGACTTCCAAGCTCGCCAATCCATGACTGTGTAGACCTCTGGGCGAAACGCGGCAAGGACAGCGCTAGCCACCCGCTCCCCCACCCAGTTCAGCTCGATCAGCGCACCAAGGGCCTCGTCGGGATCTATCACCTCCAAAGCGACCCCAACGGCCGCTTCCACTTCCCGCGGTTGGTTGTGCTGCTGGAAGCGCGACAGAATCCGGCGGCTCTTCCAACCGACAACCAGCACAACGTCTGCATGGGCAGGCGCTGCCTCGCCGAGACCGGCAATCACCTGGTCGTATGAGGTGTCGTAGTTGGCCGCCCAGGCCCGGATCCACTGCTTCGTGATTGCCACCAACACAACCTCCCCCGAGCAGCTGGCCCAGATCGCTCTAGGGCGCAGCCGTCACCAGCGGGACGGAAATGACTACTTCGCCGTTTCCCCAGCAGCATGTCATGATGCAGCCGCGACCACACCGAGGGATCCGGGAGCAGACATGCGGGCAATCGCTTGGAACATGAACTGGAAGCGCGCGGATGCGAACTGGAGTCTCCTTCGTCCTAGGGCGGACCTTGACTGCGACATCGCGCTATTGAGCGAGGCGACGCCGCCACCAGGAGATCTCGGCATGGAGGTTATTGGCGATGAGGTGACTATCGGCCGCGACGATGTGTCTCAGGGAGGGAAGAAGACACGTCTTTGGTCGACCTATGTCGCCTCCAAACGCCATCCTGTTCCCCCAAGTGACGTTTGGACGCTACCCCCCGGACACGAGGGCAAAGACCGCCGGGCACCCCTGAAGTGCTCGAGGCCCGGAGCCTGGGCCGCTGCCGTCGTGCCGCTGGCCAACGGAGGGTCGGTCACCGCTATCTCGTTGTACGGACTTCTCGACGATTGCTCGGATGCTTCCGTGCACCGGTCGATATCTGATCTCACCGCCCTACTCGAGGACGAGCGATACAACGGCCTCCTGCTAATGGGAGGCGACCTAAACACCCTCGCCTCTCAACCACTAACCAGCCGCGCTCTTGCCAGAGACCAAGGCGTTCTTGATCGCATCACCAAGGGATTCGGACTGATTGATCTCCTGCACGAGGACCTGCGTATGAATCACCCTGACCGGGGCCGCCTTGAGAACTGCAAGTGCGAGCTAGGCGACGACTGCCGACACACCTGGACGTTCCGTCACAATTCAGATCTGACGATTCCTCATCAAGACGACTATCTCTTCGCGTCCGGCGAACTCGCTGAACGTTTGGTGAGTTGCGAAGCGTTTGGCGCTTTCATCGAAGGTGAGAAGTCCCCAAGCGACCACCAACCTCTCGTCGCCACATTCAAGGACTGAGGCTGAAGACGCGCGCCCATCATGGAGGTAGGTAATGGATCATCCCGACTTGCCAACCGCACTGAAGGCCTTTGATCGCCGCGAGCGTGGACTCGTCGTGGGGTGGGCTTTGGACAACGTCTCCTTTTCCCCGGGATTCGAGTTCCGATCCCAACTGGAGCGGATTCTGCCGAAAGACTGCGGACCTGTTTCGGCCGATGCCTTTGTCGCGATGGACTACGAACTTCGGTGGCTCTACGGCGCGCTCGCCTGGTCATCGCTCGGGAAGACCACCGGCGAGCTCACACCGAAGGACCCGGAGTCGGACCTTCCCGAGCTCAACTGGCTGAACGAAGATGCCGACCTTCTCGTCGCCTATTCCAAAGGCGCAACGACTCAGCTCGTGCTGATCGAAGCCAAGGGATACACCTCCTGGGATCGAGAACAAATCGACCGGAAGGTCGCGCGCCATCGCGAACTCTTCTCACCCTCGGGATCCCGCTTCCCAGGTGTCTGTCCACATCTGGTCTTCGCAGGGCCGAAGGCGCCGACGAAGGGTGAGGCTGACTGGGCTGATTGGATGCTTCGAGACGGCGAGCCCGCGTTCATTCCACTGCCACAGCCAACCGGGTCGAAATACCGGATGACGCTGGGCAAAGCAGACAGTGGCGTCTGGTCGATCAAGCCTTCAAAGTGGCCGGGCTCATGAATGTCGACCCGCCGATCAAGGAAGTCTAGGCGTTGACATCACCCGTGGGATAGAGCCCGAGCGCCTCGAGCGCCTCGGCCACGCGCGCGTTGTGTTCACGATACCGCTTCTTCGCTCGTTCCTGATCCCCCGGCACCTCAGGCTTCCACCTGTACAAGTCCTGAATCGCGTCCAGTCCTTGCGACTGTCCTGACGCGTAGAGGCGAAGCCTGCGGTCGTTCGTCATCCGGTGCGTCGCGTAGAACTCAAGATAGGGGCCGCGAGCGTCGGTGCCGAAGATGAAGCGAATGGTCCACCCCGCTTCGCGCAGCACCCCTGGCTTCTGCGAATCAACAGCGCCCTCGGGCAGACTGATGTTCCAGTTCGCAAAGTAGTCAGCGAATCGCGCCTCGATGCTCGGATGCTCCGCCACAGAGCCAGACTAGCTCGCCACTCCGACATCAACCCAAGTCGAAGGGCCGATTTCCGTTCCGTCAGACCTTTGGGGCATACTCCGAGCATGGACCCAACATCGGACATGGATCAGAAGGGACTTGCGCGGGTAGAGAAGCTGAGCCCTCGCGATGTCTGGAAGCACGAGGCGCTCGACCTGACTCCTTGGGTGGCGGACAATCTCGACCTTCTTGGCGAGGCACTGGGCGGGGTCGGCCTCACAAGAGTCGACCGGGAGGTGGCAGTTGGGGACTTCGCCCTCGATGTGCTGGCAAAGGATGACGCGGATCGACCGGTGATCATCGAGAACCAACTGGAGCAGACCGACCACTCCCATCTCGGCCAACTACTCGTCTATGCGTCGGGTCTCGACGCTGCGATCATCGTGTGGCTCACTCCGAAGTTCCGTGACGAGCACCGCCAAGCCCTGGACTGGCTGAATGAACACACGAGCGAGGAAGTCCATTTCTTCGGCATAGAGCTCGAAGTCATCCGGATCGCCGATTCTCCCCCGGCGCCGCAGTTTCGCCTCGTCGCCCAACCTAACGAATGGCAGAAAGCCGTGATGGCACCGGGTGGGCTCTCTGAGCTTCGCGTCGCAAGACACGACTTCTTCGAAAGGGCGCTCGCCATGCTGGGCGAGAAGCTCCCCAGCTTTCGCCAACCGAAGGTCGGTTACGAGAACTGGATCTCCTTCAAGGCCGGACCATTCGGGAATTACGCCTTTGTGTTCAATTCTCGGGCCGAAATCGTCGCCGAGATCTACATCGACACCGGTGATAGGGATCCAACGAAGGCCATCTATGACGCACTTGAGACTGAACGGCCCTCCATCGAGGCGGCCGCGGAAGGAGCCCTGCTATGGGAACGACTCGACAACCGTAGAGCTTGCCGGATCTCCTCAACGATGAAAGCCCCCGATTTCCAAGACGAGGCAGCCGTTGATGAAGCCGCCAGGTGGATAGCCGACAAGATGTCCGCCCTCATCTCACATCTGGATGACAAGCTCCGAGCGCTTGCGAAGGCGCAGAAGTCGGGATAGGTCTTGACCGCGGAGCATCGGGTCGGACTCGTGGGTTGCGTGAAGTCCAAGAGGACAAGCCCAGCTCCGGCGAGGGACCTCTATGTCTCCGCGCTGTTTCGGGGTCAAAGGGCTTTCGTCGAGAAGAGCTGTGACGAATGGTTCGTCCTCTCGGCCGAACACGGCCTCGTTGACCCGGACTCGGTGCTGGCTCCGTATGAGAAGACGCTGAAGGATGCTTCGACCCGTGAGCGGCGCGATTGGAGCAACCGCGTATTGGCATCGATTGATTCGCGGTTTCCGGATTTGCATCCGATCGTCTTCGAGATGCACGCAGGGGTCGCCTATCTGGGTTTCGGCCTGGTCGAGGGCATCCTGGCGCGAGGTGGGCAGGTGGAGAATCCGGTGGAGGGGCTCTCACTCGGGCGCCGCCTCTCCTTCTATAAGAAGGCAGGGTGTTTGTGATGGCGGGCGGGCCCGTCTGCTCACCGTACGCCCTGGCCGCTGCCCTAAGAGCCCTTGACCGCAACCCAGCCCGAATCGCCGCGGCCGACTGGCCCTCGGACTTCACCGATATCAACCAGGCGGGCCTCTATTCGTGGTGGGTGGACATCTCGGGGGGCGAGCACCTCTCCGACGGTCTCGGCCTGCCGCTCGCGGCCGGCCGGATCTACGCCGGGCAAACGGGGGCAACCATGTGGCCGTCGGGGACGCCGTCGGGCATGAGTCTCGACCAGCGGGTCGACGGCTTGCACCTATCCGGCAAGATCCGAGGCTCCACCTTCCGGCTATCCCTCGCCTCGATCCTTGCCGAGCCTCTTGGGCTAGAGGTCGTCGGCGAAACCAAGCTCGCAGCAGCATCCGAAGAAACGCTGAGCCATTGGATGACCGCGCATCTTGCAGTTGCCATCTTCCCTTTCGACGATCGCGACTCTCTCGAAGACCTTGAGACCAAGGTGCTGGGGACCCTGGATCCGCCTTTCAATCTCGACAAGATGGCAAAGACGCCCGTGAGAACCAGGCTCTCAAGCCTCCGCCGCCAATTGGCTCACCCGGAGACGGTCGCAGCCGCCCCTGCTCTCCCAACCACTGGGCCAAAGCGGCCGTCCGCCGTCAAGGCGAGCGTGCAAACGGAAGCCATCACGCTTCACTTTGAGATGGCAGAGATCCTGCGCGAGCGCGACAACGCGTGGATGAGCAGCAAGGATCTCGCCGCTCTTGTGAATACTCGTGGTCGCTACATCAAGAAGCACGGTTCCTCCCCCACGGTCTCGGACTGGCAGATACGCGCGCGTGCCAGGAAGTACCCACAGCTCTTCGAACGCGACGGCTCTCGCGTGCGCCTGAGGGACTCCTGACCTTCCAGCAGACGGAAGTTCCGTAGGCTAGGGTCCATGGACCCGGGCCACCTTCGCGAGATGCTTTCAACGCTTCGCTCACCCGAGGCCTTGGAGGTGGCCCTGGATGAGATGTTCGGACTCTCAGACGAACCCGACCTCCTCGAGCAAACGAGCGGCCTCAGTGAGCAGTTGCTCACCGTAGCGCGCCGACCGAGCGAGATCGCAGTGGCACGCTTCCTCGCCGCTGTCGTTGCCGAACGTCGATGCGACCCCCTTGGGGCCGAAGCGCATCTTCATCTGGCAGTAGAAGCGGACCCTCGCTGGGCACCGGGCGTGGACCGGCTGGCCTGGTACCTATCGGATCGAGGAGACGCCCGGGGAGCTGCGGGGCTGTGGCGCCAGCTCGAGGGCGAAGACAACTACGACCTGGCCGAGATCGAGCCATTCGCACAAATCGGGGGTCCCAAGCTCGGGCGAAACGATCCCTGCTGGTGCGGTTCCAATCGCAAGTTCAAGGTCTGCCATCTGGGAACGCCACCGCTGCCTCCGCTGCCGGATCGGGTCGGCTGGCTCTGCCGAAAGACGATCGCGTATCTGGAAAGACGCGGTGGGGCGCCAACTCGCGACGTATTCACCCTCGCCTCGGCGCGCGCGGGCGGTGACGCGGACCCAGACAAACTCGCCGACGCGTTTGCCGATCCTTTCGTCTTCGACGTCGCGCTGCATGAACTCGGCTGGTTCGACCGATTCCTAACCGAGCGCGGAACGCTGCTACCAGAAGACGAGGCGCTGCTCATGGCCTCGTGGGCGCTCGTGGCACGAAGCGTCTATGAGGTGAGAGAGATCCAACCCGGACTAGGCCTTGTGATCAGCGATCTGCGCACAGGCGAGTCCCTGAAGGTGCGAGAGCGAACGTTTAGCCGCAGCGCCCGATCCGGCTCGATGGTGTGCGCCAGGGCAGTCCCCGACGGCGAGACCCATCAGTTCATCGGCGGGCTCTTTGCTGTGGCTCCCGGTACCGAAGCCCACCTGCTTGACCTACTAGACAAAGCCGACGGATTCGCGCTGATCGAATACCTAGGGGAACTGGAGAAGCCGCCGAAGATGTTCACCCGCGAGAACGAACCGATGGTGATGTGCGCGGCTGTGGTGCAGGTACCAGAGGAAGCCGCAGCCCGCGCCCTGCTTGATCACAACTACCAGTCAGAAGAAAACGACGCCTGGGTCGAGATGCATCCCCTCGACGACGTCGAGTCGGTGCTGCGCGCGAGCATTCACCTCGAAGGGCGCAACATCCGAGTGGAAACCTCAAGTGAGCCACGCCTCGAAAGAGTTCTATCCGTGCTTCTGCAGATCGACGACGCGAAGATGATCTCCGATGAGCGGCATCCATTCGAGTTCGACCCCAAGGCGCCCAAGACGCCTCGGTCCGCGGTGCCACCCGAAGACTCCGCGACCCAAGGCGTGATAGAAGCGATGCGCGATCGCCAAGAGATCGCCTGGGTGGATCATCGGATCCCCGCGCTTGCGGGCCTCACTCCTCGCGAGGCGGCGGCCGACCCGACGAGGCGCGAGTCACTTCTGCGCCTCCTCGCGAGCTTCGAGGAAATGGGCGAGCGATCGTCCGGCTTCATCGGCATGCGCCCGGAGCGCCTGCGAGAACTCCTCGGGCTGGCAGACCAGTAGTCCCTTCCGGGTTCTGGACAACGGTGGGGGAGATTCGATAGCCTGCTCGCGCGTCCCTGGCCCCCCCGGGGATGCAAAGCGCCCCGGTCGGCCTTGCGGTCAGCCGGGGCGCCCCCATGTTGGGCCCTAGCCCGCGCGCTTCTCCGCTTCCCGAAGAAGCTCCGAAGGCAGGACTCGCAGCGTCGAGGCAAGCGCGGTGATCGTCTTCAGCGACGGAGACTTCAGGCCACGCTCGATCTCGCCAACGTAGTTCTTGTGCAACCCGGAGTCGTTCGCCAGACGCTCCTGGCTGATGCCCGCGTCCTCGCGGAAGTCTCGAAGAACCCGACCGAAGTTGCGCTGAATCGCCTTGGGGGTAGCCACAACCTCGGATATTCATGCCCGCTTGCTTCCAACACGACCCTCTATAGACTGTCACGCCTATAGACGGTCACTCCTCTGGGGAAACGCATGACGCGAACACGACGCGAGACACCCGCTCCCGCCGCCTTACAAGCCGACACGGCGGCCACTGAGGCCCGGCTGGCCGCTCTTCAGGCCTACATGGATGCCAACGTCCTGTCCCCCTCCGGCTTCTGTTGCGCGTCACAGGATGCCTGCCGAGGATCCCTGAAACCGGGGGTCGAAATGGCCGAGGGTCAGCTCTCTCACCTGGGACATCACTACGATTTGAAACGTTATGGCAAACCGCTTCGAATCGTCGTGGTTGGCCAGGAGTGCGGGAGTGGAAACCCGAACGTTTCCCTTCAGGCACGATATAACCAGATCCACGATATGAGCGGCCTTTCACGTCGCTACTACCGGACTCAGGATCACAAGGCCCGTAATCCCCACATGCGGGGAACAACCTCGGCGCTTCGCCTTGCCTTCGAAAAGGGGTTGGGCACAGACTGGGATGACGAGTTCGTCGAGACCGCCGAAGGCGATCGCTTTCACATCTTCGATGCGTTCGCGCTGGTAAACGTGCTCTTGTGCGGCGCGCATCGACCCGGCTCCTCCAACGGGGCCTCCACCGAGGTCATGCAGCAAAACTGTCTGAAGCACTTCGCGGCCACGCTGTCGATCCTTGAGCCGACGCTGCTCGTGCTCCAGGGGAGGGAGGTTCAGAAGTGGGTCGCACCGGTGCTCGGCATGATGGAAGACATCACACCGCATCTGGCAAGAGCCAGTCTGAAGGGGGCTGACCCACTCGTCTGCCGTTTCTCGCACCCGTCGGCCCACGGGGGCCTCAGCTGGGGCAACCGCCTCGACGCCTCCTATCTAGTAGAGGTAGTCGAGCCAACGATCCGCCGGGCCATCGCACTCGAAGACGCGTGATCAGCACCAGGGCTCACCAGGTGTCCTTCGGCGCGTGTTGGTTCGCACGGGGCTCGCCCGTGTCCTGGTGATCGACGACAATGCTGAGCGTGCCGCCCTCGAATCCCACGTTCCGCACAAGGTCGCGCTCGAGGCGGTTCAGATCCGAGCCCTCGAGCACAACTTCGATATCGCCCTCTTCGGTTCGACGGACCTTCACTGCCCCTCCGCTCGCCCTGGGACGCCAAGGACATATCCGCTGCGCACCATTCGCGAAACCGAGGCGCGCTGACCTGAAGTCCAACTTGCCTCTTCGTCCATAGCCGGCGGCTCGGGGGGTTGCTCGCGCGGGGTTGCCTCAGTCTGCTCAAGGTCCAGGTCAAGCCTGCTGGCGTCGTCACCGTTCAGGGAAGCTCGTTCATATCCACGTCCAGGCTCGCTGCCTTCATCTCCCGGGCAAGGTCTACTCTCCAAGTCCGATCCTCAAGGCGCGACACCGGTATGTAGAGCAGGCCGCCGAGGTCGGATGGTCGAGCGGGTGGTCCATCTGGCTGGAGTTCAAGAGCGACCACTCGACCACGTCCGAGAGCGCCAAAGAAGTATCCGAACTCGAACACCACGTTCTGTCGGGCGCGGGGTTCCGGCGGTTGGCCCTGCCCCTTGAGAGAGCCCTCATCGTCGGCCGTCAGGAGCACGATCGCAAAGTCAGCATCAGCCTCTCTCTCGAACTTCTCTATCACCGTTGCGCCCCCGTTTGGCCGCTCGTGCAAGATGACGGCCTCAAACCCGAGGTTCTCCACGAATCTTGCAACGGTTTCCTTCAGGGCATGGTCTCGCCCATGCACAATGAAGACCCGCCCCGTACCGCCGATGGCCCGCGCCCTTCCCGCGGAGGTCGGGGCCGTTGCTTCGTAGAAGCCCGACCGCGCCGCAGCCAGAGCATTGGCCGCCTCGTCTCGCGCACGTGGCCACCAAATGTGGTTCGGGTAGGTGGTCGTTATGACTGGGAGTACCCCGTACATCCTCGTAAAGGTGGGGGCCAACCCGGCGTTCAGATCAAGCGCTTTCTGGAGCAAGTCCGAACTCGCGAAGCCGCCCTCCTTCAGTTGATCCAACACATCGATGAGCTGGACGGCCACTTGCTCTTGCGACGGGGGGTCGGGATCCGGCTCATCGTAGAGGTCGAGTCGCTCGAGCAGGGATGACAAGCGGCGGACCTTGAACTGCACGTCTCCTCGGTGAGATCGGATTCCCTGGGCGAGGGGCAATCCGCCAACTGCGCCTCCGATGCTCCTTCGGTACTCGTCCGCTTCTCCTCCCGCGAACAGTTTGGAGAGGAGAGCCGAGTTGTAGTCATTCCAGGTGTAGTAGGCCTCGCGACTTCTCTCGAGTTCCTCCGCGGTCGAGATCGGAGATTGGAGAATCTCGTCTCCCGCCGCGATTCTCGCCTGGATCTTCTCCTCAGCGTTCGAGCGGGGGACCAGCAATCGGAGTTCATCCGCCATGACCGAGATACTAGAAGACCCCTACGACCGCTCCAAGGATCAGGCCGTCGACTGATTCGCCCTAACCTCGGGCGGCTCGGGGCGACATCGCCTCCAGGATGCCCCGCCTTCTTTCCGTAGCCCTATAGTTGCGCCATGTCCCAGCTCGACGTAGTGACCGGCGCATTCTCCTACACCGGCAGCTACATAGCAGAGAGACTCCTTGTCCAGGGAAGGGAAGTCCGCACCCTAAGTCGTGGCCCAGCGCCCCTGGGGCACCCTCTGGCCGACAGGGTGTCGGTCGAGAGGCTGCAGTTCGAAGACGGCGAAGTCCTGGCAGAGAGCTTGAAAGGTGCGGAGGTTCTGTACAACACGTACTGGATCCGTTTTCCGCATGCCGGCTCCACCTTCGACCAGGCCGTCGAGAACAATCGGTGCTTGTTCGCGGCGGCCGAGAAGGCCGGCATCGAGAGGATCGTCCACGTGAGCGTGACCCACGCGACCGACGACCTTCCTTACCCGTACTTCATCGGGAAAGCCGAGGTGGAACGCATGCTGGCGACATCACCGGTGCCCGGTGCGATCGTGCGTCCCTCCCTGATCTTCGGCGGCCGACAGGAGATCCTGATCAACAACCTCACCTGGTTGCTCCGCCGTCTTCCCCTGTTCATCGTGCCGGGGGACGGTCGGTACCGATTGCAGCCTGTGGCTGTTCAGGATCTCGCGCGGATCGCCGTCGAGCTAGGCAAGACCAGAGACCGTGTGACGGTGGATGCGGTCGGACCTGAGATCTTCACGTTCGACGAGTTCATGCGCCTCCTTCGCGACAATGCGCACGCGAAGTCGGCCATCATCCATCTCCCACCCGCGCTGGTAATGCCCATCGCGCGCGTGATGGGTGCTGTTCTCCGCGACGTGCTCGCGACCCCTGGGGAACTGGGAGCGATGATGGACGAGGTGATGGTCTCCGCCGATCCTCCGACCGGTGAGATCTCCTTCCGCCGATGGATCGGTGAGCAGTCCGAATGGCTCGGCCACCGATACGCCCACGAACTGAACAGGAACTGGTCCTAGGCGAGCGGGATACGCGTCACCTGTGGTCTCCTTCACCGCTGGGTGGGCGGCTCGCGGTCGTTCGCCTTGAACCAGGCAGCGTCCTCTTCCATGCGCTCCGCATCGTCGTCGACAGAGACCAGCGGGTACTGCGCGGGGGCGGCGTGAGGTGGAACAGACTACTGGACCCGCACGGGGTGCGGTGGGCGGAACGCATCCGCAGGCAGGGCGGAGTTTGACCGCTTCCTGGCAAGAGGAATACGCTTCGGCTCGTCATCGGCGGATTCTGGCTTAGGGGGAGGAATCATGAGGCGTCGGTGTACGCGCAAGTTCCGGTCAGCCATCTCTCGTATCACAGTGATCCTGCTTATCTCAACCGGACTCACCCGTAGGGGTCCAAAACCCCGATTCGCGTTTCCAGTCGTCCTGAACTAGGATCGGCGCCATGCTCTTCGCGGTCGCCTACTCGTGGTTCCGTCGTCTTTCCGGTCGACTGAACCAGGATCGCTTGATGAGAGAGCTTCTGGCCGAGAACATGGTTCTTCGCTAACAACTGGCGGTCCTGAAACGCGTGAATCCTCGGCCGAGGCTTAAGCGCAGCGACCGGATGTTCTTCGCGGCGCTTTCCCGGCTCCTGCCCCGCGATCGATGGGAGGTCTTCTTCGTCTCCCCTTCGACCTTTACAGCAGCGAACACGTCGCCTCTGCCGCGGGCGGGGACACCCCGGGCTCCGGAACGTGGACATATGGCTATGACGGATCCAACCGCATGATTTCCGCCACCGGTCCGGGGAACCAGGAAACGACCTACGGCTACGACAACGCCGGAAACCGCACCAGCGTGCGCGCAGGCAACGCAACCCCTGTAACCACTACCTATGATGCCTCAGGCCTGGCGATCTCTTCAAACGGGGGGACCCCACAGGATGCGGCAGACGACACGACCTACATCAACGACGCCTCGGGCCGCCTCGTTGGTATAGATGCACCCGGTACAGCAGATGACCGCTGCTATTCCTACGACCGCTTCGATCTGCTGAACGACTTCTCCAAGGGATCGACGAGCGGCTGTGATCTCGGGCCCGGCTTCCACTGGGGTTATGACGCGTTCAACAGGCCTTCGGACAAGACCTACAACACGACCACCGGCACCGTCACCTTGGATTCCTATTCCTATGTGGGTACCAGCTCTGAGCTCACCCAGATAGCCACCACGACCTGGTACCCCTCCCAGAGAACGGCCACGAACTACGCCGGTACGCCCTTTGGGCCGCTAGCCCAATCGGATGCCTCAGGCACGCGCTTTGACATCACCGATCTGCACGGAGACCTCGTGGGCACCGTGGCTACTTCAGGTGCCATAGCGGGCTCTCAGCTGTATTCGCCCTGGGGTGAGCCACAAGCCTCTTCGGGCCAAGGATCTGTCTTGGGATTCCAGGGACAGCCCACCGATGCCGATACCGGGTTCGTGAAGACGGATACGAGACTCTATGACGCGACGCAGGGGAGATTCACGACCCAGGCCTCGCTATTCGGTGATTCGCAGTCTCCGGGGAGCCTGAACCAGTTCGGCTACGGGGAAGGGAACCCGGTCACGAACCATGATCCACTGGGTCTCTCTTCGACCTCCAAGGCCTGCAGTCCGGGGCTCGGCTGCTGTTACGCGAGGGCATACCCACCGGGCACAAGCCCAACGGCCATCAGTGGAGCTGGCAATGTCCGGTGTGACCAAGAGAAGAAGGTGCTCGACATCCGTGTCAACATCCAACTCGAGCGTGAGCCGGGCTCGTGGGAACGAGTGTATGGGGAAACGAAGCTGTGCGACGACACAAAGACGTGCGGCCATACGACGACACATGATTGCATCGAGAGCGGCAACTACCGCACCGAGGCCATCGTGGTGGTCGTTTCGCCAGGCAAGTGCCCAGCCGTCGTTCGCAGCAAGAAGGTCAGCCAGCAGTGTGCCTGATTGGAGGAGCCATGATGGAGGGCGAGTTGTCTGAGGAAGCTGCTGCCCGCGCGCGGCGCCGGGTTCTCCTGGCCGTCTCTAGCTGTGCACTCATCTTCGTTGCCGGCCTCGTGCTTCCGACCACGTTGGCCAATGCGGGTCCCGGTGCTGGAACCTGCTTGCCGGGCCCCGACTCGTACTGTCCGAGCGGTATCGACGAGGCCCGCGACATCGCCGCAACGACGCTGGCCTTCCTCGGACTTCTGCTTAGCGGCGTGACGATGGGCATCCGCGGGCACAAGGTTGTCTGTTTCGCCCCCGCTGCGCTTGTCGCGCTTTCGGAGGCATTCGGCGCCGTTCCTCTTGTTGTGCCGCGCGTGACACTCCTCTACGGGTGGCTGGGCGACCGGCCTCCGTTCTGGGTCGCGAGCTACGGGGGGCTGCCCATTCACGAGTTGCTGCTCGTCGTCCTTCTTGCGGCGCCGGTGGCGGTGGCCGTGCATCGTTCGGCTCAGGGCACCGGCATGTCTTTCGACCGACTCGCGTCGCAACTGGTATTCGGCGGGGTTGCCTACCTTGCCATGATTGCGGTCGTGCCGGAGCGGGCCGATCCCGAAGACATCATCGCCTTGCTCTTCATCGCTTTCCTGCTTGGTACCTCTGCGCACAGCGCGCGTGCGCTCGCGTCCAGCGCCCTCCCCTTGGTCGTGATGGCGGTGGCGGTCTCGCTGGCAGCCTTGTCGGTGACAGCCGCACCACTAGTCTTCGGGTCGTCCTTGCTTGCGATGGTGATCGGCTGGTCGAGTGCATGGGGGGAGCCTTTCCTCTTCTCTCGGCGGCGTCCAGGTCCAGAAGTAGGTTCCGCTCTCTGACCAGGGGAAACATCAGACTCGGGATTGGGTGTCGACCCCGGGCTCTGGTACCTGGAGCTACGCCTATGACGGGCCAGGACGCATGATCTCCGCCACCGACCCGGATGGTGCGACCACGACCTACGGATACGACAACGCGGGTAACCGCACAAGTGTCAAGGTGGGATCTGCCCCGCCCATAACGACCTCCTACGACGGGGCGGGACTTGCCACATCTTCATCCGACGGCACCGTCTTTGCGAACGATGAAGTGGGGAGCCTCACCGGTGTGGATGCACCCGGTACCGATCAGGACCGCTGCTACTTCTACGACG
>Ga0315281_10002154_pt1 | contig 29241 bp, 33 predicted proteins | sample YL17G07_0_MG_FD_204540 | JGI IMG/M metagenome (GOLD analysis project Ga0315281, IMG submission 204540) | Sediment microbial communities from Yellowstone Lake, YNP, Wyoming, USA - YL17G07_0 | ecosystem: Environmental > Aquatic > Freshwater > Lake > Sediment | place: USA: Wyoming | collected...
ACCGCGGCCTTGGTGATCCTCGCTCGGCGCATCGCCCGCACCGCCTGGTCGATGTACACCTACAAGACCGACTTCGATCCCGCGCGCCTCACAAAAGGCTTGACCTGAACCATAGAATCTCTGGGTCGGAAGCGGTCGTTTGACTGGTCGTTCGCTGCACTGCAATAAGGAATCGTCAAAGCGACCTAAATGAGTGCCACCGTGCAGGCGCGGAGAGTCGACTTTCTCTGTGAATGCGCACGCGATGACGGGTCAAATTCGGCTAATCGCGTAATTTAACTCATCCTGATCCGCGCAACGGGAGGCATCCTGTCTCTCGGACATCGAACGCGCGCTTAGGCACCAAACACGAACCGCGTGCCCGTTGAACTGAGTGGTACGCGCCCCGGCAGTTCCTGCTTCGCAATTTCGTAGAAAGCTGTTCCGCTGCAGTGCATGGGAATGAGGTAATCCGGATTGATCTCCTTCAGTGAAGCCATCGTACTGCGCAAGTATTCGGTCGGCATCGGCATGAGGTGAAAGCCCCCGATTACGGCATGGACCTTGTTGATGCCAGAGACCTTCATCGCGCTACGAACCGAATTCACGATACCGCGATGACCGCAGGACGTGAGTATCACGGGTAACGAGCCTAGGAGGGGCCGATACCCGTGAGCGGTTCCGAACTCAAGCAGCGACTAGCCGCAATCCTGGCTGCCGATGTAGCGGGTTACTCTCGCCTGATGGCGGCTGACGAGCGCGCCACAGTGGCTGCACTGGATGCGGCCCGAAGCGTCTTTAAATCCCAGATCGAAGCCAACCGAGGCCGGGTGATCGACATGGCGGGCGACTCGGTGCTGGCGGTGTTCGAGACGGCGACCGGGGCCGTGTCAGCGGCTCTTGCCGCTCAACGGGAACTCAATGCTTCCCCTAGTTCTGCGCCTGAGGACCGGCGGATGCGTTTCCGTATCGGTGTACATCTTGGCGATGTGATCGAGAAGAGTGACGGCACGATCTACGGCGACGGCGTCAACATCGCCGCGCGGCTGGAAGGCCTCGCCGAGCCGGGGGGCATCACGGTGTCGGATTCGGTACGCATCGCGGTGCGCGGCAAGGTCGCGGCGGATTTCGAGGACCAGGGCGAACAGAAAGTGAAGAACATCCCCGACGCGGTGCGCACGCACCGGGTGCGGCCCGAAGGCAGCGTGGCGCCCGCCGCCGCCGAAGCGCAGCTGGCGCCGCCCGACAAGCCCTCCATCGCCGTGCTGCCGTTCAACAACATGAGCGGCGACGCGGAGCAGGAGTATTTCGCCGACGGCATCACCGAGGACATCATCACCGAGCTCTCGCGCATCTCGGGGATGCTGGTGATCGCGCGCAATTCGACCTTCGTGTTCAAGAAGCAGGCGGTGGACGTGAAGGAGGTCGCGCGCCGACTGGGCGTGCGGCACGTGCTCGAAGGCAGCGTGCGCAAGGCCGGAAACCGCGTGCGCATCACCGCGCAGTTGATCGATGCCGCGACCGGCGGGCACTGCTGGGCCGAGCGCTTCGACCGCGACCTGGAGGACATCTTCTCGGTACAGGACGAGGTGACGCAGCACATCGTCAAGGAACTCAAGGTCAAGCTGACGGCGAACGAGCGCACGGGCCGCGCGCCGCGCGGCAAAGTGAACCCCGAGGCCTACGACTACACGGTGCGAGCGCGCGCCTGCCTGATGCAGTTCGCGCCCGAGATGGCGCACGAGGCGCGCAGCATCATCCAGCGCGCGCTGCAGATCGACCCCGGCTACGCCACCGCGTACGGGCTGCTCGCGCTGCTGCACGCCACCGAGTACGTCAACGGCTGGGTGCAGGCGCTGGAGCACGTGGAGCAGGGCCTCGCGTTCGCGCGCAAGGCGATCGAGCTCGATGCCGAGGATCCGGTGGCCTTCCAGGCTACGGCGGTGCTCTCCCTCTGGAAAAAGGATTACGAGGCCGCCGAGCGCGCCGCGCGGCGGGCGACCGAGCTGGCGCCCAGCTATTCGGGCGGCTTCATTTCCCTCGGGCAGGTGCGGGATTTCACCGGGCGGCACGAGGCTGCGATCGAGGCCTTCGAGCACGCGCTGCGGCTCGATCCGGGCAACGACCTGCTGCTGCACCTGATCGGGCGCGCGCAGTTCGGGCTCGGGCGCTACCCCGAAGCCGAGCAAAGCTTCAGGCGGCGCCTCATCCGCACCCCGCGCTCCGACATGACCCGAGCCTACCTCGCCTCACTCTATGGCACCACGGGCCGCCTGGAAGAAGCGCGCGCGCTGTGGGCCGAGCTCATTCAGATCAACCCGAAGTTTTCCGTGGAGCGCCTGCGCCGCGTGCTGCCGTTCAAGGACCCGGCGTGGTTCGGGAGCTTTACTGGCGGTCTGCGTCGGGCGGGTCTTGTATCGGGCGAGGCGTAGAGCGCTAGACTCGGTGCGTAGAGCAACCCGAATGGCTTCGGGTGGCGGTCATTCAAGTCTGGGTTCATAGCGGCCCTGGCGTTCAGGAATCTTCGGGTTTCTTGCGGTAGACGACGAGAACTTTGCCGATGTGCTGCACCGGCTGGGCGTCTAGCCTGGCGCAGATTTCCGCAAGAGCCGCCTCGCGCTCCTCGCGCTCCAGGCCGCCGGCCCGTACCTTGATCAGATCGTGCGCGGTCAGTGCGCGGCCGATTTCGGCGATCACCGCCTCCGTCAGTCCTTTTCCGCCCAGGTGAATGATCGGGTTGAGCGCGTGCGCGCGCGCTTTCAGCTTCTTGCGCTCGATGGGAGACAATCCGTCCATGGCGGCACTTTAAATGGCGCGGACCAAGTCCAGCAAGCAGTGGCTGCAGCGCCATGTGAAAGACCCTTATGTGCGCAAGGCACGCTCCGAGGGCTACCGCTCGCGCGCTGCGTACAAGCTCATTGAGATCAACACGCGGGAGCGTTTCCTCGTTCCCGGGGCCAGGGTGGTGGACCTCGGCGCGGCGCCCGGCGGCTGGTCGCAGGTGGCGGCCCAGAAGGTTGCCCCCGGCGGAAAGATAATCGCGGTTGATCTGCTCGAAATCGCCCCCATGTCGGGAGTTACGGTACTGCGCGGGGATTGCCGCGAGCCGGGAATCCAGGCGCAATTGGTCGAGGCTTTGGGTGGACAGAAGGCGGATGCGGTGCTGTCCGACCTGTCCCCCAACATCTCGGGCATCGCCTCCGCAGATCAGGCGCGGGCGGCGGAGTTGGTGCAAATGGCGATGGCGTATTGCCGTTCGCAAATGAAGCCGGGCGGAAGCCTTCTCGTGAAGGTGTTCCAAGGCGAGGAGTTCGCCAACCTGCTGCAGGAAATGAAGCGGATATTCCGGGAGGTCCGGACCATCAAGCCCTCGGCCTCGCGCGAAGAATCGAGGGAAACGTACCTGCTCGCGCGCGGTCTTAAGGGATTACAATAGCCCCTCGATGAAGGAGCAAGTCCTTGAATAACATGCTTAAGAACCTGGTTATCTGGCTCGTGATCGGGCTGGTGCTGATGACCGTGTTCAACCAGTTCAATACCCGCCAGGCGGTGCGCTCGCCGATGGAGTACTCGCAGTTCCTGGACGAGGTGAAGGCGGGGCGCATCGCCAAGGTGACAATCGAAGGCCGCCAGCTCAAGGCCACGACCACCGAGGGCAAAAGCGTGGTGAGTTATTCGCCGGGCGACATCTGGCTGGTATCCGACCTGCTCAAGTACGGCGTCAAGGTCGAGGCCAAGCCCGAGGAGGAACCGTCGCTCCTGGTGAACATCTTCGTGTCCTGGTTCCCGATGCTGCTTTTGATCGGGGTCTGGATCTTCTTCATGCGCCAGATGCAAGGTGGCGGACGCGGCGGCGCGTTCAGCTTCGGCAAGTCGAAGGCGCGCATGCTCGACGAATCGACCAACACCGTCACTTTCGCCGACGTCGCGGGCTGCGAGGAGGCGAAGGAGGAAGTCTCCGAGCTGGTTGATTTCCTGCGCGACCCCTCCAAATTCCAGAAGCTGGGCGGGCGCATCCCGCGCGGGGTGCTGATGGTCGGCAACCCCGGCACCGGCAAGACCCTGCTCGCGCGCGCCATCGCCGGCGAGGCGAAAGTGCCGTTCTTCTCCATCTCTGGCTCGGACTTCGTCGAGATGTTCGTGGGCGTCGGCGCGGCCCGCGTGCGCGACATGTTCGAGCAGGCCAAGAAGCACTCGCCGTGCATCGTGTTCATCGATGAAATCGACGCAGTCGGCCGCCAGCGCGGCGCTGGCCTGGGCGGCGGCAACGACGAGCGCGAACAGACCCTCAACCAGTTGCTGGTGGAGATGGACGGCTTTGAGGCCAATGTCGGCGTGATCGTGATCGCGGCGACCAACCGGCCCGACGTGCTCGATCCGGCGCTGATGCGTCCGGGCCGCTTCGACCGCCAGGTGGTGGTGCCGCTGCCCGACATCCGCGGCCGCGAGCAGATCCTTCTGGTGCACATGAGGAAGGTCCCGCTGGCGCCGGACGTCAAGGCCGACATCATCGCGCGCGGCACGCCGGGTTTCTCCGGCGCCGATCTCGCCAACCTTGTCAACGAGGCGGCGCTGTTCGCCGCGCGCAAGAGCAAGCGCCTGGTGGACATGGAGGATTTCGAGAAGGCGAAGGACAAGGTCATCATGGGCGCCGAGCGGCGCTCGATGGTGATGCCGGAGGAAGAGCGCAGGAACACCGCCTACCACGAATCGGGCCACGCGCTGGTGGCGACGATGCTGCCGAAGACCGATCCGGTGCACAAGGTGACGATCATTCCGCGCGGCCGCGCCCTCGGCGTCACCATGCAGCTGCCCTCGGAAGACCGCTACAGCCAGGACCGCGAGCGGCTCCTGAACACCATCGCGGTGCTCTTCGGCGGCCGCATCGCCGAGGAAATCTTCATGCACCAGATGACAACCGGCGCGTCCAACGATTTCGAGCGTGCGACGGACCTTGCGCGCCGTATGGTGACCCAGTGGGGCATGTCGGACGCACTCGGGCCGATGGTCTACGGCGAAAACGAGGGCGAAGTGTTCCTCGGCCGCTCGATCACCACGCACAAGAACGTGTCCGAGACCACGATGCAGAAGGTGGACGCCGAAATCCGGCGCATCGTCGACGAACAGTACAAGGTTGCGCGCAAGCTTATCGAGGACAATCGCGACAAGATCGAGGCGATGGCCAAGGGCTTGCTCGAGTACGAGACGCTGGATGCCGACCAGCTTGGCGACATCATGGCCGGCAAGCCGCCGCGGCCACCCAAGGTGCCGTCGCCGAGCGTACCGCCAAGCGCGCCGACCGACGGCGCGCAGGGTGCCGCCGCGCCCGCGGCGAGCGTCTGACCGGACGGACGCCTGCGTCCGACCGGGGTCCTGCGCTGCGGCGGATTCCTCCTGCCGCTGGATCGTCCGCTGCTGATGGGCGTGGTGAACATCACGCCCGATTCCTTTTCCGACGGCGGTAAATTCCTCGATCCTCAGGCGGCCATCGCGCATGGCCGCCGGTTGATCGAAGAGGGTGCCGATATTCTCGATATTGGCGGTGAATCCTCACGGCCTGGTGCCCAGGCCGTTGCGGAGCGCGATGAACTGGATCGCGTCGTCCCTGTATTAAGAGCCCTGAAAGATGTACCCGTTTCCGTCGACACGCGTCGGCCAACCGTGATGCGCGCGGTTCTCGCTGAAGGCGCGGCCATGATCAACGACATCGATGCGCTCACGGCGCCGGGCGCCCTCGCTGCCGTGGCGGACAGCGATTGCGCGGTGTGCCTGATGCACAAGAAAGGCGAGCCGGCCACGATGCAGCAGGCGCCGCGCTACGACGATGTGGTCGCCGAGGTCAGGGATTTTCTCGAGAAGCGGATCCTGGAATGTGAAGGAAATGGAATAGAAAAGGACCGCATAACCATCGATCCGGGTTTCGGTTTTGGCAAGACGATCGAGCATAATCTCGCGCTACTGAAGCGGCTGCCCGAGCTGGCGGCACTGGGGGTTCCCGTGGTTGCCGGCTGGTCGCGCAAATCTTCGCTCGGGACGATTGCCGGGCGGCCGGTGGGCGAGCGGCTGGCGGCGAGCGTGGCCGCCGCTTTGCTCGCGGTCCAGCATGGAGCGACAATACTGCGCGTGCACGATGTCAGGGAAACGCGCGATGCGCTCGCCGTGATGCAGGCGCTGGAGAAAGCATGAGCAGGAAATATTTCGGCACGGACGGGGTGCGGGGCGCCGTCGGGCAAAGCCCGATGACGCCGGATTTCGTTTTGCGGCTTGGCTATGCGGCTGGCAAGGTGCTTTCCGGCCAAAGCAAAAACCCTTCAGTCCTGATCGGCAAGGACACGCGCATTTCCGGCTACATGATCGAAGCCGCGCTGGAGGCGGGTTTCTCCGCCGCCGGGGTGGATGTGCTGCTGTGCGGTCCGTTGCCGACGCCGGGCGTCTCCTACCTCACGCGGGCATTGCGCCTGTCGGCGGGCGTGGTGATCAGCGCTTCGCACAATCCCTATTCCGACAACGGCATCAAGTTCTTCTCGCGCGACGGCTTCAAGCTGCCCGACGCGGTGGAGGCGGAAATCGAGCGCATGCTCGAGCAGCCGATCGGTTGCAATGTGTCCGAGAAGCTGGGCAAGGCCCGGCGCGTGGACGACGCGCAGGGGCGCTACGTCGAATTCTGCAAGTCGACGTTTCCAAATGAGCTCGACCTGAAGGGCATGAAGATCGTCGTGGACTGTGCCCACGGCGCCGCCTACGAGGTCGCGCCGCACGTGTTTCACGAGCTGGGCGCGGACGTGACGTCGATCGGCGTGGCGCCCGACGGCTTCAACATCAACGACGCGTTCGGCGCGACTTCCACGGGAAATCTTGTCAAAGAAGTTAAAAAACAGTCCGCTGATCTTGGCATCGCGCTGGACGGTGATGCCGACCGGTTGGTGATGGTCGACGGCGCGGGCCGGATCTACGACGGCGACCAGATGCTGTACGCGATCGTCCGGCACCGCGCCGCGAAGGAGACGATTGCCGGCGTCGCCGGCACGCTGATGACCAACCTGGCCTTCGAGCAGGCGCTGGCGGCGATGAACGTCCCATTCGCGCGCGCGCGCGTCGGCGACCGCTACGTGATCGAGCTGCTGCGCGAGCGCAACTGGCTGCTCGGCGGCGAGAACTCCGGCCATATCATCTGCCTGGACAAGCACACCACGGGCGACGGCATCGTCTCCGCGTTGCAGGTCCTCACGGCGATGCGCGAATCGAGCAAGACGCTCGCCGAACTGACCGCAGACCTCGCGATGTACCCACAGGTTCTGCTCAATGTCGCGGTGCCCAAGGGCTTCGACTGGAGAAAGCACCAGGCGATCGCCGACGCGAAATCGCGCGCCGAGCGCTCGCTCAACGGGCGCGGCCGGGTGCTGCTGCGGCCCTCCGGCACCGAGCCGGTGCTGCGCGTCATGGTCGAGGGTGAGCCGCGCGAAGCGATTGAATCCGCAGCGAAATCCATAGCCGACACGGTCCGCAAGGCGGCCTCCGCGTAGACCTGGCCTAGGCGCTCTTGACGCTTCCACGTCATTTCTACTATTCTAGAAGTATGGAAATGAATGATGCGGTGAAAGCGCTCAGCGCGCTGGCACAAGGTTCGCGGCTCTCGATCTTCCGCCTGCTTGTCGCAGCTGGGCCCGACGGTATGGCCGCCGGAGCCATCGGCGAAAAGCTCGACCTGCCGCCCGCGACCCTGTCGTTCCATCTGGCGGGCCTGACGCGCGCCGGAATGGCGAAGAGCCGCCAGGATGGCCGGTTCGTGATCTACAGCGCGGATTTCGAAGGCATGGGCCGCTTGCTCGCCTATCTCACCGAGGACTGCTGCGGCGGCAAGGCCTGCGTTCCGGTACCGATGCAGTTCGTGACGACAAAGCAGCGCAAGCACGCATGACTGCGGCCCGCGCGTTCAACGTGCTGTTCCTTTGCACGGGCAATTCGGCGCGCTCGATCCTCGGCGAGGCTTACCTCAATCGGGCAGGCAAGGGCAGGTTCAAGGCCTACAGCGCGGGCAGCAAGCCCGGCGGCCGCGTCAACCCGTTCGCGCTCGAGTTGCTCGAGAAGAGCGGCATCGACACCGTGGGTTTGCGCTCGAAAAGTTGGGACGAGTTCGCCGTTCCGGGCGCACCGCGCATGGATTTCGTGTTTACCGTGTGCGACAGCGCCGCCGCGGAGCCGTGCCCCTACTGGCCCGGCCAGCCGATGACCGCGCACTGGGGCGTGCCCGATCCAGCCGCCGTCGACGGCAGCGACGAGGAGAAGCGCAGGGCGTTTCAGAGTGCTCTCGCGGTGCTGTCAACGCGCATCAATCTGCTGATCAACCTGCCGGTGGAAAAACTCGACCGTCTCGCGATCAAGAAGAGGCTGGACGAGATCGGCACGGCGCCCGCGCCATGAGCGTCTTTGAGCGCTGGCTGACGCTGTGGGTGTTCCTGTGCATCGTCGCGGGCATCGCGCTCGGCCAGGCGCTGCCCGGCCCGGTGCGCGCGCTCGGCGCGATGGAGGTGGCGCGCGTCAACATCCCGGTTGGGCTGCTGATCTGGGTGATGATCATTCCGATGCTGCTGAAGATCGACTTCGGCGCGCTGCATCAGGTCAGGAGCCACCTCAAGGGCATCGGCGTGACGCTCGCCATCAACTGGCTGGTGAAACCGTTTTCGATGGCGTTCTTCGCCTGGCTCTTCATCCGCGTGCTGTTCGCGCCCCTGTTGCCCGCGGACCAGATCGACAGCTACATCGCCGGCCTCATCCTGCTCGCTGCCGCGCCCTGCACCGCCATGGTGTTCGTCTGGAGCCGGCTGACCAACGGCGATCCGTATTTCACGCTGTCGCAGGTGGCACTGAACGATGTGATCATGATTTTCGCGTTCGCGCCCATCGTGGCCTTGCTGCTCGGCATTTCGTCGATCACGGTACCCTGGGACACGCTGCTCATCTCGGTGGTCCTTTACATCGTGATCCCGGTGATTCTCGCGCAGATTATCCGCAAGACGCTGCTCGCGCGGGGCCAGGCGGCATTCGACACTGCGATGGCGAAGATCCAACCCTGGTCGGTTGCCGCCTTGCTGCTCACGCTGGTGCTGCTGTTCGCGTTCCAGGGCAACGCGATCATCGAGCAACCACTGATCATCGCGCTGCTGGCGGTGCCGATCCTGATCCAGGTCTTCTTCAACTCGTCACTCGCCTACCTGCTGAACAGGGCGGCGGGTGAAAAGCACAGCGTGGCCTGCCCGTCCGCGCTGATCGGCGCCTCGAACTTCTTCGAGCTCGCGGTCGCCGCCGCGATCAGTCTGTTCGGCTTCGAATCCGGCGCCGCGCTCGCGACCGTGGTGGGCGTGCTGATCGAGGTGCCGGTGATGTTGCTGGTCGTCAAGGTGGTCAATTCGACGCGCACTTGGTATGAGCGCGGCGTTTGAAGCAATCACAGAAGGAGCATGCAAATGAGCGCAGGAAACATCAAGGAAGTTGTAAAGCAAAAATACGGTGAAGCAGCATTGCGGGTTCAGGCCGGTAGCACATCCTGCTGCGGCAGAGACCCCGCTGTGGGCGGCGGTCGCGACCCCATTACTTCCAATCTCTACAGCACCCAACAAAGCCGCGAAGTGCCGGATCAGGCCATGCAAGCCTCGCTCGGCTGCGGAAATCCGACGGCGCTGGCGCAGCTCAATCCCGGCGAGACCGTGCTCGACCTGGGTTCCGGCGGCGGCATAGACGTGCTGCTTTCGGCCAGGCGCGTCGGCCCGAAAGGCAAAGCCTACGGCCTGGACATGACCGATGAAATGCTGGCGCTGGCGCGCGAGAACCAGAAGAAGGCCGGCGTGAGCAATGTCGAGTTCCTGAAAGGCGAGATTGAGAATATCCCGCTTGCCGACAACTCGGTCGATGTGATTATTTCCAATTGCGTGATCAATCTCTCGGCCGACAAGGATCGCGTAATGCGCGAGGCATTCCGGGTGCTGAAGCCGGGCGGACGCGTGGCGGTTTCGGACGTCGTCGTCACCGGCGAGATTCCCGCGGCGATTCGCAAGAGCGTCGAATTGTGGATCGGCTGTGTCGCAGGCGCCCTGCGTGACTCCGACTACACAGCGAAGCTCGCCGCGGCCGGCTTTGAAAACATCGCCATCGAGCCCACGCGAATCTACGATGTCGAGGATGCGCGGCAGTTTCTCGCCGGACAAGGCATCGACGTGGGCGCCATCGCAGCCCAGGTCGATGGCAAATTCATGAGCGCCTTCATACGCGCCAGGAAACCGGCACCCAAAGCTTGCCGCGCGTAAGTGATGCTGACGTTCAACCTCACGGAGGCGGGCGTTGCTGTTGCCGCGGGGTGTATCCCTTCGCTCTGGAAACCCGTCTAAGCAAGGGTATGAGGAACAGTTGCCCGTTACCTATCACCCCAGCCTTAGAGGAGAACGTCATGAGTGACTTAAGCTCCCGCGAACGTGAACTGGTGGCACTTGGCGCCGCCATGGGTAGCAACTGCGTACCCTGCGTCGAGTATCACATCCCGGAATCGCGAAAAGTCGGTCTTACCGACCCGGAAATCCACGCCGCGATCCAGCATGCGGACAAGATCCGCCAGGTCCCGGCTCGCAAGACGTTGCAAGCCGCAATGAAACTGCTGCCTTGTGCCGCCGACGATGTTCGAAACGCCGCGACGAGTGAAGGATGCGGGTGCGGCTGAGGTGGTGTTCGACGATGCTGCGCTCCTGCATGATTCGGGGGCGGCCTTTCGTTTCGGGAGCATGGAGATGAATGGTGTGGAGGAACAACCCGCGTTCGAGGACAGCGCTCGCGCTCTGGCGCAGCCGATCCTGCGTTACCTCGAACGCTATGCCAAGGGAGAAATCGACAAAAAGGAGTACGAGGAGAAAAAGGCTGCGATAACTTCTTTAGGGTAACTCTGCTCCTAGCGATGCAGAGAGTTCTTAGCGCCGCCTTTCAATAATGTCATCGGCCCATGACAACGCCGCCATCACCGCCGGGAAACCGATGGTCGCCGCGGCGAGCATGATGGCCTGGCGGATTTCCGCGGGTTTCGCCTTCATCTCGAGCAGGCGGCGAACGTGGCTGTGCACCGCCCCTTCGGAGCGGACCGCAGCGGCTGCAGCGAGTTGGATCAGGTGACCGGTTTTCGGTGCGAGCGGGCCCGTGTCGCGCACCGCCTTGCCGATCGCTTCCCAAGATGCAATGAACTCGGGATGTGTCTTCTTGAGCCTGCGGTAGTGCTTCGGGGGTTTGCTCTTCATGTCGTTGCTCCTGTTCGTAGTCAAGGTCGTGAACGCATCCAAGGATTGGTACGAGGCATACTGCTTTTTTTCATTTCAGCCGCCAGCCTAGCCGGTGATAAGCGTTGCGCGGCGGCGGCAGTCGAAACACAGGCGCATGCGTTTCTCGGCTTCCGGCGCAAGCGGCATCAGGCTCGCCGTTTTCGCGATGCTCGCATCGAGAAGGCGGGCCGAAATGAACGCAGCATCGCATTGCGGGCAGCGCGCCAACTCACCTTCGTGCAGCAGCTGTACGTTTCGTCGCGTTTCGGCGTGCGTGATTCGCGGAGCGAGCGCTATGGCGTCCTCGGGACACGCGGCCTCGCATATCCCGCATTGCACGCATGCCTCTTCGACCAGGGAAAGCCGCGGAACCGGCTGCTCGCCGTAGCGGATTGCGCCCGTGGGGCACAGATTCGCGCAGGCCTGGCAAAGCGTGCATTTCCCGCGATCCACCGAGATGGCGCCCAGTGGCGCGCCCAACGGAAGGGCGGTCGGCACGAACCCTGCGGTCGATTCGATCCGCGCGAGAGCATCGGTGAGTACGCCGCGCTTGCGCGCGGCATCGAGCGCGCCTGCCGATCTGGCTTCTCGGCCGGGAGGGGCGTCGGCGAGCGCGCGCGCAAGTCCGTCCGGCTCGACCATGCGTACCGCATCGGCAGGCAGGCCGGCCACCGCGAGCACCGTGCGGGCTAGCGCTACCCGGTCGACGAAAAGACTGCGGGTCTCGATCGGTGAATCGGCCTCGGCAACGATGACGACGCCGCGCGCACCCTGCGCCAGAGCGCCAAACCACGTTTCCTCGCCAAATGCCGCGAGAGGCTCGACCTCCAGGGCAACGCCGTTGCCCCCCGCAAGCAGCGGCTCCACGAATGCGGCCTGAGCGCGCGCATGCACGACGACGACGGGCGGTTCGTTTGCGCGCCGGGTTCCGGCAATCGCGTTGTCGAGCCGGGCGAGCAGGTCGGCGCGCGACGGGTCCCTGAAACTCAGTGCGCCCGTCGGGCACGCGAGCGTGCAAGCCGCGCAGCCCTGGCACAGATGCGGGTCGACCGCGATCCGGTCGCCGTCGGACCGGATGGCGCCCGCGCCGCACACGCTGAGACAGCGCGTGCATCCCTTGTACCCCTGCGCGCCATGCGCGCACAGCTCTTCGGCATAATCAAAGAATATGGGCTTGGAGAATGTGCCGACCAGCGCGCGGATCGCTTCCAGCGTGCCGGCAAGCTCGCCGCCCGCGGGTGCGAAATAGCCGGGCGGGGAGACCGAGCGCTGCAGGAGCGGTGCCGCCTGGAGATCGAGGACGAGATCGAAACGGCGATCGCTGTTCTGGCTGAAGCCGCCGATGTCCACCTCGGCTTCACTCGCGCGCGCCGTGGCCCGGAAATCGCCTAGCCGGCCTTCGAGCGAGGCGATGCGCCCGCCGACGATGAGCGGATTCGCTTGCAGGTCTCCGGGGACCGCGCCAGGCGCGAACATGACGACCTTGAGCGTTCGTGCGAGATCGCTCGCGGCGGCGAGGGCCGAGGCATCGTCGCCCGCAACCAGTACCACGCCGCGCGAACGGTAGAGCACGCTGGCCCGCGGGGCGGCGCGTTCATCGGGGACAGGCGACAACGTCGCGCGGCAGTGTGCGACACCCATGCGGGAATTATCCCTGCCCGGCGTGCGCGGGGCGATTCGCGTCGCGCAGGATTGCCGTCAGGCCCTCGCGATCGAGCGCGCAGGCCCGGGCAATGAGCCCGGCCACGATGGCGTAGAAGCCGTCCTGCGCCCGTTGCGCCAGTTGCTGGCAGTAATCGGGTGCCCATGCGCCAAGGTGATCATTGAGAAACGCACTCTCCCGGTCGAGCCATGCCAGGGCAGCGGCGCGATCCTCGCGTTTCCACGCTTCGGCTTCTTCGTAGCAGCACAACGCGAGAAATCTCAACTCGGTCGCCAGATGGTCGGGCGGGCCCGCCTCGGGCAATGGCTCGGGAAAGCCCGCGCCGGTGTACGCGACGGCAACCGCTGCCGCCGCGTCTCCGAGGAGCCTGCTTTCGCGCGCCACGGACTCGATGGGGGGCGCGCCGCCGCGTTCCGACAGCCCGCCGAGAAACCGGGTGAAATCAACCGCCAGGGAGATGATCCGTTCCGGGTCGCGCGCGCTGCCAGCTGCCGCTTGGCGCAGCTCGGCCAGATCAAGCGCCAGGGCGGCGTCTTCCCCGGCAAGCGCGGGGAGCGCTGCGATCTCCGCCAGCAAGCCGCTGGCCGGCGGCTCGTGGATGAGCCGCGACAGAAGGAAGTAGTTCTGCGCCCGGCGGGCCGCGCCGCCTTGCAGCGACGCGGCGTCGCTCACTTGGTCCGCTTTGCGTCGTACCAGGCGGGCTTCGCGGGCGACTTGTGGCAGCCGAGGCAGGTGTTACGGTCCACGGGTCCCAGGCCCTGCGTCTCGCCGCTACGCAGGAACAGGGTGTCCTTCTGCTCGGTGGCGTGGCAGGTGTCGCACTGCAGAGAAAGCTTTTTCGTGTGTGTCCGGTGAAAGCGGCCGTCGGCCGCCATCGACTTCTTCCCGGCGGCCGTTGCTTTCTTCGCCGGTGGATCGGCGGCCAGCACGGGCGCGGCGGCGAGGGCGAGTCCCAGCAAGGCCGACGCAATCAGGCGTTTCATGACTTGGCCCCTTCTTCGAGTACGTAATACACCTGCGGTCCGGTGCCGAACTGCGTCTTGAGCTGCTTCGCGCCGGTCTCCTTGATTCGCTTGGAAATGTTGGAGGCCGGATCGTCGAGGTCGCCGAACATGCGAGCCTCCACCGGGCAAACCAGGTCGCAGGATGGGGTGTACTCCTGGTCCTTGCCGATGCGGTCCATCTTGCCGTCCGCGACCGCCTTTTCCAGTTTGTGCGTACAGAAAGTGCACTTCTCCGCGACTTTCGCCTTCTTGCGGTGGGTGGGGTGGCGATCCTTGTAGGCGAGATTCTCGTACGCCGTCTTGCCCTTGCCGGCGTAGAGATCGGCTACGGAAGTGTTCATCTGCGGCACGCCGTAGGGGCATACCGCCGCGCAGTAGCCGCAGCCGATGCACTTGTCGTAATCGATCAGCACGACGCCGAACTGGTTCTTGCTGATTGCCTTGGCGCCGACCGCATCGCAGGCGGCCTTGCACGAGGGCTGCTCGCAATGCATGCAGTTCATCGTGTTGTAGACCTTCTTCACGCCCGGGTAGGTGCCGACCTCGTACTCGATCATCACGTTCCACGGTGCTTCCGGCGTGAAGTGGTTTTCTACCGCGCACGCGGCGACGCAGGACCGGCAGCCCATGCAGCGTTTCTGGTCGATCAGTCTTCCAAACTTGGCCATGGTGTCCTCCCTACGCCTTGTACAGTTTGCACTTGGTGTCGTTGAACGAGTTGTGGCCCGAGATCAGGTCCGGGTGATGCTCGAGCACCTGGTTGATCGCGGTGCCCTTGCGCCCATCCGGCGAGTATCCGGCGCTCCACTGTCCGTAGTGATACGAGACCGCGATCGTGTCGGGTCGGATCCCCTGGATCACCTGCGCGGTGCCGTTGATCTTGCCGACGCGCGTCTCGATCGTCACCGTATCGCCGCTTTTCACGCCGAGATCGCGCGCGGTGGCCACGTTGATCTGCACGTAGTTGGTCGCCGCATCCTCGCCCAGCGCCTTGTTCAGAATCGCGTTGTTCACCGTGAAGCCGGACTGGTTGCGGTACATGCGCTTGTGAGTGATGACGTAGAACGGATAGCCCGTCGCCTCGCGGTGCGGGGTGGGAAACGCGTGATCCTTCGTCGGCAGCGGCGAATAGGCGATGCGCAGCTTCGCCAGGTCGAACCCCGCGAGGTTGTTCTTCTTCGCGATCCCCTCGGCCTTGTAGTAGGTATCGATCAACTGGTCCGCGTAGAGCTTCATTTTCGCCTTGCCCGGGCCCTTGAACTTGTCCTCGACGCCGGACAGGTACTTGCTCTTCGTATTCCTCTTGCTGCCCACGAAGCCCTGTTCCAGCGCGACGGAGAAATCCTTCTTGGTCTTGTCGGCCCAGAGCACCTCCACGCCTTCGCGCGTCGTGTAATCGCGGCCAGGCTGGAATTTCACTTCCTTCGTGCCCCAGGCCTTGTTGCACTCGTCGGCGTACTTGTCGCGCAATCCGAGCCGCTTCATCAGCTCCCACATGATCGTGAAGGCGTCGTGTTCGAGATTGAACGGGTTGGTCATCGGCTGCCGGATTGCGCTATGACCGGCATCCGGCGTGCCGCGCGTCGGTGCGAAATGCCACGATTCGAGATACGTCTTGTCCGGCAGCACGATGTCGGCGTACCAGCAGCTTTCGGTCATGATCACATCGATCACGACGTTGAAGGTTTTCGCCAGGCCGTCGAACTGCTTCCATGAATTCGGAATCGACACCGGCCTGTTAGTGCCGTAGAAAATCTGCATCTCCGGCGTATACGGCAGTCCGTACGCCTTCGGATCCTGCACCGTGAGGTTCGGCGTCTGCGCGATGTGGTGGTTCGCGTAGGGAAAGAACACGCTTTGCGCGAGATCGGCGCGTTTCGGCGGGTATTCGCAGACGCTGATATCGAAATACTGCGGACGGGCGTATGCGCCACCGAGCTGCAGGCCGCCCACCGCATCGATGTTGCCGACCAGCATGTTGAGAATCAGCCCCGTGCGCCAGCCCTGCACGCCGTGCTCTTTCGCCGACAGGCCGCGGAAGGTGTACAGCACGGCCGGGCGGTAGCGCAGCTTGACGCCCTCGAGTTCGATCGTCGCACCGATGCGCGCTTCCTTCGCAAAGGCCTGCGCCAGCCGGGTGATCGTCGCAGCGGGCACATCGGCCACCTCCTGCGCATACTGCGGCGTGATGTCCTTGATGCTGTCGGCAAGAACCTGGAATGCGGTGCGGACGGGTTTCCCGTCAACGGTGTACGCGCCCTTCAACGCCGGCGTCACACCCGCGACATAGGGCCGGGCTGTATTGGTCACGGTATCCCAGACCAGCGGCGTCTTGCCGTCCTTGTCCTTCAGGATCACGCCGGCCGCATCGACCAGCTGCGGCGCGTTCGTGTACTCGACCAGGAACGGCTCGTCGATGGTGCCGGCATCGATCAGGATCTTGACCATGGCGAGGATCATTACCACGTCCTTGCCCGGGCGCACCGGCACCCATTCGTCGGCCTTGGCCGCGACGCCCGACAGGCGGGGCTCGATCACAACCGTTTTCAATCCCTGCTCGCGGCTCATCGCGGACTGCCAGTCGAGCCAGCGCGAGGCCTGCTCGCCCTCGTGGTAATTGGCGCCGAAGTTGAGCAACAGCTTCGAGTGCTTGAGATCGGGCAGGATGCCCGCGCCCGCCCAGGTGAGCTCGTCGGCAACGTGGCGCGCCGCCTCGCAGGCGGTGGTCCGGTGCACCATGTTCGGGGTGCCGAATGCCTTGGTGAAGGCGACGCAATACTGCTCCTGGATCAGGTATTTTCCCTGTCCGTGCTGCCAGATCAACTTGGAGGGATTCTCGGCCTTGATCTTGGCCAGCCGGCCGGTGATGGTGGAGAAAGCTTCTTCCCAGCTCATCTCGACCCACTTCGGATCTTCGTTCGGACCTTTGTTGGGGTTCGTCCGCCGCAGCGGCTTCTTGAGACGGTAGGGATCGTAGGTGTTGAACATCCCCGAGGCGCCCTTGGGGCAGATGCCGTGGTTGTAGTACTCGGCGCGCGCTGCATCGGGATAGATCGTGCGCACCACGCCGTTAACCACCGCCGCCTCGATGCCGCAGAAATTCGGACAGATCGCGCAGTTGGATTTGATCTTTTCAACTTTGGCAGCGCCGGAACCAGCGGCTTTGCCACCTTTCGCCTTCTTCGCAGCCTGCGCGATAGCGTCGAAGCCGAAGCCGGTCGCGGTGACCCCACCCAACGCTCCGGCACTCTTGATGAACCCCCTGCGGCTCAATTCCATGAATTTCCTCCGGTCAAAAGCTGCGCAACTTGTTCCTGGATCACCATATGCATTCTTTGGCAAGTGTAGAACCGATAAATAAGGCAGGGTTGATCAACGTCAAATCGCGCGCGCAAATTCCGAGTGCCATAAGGACACCGGTCGAGAAAGCTTACGCAGACCTTACGGAATTTCTCGCCGACGTGCCCCAGCCGTCGTGCCGACGATTGGATGCGTTGCGCGCGCTGTCTCGTCGAGAGTGAAACAATTTGTTAACAGGCACCGATCCTGATACCGGAAGATACAAGTTGGCGGATCGCCACGCGGCATACGTGGTCGAATCAATGGCAACAAGAAACACGGCGATCCAATTTGCAAAGGAAAACTGAAATGAAACGTTCACACAAGATTGCAGCAGGATTCATTGCTTCACTGGGGCTCGGCCTTGCCGCGGCCGCCGTGTATGCCCACCCGGGCGGAATGGAAGGGAGCATGCACCGCGGTGCGATGGGCCACGCCGGCAGCGGGCCGCAGGCGGGTCAGCAGTTGATGACTCCGGAAGAGCGGACCGCGATGTATGAGAAGATGCGCAATGCGACGCCTGAAGAGCGCAAGAAGTTCGCCGCGGAGATGCGTTCCGAGATGCAGAAGCGTGCCAAGGAACGCGGCATTACGCTGAACCAGTAACGTGGCCCGGGCGCGGGAGCGAATGCGCCTGACACTACGGAACACAAGCACTGATCGGAAGAAATGGGGGCGGGGAAACCCGCCCCTTCAATTACCTGAAGCAGCCTCACAGGAGAACGGAATGATCCGGATGGCAATGCTTCCCGCACTGCTGGTGGTACTGGCCGGTGCGGCACTGACGGCGGCACCGGCGGCGGCGCAGACGCCGCATACCCACGACCACAGCTTCGGCGATTCGGAAAAGTGGGCGAAGGTTTTCGATGATCCGAAGCGCGACGCCTGGCAAAAGCCGCACGAAGTGATCCGCGCGCTGGCGCTCAAGCCGGACGCGGTGATCGCCGATATCGGCTCCGGCACGGGCTACTTTTCCATGCGTTTCGCGCACATGGTGCCCAAGGGACGGGTCTACGGCGTGGATACCGAGCCCGACATGGTGAAATACCTTGCCGAGCGCGCGAAGCGCGAGGGGCTGGGCAATATCACCGCAGTGAAAGCCGCTCCCGGCGACCCGCGCCTGCCCGAAAAAGCGGACCTCGTGATCCTGGTGGACGTGTTCCACCATATCGACGATCGCGAACGTTATTTCAGCAAGCTGCGCGATTCGCTCAAGCCCGGCGGCCGCGTCGCGATCATCGATTTCCGCATGGATTCGCCGGAAGGCCCACCCAAGGCCGCGCGCATCGCGCCGGAGCAGGTGAAGGCCGAGTTCAAGCGTGCCGGTTACTCGCTGGAGCGCGAACACGGTTTCCTGCCGAACCAGTATTTCCTCGTTTTCCGGCCGGCCGGATCCTGAGCAGCGCGGCGGGCGCTGGTAAACTCGCGCCTCCTTGAGCAGCCCCTCTCCAATTCCGCTGGACCGCGCGCTGGCGCTCTACCGCACGATGGCGCGTATCCGCGCGTTCGAAAACGCGGCTGAAGAGGCGTCCAAAGGCGGCGTATCGGCATTCGGCGCGGCGCTCAGCAACGATGTCCGGGTGCGCGGCCCGCTGCACCTGTCTACCGGCCAGGAGGCGGTCCCGGCCGGTGTCTGCATCAATCTTGCGAACGAAGACTTGATCACCTCCACGCACCGCGGCCACGGCCACACGCTTGCCAAGGGCGCCTCGATGGAGAAGATGATGTGCGAACTCTTCGGCCGCGCCACCGGGTTCAACGGCGGCAAGGGCGGCTCCATGCACATTGCCGATTTCTCGGTCGGCATGCTGGGCGCCAACGGCGTGGTGGCAGCGGGCATTCCGATCGCGGTCGGCGCGGCGCACGCGTTGAAGATCCAGTCGAAGAAGGAGGCCGTTGCCTGCTTCTTCGGCGATGGCGCGGTGAACCGCGGCCCGTTCCTCGAGGGCCTGAACTGGGCGAAGGTTCACGAACTCCCGGTGCTGTTCGTCTGCGAGGACAACCGCTGGTCGGCGACGACTTCCACCGATGCGATGACCGCTGGCGCGGGGCCGCTCGCACGTGCCAAAGCCATCGGCGTGGACGGTCTCGAAGTCGATGGCAACGATGTATTCACGGTAGACGCGGCTGCCGGATCGCTGCTGAAAAATATCCGGGCGGGGAAGGGGCCGCAGTTCCTTCACGCCATCACCTACCGCTTCAAGGGCCATGTGTCGGTGGATCCGGCGACCTACCGGGACGGGGAAGAAGTTGCCCGCGCACTGGAGAGCGATCCGATTGCTGTTTTTGTGCAGAAGTTTTCGGGAATAAAAAAGGAAGAACTGGAGCAGATTCAAAGACAAACCGACCAAGAGGTGGCCAGTGCCTTGCGGGCCGCAGCAGCAGCTCCCTGGCCTGACAAGAGTGGTGCTTATACGGACATCCAGGATACCGGGAGCGGCCGATGGCTCGGTTGAGCTACGGACAGGCCGCCTGTTTAGCGCTTGAGCGCGCGATGACCGCGGACGCGAGCGTGGTTGCGCTCGGCGAAGATGTCGGCCGCGGCGGAATTTTCGGACAGTACCGAGGGCTGCAGCAGAAATTCGGCGCGGCGCGCGTCATCGACACGCCGATTTCGGAGTCGACCATCATGGGCGCGGCGGTGGGCATGGCGCTCACCGGCCTGAAACCCGTGGTGGAGATGCGCGTGGTGGACTTCGCGCTCTGTGCCATGGACGAAATCGTCAACCAGGCGGCCAAGGCGCGCTACATGTTCGGCGGCCAAGGGCGGGTGCCGCTCGTTGCGCGCTTGCCGATCGGCATCTGGGCCGGCTCGGCGGCGCAGCACTCGCAGAGCCTGGAAGCCTGGTTCGCGCACATCCCGGGCCTGGTGGTGGTGACGCCCTCGAGCGCGCAGGACAATTACTCGCTGTTAGCGGCGGCGATTGCCTGCGGCGACCCCGTGATCTACATGGAACACAAGGAGCTTTGGGGGCTGGAGGGGGAAGTGGTCGAGGCAGAGAAGGTTGCGCTTGGCAAGGCCAGAGTCCTTCAATCCGGCAGTGATGTGACGTTGGTAACGTGGTCACGCACCGTGCATACGGCAGCGAAAGCAGCGGAAAACGCATCGAAAAATGGAATTTCCGTCGAATTGATCGATTTGCGCACGATCTGGCCCTGGGACCGCGACACCGTGCTCGCATCGGCCGCGAAGACGGGGCGCCTGCTGGTCGCGCACGAGGCGGTCCGGGCAGCCGGATTTGGCGCCGAAGTCGCTGCCGAGGTTGCCGAGACGCTCGGTGTTCGGGTAAAAAGGCTCGGTGGCCCGCGCATCCCCGCGGGTTACTCCAGGCCCCTCGAGGACGAGGCGCGCCTGACAGCCGGCGGGATTCTCGAAGCAATCATGGAATTCAAATAAGGAGAAGCAGATGAAACGCAGAACCCTCATCGCGGCGCTGGCCGCCGCCGGAATGGCGCTTGCCGGCGCGCCGGCGTTGTCGCAATCCAAGTACCAGAACGAGTACCGCCTCTCGACCGTGGTCGGCTCCGCCTTCCCCTGGGGCAAGGCCGCCGATCGCTGGGCGGAGCTGGTGAAGCAGCGCACCGATGGCCGCATCAACATCAAGGTGTACCCGGGCGTGTCGCTCGTGGCCGGCGACCAGACGCGGGAATTCACCGCGATCCGGCAGGGCGTGATCGACCTCGCGATCGGCTCGACCATCAACTGGTCGCCGCAGATCAAGCAGCTCAACCTGTTCTCACTGCCGTTCCTGATGCCGGACTACGAAGCCATCGACGCGCTCACCGGCGGCGAAGTGGGCAAAGAGCTGTTCGGCGTCCTCAGCAAGGCCGGCGCCGTGCCGCTCGCCTGGGGCGAGAACGGTTTTCGCGAGGTGACGAATTCGAAAAGAGAACTGCGCCGGCCGGCGGATTTCAAGGGCCTGAAGTTCCGCGTTGTCGGCTCGCCGTTGTTCCTCGATACGTTCACAGCGCTGGGGGCCAACCCGACACAGATGAGTTGGGCCGACGCCCAGCCGGCGTTCGCCTCGGGAGCGGTGGACGGTCAGGAGAATCCGCTTACAGTCTTCACCGCAGCGAAGCTGCACACCGTGGGGCAGAAGAACGTGACCCTGTGGGGCTACGTCGCCGATCCCCTGATCTTCGTCACCAACCAGGAGGTCTGGGATAGCTGGACGAAGGAAGACCAGAAAATCGTGCGCCAGGCCGCGCTCGAGGCAGGCAAGTACTGCGTCGAGCTCGCCCGCGAGGGCCTGACCGGGGCCAACCCTGCCATGCACAAGACGATCGAGGGCCTTGGCGTCAAGATCGTCCGACCCACGGCGGCGGAGCGCGCCGAGTTCCAGAAAGTGACGCGCCCGGTGTACGACAAGTGGGCCAAACAGATCGGTCCGGACCTGGTGAAGAAAGCGGAGCAGGCGGTCGCCAACCGGAAGAAGAAGACCTGATTGTCTGAGTTGCGTGAGGGAGCGCCGCCGACGCTCCCTCCGAATGCCCGGTTCCGCGCCGAGCGCTTTCTTGGCGCGGCGGCAATGGCCGCCATCTGCCTCATCACGCTCGCCAACGTGATTGTGCGCTACCTGACCGACATCTCCTTCGCCTTCACCGAGGAGATGTCTGTGTTTCTGCTGGTGTTCCTCACCTTCATCGGCTCGGCCAAGGCGTTTCTCGACGGCAACCAGATGGCGGTGACGTATTTCACCGACCAGCTCGGCTGGGCCTGGCGCCGGCGCTTCCTGCTGTTTGGCCTGGCCATGAGCGCGCTGATGGTCGGCCTGATCGCGTGGCACGGTACGCGCATGGCCTGGGACGATTACGGGCTCGAGGTCACTTCGCCCGGCCTGGGGTGGCCGCAGTGGATCTACACCGTGTGGCTGCCGCTGCTCGCGCTGCTGGTGCTAGGGCGCATCGCGCAAGGGTTCTGGCACGTGCTGGGGAAGAAGGCTGAATGAGCTGGCTGCTGTTCGGCGTCTTCGTGGTCCTGATGTGCGCGGCTGTGCCGCTCGCGGTCACCCTCGGCCTGTCGGGGGTGGCGGTGATTGTCGCGGCCAAGATGGGCATCATGTCGGTGCCGAACACGGTCTACAGCGGCATCGCCAAGTACCCGCTGATCGCGCTCCCGGTGTTCATCCTCGCGGGAATGATCTTCGAGCGCTCCGGTGTCGCCGCGCGCCTGGTGCGCCTTGCCGAGAGCATCGTGGGCAAGAGCGCCGGCGGGCTCGCAGTGGCGGCGGTGCTGGTCTGCATGATCCTCGGCGGCATCTCGGGCTCCGGCCCGGCCGACGCCGCCGCGGTCGGCGCGATCATGATTCCCGCGATGACGCGCGTCGGCTACCCGCGCGAGTTCAGCGCCAGCCTGATCGCCGCGGGGGGCTCCACGGCGATCGTCATTCCGCCCTCGATCGCGCTCATCATCTACTCGGTGCTGGTGCCGCAGGCGAGCGTGCAGGCGCTGTTCGCCGCCGGCCTGGTGGCGGGGTTGCTCTGCGGCGTGGCCCTGATCCTCGCGGCGATGGTGTTTTCGCGGATCAACGGCTGGGGTGCGAACGACCCCGAACCCGCGCCGCCGTTCTGGCGCAGCATGCGGGAGGCCGGCTGGGGGCTGCTCGCGCCGGTCATCATTCTTGGCGGCATGCGCAGCGGCGCGTTCACGCCGACCGAGGCGGCGGTGGTCGCCGTTGCGTACGGGCTGATCATCGGGCTGGTGGTCTATCGTACGATGACCTGGAAGCAGGTCTGGGACCTGCTCGCCGACTCTGCCGAGATTTCCGCGGTGATTCTGTTCATGGTCGGCCTTGCGTCGCTGTTCGGCTGGGCGGTGGACACGATCGGCGTGTTCAACGAGTTCGCCAGGTGGCTCACCAGCACCGGCACCAGCGAGACCTCGGTGCTGCTCGCAATCACGTTCATGCTGCTTGTCGCGGGTACCGCGTTGGATGCCACGGCGACCTATTTCGTGTTCCTGCCGTTTTTGCTGCCGGTGGCGCAGGCTTACCAGTGGGACCTGGTCTGGCTCGGGATCGTGGTGACGATCAACGTCGCCATCGGGCAGTTCACGCCGCCCACCGCGGTCAATCTCATGGTGACCTGCCGGCTCGCCGGCATCACGATGGAATCGACCATCCGCTGGTGCGCCTGGCTGGTGGTGGCGATGACCGCGATGTTGCTCGTGCTGACCTTCGTGCCGGAGATCGTGCTTTTCCTGCCGCGGTATCTGGGCTATCTGTGATTGAGATCGTCGCCGCCGAAAGCGTCGCCCGATTGGGCGATGTCGCAGGAAAGGTTCTCGTCGCCGGTTCGCACGGTGGCGTGATTGCCGCTTACTTCGGAGCGAAGGCGGGGGTGCACGCACTGGTCTTGAACGACGCCGGCATTGGCAAGGATCGGGCCGGCATTGCGGGCTTGATTTACCTGGAGGAGATCGGAATGACGGCAGCGGCTGTGGACTTCACGAGCGCGCGCATCGGCGATGGCGCCGACATGCTCGCGCGCGGCGTCATCAGCCATGCGAACGCGTTTGCGGCGCTTTGCGGCGTGGTCGCCGGCCAGTCCTGCCGCGACGCCGCCGAGCGCATGCGCCGCGCAGTCGCACCGCACGGCGCGCCACCGCCCTATGCGGAAGGGCGCTGGCGGCTCGACGGGGGCAGGCCCGAGGTCTGGGCGCTGGACTCGGTCGGCATGATCGAGCCGGCGGACGTGGGCCGGATCCTCGTCATCGGCTCGCACGGCGCGCTGCATGGCGGCCGGCCCGAGTCGGCGCTGGCGGTCGATGCGGCGGCGGCAGTGTTCAACGACGCGGGCGTAGGTGCGGATCGCATCGGGATCACGCGCCTGCCGGTGCTCGCGGCGCGCGGCATTCCGGCGGCAACCGTAGATTGCATGAGCGCGCGCATCGGCGACGGCCGCTCCATCTGGGAGACGGGCTTGATTTCACACGTGAACCTGATCGCGATGCAAAGGGGTGCCGTGTCCTGCATGAGCGCGCGGGATTTCATCAAGACAATGACTACATCCTCGCGATGACACCGCCGAATGCCTCGACCTGCCGCCAGTCGGTGAACTCCACCACGGCCTTGGGATCGGTCGGGCCGCCGGTCAACCACATGATTCCCCGGATGATCATGCGGTCCAGGACGCTGTAACGCGGATAGTCGATCTTGCCGGCGAATACACCCACTGCGCGGGGGCGCCACGCGATCTTGCGCAGGAGTTTGCGCACGTAGGGATTGGTGTGCGGCTGGTTCTTCGCCGGCTTGCGCGCGACGACGCTGACCGAGAAGAAAGCGCTGGCCTTGCGATTCAGCACCTGCGCGTTTCGCTCGATGAATTCAACGACTTCCGGGCGGTGCTTGCCGTAGCGGATGCTCGCGCCAACGACGATTTTGTCGAAGGACGCCAGATCCGTATCGGCTGCGTCTTCCACCGACACCAGACGGATCTGATGCGCCTGCTGCTCGATTACATTGCGCAGCCGGTTGCAAATCTCCCTGGTATGTCCATCGGTGGTCGAGTAGACGATAAGGATCCGGGCCATTGATGGGACCTTGCAAAGGATTATCGTCCTTGCAATGCACAATGCAGTTTGATCTCTGTCAAATCCAGGCAAGCCACAGTGGTTGATACTTGCTCGCAGGGGCACGAAGTCCCGGAGCCAGAGGCATGGAGACGGTCAAGGCGGACGTAGCGATCATCGGCGCGGGAGGGGCGGGGTTGCGTGCTGCCATTGCGCTCGCGCAGGCCGACCCGGAGCTGAGCATCGCGCTTATTTCCAAGGTCTATCCGATGCGCAGCCATACTTGCGCCGCGGAAGGCGGCGCGGCGGGCGTCATCAAGAGCGACGACAGCCTCGAGCACCACTTCAACGATACCGTGGGCGGCGGCGACTGGCTGAGCGACCAGGACGCGGTCGATTACTTCATTCGCGAGGCGCCGAAGGAACTCATCCAGCTCGAGCACTGGGGCTGCCCGTGGAGCCGCGAGGGGAACGGATCAGTGGCGGTGCGGCCCTTCGGCGGCATGAAGAAGCAGCGCACCTGGTTCGCCGCCGACAAGTCCGGCTTTCACATCCTGCATACGCTGTTCCAGACTTCGCTGCAGTTCGCCTCGATCCAGCGCTTCGACGAGTATTACGCGACCGAGCTGCTGGTGGACGAGGGCCGCTGCGCGGGCCTCGCCGCCATCGAGATGCGCAGCGGCCAGATGCGGCGCTTCGATGCGCGCGCGGTGATCATCGCCGGCGGCGGCGCCGGTCGCATGTTCCCGTTCACCACCAACGGCGCGATCAAGACCGGCGACGGCATGGCGCTCGCCTACCGTGCCGGGGTGGCGCTCAAGGACATGGAATTCGTGCAGTACCACCCGACCGGGCTGCCCAGCACCGGCACGCTGCTCACCGAGGCCTGCCGCGGCGAGGGCGGCGTGCTGCTCAACAAGAACGGCCGCCGCTTTCTCCAGGATTACGGCATGGGGCCGGAAACGCCGCTCGGCAAGCCGGTACTGAAGACCATGGAGCTCGGTCCGCGCGACCGCGTCAGCCAGGCGTTCTGGCACGAGCAGAAAAAAGGCAACGCAGTGCCGACCCAGTGGGGCGACGCGATGCTGCTCGACATGCGGCACCTGGGGGAGAAGACGATCAACGAGCGCCTGCCGCTGGTGCGCGATATGTCCATCAGCTACATGGGCGTCGATCCGGTGACCGATCCGGTGCCGGTGCGTCCGGTGGTCCATTACATGATGGGCGGCATTCATACCGACATCAACGCCGCGACCTCGCTGCCGGGGCTCTACGCCGCCGGCGAATGCGCTTGCGTGAGCATCAACGGCGCCAACCGGCTCGGTTCCAATTCGCTCACCGAATTGCTGGTGTTCGGGCGCCGCGCGGCGCTGAGTGCAATGGAATACCTGCACTCGGGCGCCGCGGCGCGCGGCGACACGACGCTAACGGCCCTCGGGACGGCGGCGCAGGGTCGCGTACGGGAGCTGATGCAGCGCACTGGCGGCACGGAAACCGTGGCGGGACTGCGCAAGGAGATGATGCAGACGATGGAAGAGCATGCTGGAATCTACCGGACCGGCGAAGGCCTCGCCGCGGCGTGCGCCAAGCTGGTCGATCTGCGCCGCCGCTACGGCGGCATCGAACTGCACGACAAGACCAACGTCTACAACACCGATCTGCTGCAGGCGCTCGAACTCGGTTCGATGCTCGACTGCGCGGAAGCGGTCACGCAGAGTGCCCTTGCGCGCAAGGAATCGCGCGGCGCGCACCAGCGCATCGACTTTGCCGATCGCGACGACAAGAACTTCTTGCGCCATTCGCTCGCGGTTTATCACCCGACGCAGGCGCCGCGGGTGGATTACTGCGACGTGGTGATCACCAGGTCGCAGCCCGGCGTGCGGGACTATTCTGGGGAACACGCATGACGGGAGACCACTCGTAATGGGCGAGCGTACGGTCGAGCTCGAAGTGCTGCGCTACAACCCGGAAACGGACCAGGAACCGCGCTTCCAGCGCTATTCGGTCACCTGCCGGGAAGAGTGGGTGGTTCTCGATGCCCTGAACCACGTCAAGGAGACCATCGACCCGACGCTCAGCTACCGGTGGTCCTGCCACATGGCGGTGTGCGGCAGCTGCGGCATGATGGTCAACGGCGAGCCAAAGCTGGCGTGCAAGGCGTTCATTCGAAATTATGAAGGTGTGATCCGGGTCGAGCCGCTCGCGCACTTCCCGGTCGAGCGCGATCTGGTGACCGTGGTCGATGACTTCATGGCGAAGTTGAAGCGGGTCAAGCCCTACCTGATCCCGAAGCAGGAAAAGCCGGTCAGCGAAGGCGAGTACCGCCAGACGCCGGCGGAACTGAAGCGCTTCAAGCAGTACACGATGTGCATCAACTGCATGCTGTGCTACGCCGCCTGCCCGGAATACGGCTTGATCCCGAAATTCATCGGCCCGGCGGCGATTTCACTCGCGCACCGCTACAACCAGGATTCGCGCGACGGCGGGCGGGCCGAACGGCAGGAGGAGATCGCCTCCACCGAGGGGGTATGGGAATGCTCGTTCACCGGGGCCTGCTCCGAGGTTTGTCCCGAACATGTCGATCCGGCGGCGGCGCTGCAGCAGGTGAAGATCAGGAGTACGCTGGACTGGTACACGGAGCACCTCATGCCATGGCTGGAAAAATGAGCCGCAATCCCTACGTTCGGGAGGAGGGGCTGCGCTGGATCTTCCGGCACCCCCGCTACCTGCGCTACATGACGCGCGAATTCTCGTGCCTGTTCATCGGTGGCTGGACGCTGATGATGGTGTGGGGGCTGAAGCAGCTCGCGGAGGGGCCGGCCGCATGGACTGCGTTCCTCGAGTTCCTGAAGAGCCCGGCCAGCGTCGTGTTTCACGTCGTGGCGCTCGCTTTCGCCGCTTACCACAGCTATACGTGGTTCAACCTGACCCCGCAGGCGCTGCCGCTGCAGATCGGCGAGGAGTTCGTTCCTGGCGCGGCCATCGCCGGCGCGCATTTCGCCGTCTGGGCGGTGCTCTCGATTGCGATCCTCCATTTCGCGGGAGCCTTCTGAACATGACGATATCCAACAAGCCGATCGTCTGGGGCCCGTTCGCGGCGGGCGGCACCGTAACCGCGTTCGTCACCCCGGCGTTGATCCTGCTTACCCTGCTCGCGGCGCTCGGACACGCGCCCGACCTGCTGGCCTATGACAGGCTGCATCCCTTGCTGGGCTACTGGCTAGTCAAAGTAGCTGTAGCAGGCGTCGTGTTCCTGTCGCTTTGGAGCGCCGCCCACCGGCTGCGCATCACCTGCTACGACCTTGGTGTACGCGCGGACGTCGCCGTGGCGACGGTCGTTTACGCCGTGGCCCTTGCCGGGACCGCGGCTTCAATGCTTTACTTGGCCAGGATCTGAAGGCAGGGAGACTCGATGAATCCGCCGCCGATCGCCACGCGTGAAATCGCCCGTGAAGAACGCTTCAATATCGTCTGGACCCGGGAGCTGAACGACGTCTTCGCCGATGTCGCGCCGTATTACGACCGCGCCAACTACATCGCCAGCCTGGGGCTGTGGGGTTATTTCCTGCGCCAGTTCATGGCGACCGTGGACGTCAATCCGGGCGAGAAGATGCTCGACGTCTGCGCCGGTACCAATGCGATCGGCATCGCGCTGCTCAGGCGCGAGCCGACGCTCGAAGTGCACGCCATCGACCGCAGTGCCGAGATGCAGGAGGTCGGGCGCCAGCGCGCAGAGGCACTTGGTTTTCGCATCCGCAGCGTGATCGACGACGTGCACACGCTGCCCTATCCTGATGATTCCTTCGACATTGTGACGCTCCAGTTTGCCTCGCGCCACCTGCGTATCCGCCGCGTCGCCGGGGAGATCCGCCGGGTTCTGAAGCCGGGGGGACGCTTCTACCACAGCGACATGCTGCGCCCGGCGAACCGGACCGTCGAGCAGATGTATTACGCCTATCTCCGGTTTTGCCTCTGGTTCACGGGTTTCCTTTTCAGCAGCGGGCGCCCGGCGCTCAACTGCAAGGATTACTTCATCCAGGCGCTGCAGATGTTCTATTCCGCCGAGGAACTGAGCGACATGCTGGAGGATGTCGGCTTCCGCGACGTCACCAACAAGACCGTGTTCTACGGCATGCTCGGATTCCACCGCGCCGTCAAGTCGTCTTCGGGCTGAGGGCGCCGCGCGCGCATGGACCGCGCGGCGGCGCTCGCGCGGCTGAATCGCCGCATGCTGGAAGAATTCAGCGCCCGTACGCTCGCCGCGCTGAGCGCATCGCTGCCGCTGCGGCTCGCGCTGCCGAGCTTGGAGCAGATCCTCAGGCACAACCTGGAAAAAGAGATCCGCAAGGACATTCTGGTCATCCGGTGCGCGGGTGGGGCGCTGGCTGCCGGCGCCCCGCCCGGCGCGGCAGCCGGCCGGCGACTGCTCGATTCGGCAAGGCAGATCGACGG
>Ga0315281_10002155_pt1 | contig 29225 bp, 28 predicted proteins | sample YL17G07_0_MG_FD_204540 | JGI IMG/M metagenome (GOLD analysis project Ga0315281, IMG submission 204540) | Sediment microbial communities from Yellowstone Lake, YNP, Wyoming, USA - YL17G07_0 | ecosystem: Environmental > Aquatic > Freshwater > Lake > Sediment | place: USA: Wyoming | collected...
GCGCTTCGCCATTCGCGAAGGCGGCCGCACCGTCGGCGCCGGCGTCGTCACCAAAATTACCGCCTGAACCACCATCCAGCCGGGAAACGGCTAGACTGAAAGGACAGCACCATGGCCAAGGCCAAGGGCGACCGCATTATCATCCACCTGGCGTGCACGGATTGCCGGGAGCGCACCTACACGAGCCAGAAGAACCGGCGCAACGACAGCGACCGCATGGAGCTTCGCAAGTTTTGCCCTCGTTGCCGTGCGCACAAGGCCCACCGGGAGACACGGTAACCAGCAATGGCACGCACTCCGCGACGACGCGTCACCGCCGCCACCGGCCCAGCCGCACCCGCACCCGCTCCGGGCGGCGAGGCCCCTCGGCGCGTCCGCGACAACCTGCCGCGGCCCGCTGCCGCGGCTCTGCCCCGCGTTGCGGCCGGGACCACCGCGCACCCGCGCCGCCGCCGTAACCCCCTCTCCATCCTGGGCCGGTTCGAGCCGCGCTTCGTGGCCGACATCGTCTCGGAACTCCGCAAGGTCACCTGGCCAACGTTCGCGGAGACGCGCTACCTGACCGTGGTGGTCGCCATCGTCGCTATCGCTGTCGGGCTTCTGCTCGGCGGCGTCGACCTGCTTTTCGGCTGGATCGTCGAGAGACTGTTCTTTTAGGAACTATGACCACAAGTAAAAGCAACCCCGAACCGCGGGCCATCACTGCCCTTTCGGACGTCCGGCCCGACGCCCCGAAGAAGGCCGCGGCACCGCGCCGCCGCAAAGACGACGCCGTCGTCGAACAGGAGCAGCTTCCTGACGAGGAGATCGCCGCCCTCGGCCGCAAGTGGTACTTCCTGCACACCTACAGCGGGCACGAGAACAAGGTGCGCCACGCGATCAAGAGCACCGTCGATCAGATGGACGCCAAAGACAAAGTCTTCCACGTCGTCGTGCCCACCGAAGACGAGATCGAAATCCGCGACGGACAGCGCCGCACGGTAAAGCGCAAGCTCTACCCCGGCTACGTCCTCGTGCAGACGATCGAGCTCAAGGAAGGCGACCCGGACTCGGACGAAGCCTGGCACATGATCCGCAACACCACCGGAGTCACCGGTTTCGTCAGCTCCGGCACCCGCCCTGTGCCCCTGACGCAGGAAGAGGTCAACCACATCCTCCGCGCCATGCGCATGGAGCAGCCGCGCGTGCGCATCGGCTTCCTCGCCGGCCAGAACGTGCGCATCGTGGATGGCCCGTTCGAGGATTTCGTCGGCACCGTGGACGACATCAACACGGAAAAAGGCAAGGTTCGGGTGCTCGTCAACATGTTCGGCCGCGAAACTCCCGTGGAGCTGGACTTCCTGCAGGTGGAAAAGCTCTAACCGCCACGCCGGCCGGGCGCCTGCCTGAAGTAGGGCATCACCATGCCGCCGAAGCGCTCGGCCTCCTCGTCGTGCGGGTAACCCGACAGGCAGAACTGCGTGCACCCGAGGGCGACGTAGTCGTTCAGCGTTTCTGCCACCTGAGCGGGGTTGCCCACGACCATCACGCCCGCGCCGTGGCGCACCGTCGTCAGGCCCGCGTAGAGGTGACGGCTGATCCAGTAGTTGTCCTCTGCCGTCTGCTGCGCGAACTGGCGCATGCGCCCGTCGGCGTGTGATTCGCTGCCGAGGCCCTGCATGCGTGCCTCGCGCATACGCTCGCTGCTCCCGGCGATGAGCGCTTCAGCGTCGCGCCGAGCCTGCGCCTCGGTTTCGCGCACCAGCACCTGGAAGCGCATGCCGAAGGCGAGCTGTCCCTCCCTGCCATACGCGCGGGCCCGCTCGCGCACGCAGGCGATGTCGGCCCGGATCTGGTCCGGCGTGTTACCCCAGAACAGGAACACGTCAGCATGCTTCGCACCTACATCCTGGGCGGCGGGCGAAATGCCGCCGATGTAGAAGGGCGGGTGCGGCTGCTGGAGCGGCTTCGGCCGGACCAGCGCGTCGACCACGCGCACGTGCTTGCCCTCGAACGTCACGGGCGCGTCTTCGGTCCAACAGCGCTTCATCAGCGTGACGGTTTCGTCCATGAGCTCGTAGCGCTCGTCGTGCGGGAGGAACACGCCGTCGGCGGCCATCTCCGCTTCGCCCCCGCCGGCGATGAGGTTCACGTACACGCGGCCGCCGCTGAGCTGGTCGAACGTCGAGACCATCTTCGCCACGACGGTCGGCGCCACCAGCCCCGGGCGTGCGGCCACGAGCATCGTCAGCCGCTCGGTCTTCGCCGAGATCATGGCGGTCGAAACCCACGCTTCGTAGCAGCCGGTGGCCACCGGGACGAGAGCGTATTCGAAGCCCGCACGTTCGGCCGCGAGCGCCACGCGCAGGAACAGGTCCATGGAAGGCGGCACGAAGCTGCCCGGGCCAAGGCCGTCGCCGTGGGTGGGGATGTACCAGCCGAAGCGCACTGCGCCAGACATCCGCGTCTCCGTTTGCCGCCCCGGGCCCGAGGCCTGGTCAGGATTTCCGGCAGTGTACCGCGCCCCGGGCGCCTCTACAGCGCGCGCAACGGCTGCGCGACCGCCGAGGCTGCGGCCGGCCAGGTGGCGAGACTGCGTTCGCCCCGGCGGCTGAGATACGGGATGAGTGCCTCGCCGGCGCCGTGCTCGCGCACGAACGCGTCGAGCGCGGCCGCGCCCTCCGCGACGGTGGCGGGGCGCTTGCCCAGCACCGTCGCCAGGTCCTCCAGCTCGGCAGCTTCGATGGCCGGCCCGAGGCGCTGGGCCGTGCTCACGTGCGCGAGCAGCATTGCCATGCCACCGGCGCGCGCTGTCACCGCCGGGTCGGTAACCGCCGGGATGACGACGCGCACGAGGTCGTTCAGCACCGTGTCGGCGACCTCGCCCACCTCACCGCCATCCCCGGGCGCGGGAAGGACGGCGGGTGGGGCCGCCACCCCGGCCATGGCCGCCAACACCGGGGGCAGCAGCCGCTCCAGCACCGGGATGAGCGCGAAGTAGGTCGAGACGTTCATCTTCCCGTCCCGCCGGTCCAGCGCGACCAGGCACGAGACGAGCATGCGCAGGAGCACGAACGCCTGGTAGTAGCGGACGCGGCCCGGGTCGACCGCCAGGCCGCTGAGCTCGCTGTAGCGCGCGAGATCCCGGGCCTGGTCGCCGAAACCGAGCAGGTGGTGCCCGCGGATGGTCAGCCATGCGACGTCGTCCATGGGGTCGCCCAGGTGGGCGAACTCCCAGTCGAGCACCGCCGAGACGCGGCCGCCCTCGAACATGAAGTTCCCCGGGCCGACGTCTCCGTGGCAGAGCACCGTCCGTTCGACGTGGCGAGGCGGATGCGCCCGCAGCCACGCGAAGGTGAAGCGCGCCAGCGGCGACGGCCGTTTCACTCGTCCGGTGTAGACGCGCTCCCAGAGGTCCAGGTCGAGAAGGGCGTGCTCCTCCGGCGACGCGGGGCGTGCGAAGCCCGGCAGGTCCAGCTTTGCCGGGTCGACCGCGTGCAGCTCGGCCAGGGCGTGGAGGAAGTCGTCTGCAACCTTTGCGCGCTCGCCGCCGGAGAGGGCGGCGAAGTCAGCGCTGCCCGCCGCCCGTTCCACGAGCAGTGCCTGGCCGTCTGGCGCGACCGCTCGCAGGCGCGGGATTCGCACGGGCGTGCCCGCGAGGGCCCGGTAGACCACGGCTTCGCGTTGCAGCGAGAGCTCGGTGTTCGAAAGCGGACCGTCGCCGGTGTCGCGGCGCAGCACGAGCGTCAGCACCTCGCCCGAGGGCTTCGTCACGTCGACCAGCCACGTCCCGCGCGAGGAACCGACGGCGGTGCGCTCGAAACGGGTCACGGTCCCGCCCATCGTCTCGCCAATCCACGCCTGGTCGTCCGTCATCGGTTCGCCTCCGTCGAAAGCGCGAGCAGGCGGTCGCCGAGCAGGTCGGGGTTCCAGACCTCCTGGTCTTCGCCCCAGGCAGTCACGCCGCGGCCCATGTCCCACGCGGTCATGCTCATCCACGCGAACTGGGCGGGCGTCGCGGGGTTGGCGAGCCGGTTTCGCGTCGTGCCTGCTGCGCGGAAGGTGCGCCCCAGCTTGTCCTCGCCGTCGAGCTCGATGCGCACGGGGTAGCCTCCGCGGCGCGCCGTCACTCGCCGCGTTGCGCTCACGAGCCCGGACCGCACCCCGTCGCGCACGAGGTACCCGGAATACGGGCCGCCCACGGCCGTGCCTTCGTTGCCGTCGAGCGTCGTCAGGGCGAGGAAGTGCTCGGCGGCCGAGACCGTGCCGTAGGTGTAGGCCGTACCGCGGCCGCTCGCAGTGTCGGGCCGCCGGGACCACGACTTGTCACGCATCCCAAAGCAGTCCACAACGATCCGTTCGCCGTCGAGCGCGAGTTCGCCCGTGACGCGCGAGGGCTGGTCGAAGTGGCCGCCTTCCGGTCTCGTGGAAGGCGCGTGCGGCTCGACCAGGGCGCGGAACTCCACGTCCAACTGGAGGCGGTCGCCGTCCTCGTAGCGGACGTGCCAGGCCTTCAGCGGTTCGAGGCAGTCGTAGCTCAGCCCTTCGAGGCGCAGGGCGGTCACGTCCATGGTGGGCATCGCCAGGTGCCAGAAGTGGCGGGCGTAGCGCACGCGGTGGGGGGCGTGCTCACGCGCGTCCCAGGCGAACACGGAAAGCGAGCAGACTCCCAGGTTGGGCCGGAACAGCGGGTAGACCGTGACCGAAACGTCGGGGCCGGGCACGTCGAACCCGAACCAGTGGGTCTCGGTCCACCAGCGCTCGGCGGAGCCCGGCGCGTGGAGCGAGTCGTCCGCGGGCGTCAGTCCAGTTTCTGCCACAACAGCCTCCGGTGGCGAAGCCCACCCCTCGCGGGAGTCTACGGAACGGGCACGGTGCGCGCTTGCGCGGGGCCAGACGCCACCCGCGCTGGCCGCTAGCAGCCAACCGCCGGAAGCTGTCTACGTGAAATACCGGCGCGTCGTCGCCAAGTTCGGCACAAGCCTGCTGACGGCGGGGTCCGACCGTCTCGACCTCGAGGCGATGTCGCGCCTGGTGGGACAGGTCGTGCGGCTGCGGTCGCACGGCTGCCAGGTGGTGGTCGTTTCGAGCGGAGCGCAGGCTGCGGGCCGCCACCGGCTCGCCAAGCGGCTGCCGCCGGGGCACACCCCCAGCCGCCAGGCCTACGCCAGCGTGGGCCAGAGCCATCTCATGCAGAGCTGGGACGAACTCTTCGACTGGCACGACACCGTCGTCGCGCAGGTCCTCCTCACGCGCCGCGACCTGAGCGACCGCCTGGGATACCTCAACGCCCGCAACACGCTGCGCGACCTCCTGGAGAGCGGCACGGTGCCGATCGTCAACGAGAACGACGCCGTCGCCCTCGACGAGGTGCTGGCGACGCGCATCGGCGAAAACGACAGCCTCTCCGCTTATGTCGCCAATCTTGTGGACGCCGACGTCCTGGTGATGCTCACCGACGTCGAGGGGCTGTACGACGCCGACCCGCACACGGACCCCAACGCAAAGCTCATCACGCGAGTCGAGCGCATCGACGCGGCGATCGAAGCGGCAGCCGGCGGCGGCCACGGCCCCGGCACCGGCGGGATGGCAACCAAGCTGAACGCCGCCCGCATCGCCACGCAGGGCGGGGTCGAAGTCGTCGTCGCCAGCGGGCGACGGCCGGATGCTCTGGTCGCCATCGCCTCCGGCGAAGAACTCGGGACGCGCTTCCCGGCGGCAGTCGGGCACCTCGAGAGCCGGAAACGCTGGATCCTCGGCAACATCAGCCCCGCAGGACGCCTGGTTGTGGACCGGGGCGCGGAGGCCGCCCTGCGCACCCACGGACGGAGTCTGCTGCCCGCTGGCGTCGCCGCCGTGGAGGGCACCTTCGAGCGCGGCGAGACGGTCGAAGTGCGCGGCCAGGACGGCGGGCGCGTGGCGGCGGGCACCACGAACTACGGCAGCGCCGAGCTCGAGCGCATCCGCGGCCTGCGCAGTGACCGGATCGCGGAAACCCTCGGCTACGCCTACGGCGACGAGGTCATCCACCGGGACAACCTGGTGCTTTTGTAGGAAGTTCCGAGTACCGAGTTCCGAGAGCCGGACCGCACTCCCCACTCGGTACTCGGTACTCGGTACTCGGCACTCGGCACTCGGGTCGCGTAGGCTGCGCGCGTGAGGATCCCGCTGCTGCGGCGCGTCGACCTGACCCTCCTGCGGGTCTCGCGCGAGGCGCGCAAGGGCGTGCACGGCCTCGGCCCGGGCCTCATCACCGGGGTGGCCGACGACGACCCGTCGGGCATCTCGACCTACACGATCACGGGCGCCTCGCTCGGCTACCAGCTGCTCTGGACCAGCCTCGTGACGCTGCCGATGAACGTCGCCGTGCAGTCGACCTGCGCGCGGCTCGGGCTGGTCACCGGGCACGGCCTCGCGCGCACGATCGCGACGCGCTTCGGCCGCCCGACGCTCGCGCCGATCGTCGTCCTCCTCCTTGTCGCGAACGTGGTGAACCTGGGCGCGGACCTCGGCGCCATCGCCGCGGCCATTGAACTCGTCACGGGCCTTCCCGCCGTCTGGCTGGTCGCGCCCATCGGCGTGGGCCTGGCGCTTGTCGAAGTCGTGGTCCCGTATCCGCGCTTCGCCCAGGTGCTCAAACTGCTGACGCTCGTCATCTTCGCCTACGTCGTAGCGGCGTTCGTTTCCGAGCCGGACTGGGGTACGATGGCCAGCTCGACCCTCATCCCGCGGCTCGACGCGAACCGCGAGACGCTCGCCACCCTCGTCGCCATCCTGGGCACAACCATCTCGCCCTATCTCTTCTTCTGGCAGGCCTCGGAGGAAGTCGAAGAGGAGGAGAGCCACGGCATCGCAGCGGCAACGGCGCCCCCGGAGCAGCTGCGCGCGCTCGTCCACGCCGCCCACCTCGACGTGATGACCGGCATGTTCGTCGCGAACGTGGGCTTCTACTTTGTCGTCACCACGGCTGCGGCCACGCTCTTCGCCTCGGGCCAAACGGAAGTCGACACGGCCGCGCAGGCCGCGGAGGCACTGCGCCCCCTTGCTGGCGACGGGGCCGCCCTGCTCTTCGCCCTGGGGATCATCGGTACCGGGCTGCTCGCTGTGCCCGTGCTCGCCGGCTCGGCGGCCTACGCTGTTTCCGAGCTTTTCGGCTGGCGCGAGGGACTGAACAACACCTTCCGGCGCGCGCCGCAGTTCTATGGCGTGATCGCGCTGGCGACGCTCCTGGGAATCGGGCTGAACTTCAGCGGCGTCTCCGAGGTGCGCGCGCTCTATCTCGCGGCTGTTCTCAACGGCCTGATAGCGCCGGTGCTGCTCGTGTTCATCATGTTGCTCGCGAGCGGCCGGGGCGTGCTCGGCGAGTTCGCGCCGGGGCCGCTCATGCTCGGCGCCGGCTGGGCAACGACGGGAGCGATGGCCGCGGCGGCCGTGGCGTTGCTCGTCACGCTGGTGTGACCGCTGCCGCTTCGCCTGGACTGGCGGCCCTCAGGCGCCGGCAAACTGCTCGAACAGGCGCCGGCTGCGGAACTGCTCGATGTCGTCCGTGTACTTTTAGATGCAGCCGAGCGTCTGGTCCACGACCTCCGCGTCGAGGTGGTCGCGGTGCAACGCGACCATCGCCATGCCCCAGTCGATGGTCTCCGCGACGCCGGGGCGCTTGTAGAAATCCTCCGTACGCGCACGCTCCATGAAACGGCAGAGCTGGGCCGCCAGCGTACTGTCGAGGGCCGGCACTTTCGCGGTCAGGATCTCGTATTCGCGTTCGAAGGTGGGATAGCCGATCCAGAGGTAGAGGCAGCGGCGCTTGAGCGCGTCGTGGATCTCGCGCGTGCGGTTGCTCGTGAGGACCACCAGCGGCGGGTGCTCGGCGCGGATCGTGCCCAGCTCCGGGATGGTGATCTGGAAGTCGCTCAGCACTTCCAGGAGGAACGCCTCGAACTCCTCGTCGGCACGGTCGACCTCGTCGATCAGGAGGACGGGCGGCTGGCCACCTTCGCTCGCAAGCGCATCGAGCAACGGCCGCCGGATGAGGTATTCCTCGCTGAAGATCTCGCGTTCGACGGTCGAGGCGGACTCGTGCCCCGCCTCGGCGAGCTTGATGCGCAGGAGTTGCTTCGCGTAGTTCCACTCGTAGAGCGCGTGGTGCGCGTCCAGCCCTTCGTAGCACTGCAGGCGGATGAGCCGGGTGCCGAGGGTCCGCGCCAGGGCTTTGGCGATCTCGGTCTTGCCGACTCCCGCCTCGCCCTCGAGGAAGACGGGCTTGCTCAGCCGGCCCGCGAGGAAGATCGTCGTTGCGATCTCGCGGTCGGCGAAATACTGCTGCTCTGCGAGCCTGCGGGCGACCTCGTCGATGGAGTCGAACATCCCGCTATCGTACGGCAGGGAGCCGTTCGCGGCTCAGCCGCCGGTCGCCCCGGCAGGCCGGGCCGGGGCCTCCGCCTGCGGCGACGGACGGTGCCTGCGGCCCGTAACCGCGAAGCCGGTGAACGTGTTCACGACCGCCACGCCTGCGAGCAACAGGAACAGTTCGCGGAACTCCGAAGCCTGCGCCTGGCGGCTGACGACGGTGGCCAGCACTGCAGTCCCCAACACGGAGCCTACATACCGCATCATCGAATACGTGCCCGCGGCCGAGCCGGCCACGTTCACCGGCCATGCGCGCAACGCGATCGACTGCTGGGGGGCGCCGAGCAGGCCCATGCCAAGGCCGATGAGCAGGAGGAGCGGCACGATCGCCTCCACCGGCCAACGGCCGACCACGAGCGCGAGCCCTGTGGCAGCCACCAGGAGGAGCATGGCCCCGGTCACCATTAAGGGCCGGCTGCCCACAGCGACCGAAAGGCGTCCCGAGAACGGCCCGACCACGATCATCGCGGCGCTCATGGAGAAGAGCACGAGGCCGATGACCGCGTCGCTGGAACCCTCCACGTCGCCGAGATACACGGGCATGGCGATGAGGATGGTGTACATCACCAGGTTGGTGAGCGCTGTGCCCGCCGCGGTCGCAGCGAAGTCGCGCCGGGTGAAGAGGCGCAGGTCCACGACGCCAGAACGGCTCGCGAAGTAGCGGACCCCGTAGAGCACCACTCCGGCGGCGAAGATCGCGGCGGCTGCAGCTTCGAAGGCGAGCGACCCCTCCTTCAGGGCGGTGCCCGCGAGCGCCATGCCCGTGAACCCGAGCCCGAGGGCAAACAGCGAGACTGTGTCGAGGTGCAGCGCGCTGCGGCCCACGCCTTTGTCTTCCGGCAGGCGCATCACGAGGAATAGCGCGACCAGCCCGAAGGGCACGTTCGCGACGAAGAGCCAGCGCCAGTCCCCGGCGAAAAGTAGCAGGCCCCCGAGCACCGGCCCGAAGGCGGCGCCGGTGGACACCGCGGCCCCGTTAACGCCCATCACCGAGCCGAGGCGGCCCGGGGCCACCCGCTTGCGCAGGTAGGCGACCACGTTGGGCGCGATCAGCGCCGCAGAGATGCCCTGCAGCGAACGCGTCGCCACCAGCATCGGGAAGTTCACCGCCAGGGCCGAAAGCACGGAGAACACCAGCAGGACAAGCAACCCGGCCTTCACCGTCCGCAGGTGCCCGAACGCGTCGCCAAGGCGCCCCCCGGCGGGCTGGCAGACGGCAACCGCGATCAGATAGGAGCTCACGAGCCAGGTGAGTGACGACACGCCGACGTCGAAGTCGCGGCGGATGCTCGGGAGCGCGACGGCGATCATCGTCGAGTTCAGGGGCGCAAACAGGCTCGCAAGCGACGCCGGCAACTGCAGCCAGATTCCGCCTTCGCCTCGCCCAACCCCTGGCTTCGCTGCCTCGTCCATGATCGGGAGGTTAATGGACGCCGCCCGCAGCCGATACGCCGCCGCGCGCGCGTCCAGGGCCCCGCGAACGTAAACGTTCAGGCGCAGTTCACCGGATGGCGACCCTTCCGGCCCTTTTCTTGCCATGTCTCTACGCTACGATCCCCTCGCCCCGGGGACGTGGTGGAGGTGTGAACAATGGCCGATCGCGGGAAGCCGCGTGTCCTTTGCGCGTGGTGTGGCCGGGTCATCCAACACGGCGTCGAGGGCGTTTCCCACGGCATGTGCGACGACTGCGTCCCGGGCGTGCTCGCGCAGGTGGAGCAACTGGCGAGCGACCGCGTCGAGCAGAGCAAGCGAGAGCCGCCTGCGCGGCCCGAGGCCGAGACCGCCTGACGGGCCCGGCCGGCTACCCTGCCGCAGACAGCCCCGGGAGCTCCAGCAGTTCGGGAAGCTCGTGGATGGTGTGGTCGGGTGTGCAGGCCCCGCGCGGAAACGCCAGCTCGGTCTCTTCGATGATCAAGACGGAGCGCAGGCCCACGCGGCCCGCGCCGACGATGTCGTGGTCCGGCGTGTCTCCCACGTAGAGCGCCTCGTGCGGCGCGCAGCCAGCGCGCTGCAGCGCTTCCAGGAAGATGCCGCTGTCGGGCTTGCACGAGCGTGCCGCCTCGCTGCTCAGGATGGAGTCGAAGCGCGGCTGGAACCCCCCGAGCGCGACGAACTCCCAGAGCTGCTCCTCGTCGATGTTGCTCACGAGGCCAAGGTAGAAGCCGCGCCGCCGCAACTCTTCCAGCGTCTCATGGACGCCCAGGCGAAGACGAAAGGCCTGGTCATGGCGCCCACGCGAGGCGCGCTCGTAGTTCAGCATCATGTCGTCGTTGATCTCCGCCCCCAGCGCCATCGCGCCATAGCGGCGGGCGGCACGGAAGAGGTCGCGGTGCAGGTAGAACGGCCGGTCCGTGAACTCGGCGAAAGCGCGGCGCTGGCCTTCGGCGAAGGCTGCGCCGAGGGCTGCGTCGTCCGCTTCGATGCCGAGCCACGAACGCAGGTCCTGCAGGCTCTGGCGGCGCGACTCCTCGAAGCCTTTGTAGGAAAAGAGCGTGCCCCCCATGTCGAAGAGCACGGCGCGCAGCCCGGTCAACGTCTCAACCCCGGCGGCTCAACAGGCGGGCTCGATGACGGCCGACATGCTCCCCAGGCACTCGGTCATGAGCGGGTCGGCGCCGAACGAATGGATGAGTTGCTGCTTCAGCTCGACCTCGTCGCGGCTTCCCGTCATCACGATCGCCTGGCCCTGGGAGTCCACGACGCACGCGATCGCAAACCCCTTTTCGACGGTGTATCCGAAGACCGCACCGAGCATGAGGATCACGTACTGGTAGGTGTGGTAGTTGTCGTCGAGCAATACCAGGTGGTACGGCGGCTGCAGGTGCGCGTCCGTCTCCTCCAGGATCTCGACGCCGGGGCGGGTGGCTGTCTCCATGTGGGCCCAGTATACCGGCATGGCGGCGCCGTGGAGCCGGCCGCCGGTCCGAAAAACGTGGACTTTCCCGATGACCGTACGGTTGGCGGCGGGCCCCGGCCAGGCAGTGGTGCGGCCCCTGCCGTGACAGAACGCTCGTTGCGGACTATCCGTTCCCCTTACCCTTTCCTTCCGCCAAACCGGGCCCACCCGTACACTCGCGCTACGTTTGACCGCGGAGCTTTGAATGCGCCTCCGGCTCCCGCTGGCAATGGTTGCCTGCCTGATGCCCCTTGTTCTCACTGTCGCCTGTGGCGACGACGACGCCCCGGCCACCGCCAGCGAAGGGCCGGGCAGCGGCTCGTCCTCGTCTGTCGTCAAGGGCACGGGCACGCCCGCGGACGCCGGGGACCACACGACTGCACCCGTGCTCGCCGCGCCGGCAAGCAAGTATTCGGTGCTGCTCGCCGACGTCGGCCAGGGCTTCCTCACCGACATCCCGGGCACGTTCGTGCTCGACGCGAAGACGTACGGGAAGACGCCGGCATTCGGCTCGCCCGCCGAGGGCGAAGCCACCCTCAAGCAGTGGGGCTACCTGGGCGGCTACGAAACGGGGCTCATCCCCGAGGGCCGCGACCCGGCCATCCTCAACGGCGCGTTCTCCGTCCACGTCGAGATCCACCTCTTCAAGACCGTCGAGGGGGCGAAGGCGTCCTACGACTACTTCCAGAAGAAGATCACCGGCAACGGCAAGGCACAGCCCTTGAACACGAGCCCGGTCGGTAACGATTCGGCTGCCTGGAAGACGGTCCTCGGCGTGATTCGCAACTCCACCGTGAACCAGGCCATCCACCAGATCGTGTTCCGGCGCGGGACGATGGTCGCGATCATCGCCACCACCGGCGCCGAGCCCTTTATGCGAGTCGAGTCGGCGCTCGAGTTTGCCAACCTCATCGACCGGAAGGCGCTCGGGCAGGTCCCGACCGTTGAGCCGACGCCCACGAGCAACTACACCCCGCCCGCGTATTCGCCGACGGCAGCACGCACTGCAGCCGCTTCGCCGACGAAGCCGCGTTGAACCGCCCGGCGCCCCAGTTCCGTCCGAAGCGCTCGGGGAAGCGCCGCCTCTCGCGCAGGGTGACGCTCTTCCTCGCGGGCGGAGCGGCCGTGGCACTCGTCGCGGCCCTTACCCTCATCGTCGTCCTGCTCGTGAACGGCGGCGACGGCGAGGACGCGGCCGCCACCCCCGTGTCGAGCAGCGTCGGCGGCACGCTGAACGGGCCCGAGCCCACGCTGAATGTGCAGGCCGCGGCCCTCGCGCCGCAGCTTGGCGACTTCAATGCCCGCTACAGCACGCACGGCGGCGACGCCTACGTGGTCAACGCCTTCGCTTTCGCCAACACCGGCCCCTTTGCCAGCGTCAAGGAAGGTGAAGCGCTCGCGGAGCAATGGGGCTATCGCGAGGGCTATACGGCCACGCTCACGCCCGACGGCCAGCTCGCCGGGGTGCTCGAAGGGCGCTTCTACGTGACAGCAGAGGTCTACCTGTTCAACTCCATGGACGGTGCGCGGCAGGCATACTCCAAGTTCGAGCAGCTGTACGCGGCCGCGCCCGGCTCGGAACGCCAGCAAACGCGGGGGCTGGCGAACGACTCCAGCGCCTGGAAGCTGATCAAGGACACGGTTGGCACGTCCGACGTGGTGGCCGTGTACCATCGCTTCGTGTTTCGCCGGGGCAACATGGTGGCCGTCATCCAGACGTTCGGGGCCGACCCCTACATGACCATCGACCGCGCCCGCGACATCGCGGTCGTCGTCGACGACAAAGCGCTTGCGAAGCGGCCCGCGCCACTGCCGACACCCGCCGGCACGGCTACGCCGGGCGCCACGCCGCAACAGACTCGATGACCGCGGGGGGCCGGGCAGCCGCGCGGGTTGCCCTCGGCGCCGTCTGCGCGCTGCTGGTGGCCCGCGCCGCCGCCCCGGCCGCCCACGCAACCCCACCGGCAGCCGACGGCGCCGACTACGCCGTGGTGCAGTACGCGGGCGGCGTCAGTGCGCAGGGTGCGGGCGGTCCCGCGCCGTCGCTCCGCGAGCAGGGCTTCCGCACGCTCATGGTGCCCCGCGGGAAGACTCGCGCCCAGTTCCTCGCCGAGCTCCGCAACGACCCTGGCGTGCTTTCGGCCGAAGCGGACGCGCCCGTGCAGGCTGCCACCCTGCCCAACGACCCTTACTACCAGGCGAACCAGGCTTCGTACATGGCCCAGATCAACGCCCCTGCCGCCTGGGAGCTCTCGACGGGGAGGCCGACGGTCGTCGTTGCCATGATCGACTCGGGCACGGACCTCACGCACGAGGAGTTCGCCGGGCGCCTCTGGGAGAACTCGCGCGACACGACCACCGACGGGATCGACGACGACGCCAACGGCTGCGTGGACGACCGCTACGGCTGCCGCTTCATCGACCTTACCCCCACCCGCGCGAAGGGCTGCGGCTACACCAGCTCGCAGAGGACCGGTGCCGTGCTGGACGACCACGGCACCCCGGGAGCGCTCAACCACTCGCACGGCACCATCGTGGCGGGCATCGTGGCGGCGGCCGGGAACAACGGCAAGGGCATCACCGGCGTGGCCTGGGACGTCAAGCTCATGACCGTCAAAGTGCTGGATTGCGGCCCCTTCGGTGCGGCGCCGCGCGGCGAGATGTCGAGCGTTGCCGAGGCCATTGACTACGCGCGGCGCATGGGCGCCAACATCATCAGCCTGAGCCTCGCCAGCGAGCCCGGAGACCAGTCGGCCGACATCGCGCCGCTGCGCAAAGCCATCCAGGACGCGCAGGACCAGGGCGTGATCATCGTCGCCGCGGCCGGGAACCATTCGCCCGGCGCATCGCAGGTCGGGCCCGGCTACCCCGCGGCCTACACGCAGTTCACGAACCTCGTCGCCGTCGGCGCGTCGGACCAGAACGGCCAGTGGGCCACCTTCAGCAACTACGGCCCAGCCCTCGACTTCGCGGCGCCGGGCGTGGGCATCGTCAGCACGGTCCGCAGCGACCTGGGGCTGGCGAACCCCTACGGCGTCGCGGTGGACGGCGGCACGAGCTTCGCGACGCCGATCGTGACGGGCATGTTCGCCCTCATGGAGGCGCGCAACTCGCGGCTCCTTGCGGCGGACTACATCCAGGTCGCGCGCAACGCCGCCACGCCCGCCGCCGCCGCACCACACGGCCAGAACTGGGCCGGGGCCGGGATCGTGAACATCGGCGCGGCCGTCGCCCGCATGCCCATGACCATCACCGGGAGCGCGCTCAAGGACTGGAAGGACCTGCCCGCCGGGACCGAGCTCCGCGCCGTCGTGGGCACGACCGAGTGCGGGACCACGCTCACGACCGCCTTCGGGCCGCTTTCGCGCTTCGGCCTCCGCGTCCGCTCCGAGGCCGAGCAGCCCGGCTGCGGCGCCCCGGGCAAGACCGTACAGGTGATCGTCGGAGGCTCGCCGGGGGTGCCCACCTTCCCCTGGGCGAACCGCAACGAGGACCTCGGCCTGGCGAGCCGCGACATCACAACCGTCTCGCCGCCACCGGGACCCGTGGTCACGCAGGTGCTGAACGGCGGCTGGAGCAACGTCGCGCATCTCGACGCCTCAGGCGCGCTCCCGACCGCTCTCGCCGCATTCGCCGCGTCGTGGACGGAGGTGCTGCGCTGGGACCCGGCCAAGCCTCTGCTCGACGCCGAGACCGGCGCCTGGAGACGCTTTGTGAAGGGCGTGCCGGCCTACGTGAACGACCTGCCAGACCTCCAGCGGTACGACGCCTACTGGGTCGACGGCAGCGCCGGGAACGCCGCCACCATCAACCCGAACCCGGCGCCGGGCCGCACGATGGACCTCCAGCCCGGGTGGAACAACTTCGTCTACACGGGCAGCGCGAGGTCTGTGGCCGACGCCCTTGCGACGCTCGACGGCAAGTACAGCCAGGTCCTGCAGTACGACAACGCAACGTCCAGTTGGCTCTCGTACCTGCCCGGCCGCGCGCGCTATCTCAACGACTTCGGCGGCCTGTTCAAGCTCAAGGTGTACTGGGTGCTCATGACCGCCCCGGCGACGCTGACGATGCAGTAGGGCGTGTAGCCGCAGCCCCGTGCGCGACGTACGCTCCCGGGATGACCTACGCAGCCAGGCCCAATCCCGACGGTTCGCGCCCCGTGGCGGCTGTTACCGGGGCCAGCTCGGGAATCGGAGCGGCGACCGCCCGGAAGCTCGCGGCTGCTGGCTTCGACGTGGTCGTGGCTGCGCGGCGCCTGGACCGGCTGGAACGGCTGGCCGCGGAGATCGGCGGGCGGGCCCACGCCCTCGACGTCACGGACCGGGCCAGCGTCGAAGCGTTCGCCGCGCAACTGCCGCGTCTCAACGTGCTGGTCAACAACGCCGGCGGCGCGCTCGGAATGGAGCCCGTCGCGCAGTCGGTCGACGAGCACTGGCGCACGATGTGGGAAACGAACGTCTTCGGCCTCATGCTGGTGACGCGCGCCTGTCTCCCCGCGCTCGAAGCGTCCGGCGCGGGCCATGTTGTGAACGTCGGGTCCATTGCGGGGACCGAGTCGTACCCGGGTGGCGCGGGCTACACGAGCGCCAAGCATGGCGTCGTCGCGATCACGGAGACGCTCCGGCTCGAGCTGCTGGGCAAACCCATTCGCGTGACCGAGATCGACCCGGGCATGGTCGACACCGAGTTCAGCGCCGTCCGTTTCGGCGGTGACGAGGCCCGCGCCCGGAAGGTCTACGAAGGTCTCGAGCCGCTCCTCGCCGAGGACATCGCGGACGCAATCGTCTGGGCGGTCACCCGTCACCCGCGGGTCAACGTCGACCATATGAGAGTGACACCGCTCGCGCAGGCCACCGCCACCATCGCGAGCCGCAAGGCGGCCGTTGATCGGGGCGGCGCCCTCCGATAAGCCCGGCCGCCCACGGGTGATGCTGATGACTGCCCCCGTCGCGATGAGCCGAGCGCGGGACGCCGGCGAGCCGGGGTGAGACTCGAGTCAAAGGATCAAGCCGAAACCATACGCACCGAGCGCGGCCACAACGAACCCGACGATCGTCCCGATCAACTTCCAGGGCGAGAGCCTGACGCCCATCCGAGCCGTCTGAACGCATGCGATGCCGCTCGCGGCAACGCCCGCCCCGGCCGCGAGCCAGTATCCGCCGAGGTGATGGACGGTCGGCCCAAGTGGTGTTCCCTGTCCTGCCGACAAGTCGGTCACGAACGCGAGGACCTCCAGCAGCGACCCCAGAGCCACGGCGACAGCGAGCCCGCGCCTGGGCCGGATGGCTGCAGCCAGGCAACCGAGGGCCAGGACAGTGGCGCCAGCGGCCAGCGGGATTGCGACGCTGCGTTGGGCGCCGACGGCCTCCTCGACTTCCTTACGGTCCGTTGCGTCGGCATCGTGAGGGATCCCCGTGTCGTTACCGAGGACGAGGTCCCAACCGGACATCTCGCGGGTCGAGGCTGAACTGCACGAGACGGACACGAACGGCAGTGCGAAGGCAGCCAGGATCCCCAGGTAGAGCCAGGCGCAGAAGACCGCGCTCAGCCCCGCACCATGTGCCGGTCCTCGCCAGTCCTCACCATTTCCGAAGGCCGAGACGCTCATCACTTCCGACCTGGCAGGGCTCGGGAGCATGGCCCGATGTTGAAGAATGCCGGGCGCGCCGATCCATCGCTCGCGGTTTTCAGCCTCCCGCGGTTCACGGTGCTCCGCCTGCGGGTCCTGGGGACCGGCCAGTCGAACCATGATTCCGGGGCCTTCGTCTCGTTACCGCGCGCTACCGCAGCTTCGGCAGCACCTGCTCGGTGAAGAGCATGAACGACTCGTGGCTGAGCGGGGCGCACATCAGGTAGTCGAGCCCGATCTCCGCGCGAAGGGCCACGATCTTGTCGACCACCTCTGCCGGGCTGCCGTGGATGACAACGTCGTTCACGTAGCGGTCCACCGGGTCCATCTCGGGCGCGTGGTCCACGCCCGGGCCGAGATGGCGCGGCGTCGCGTACGAGCCGACCGTCCACTGGGCGCCCGCACGGGCGACTTCGCGCGCCTCGGCGCCGGTGGGTGCAATCGCGAGCAGGCGCGCCATCGGGATGACGCGGCCTTCCGTCGGGTGGCCGTTCGCGGCGAGCGTCTCCAGGTAGAACTGGCGCTTGCGGCCGATCTCGGCGTGGGAGGCGTGGGGGTCCATGAGCAGGTTGTAGCCCTTTTCGGCCACCCGGCGGATGGAGTCGGGCGAGGTGCCGGCCAGCCAGACCGGCGGATGCGGCTGCTGCAGCGGCTTGGGCAGCACTTCGACGCCTTCGAACTGCCAGTAGCGCCCGTGGTGCGTGACACGCTCGTCGCGCCAGGCCGCGAGGACGACGTCGACCGCCTCATGGAGGCGGTCGCTGCTTTCTTCGACAGGGACGCCGAACGCGCGAAACTCCGTGGAGTCGAAGCCACGGCCCGCGCCCCAGTTGACCCGTCCGCCGGAGAGGTGGTCGAGCAGCGCTACCTCCTCGGCCAGGCGCAGCGGGTGGTAGAAGGGTGCGAGCGAGACGGCCGTGCCGATCCGCAGGTTGCGCGTCCGCGCCGCCACGTGCGTCGCCATCAGGTGCGGCGAAGGGCAGACGCTGTAGGTGTTGAAGTGGTGCTCGGCGAGCCAGACGGCGTCGTAGCCCGTCTTATCCATGATCTCGACGCGCTCGAGGGCGCGCGCGTACACCGTTGCGAGGGGCACGCGCCGCGTCCAGCTGAAGAACTGCAGGACACCGAACTCCATAGCCGCACGATACCGGGGCCAGGGAGGCGAGGGAAGCCGCCTATCCGACGCCCAGCCGCTGGGCCAGGCCGATGCGCTGGAGCTTGCCCGTGGGCCCCTTCGGGATCTCGTCGAGGAGCATCACGCGGCGCGGGACCTTGAACGCGGCGAGCGTGGCGCCGCAATGGTCGCGAAGCTCGCGTTCCGTGACCGCCGCACCTTCGCGGAGCACAACGGCGGCGCCCACCTCCTCCCCCAGCCGTTCGTGGGGGATGGCGAAGACCGCGGCCTGGGCGACGGCCGGGTGGAGCAGGAGGACCTCCTCAACCTCGACGGGCGAGACCTTCTCGCCGCCGCGGTTGATCATCTCTTTCAGGCGGCCGGTGAGGAAGAGGTAGCCGTCTTCGTCCAGGTACCCCTCATCACCCGTGCGGAACCAGCCCTCGTGGAACGCGGTCGCGTTCGCCTCGGGGTTGCGTTCGTACCCGGCGGTGACGCCCGGCCCGCGGATGACGACCTCGCCGCGTGCGCCTGGATCCAGAAAGCCACCTTCGCCACCGAGGATGCGGACCTCCGCGCCCGCCCCGGGACCGACGCTGCCGGGCTTGTGCGCGCGAGGCGGGAGCGGGTTCGAGCACATCTGGTGCGACGCCTCGGTCATGCCGTACGCCTCGACGACCGGAGCGCCGAAGAGCGCTTCGAGGCTGGCAAGGACGCTGGGAGGCAGGGCCGCCGACGATGAGCGGATGAAGCGCAGAGGGTCGCGGGCGATGCCCTCGCGCTGCCGGGAGCCGCGCGCGAGGATCCCCTGGTGCATCGTGGGCACGGCCGTGTACCAGGTGGGGTGAAATTCGGAGAGCCACTCGAAGAAGCGGAAGGCGTCGAAGCCGGGCGTGCAGACGACACTCGCTCCCGCGCTGAGCGACGCGAGAAGCGCCGCTATCAGCCCGTGGATGTGGAAGAGCGGCATGATGTTGAGGCATCGGTCTGCGGGCGAGAGCTGCAAAGTGGCGGCGATGTTGCGGGCCGACGCGGCAAGGTTCGCGCCCGTGAGCGGGACGAGCTTCGGCCGCGCGGTGGTGCCTGAGGTGTGCAGGAGCAGCGCGACGTCCTCTGCGGTCGCGGGAGTGGCAGCTGCTACGGGAAGCTGGCGGCCTTCGCGAGCGAGCGTGAGGTTGCCGGGCTCGCCTTCGAGGGTGAGCAACGCGACGCCCGGCGGGAGGTCGTGCGCGGGCGCACCCGGCGCGACGATCAGCGCCCTGGCCCGCAGGTCCTCGAGGTAGAACCGCACTTCGGCCTCGCGATAGGCGGGGTTGAGTGGCGCGGCCGCGGCGTGCGCCGAGCAAGCCAGGAACGCCAGAGCCATCTCGGGGCCGTTCGGGAGGATGATCGCCACGCGGTCCGTGGGCGAGATGCCCGCCGCGGCGAGTTGTCCGCCGAGCTTCGTGACCTGCTCTCGCACTTCCCGGCTGGTGAGTGGAGGCCGCCCCGGTGCAGCGATGGCGGTCGCGGAAACCTGCCCCGCGGCGAGAAGGTCGAGGATCGGAGACATGCAGGCCATTGTAGGTCCGCGCCCGGAGCCAGCCGAGCGAGGGGCTGGCGTCTGTGATTTCGTTCACATTCAGGAGCAACTCGCCGGCGTACGCTGCGGTCGCCCCCAAACTCTTCCAGGATGAACCGAATGCCTGTCCTTTCAGTGACGGAGCTCTGCAAGCGCTACCGCAACGGCACGCTGGCGAACGACCGCATCTCGCTGGCGGTGGAGCCCGGGGAGGTCTACGGCTTGCTGGGGCCCAACGGCGCAGGCAAGACGACCCTCGTCCGCCAGGTTCTTGGGCTGCTGAAGCCCACGTCGGGCTCGATCCACGTCGACGGCGTGGACGTGGTGGCAGACCCGGGCTACGCCCGGCGGACCATCGGCTTCCTCCCGCAGGGGATGATGACGCAGGAAACGATCCACGTGGACGAGTGGATCTACGGCATCGGGAAGCTGCGCGGGCTCCCGGGCGCGGAGGCGCACCAGCGCACGAACGAGCTCATCGAACAGCTCGACCTCGGCCCTTTCCGGAAGACCAAGATGGCCGCAGCTTCGGGCGGCGTCCGGCGGCTGGCGGGGTTCGCGACCGCCGTTGTGGGCGGCGCCCGCTTCCTCGTGCTGGACGAGCCGACGAACGACATCGACCCGGTGCGGCGGCAGTTGCTCTGGAACTTGCTCATGGCACAGCGCCAGCGTGGGACGACCGTGCTGCTCGTGACGCACAACCTGGCCGAGGCGGAACGGGTCATCGACCGATTCGCGATCGTGGACCAGGGGCGAATCCTGCGGGAGGGCACCCCGGCGGCGCTGCGGTCGCTCGTGACGGAGCGCCTGCGGCTGGAGCTCACGATGGCGGGCGCCTTCGAACCACACCCCGCACTGCAACCCGACGAGGGGATGCCGGGGAGCTTCTTGTTCCAGCCGTCAGACCTCGCGTCCGTGAGCGCGTGGCTCCAGGCGCAGCGCGAGGCAGGGAGGCTGCTCGACTTCCGCATCGGCCCGCCGACGCTCGACGACATCTACACGCACACCGTGGGCGGCACGAAGAGCAACGGGGCGGCCGCGGTGTTGGGGGCAGCGAAATGACCTTCTTGAGGCAGTACAGGGACCTTGTCCAGCTCTCGTGGCGCAGCTATCGGGATTTCGCCTTGATGATCGGGATCGTGAACATTGGCTTCGGGGTCGGCCTGGTGCTGGGCTTCGGCTACGTGATCCCCGACATCCCGGAGGCCACGGCGATGTTCCTGGTGACGGGCGCGGCGACGCAGATGATCGTGACGGTCGGCATCGTGGGCCTGCCGCAGGTGATCGCCCAGGCGAAGAACGAGGGCCGCCTCGACTACTACTTCACGCTGCCGATCAGCCGTGAGGCGTATCTGCTCGCCCAGGTGACGTTCGTCCTCATGCAGTCGCTGCCGGCATTGGCGCTCGCGCTGGTGTTCGGCGCCTGGAACTACGGCTTCTCGCTGGACATGGACCCCCTGATCGTGCTGGTGGTGCCCCTCGGCGTGCTGTCGCTGGCGGGGCTCGGTGTGGCGGTCGCGGTGATCTCGCCCCATGTGCAGTTGACCAACGCCTTCACCCAGCTCGCCATCTTTTACGTGCTCTTCTTCGCGCCGGTGATCCTCCCGAAGGAACAACTGCCGCTGGTCTTGCGCCACGTCGCCGACTTCCTGCCGCCCACCTACGTGGCCGACGGTATCCGCGCGACAACGACGAATCTGCCGGACACGCACGTCTGGCGGTCGATGGCCGCGATGGCGGGCTTCGGCGTGGGCTCCTTTGCGCTGGCGGCGGCGGCAGTGCGCCGGCGGGGATAGCGCGCCCCCGGGTCTGTGCCCCTACCAAACCCTGCCCTATCATCGGGCTAGAGAATGGCAAGGGTGTGGACGCGGCGGCGGTTCCTGGCGGCGGGAGGTGTCTCGCTGCTCGCTACGGGGGCTGGGGGACTCGGCCTCGCGCGCATGGTGGGCGCGGACAGCGAGCCGGCCCTGGGCGTGATCGCCATCGACGAGGCTGACCCCACAGCGACACCGCAGTTCTTCGACGCCACGGCAACCGTTTCGCCCACGGCCACTGCGACCGCGACGGCCACTCCATCACCGGCCCCGGCACCGACCCCGGTTCCGCTGGCCGCTCGCCCGAAATGGGGCGCCGACCTGCTGAAGCAAGTGGCCCGGTCGGGCCCGGCCGACCGGCCGCTGGTCGCCCTCACGATCGACGACGGATGGTCGGCGCGAGACGGGGTGCTGAAGGTGCTCCAGGCGAAGAAGGTACAGCCCACGTTCTTCCTGACGGGGCGCGCACTGCCCGGCGACTACGGCTTCGTCGCCCGCGCTCTCAACAGCGGCTGCGAGATCGCGAACCACACGATGGACCACTACGACCTCACCAGTAAGACCGCCGCCTACATCCAGAAGGACATCCAGGACTTCGAGGACCTGGTGAAGTCGGTGGTGACGGGCGCCACGACGCAGCCCTTCATGCGCCCCAGCGCGGGCGCGTTCAACCAGACGGTGGTCGACGCGTCTGCCGCGCTGGGCTACCGGCTCATCCTCTGGAGCGCGTCGTCCGGGGACGGGTCGGCCTCGACGACGCCGGACCAGATGGTGACCAACGCCCTCGCCGGGGCGAAGCCCGGCAACATCATCCTCATGCACTTCAGCGACCGGGCCGTGACGGCGCTGCCTCCACTGATTGACGGGTTGCGGGCGAAGGGGCTCGAACCGGTTTCGCTTTCGAAACTGTTCGAAACGACGAGCGGGTAGCAGCCGGCCCGGGCCCGGTCAGCAGCCGACGGCGCCGCTGGCCAGGGCCTCACCCACTTCGTCGTCGCTCAGGCCGAGGATGTCCGTGAGCACCTCCACGGTGTCCTGCCCGAGGCAGGGCGCGGGGAAGCGCGGGCCACTGTCGTAGCCGCGGATGGTGAACTGGTGGCCCTCGTAGGGCACGAGCCCCATCTCCCCGTGCTCCATGGGGTGGAAGAAGCGCCGGTGGGCGAACTGTGCGTCGCGGAGCATGTCGCTGGAGCGCTGGACGACCCCGGCCGGGACACCCACGGCCTGGAGCCGTGCCATGAGCGCGTACCGGTCCTGGGGCGACGTCCAGGCGGCGAGGTGCCCGTCGAGCTCGTGGCGGGCCGCGATACGGCCTGCGGTGGTGGCCAGCACGGGGCCCTCGGCCCAGGCTGGAACGCCCATCTCGCGTCGCAGCGACTGCCACTGGGCGTCGGTTTCGCAGGCGATGGCGATCCACTGGTCGTCTCCGGCGCAGGGGTAGGCGCCGTGCGGGCCGAAGTCGGGCGATTCGTTGCCGGCGCGGCGCGGGACGGTCCCGTCGACCTGGTAGCGAGCCAGCTCCGGCGCGAGAAACCAGAGCGCCGACTCCATCTGCGCCTGCTCGACGCGCTGGCCTTCGCCCGTCCGGCGCCGGTGCTCCAGCGCAGCCATGACCGTGGCGGCGAGGAGGCGCGGCGCGATCACGTCGGTATAGGCGTTGAAAGGGCCGCCGGGGGCGCGGTCGGGCCAGCCGGTGAGCTCGAAGAACCCGGAGATCGCGGCTGCGTGATAGCCGTACCCGGCCAGGCTCGCGGCGGGCCCGGTCTGCCCCATGAGGCAACTGCTGACCATCACGATCGCCGGGTTGAGGTCCCGTGCAGTTTCATAGCCAAGGCCGAGGTCGGCCATGGTGCCGGGAGTGAACGACTCGAAGGCGACGTCGCACCAGACGAGCAACCGCTTCGCCACGGCGACGCCCGCGGGGTCCTTCAGGTTGAGCACGATGTCCTTCTTGGACGTGTTGAAGCTTGCGAAGAACTGTGAGCGGTTCACGCCGGGGATGCCATCCTTGTGGGGGCCTGCGTTGCGCAGACGGTCGGGCGGGTTCGTCGTCTCGACACGCACGACGGTGGCGCCGTGGTCCGCGAAGTACCTGGCAGTAATCGGCCCGACACCGATCCACGAGAAGTCCGCGATCTTCAGGCCTTCGAAGGGCAAGCGTGCGGGAACGCCGGCGATCACAGGCTTCGGGAGCGCGGCCGGGCGGCGCTCGGCGAGGATTTCGGCGGTGTGCTCGCCCGGGGCAGGGACGGGACCGTCGACACGCACCGGAGTCCTGTCGAGACGGACCCAGGGACCGGGCATCTCGACGGTGCCGTCACCCGGCAGCGCCGACGTTTGCCAGTACTTGCGCACGTGCAAGTGCTCGAACCGGAGCACGTCGGCGACGGTGGTGACGGGCGCGATCGTGACCGACTCGCGCAGGCCACGCTCGAGGAGGTCGCCCTTGCGGTGCTTCGAGATGTAGCGGCGAATGGCGTCGATCGCCTCTTCGAGCGGCACATGGACGGGCTGACCGGAGAGGAAGCGCAGGTCGTACGTCTTCCAGTCTTCATCCGTCAGCCACGATGCAGGCACCACGCCTTCTTCGACGAACCACTTGACCATCGGGGCCGCAGTCGCGCCGGTGGGCACGAGCACGACTTCGCCGTCGGCGCAGGGGAAGACGAGCGGGAGGTCGAGGATGCCGAGCTGGAGGAGCGTGCCCGCCCGCGGGATGTCTTTGTTGATGGCGGCGGCGATCATCGAGTTCAGGCCCGTCCAGAAGACGGCCGCCTGGACGGAGAGGTCGACGAACTGCCCCTCGCCCGTCTGCAGCCGGCGGTTGTGGGCGACGAGTGCAGCGACGGCACTCTCCGCAGCGGCGTGGTACCAGGTCTGGGGGATGGTGATGCGCACGGGAGCGCGGTCGGCGTCGCCGTTCACGGCCATCATGCCGCCCATCGCGGCGAGGGTGATGTCGCTGGTCGCATGACCGGCGTAGGGGCCGTCCTGGCCGAAAGGGCTGATGGCGACATACACGAGCGAAGGGTTGACGCGCCGCAGGTCGTCGTAGCCGAGGCCGCGGGCTGCCATTGCGCCGGGCGCGTCGTCCTCGACGAGGAAGTCTGCACCGCGCACGAACGTGAGAAAGTCCTGGCGGCCGGCGGCGCTCTCCAGGTCAGCCGTGACGCTGCGCTTGCCGCGGTTGAAGGCGTGGAACCGCAGAGAGCCCATGCCGGCCGGGGCGCCGGCGTACAGCGGCGCGGCCATGCGCGAGGCGCTGCCGCCCGGCGGCTCCACCTTGACGACGTCGGCCCCGAGCCCGGCGAGGATCATCGGGCCGAGTTCCGAGCGGGTACTGGTGAGGTCCAGGACTCGATAGGCGCTGAGCATGGGGAACTCCTCTTGGCGCGCCATTGTCCGGCGGCGGAGCGTCAACGACAACGGGCCCGGCCCTCATCCCCAGCCCTGCTGGTCTGAAAATCCCTTCCTATCCCCGCTGGCTGCCATGTGGGGCTCTCGGACCACGGGACCCCCGTTTGGAGGAGGGACGACCACCGGGTGAGCCCGGGGTGCGCCAGCCACTGACCGGCGGCACCCTCTTCTGCAGTCGGGGTACGGTTCCCTCCCCTGGCCCTCGCTCACGAACTGTGCGCGCATCGTCGGCTGCCTGTGATATCAGTACCCCGACTGTCAGGGAGGGTGTGCCCCCCGGCCACGGACGGACCCATGCGCTTCTGCGCTGACACCTCCGTCGAGGCCTGCTGTACATCCGATTTTCATCCCTCGCTCTGGTCGTAGGCCATATGGGTCTCCCACCGCCGTGGGAGAAGGGTTGGGGATGAGGGAACTACGAAACGGCGTCGAACGGCGCCGGGTAGCGCACGAGGCCGCTGGCCTCCTCCAGTGCGCCGGGCACGAGCTCCAGGGCCTGGAACGCGCGCGAGGGGACGGGCCAGGGCGCGCGGATACACCAGTGGGATGCCGGCTGAAAGCCGAAGCGCCCGTAGTAGCGCGGGTCGCCGAGCACGATCACGGAGCGGTAGCCCGCCTGCGCCGCGCGCCGGTGCCCCTCGCGGACGAGCGCCGAGCCGGCAAACCCGCCCGCAAACGCCCGGTCTGTTGCGAGGGGCGCGAGCGCGAGGGACGGCTCGACGCCGCCGGGCGTCTCGATCACGACCGCCGTGAAGAGGACGTAGCCCACGACGCTGCCTTCAGCTTCCGCGACGAGCGAGAGCGCCGGGTCGAAGCCGGGCAGGGCGCCCAGCGCGAGGACGAGGTCAGCCTCAGCGCGAGGCGCGCCCTCGCGGCCGAAAGCGGCCACGAGGAGCGCGTCGATGGCTGCGACGTCGGCCGGCGTCTCCGGGCGAATGTGCACGCCGGGTCAGTCGAACTTGAGCACCGTGCGCGCGACTTCGCCCGCCTTCATCGCGCGGAAGGCCTCGTTCACGTCTTCGAGACGGCCGGTGCGCGTGACCATCTCGTCGAGCTTGAGACGCCCCTGCATGTAGAGCTCGACGTACTGCGGCATGTGCACGCGGAAGTGGTTCGAGCCCATGCTCGACCCCTGGATCTTCTTCTGGCGAAGGAAGACGCTGCCTTCCAGCTCCACTTTCTGGCCCACGGGGATCATGCCCACGATCGTCGCCAGCCCGCCCTCGCGGATGGCCTCGAACGCCTGCTCTGCCGCGACCTTCAGGCCGATGCATTCGAAGGCGTAGTCCACGCCGCCGGGCGCGATGTCCTTGATCTTGGCGACGGGGTCCCCGCTGGAGGCGTCGACGCTGTGCGTCGCGCCAAGGTCACGTGCGGTGCGCAACTTATTCTCGTGGATGTCGACGGCGATGATCATGCGGGCGCCGGCGATGCGCGCGCCCTGGATGGCCGAGAGGCCCACGCCGCCGGCGCCGAAGACGGCCACCGTGGAGCCGGGCTTGACCTCGGCGGTGTTGAGGGCGGCGCCGACGCCCGTGGTGACGCCGCAGCCGATGAGCGCCGCCGCCTCGAAGGGCACGTCGTCGCGCACTTTCACGACGGCGTTCTCGTGGACGAGCATCTTCTCGGCATAGGTCGAGAGGTTGGCGAACTGGCCGACCGGGCTGCCGTTCCAGGTGTACTTCGGCGGGTCCGAGGGACCGCGGCGCACTTCAGGGCTGCGGCAGAGGAAGGACTCGCCGCTCAGGCAGCGTTCGCAATGGCCGCAGAACACGGAGAGGCAGCAGATGACGTGGTCGCCGGGCTTCACGTAGGTCACCTGCGAGCCGACCGCCTCGATGATGCCGGCGCCTTCGTGGCCGAGGATGGTCGGCGCCTGCAGCGGGTAGAAGCCGTCGACGAAGTGGAGGTCACTGTGGCACACGCCGGTGGCCACAGTGCGCACGACGACCTCGCGGGCCATGGGCTTGTCAATTTCGATGTTTTCGATCGTGAGGGGCTGATGCGCCCCGTGGAACACTGCCGCCTTCATGGGCAACTCCTTCGCGGTCCGGGGAATGGCGCGGATTGTACGCCCCGCGGCGCTGCGTGTGTGGAAGAAAGCGGCGCGTCGGAAGACGCCGGCGCGCCGTTCAGCCTTGCGTGTCCGCTCTCAGGGGATGAGGACCGTGCGGGCGACCTCACCGGCCTTCATCGCCCGGAAGGCTTCGTTCACGTCTTCGAGGCGCCCCGTCTTCGTGATCATCTCGTCGAGCTTGAGGATGCCGCGCTTGTAGAAGTCGACGTAGCGCGGCATGTCGCGGCGGAAGACGTTCGAGCCCATGTTCGAGCCCTGCACGCGCTTCTCAGAGAGGAAGCTCGAGCCGTCGAGCTCGATTTTCTCGCCGACCGGGATCATGCCGATGATCGTGGCCGTGCCGCCGCTCTGGAGCGACTCGAACGCCTGCTCCGCCGCACGCTTCTTGCCGATCGCCTCGAACGAGTACTCGACGCCGCCTCCCGTGAGTTCCTGGATCTTCGTAACGGCGTCGCCAGTGGAGGCGTCGACCACGTGCGTGGCTCCGAGCTCCCTGGCCTTCGCGAGCTTCGATTCGACCGTGTCGACGGCGATGATCATGCCCGCCCCGGCGATGCGTGCGCCCTGGATGGCGGAAAGCCCGACACCGCCGCAGCCGAAGACGGCGACGGACGAGCCCGCGGGCACTTTGGCAGTGTTCAACACCGCGCCGACGCCCGTCATGACGCCGCAACCGATGAGCGCCGCCTTGTCGAGCGGCATGTCGTTCCCGATTTTGACGACCGCGTTTTCGTGGAGGTTCATGTACTCGGCGTAGCTCGAGATGTTGAGGAACTGGAAGACCGGGTGGCCGTTCCAGGTGTACTTCGGCGCGTCCGCCGGGCCGCGCATGCGCGACGGGTCGTTGCAGAGGTTGGGGCGTCCGCTGAGGCAGACGGTGCAGTGTCCGCAGAACACGGAGAGGCAGCAGATGACGTGGTCGCCCGGCTTGACGTAGGTGACCTGGTCGCCGACTTCCGTGACGACGCCGGCCGCCTCGTGGCCGAGAATCGCGGGCGCCGGGTACTGGTAGAAGCCGTCGACGAAGTGGAGGTCGCTGTGGCAGACGCCGGTGGCGGCCGTCTTCACGATGATCTCGTGGGCCATGGGCTTGCTGATCTCGACCTGCTCGATCGTCAGGGGCTGGTTGGGGCCATGGAAGATGGCAGCTTTCATTGTTTACTCTCCCGCGCCGTGTGCGGCGCGCGCGGATTGTAGCGGAGACGCGCGCGCCAGCGCCACGCGGATACCCTCACCCCCATCCCCTCTCCCGGTGCGCCGGGCGAGGGGGGTTTGTGCCCGGACGTTACAGGCGGTGAACTAACCTCGAGCAGCCCTACGGTCAGCTCATCGCGCGGGTGTAGGTGGCGAGGTCGAAGTAGTCGCGCCAGGCGCGAATCTTACCGTCTTCGATTTCGAAGACGCCGACGAGCGGGAGGTCGATGTGCTTGCCCCCGGCGTCCGTACGGTCCACGCGCTCCACGAGGACGACGTTGCCGGCCGCGGCGATGTTCAGGATCTCCCAGGTGGTGCGCTCCCAGCCGCCGAGGAAGCGCTCGATCGTCTTGCGCACGGCGTCGCGCCCCGTGGCCGGTGGGCCGGGCATGTTGTGGTACACGGCGTCGTCGGCGAAGTAGCCCATGAGCTCGTCAGTGTTGAGACGCGACCATGCGGCGCAGAAATCGCGGACGACCTGGACCGGGTCAGCCATGGATGTCACCCCTCGCGGAAGGTGGCGCAATGCTATGCCGCGGTGGTCGCTCTGTCAGCCGGGAGCCAGGCATACGCGCGTTGCCGGCCGGCGTAGAGTGACCGCTATCAGTTTTCGGGAGCAGAAACCTATGAAGGACCTGGCAGGGAAGGTGGCAGTCGTCACAGGAGCAGCAAGCGGCATGGGGCTCGCCTTCGCCACCCGTTTCGCAGAGGAGGGCATGAGCGTCGTCCTCGCGGACATCGAGAGCGAGCCCCTGGCGATGGCCGAGGCGGCGATCAAGGCGAAGGGCGCGAAAGCGCTCGCGGTGCGCACGAACGTGCTCCATGAGCAGGAGATTTACAGGCTCGCCGACGCGGCGTTTCGCACGTTCGGGAACGTGCACGTGCTCTGCAACAACGCCGGCGTGGCCGGCGGAACGATGGGCGTCCCCGCCTGGGAGATCCCCCTGAGCGACTGGGACTGGATCCTCGGCGTGAACTTCATGGGCGTCCTCCACGGCATCCGCGCCTTCGTGCCCCGCATGATCGCCAACGGCGAGGAAGGACACATCGTGAACACCGCCTCGCTGGCGGGGCTGATCACGGGCGCCAACCCGTACGGCGTCTCGAAGCACGGCGTCGTCTGCCTGACCGAGGG
>Ga0315281_10002156_pt1 | contig 29224 bp, 23 predicted proteins | sample YL17G07_0_MG_FD_204540 | JGI IMG/M metagenome (GOLD analysis project Ga0315281, IMG submission 204540) | Sediment microbial communities from Yellowstone Lake, YNP, Wyoming, USA - YL17G07_0 | ecosystem: Environmental > Aquatic > Freshwater > Lake > Sediment | place: USA: Wyoming | collected...
CCCGGTGCAGTCTCCACGATTGTGCGGTACAGCCGTTCGCTTTTCCGGAGTGCTTCTTCAGCGCCCTTTCGTTCAGAAATGTCCGTAACCATAGCAAAAGACCCCACAAATTCGTCATTTTTGAAGACAGGTGTCGCTGATACAAGCGTCCAGAGCCAGGTCCCGTCCTTCCGGAGATAGCGCCGCTCATACCGGTCTCTCACACCCTTGCGACGTACCGAAGCGTGGTACTCGTGATCGCGGAAATCATCCCCGTGAATAAAATCCGTGATTAACCGCCCATGTATCTCATGAGGCAGATAACCCAGCATCCCCGCCATCCTGTCATTGGCCTGTACTATCCGGAACTGGCTGTCAAGCACCCAGATACCCTCATTCGCCGTTTCCACGATGCGCCGGTAATTTTCTTCACTTTCCCGAAGATTCTGCTCTTTTTTGTTCAGCTCTTCGTAGTTTTGTCGCAACTCCTCTTCGGATGCAGCAATCTGTTCATATGCAGCCTGGAGTTCCCCGTTGATCATGCGCAATTTTTCTTCAAAACGCTTGGCTTTGGTAATGTCGCGACCCACTGACTGATATTCGATAAGTGCTCCCAATTGATTAAAAATTGCCCGATCTGTCCAGCACTGCCAGCGGACCTCACCGTCCGGCATGATGATGCGATGGTCAATGGTGGCAATCGGGTTATCCCTTGTCAGAGATAGAAAGTGATCCCTGACGAGATTCTTATCTTCTTGTGGGATATCTGGAATAAATTTTTTCCCGATAATCTCGTCACGGGATTTTTTAAAATACCGGCAGTATGCTTCATTTGCAAATACATGGGTAACATTGGGAAGAAACCGTGAGATAAATTCAGTCTGGTCTTCCACAACATTCCGGTACCGGGTCTCACTGTCCAGGAACGCCTTCTCCGCCTGCCTGCGCCGGACTGCGGCGATGATCTTGTGTCCAAGCTCTAAAAACTGGGGGGTTGGGGTTCCTCCTTTCTGGAGGTAAAAATCAGCTCCGTTATCAAATGCTTCAATCACTACCTCTTCCCTTCCTTTACCCGTGAATATAATGAAAGGGAGATCGGGAAATTCAGCACGGATCTCTTTAAGGAGGGCAATGCCATCCATCTCCGGCATCTGGTAATCAGAGACAATCGCATCATAAGATATTGATTTAATTTTTTGCAATGCTTCAGAGGCTGATGTCACCGTATCAACACGGAATTGCCCTGATTTTTCTAAAAAGAGTTTCCCGATTTCGAGAAGTGCTGGTTCGTCGTCTACATACATTACCGAGATCATAAGGAAATATCCTATGCAGTTTAAGGGATTATGGCAGTTATATGGAAAGATTTAATATACATTTGAAACTATTTTTCCTGAATGGATTTGGCTCATATCTTCTTTCCAGAGCTTCACATCCGAAATGAAAATTGTATACGTCGTCATTTATTTATCACGGGTATTCAGATTATCCGCTGCGATTAACATTCACCGGCAAAATGAATGTTTCTTCTGTACCTGAATTTATCTCATGGATTCTTTCAGCTGTAATGGGTATAGCCGCCGGCAAGTCGTGTCAGACATCAGATATAATCTCTTTTCGAGGATCCGTGATTGCGGAGAATTACTGCTCTACAGTTCACTATTCCTTAGTACAGCTGCAGCAGGAATGGCATATACTTCCTGTTTCATTCAGGGTATTTCCTGCACAAGCCATATCGCAGTGGTCATGTTCCTGATCGTATTCTCCGTTTATAATCTGAACCGGAAAACGGATGAAGCGGAAGATGCACTCAACCATGAACGTCGTTTCCGGATTACAAAGAAGTTCGAATGCCACCTTTTTATCGCGGCACTTGGCGCGTACCTTATCGCACTAATTATTGCCGCGTTTCACGGCCTCGCCGCATTCTGTGTAGTTACAATACCGCTCGTGAGCGGAATATTCTACAGCGTTCCTGTACTGCCGGGGTGGTGCGGATACCGGCGGTTAAAAGAGATCCCGGTCATGAAAAACCTCGTTGTCTCCACGGCCTGGGCTCTTGCGTTTTCGCTGGTGCCGGTATATCTGGGGACTTCCGCACCGGGTGCGGGATCCATGATCGTGTTCCTGTTCATATTCAGCTGGACGTTTGTTGCCTCCGTACTTCCAGATATCCGGGACCGGAGCGGAGATTCTGCAACCGGCGTTGCGACTATCCCGGTCCTGGTGGGTGTGGCACGAAGCCGGAGTATCCTCACGCTCCTGAATATTTCCGCCGGAGCCATTATTCTCATGCTGGGAAGTACGGTCATTCCGGTGCAGGCCCGCGCCATTATCATCGCATCACTTGTTTATTCCCAGGCCTGCATCATTTCTATTGATCGAACAACCAGGAACGATCTTCTCTGTGATGTGATTTCTGACGGCCAATTCCTTACTATTGGAGGATTATGTCTGGTGATTTCATCGATGCCGTACCTGCAATTCTGATCTTTGAAGCTGCTATCCAAAGGCAATATCCGGGACGCCGGGGCCGAAATAATAATAAAATTATGAAAGGTATATGAACATCATAGTAGTAGGGAACGCTGGTATGGATTCGATTAAAATTTATGAAAAACACCAGAAACTTATCCATTCCATTTACAGTTCCCGGCTCAAGATTCAGATCCTGCTTACCTTACTCCATAAAACAGCGTCCCTCGGCCGACTACGCGAAGTGACGGGAAGCACATCCCAGGCATTAATTCCCAAGATCCGCAGTCTTGAACGACAGGGACTTATAGAAGCAGTGAATTACGAGTACCGCCTTACCCCGCTTGGGGGGGTAGTTGCAATGAATGTCGAAGGATTTGTCCAGCTCATTGGAGGAATCGACCAGCATCATACATTCTTTACCGACCATGATCTTTCCGATCTTCCTGCAGCCTTTCTCTTAAGAATCGGCGACCTGTATAATTCCGAGCCAAAACAGGATACAACAACGGATATGTTTTATGTATATTCCCACTATCTCGAGATCCTGAAGGATGCGGCGTATATTCATGGGATCTCTTCAGTAGCCAGCCCAGGTCTTGCCCGTTTCATTGCAGAAAAAGTGGTCACCGGGATCCCAGTCGAACTTGTCGTAAATAACGACGTCGTGGAACTTTTAACAAAAGAGCCTTATGCATCGAATATGCAGGGGCTTGCAGGGTATCCAAATTTTTCTGTATGGGTAACCGTTGAAAAACTACGGGTCGGGCTGACCGTTACCGATAAGTACCTGTCACTGGGTCTCTTCAAGAAGGATACGAACCTCTACGACAGTTCTTCTGACCTTTTCAGCAGCGATCCCCGTGCAGTGGAGTGGGGAGAGAGCCTTTTCCGGTACTATGAAGGACGGTCAACAAGGCTTGAAATTGCTTCATTATTCGAAGGGAAATGAGGCAGAAATCCCCTGCGACCCGATCCTCAGGCCAGAGGAAATAGGACAATCCAATCGTGAGAAGTGACATAATTTCCGGGACTGCAAGGAACGAGCTCCCTGCCAAAAGCCAGAATCTTCGCTTCTTATTCTCGAACGAGAAAACTGGGTTGGGTAATCAGAACAACTGACATGAGTGTTCCGAATCCTAACGGAGCCTGAAATGGGCCCGGATTGGTTCTTTTTGATGGATCAGACTTGGAGAGGTTGCAAAAAATGGTGAATTCCGGCACATGTTTTGGAAATTCGCACAATATACCGTTTTTTTAACCAAAATACGGCAAATATTTGCTTTAAAATGTACGCTAATGGACGCTTTTAGAAGGCAGATCTCAGGTAAGATCAACCATAACTACCGATCAGGGAAAAGAACACCTGTTTTGATCTTTATCAGATAAATATGAAAACACAAATCATCTTTTTGGACCTGATCTTACCACATGTACCTAAAATGGCTCAAACGGCAATCAGGACTCAATTCGGGCATATTAGATTTTTAGCCCGGTCCCGGTAACCGGTCTTATTGGGGCACTTTTGATCATATATTTTCAGAAAATTGATATATGGGCCCAGAATTCAGAATAATCCATTTTAAACGGAGAGAAACCGGCCTGTTTAAACCTGTTTGAATGGCGGATCTCATGCAGGATCATCCATACCTGCCCACTAGGCAAAAGAACCCTTGTTCTGATCCTGGAACTCCTGATTACTCGATCAACCGTCAGAATTGGATGATATCCTTAAAAAGATATTGAGCATCCCTTATACGGAATGGAAGAGACGCGGATTTTCGAAAGGCACGTTGCATTAGGGGGATCAATCTTTCACCCCCTGAATAAACATGTGATGACGAAGCTTGATCAATGGGATCAATCAGTTGCTCAACGTGGATCATTGGTTAATCTGAGGGGGATGATTTGGGAAAAAACGGGAGGGGGGAATTGTGTGGAGGGAGGATGAGTGAAGAGGACGTGGATAGCAAAAAAAAGGTGATCATACTGCCGGTGCTTGTGGGACCGGTTGCGGCTCACCCTGGTCGTAAACAAGCGCGAAGTACCGGGCGGTGAAGATCATGAAGACCGGGTTTACGATGAGGACGAGGACCCAGCCGATGAACGGGATAAACGACAGGATACCGGTAATGACGGCATAGATGAGCACAGCAATGACGAACCCGATGAGGAGAAGGATATACGACAGCCATCCGATGGTTCTTATCGTCATAAGGATCGCTGAAAACCGGATCCCTTCGCGGATGCTTCCCGTACGGGCGAACCGGACTGCACCGATGATACCAAAGAGCATAACGATCACAAAGAGAACGAACCCCACGAGAAGGAGCAGAAGCACAAGGAGCAGGAGAGTGATATTCGGCATGACGGTTGCCCGGGTGGAAAGGAAGCTTGCGACCGCGACGGCAACTCCCGCTGCCATCACAATAACAAGGGGCAGGAGCCAGAGGAGCCATACGACAGCGAGCTTGACGCCATCGACAAATAGATCTATCCAACCGGTAAAGTCAGGGGCCGGTTTTACTCCCCGGTAGATCCGGACAACATAGCCCGAGATGAAGAACGAGAGGATAAAACCGAGGGCTGCAAGGACCGCGATCTGCCCCCAGGGGATTGCACCCCAGTTTATCGTGGTGCCGGTCACGAGGGTCTTCGGATCGAAGGTGAACTGGATGAGCGAGAACGGGAGGGCGAAGAGGATGAAGATCGCCCACCGCGTCCATTTTCCAACGAGCGCTTCCTGTGCATAGGTGAATGAGTCTGAGAGTAGTGCTCCGATATCCATAGAATGATCACGTGAGATTATGGTATATCAAGTATTGCAAGACTGGGGGTGCAGGGGCGGGGGGATTTGGTTCGATGGGGGGGATGGAACTGGTGATAATTTTTTTACTTCTCAACAAGATTTGATATCTCTTTAAGAATTTGCTTTTCTATTGCACCTAATTCAATGTCCAGTCGTTGAAGTGCAAGCGGATAATATTTATTGTTCACTTTTCGTAAATCCCTGATTAGATTCACAGCATTATTTTTTGATGATTCTAGATTATTCTGATGAGCGATGATAGCGATACGTAATAACCTTTCTTCGTATTGGTAAGACGAATGTCCCTCTTTTTTATGATCATAATTATACGCATGGTATGCCAGGTAACTTTCTCTTATTATAGAGGGAACTTCAATATTGTTTTTCACGCATTGTTCCCACAGGTCAATAATTGAATTTGCAACGTCATGTACGATAGAAATCTGCTCTTTTTTAAATGCATATTCCCCGATTCCATAAAGATTGGGAAAAACCATTGAAATTGCGTTGTTATTTTTCTTTTCAATAGCAAAATTTCCTAATTTTTCTAATAATTCGTAAGAGCCATACACTATCCAATCGTAGGCATTGCTTCTATCGATTGTATCAATTCTAGCAACTGCATGTTTTCCGATTGTTTCGAAGCAGAGATAGACCTTATAGGTACTTTCTTTCAACTCATTTTCAATAACGATTGATCCAAGTTTGAACAACAATTCCTCAATCGAATGCAACGGTGCTTTGAGATCATTGTCAAAACATTCTTTTTCAATTTTAATAAGATCATCAAAAATCTGATAGGTAGGAATATCCAACCCTTTTTGTGCGGTGTGACATGCGACTGTTAAGACATTTTCAAGAATAAGGTGCATTATCTGATCATCTTTCAGATTCGCAGCCTGGCGGGCACATTGCGAGAGATGTCGCATATAGATTTTTACAATTTCACTGTTCTCTTCATCAGTTTTTTTTTCAGAAATGACTTCTAGAATGTGGGGAGTCAATAGTCCTGTGCATCCACGAACTGTAGTCAGATCATTTCTCATTATTGAGCTATGAATAATATCGAAAACCAGCTCAAAGGAATCCCGATCTGAACCAATAAAAATATTTGAATTTGCATTGAGAGTACCAATAATCTTTTTAGTAATTCGTTCCGGATTTAACGATTGAAGAGTATAGAAAAGGTATGGAATAAGAGCAACTGCAAGCACAATCGTCAGCCATACTGAGAGTGAAGTAAAAAAAACATAAAGCGGGGGGATTGGTCCTTCAACACCAACTAATAATTGGAGAAGGATTGCTCCAAATGTGATAGAAAGGATGTATGAAATGAGGAGGAGGCTCATATGAGGACTTAGCGAATAAATTTTAGTTACTCTCGGGGAATATTGAGCGGATGTTGTCTGCATAGCGATCAACGTCAATGTGATAACGATGGCGATAATTGCAGCCTGACTCTGGACTAATGAACTCAACAGATATCTAGCACTATTCACATCCGTGGCATAGAGAAGGGTAAAGAAAAAATTCAAGAAAGCGAAAGTCAATAAAATCGCGATAATTGCGAAGATAGAATACGCGATTAACCAAAAATACCATGGATGTCGAATTTCATAGTGCTCAAGGAAATTTTCGATCCTGATTTCGATTGATTTTTTTTCTCTCTGTTGTTTTTGGGAATTTTCCATTTCAATATACTCTTCATTATTAGTAAAGATAAACCTCACCTGATGGATTCATTCGAGATAAAATAAAAAAATGTTTTATCAATTTATAATTCTGCACGTATATTTTGTTACCTTCCCTTGTTTCTCCAGCAAAACACAGATTATAGTTATTGACATCTGAAGTAGCTGAAATGATACATAAAAAGGACTGGTATGATGAACTATCTCTTGATATATGATAGTGCAACAGATGTCATTGTCTCAGATTCTAACAGAGCCTGATATGGGCCCGGATTGGCTGTTTTTGATTATGAAATCCGGTTCAGGTTGCCAAAAAGAGTGAATTCCGGCACATGTTTTAGAAATACCCCCGTTTTACAGTTATTAAGCAAAAATAAGGCAAATTATTGCTGTAAAATGTGCGCTAATGGACGCTTTTAGCTGGCAGATCTCATGCAGGATCATATAGAACTACTGATTCTGAAAAGAAGCCCTGTTTTTGAACATCCTTTCAAACTAGGCTGCAGCAATCTCGCCGCACAAAATTTCAGCCTGTTCCAGAATTGTTTTTACGGCATGAGGCTGTTTATCCGGCGGATAATTGTATTTTATCAGGATACGTTTCACCATGACCCGCATCTTTGCCTTCACATTCTCTTTTACCGTCCAGTCAATAGTCACGTTATCTTTGATCTGGATCGCAAGATCGTGTGCAATCTGTTTCAGTATGTCGTCTCCCAGAATTTTTACCGCACTGTCGTTGATTTCGAGTGCTTCGTAAAATGCCAGCTCGGCTTCGTTAAGTCCGAGATCCTGGCCCCGGCGATCTGCATCCCGCAATTCCTTTGCAAGTTTGATCAGCTCTTCAATAACTTCCACGGTCTCGATCGCCCGGTTCTTATACCGGTGAATGGTCTGATCGAGCAACTCAGCAAATGAGCGCGACTGGACCAGTCGTTTCTTTGCCCTGATGCGGAGTTCATCGTTCAGGAGTTTGCGCAGCAGTTCAGCAGCGAGATTTTTCTGGGGGAGTCCCCGTACTTCGGCAAGAAACTCTTCTGAAAGAATGGATATATCCGGCTTTTTTAATCCCGCTGCAGAGAAGATATCGATGACCTGATCGGAAACCAGGGCATTCGACACGATCTGGCGGATCGCATGCTCCATCTCCCACGGACGTTTCCCTTCTATCGCATTCTCCGTGGATTTGACAATGGCTGCCCGAACGGCCTGGAAGAATGCGACATCGTCACGGATGCTGATCGCATCAATGTGCGGGACGGCAAGCGCGAATGACCTGGAAAGTTCAGTGACCGCTTTGAGATACCGGGTCTTCCCTTCATGTTTGCCGAGGATATGGTTCTGCGCAAGAGGGAGCATCGCAAGCCGCTGCGAAGGGTCTTCCCACCCGGACCAGTCAAAGCCATGAAATATACCGCAGCATATCTCGTACTTTTCGAGCATGACAGCAACAAACTCGCTCTGGTTGATCGCAGTCTTCCCTGTGCCTCCGCTCTCCGTATAGTTGGCGATTGCCTGCCGGAGTTCTTCGCCAAGTCCGATATAATCGACAACAAGACCTCCGGGTTTGTCCCGGAAGACCCGGTTCACACGGGCGATCGCCTGCATGAGCGTGTGACCCTTCATCGGTTTGTCAATATACATCGTATGGAGCGGGGGAACATCAAATCCGGTGAGCCACATGTCGCGGACAATGGCGATTTTGAAATCATCTTTCGGGTTCTTGAACCGTTTGGCAAGGGCCTCGCGCTTCGTTTTATTCCGGATGTGCGGCTGCCAGTCTGAGTCATCGGAAGCAGATCCGGTCATGACGATTTTGAGCATCCCTGTTGTATCATCTTCATTATGCCAGTCAGGGCGGATTCTGGTGATTGAATGATAGAGTTCAACGCAGATGCGCCGGCTCATACACACAATCATTGCTTTGCCTTCAATCGCGCTCTGCCGGTTCTCATAATGCTCCACGATGTCCTGTGCAATGAGGTTAATCCGTTTGTCTGTTCCCACGACCGCTTCGAGTGCTGCCCATTTCGATTTCAGGTCTTCCTTGTACTCGACTTCTTCTCCTTCAGTCACTTCTTCGAATTTTGGATCGATCTGCGGGCGTTCCCTCTGGTCGATGTCGATTTTCGCAAGCCGGCTCTCGTACAGGATTTTTACCGTTGCACCATCATCCACCGCTCTCTGGATGTCATAGATACTGATGTAATTACCAAAGACGTTCTTCGTGTTCTTGTCGGTGAGTTCGATCGGTGTGCCGGTGAAACCTATGAAGGTCGCGTTGGGCAGTGCGTCGCGGATATGCCGGGCGAACCCGTCAATAAAGTCGTACTGGCTCCGGTGGGCTTCGTCCGCGATGACGATGATGTTCTTCCTCCGGGAAAGAGCCGGATATTTGTCGCCTTTCTTTTCCGGGAAAAATTTCTGGATTGTGGTAAAAACAATCCCGCCGGATGCGACTGCAAGGAGTTTTGCAAGGCCCGGACGATCTTCGGCCTGCACGGGTTTCTGCCGGAGGAGCTCATGACAGCGCGAGAATGTACCGAAGAGCTGGTCATCAAGATCGTTTCTGTCCGTGAGCACAACAATGGTCGGGTTCTCCATCTTCTGGTGGAGCACGATCTTCCCCGTGAAAAAGACCATCGTGAGGCTCTTACCCGATCCCTGTGTGTGCCAGACAACCCCTGCCCGTCGATCTCCCTCCGGTCCTGAGGCTTTCACCGTGGTCTCGACTGCTTTTCTCACTGCATGGTACTGGTGATATCCCGCCATCTTTTTGATGAGCGCTCCTTCACCATCATCTTCAAAGACGATGAAGTGCCTGATCAGTTCGAGCAGCCGGTGTTTCTCAAAGATTCCCCTGGTGAGTACTTCGAGCTGTGGCATCGTATCGGGTGCAAGTTCTTCACCCGCGATGGTCCGCCACGGCATGAAACGCTCCCAGTCTGCGGTCAGGGTACCTACCCTTGCATCCAGCCCGTCAGAGATAATCACCATCTCGTTGAAGGTGAACAGTGAGGAGATCTGCTGCTTGTAGGTCTGGATCTGGTTGAATGCATTCCGGATCGTGGCTTTCTCATCGGCAGGATTTTTCAGTTCGATGACGATGAGGGGGAGGCCGTTGATGAAGACAATGACATCCGGGCGCCGGTTATTGTGGTTCTCGATGACCGTGAACTGGTTGATCGCGAGCCACTCGTTCTGTTCCGGGTGTTCGAAGTCGATAAGCCGGGCATTATCGCCTTTGATCGAACCGTCCGCTCTCCGGTATTCAACTTCTACCCCTTCGGTGAGCATCTGGTGGAACGCATGATTGTTGGTGACAAGTGAGGGTGAGTCCGGGTGGAGGACCTTTCGCACTGCCTCTTCGAGCACTTCTGCCGGAATTCCTGGATTTAACCGTGCAATTGCGTGCATGAACCGATCGCGGAGGATGACTTCATTGTAATTTTTTCTTTCGGGAGTTGTTGTATCAGGAGCAATGTCCGGGCCAAAGAGTGTAGAATACCCAAGTTCACGGAGCCACGCAAGCGTGTGCACTTCAACATGGGATTCGGCTATTGTTTTACCGGCCATTCAATCACACATTCTTGGGAAAATCTTCCAATTTTTTCTGCTGTTTGTCTTGAGTTTTCATTTTAGGTTTCTGTTCCCATAATTCAGAATGTTCGTTAAAGATGAAGATAAATTCCCTTCCCCGCTGCTCCATAATTACATATTCGAGACTGACAAGGTGCAGAAGATCAGTTCGGGCGGTCTGATATACCACATTGAACATCTGCATGATCTGTTTAATTGTGAAATACTCATCAGAGTGTTCCATCATATAGCGCAGGATGGTTGCCTGCCGTGGATTAATTTCTTTGATCTTCTTGATGATTGCCCGGGTTGCATTCTGCTCAGTCTGTTTACGTTCCAGGTATCCCAAAAGATCGTCAAGCGCTTGGGTAATGCAGGAAATATTGTATTTGATGAAATAGGTAAGATCAGTATCATCGTATTCAGTATACAGGTAGGCCATCCCATATTTCTTTTTTGAGTGGAGAATAATCCGGGAGATCGGCATATACTCAAACAGCCAATATCCCCGTGAGAGCACGTACCAATAGAAGATACTTCGTGCTGTCCTTCCGTTACCGTCGTTGAATGGGTGGAGGTACCCGATCAGGTAGTGCAGGAGGATTCCTTTGATCACCGGGTGGATGAAATCGCCGGACGTCCGGTCCTTTCCCTCATCACTCTTGTTCGCAAACTTGCAGAGCTGCCCGATGAAGCCCTCGATCTCTGCAAAATCCGGGGGAGTATGGTAGACTGTACCGGAACCGGGATCAACAACCACAACATCATTTTCTGTCCTGAACTTCCCGACATAGGCTTCATCGATCGTTCCTTTTGTCACGATCCGGTGGATCTCAAGGATCAGTTCTGGCGTGAGCGGGGATTCTTTCTTTACCAGAATGAACTTCATTGCCTCATAATTGTTGAGGATCATCTGCTCGGCGTGGTTCTTTGGCTTACGTCCTTTCCGGAGCATCTCTTTTGCCGCTTTCCTTGTGGTGGCTGCTCCTTCGAGAATACTGGATGCAATCGCCTCTTCCATGAGGGAGTTGATGATATACGACTGTTCCATACGGATAGTCTTGTTATGGATCTGTATTGTGCCGGAGAGGTACCGATCAATAGTATGCAGCCCCTTGACAATCTCCGGAATAAATGAGTACTTCAAGTTAATCTTAGCTACCAGGACGTGTTCGAATCGCATCATCCGGAGGAACTTCATGAGAGCCCAGATGGCTTTTCTCCGAACAGGATCTTCAACGCGGTATTTCAATTCATCCCAGTAAAAGTACCGCCGATTATATTCCCATACGTCTTTATGGAAATTATCATCTTTGGCAAATTTTTCATCGCCAAGGGTCAGCGCCTCATCCCAGTTTCCCGGGGGTTTTTCAGGAAGTTTCTGCATATGCTCCGTCTCACTAACTACTAATTTAGCACAAATTAGTATTTATTAGTATTTGGGGAATTGGCCAGGTTTTGTGAAAAATCGCTGTCGAGGCAACTACTAATTTAGTAGAGATTAGTAGATTTTAGTATTGAGAAAAGGGTCTTAAAATATCTGGGAATCTTTAAAAAATTCATGGGTTTTAGCTATTCCATCTAGATGGACTTTACGAGCGGTTTGATTTTGACAGGAGTTTCAGATCCGCTGCAAGGACATTGGATTTTGATCCGAAATATCCGAGGGTTTTATCCGGATTCTCATTTACCATCGTTCTCAAAACCGTCGATTCAACACATTGCTGATGCAGGTTGACTATTTTAACTGCCCGTGTCTGCCTGCTTTCCTTTGCAGAAATAATATCGCTCTGCTGGATCGGAGCATCTTTTGGGATCATCCCCGTAATTTTGTCACCGAGACTAACGACCTTGTAATAACCATAATCTTCCCTGTTCAGGAGCCGGTTCGTGTTCTGTTTGATGTCTTTATGTGCTTTGAGCCATTCGTAAAACTTGGGATTACGTTTCGGCCCCATATGAACACCCCCTAGACTGTCAAGCCCATGACCGAACCCGAGGAGATCCCTTGCTGAGAGCACTTCTTGGTCGTTAATCGATTTGCCGAAACTGACGTTGACGTAATGGAGGAAGTTTTTCTCTTCATATCCACGTTTCTTTATCTCGACTTTCAAGGCGTTGAGCGCTGTCGCGTGTGTTGAGATCAGGGTTCCGTCAAAATCGATATAGTAGGCGTTGATCCCGTGATCAAGATAAAAATTGATGATCTTTCTCGTGAAGAGTGGGACGGTAGCCGGGATGTACCCCATGATGGGTTTTTTGTTCCTCAACATTATGGCATTGTAACTTGCTTCGAGATATGCGAGGAATGCATCCATGTTTTCGCTTGTCAGTGTTCTTACGATCTTCGGGATTGACGGGATGGGCGTGATATCCGAAAAAGCATAGGCTGTATTGGCAAGGATGTCGATTTCATCCGTTGTCGGGTACCGGGGAGGGAGGTCCTGGTTCTTGAACTGGAGGAGACAGAGTGTTGGCTTAAAATCTGACTGGACATGACTCTTGTTCGCCGCCTTGTTTTTCGCTGTTGATGCGGCTTTTTGTTCATTGATATTTTTCAGGGTGGTTTCGTTCAGCGTGAAATACAGTTCATTAAGACTCGCGAGTGCCGCCGGAATCTTTGTCTCTTTGAAAAACGTGTTCGTATTGAGGGCTCGTGTCGGTGTTGTCACTTTCTTGTTACCGATAGAAAATCCGAGGGTCCGCAAGTCGGTATCGTCGGATACAGAATAATCGTCTACCCGTATTTCCGTACTCATCTGATCAGTCCCGCAAGGAGATCCTCGGTAATCCTGAATGAAGATTCTATAAACCGTTTATATAAAATGTGGCATTCAGCCAGCGAGAGATCCTTGCGATCTTTCTGCCACAGAAGCAGCCCAACGGTTCCATGGATGTGGATCTGCAACTTGTCCTTCAGCGTTCGTGCACGTTCATCAATGATACAGATATACCTGGTATGTTCCCGTTCCTTTTGCAAGCCCAGGCAGAGAATGCTGATCTCGCCATCATGGAGCCAAGGGTATCGTTTTGATAATTTCTCAGAGCAGGAATCATCGTTCACCGGAATAACGGAGAATTTTCCATATGCGGTAAATTCCCGGAACGTTTCAGGATTTCTTTTAATTTCATCGAATACTTGCTGAGTAGTGGCAAGCCGGTACCCGCGTTTTAGGCAGATATCCAGTACTTTGGGAAACCTGATCTCGCGGAGAATACAGATGATGGACGAGGTATCGAATATCTTCATCTCATCCTCGTGCCCGATCAAGGAAATTCTCAACCGGGAGCCCAGCTAAAAATGCGGCTTTCTCCAGGCTGACCTTTCCTTTCTTATAAAGTATGATTGCGACGGGAATCCGTTTTCCTATTACCCGGTCATAGACTGCTGATTCCTCAGTGAATTCAGGATTCGAAACATAGATGAAAAGGAGAAGTTCATCCTCCGACAAGTCATTAAGGAATTTTTTGAAGTCCTCTATTGCCTCAATCTCTTCTTCGGAGAACGCTTGCTTTGCCTTACTGAGTGCAGCCACACCGATAGGGGTAATTTGGTACTCGTGACCCTTTTCCTTCACGAGTCCCAGCGATCGCAGGTTTCCCATCTCGTTCTCGGCTGCCTCGCTATACGGGCCGAAGGTGTGCGGGATGAATTCTGCCACCTCCCGGATCTTTTCAATATAATCTGCGATAAGGAACATCTCTTTCTGGAACGCCACCTTTCCATTGAGAGGATCATTGTCGCCGGCATGCAGCAACTGCAATATTGCCAGGTCCAGATCGGTCAGATCCTCGACAATGTCTTCGATTGAAAACTCCATCACAGATTCCTTTCCTATTATTATGTACGAGCAGTGATTTTCAATGCTTCTGCGGGTTGTTTTTTGATTGAAGGGGATTAATGGATGAGTAAGAGGGGAATGAAAGTGAAAACAATTATTGATTCTGGCCACTATTGCTATCTTGACTTCCAACAAGAAACAACGTCGCACCAAAGAATAAGGAAAGAATTTGGGAAGTTTTTATTAGAGTTTCAACTTTTCTTGGCAGGATGAGATTTTCACGCATTACTGTTTGTTCAAAAGACTCCTGTCTAACATTAATTTTATTGATTATATCATCAAATTGCTCTTTAGTCACAATTTTTTTAGCAGTGTCGGATATTTCGGAAAATAAACTCGATGCATACTGATCATCTATTTTTTTCCAATCGGATTTATGTTTTATATATTCAGAAAAAATTTGTTTTCCTAAAATTGAACCATCATGGTGTTTAGTATCTGAATGTTGTTCCCAGCCCCCATTTCCTGAATGGAATGTTATATAGTGCTGTCTCCCATCAAGAATATCATCACATTCATCCAGCGGAATTTCTCGTGAATTTTCTGTTATCGTACCTTCCAGAAATCCGGTGTTATATCGCTCCCAAGAATTGAATTCGGGGGCAACGTAGTAAGTGTGTTCTTTGTCCATTGATAGGGCTCGTAACCGTCTGTGTTGCTGACTATAATTGGCTTTATACAAAGCTATGCGATAATACGGACCGGTATGGGTTCCATTTGCTCGCCACTTAGACCGGGGATGTGAAAAGTATTCACTTGCTTTGAATTGGTAGTAATAATCAGTACCAAATTTTGGGAGATATACATCATATCCTCTCATTGCCTCAACTTGTTGAGATGGAAATATTGGTGCTCCTGTTAGTCTTGTCCCATCTGTCAAAGATTGTAGACGCAATCGAACTATCTGTTCATGAAGATAGCCAAATCCAAAGGAAAACTCCGACAGCCCAATTGAAACCATGATTTTTTATTAAAATTCAGAATAACTTATACTTCACCACTTAGCCCCCCCGTTTATTTGATTAGTGGATTATGGCATCTGCCAAACATCACGGGCAAGTTTGACAAGCTGTATCTGTCGTTTTTCAATGCTTTCGGAGGTCCATTGGTCAAATGACTCAAGATTTCTTGTCACCCGATCATATGCTGTATTTCCCCCTATTTTGGGAATCGCTGTAATGCAACGGGTTAACAGGAAGCGCGATTTTTCATAGTACGGCCGTTTCTGAGAATATGGTTTGTTTCCTAAAAATGTGTTCAGGGATTCCTCGGCCAGCGCGAGATTTCCAAGACGTTGGTTATATAGAAAGAACACTTCTGGCTTATCAAATTCCTTAAGTGAGTCAACACTAGGTTTGTCCGGCAAAATGTGCTCGATATGGACGTTTTTATTCGTATATGTAATCAGGTTAGAATATTCCCCTCCCCCACGCAAGGGGGCTTCATCAACATACTGGGTCATCTTCCCGAGCAGATAGCGCATCCGGTATCTCTGGAGATCCTGCAGTTTTATGGTACTAAATGTAAGATCAAATCGGGACCTCAGATCTTCTTTCGCCGGCTCAAAGCGACTGAGGAAAAATGCATCCAACTGTTCATGAGTCTGGATCCTCCTGACCTCTTTTGCCCACTGGGCGAATTTCTGTTCGAACTCCCTAGTGTTTTCCCGCGTGATGATATAGGTAAACAGGAGGTTTTCCGTATGTTTGCATAATTCTATGAAGAGTTCTTTATTGAGATTCCTGCCAGCTAACAGCAGGATCAGATGCTGACGGGCCGATCCGCTGAGCATCCGGATATTTTCGAGATACCGGTTTGATTCACCTCTGGTATCTTTTCCTTTGATGAAGTGTGTATATTGTCTAGAGACCGCTAATAGAAAATCAACGAACTGAACAGGAGTCTCCCTGTAACCACACCGGCTCTCATTTTTCAGGAACCAAGTGTAGATCTCATCCTCCCAGAGTCGTTCGGCATCATAATGTGCAATAATAAAATATCGCAGGAACCGCAAGGGTTTTTCATTGGCTTTATAGAGAATATCAACAAGACTTTTCCATTTGACTTTAATCTTATCAAATTCCGCCTGTTTTGCATGCATGAACATGAGGTTCTTCAATAGGTCCATTGCATCAAGGCCTTTGCCCCGGTCATTGATTGTTTCAAATATCTTGAGAGCCTGAGCGACGCTGATAGTCTTGATGCGAATGAGCTTGACGTTCTTAGTAAAAAAAGCATAGAATTTTCTCAGCCTCTTCTCATCCTTCTGAAAATTCAGATCGAATAATTTCCTGATGGTCCAGTATGCGTGAACAATATTTTTGATAGAGCGAGTGCCTTCAGTTCCTTCCGGGGGAATATTTCCTGATGCAATTTGAATAAGGACATCTTTGCTGTCGTTATACTGGAGTTCAACGCGGTACCGGTAAACACTGTTGCCCTCATTATCGACACTGCTGCCCCGGATCTGGTTTTCAACAACTTCAACCGGGCTGACATTCATCTCCCTGAGATAGTCCCGCACGGCACATAGGAACAGATATGCAGTTGTCATCCTTTGCTGTCCGTCAATGAGCTCATAGACATCTCCCGGCTTTCAGACAACAATACTGCCGATGAAATATTCCGAGTTGCCGGACCGTTCCTGATTGAGAAACTCCCAGTAGATATCATTGAAGAGCTGCTCTACCTGTTCTTCATTTTCCTCACTCCAGACATACTCTCTCTGGTAATCCGGGACAATATAGAAATCATGAAAGAGATCTTCAAGGGTAACATCTTTTGATTCAATCGCCTGCTGGGTTGTCATTGGTGTCACGAGCTCTGCCGAATAGGTTCAAGTGGACGCAGGCGGGATTAAAGATTTTCAAATTATATTTTTGGTAAGTTTCTGAATCCATCTTTTCATGAGTCCTCGTAAAAAAATGATTTAAATTCGGTAAAAGGAGGTTTTCTCTCTCTTCTCGTCACAAAGATTCAACAATTTCATCGAATTTCGATAAATCGGACGTAGGATCGTTCAGAAATTGAAAAATTCTTTCAATCTTTTTCTGGGGATATTTACTAAGCTTTTCGATAAAAAATGCGATGAACGGCTCGATATAAAATTGCATAATGTTTCTGTCATATTCAGTTGCCAATCCATAATCTGCTTCATGAATTATTTTATTCCGAATTTTGTAGAGTCGTTTAAGCTCATTTTTAGTGATTCCAGTTTTGTTTAATAACGGTGAGAGAAGCCTTTCCATGACTTTTCTTTCAGTAACTTGATGATTTTTGAGACAAAATCGCTCTGCTGAAGTCCAAAAATTTACAAATGCATACCCCATGTGTTTTTGTATCGTGCCGGAATGATAAGCGATTAAACCATCTTCAATGAAATCCCGAATACTTTGATCGGAAGTTTCAAACAATCCGATTATTCTATTGATATCATCGATCTGTTTATTTGCAAGTTTGTGATTTTTTTTCCCGAGGGCTACATTTTTATAAAAAAGGTTCACAAAATCTTTTTCAGAAAATGCTAATTCAATCTCTACATCTAAATCAGAGATGGGTTTTGGGGGCCCGATAAGTGTTCTCCACATCACGCGATAATTTTCGATATATGCGATGATACTAACAATCAATTGCGCATTTCTTGCTGCTTTTCTCTCCGCGTACCAAAGATTTCGAGCGAATAATGATATATGGATATATGAGAGGGATGGATGGATAAGCTGAGTAGAGTAATTCATCTCATACTCTCGAATTTCAGAAAGTAATTGGGGATTTGACAAAAAATTTTCAATTTCTTGATAGTTTTTAATTTCAACGGAAATTCCTTCAATCTCCATTTTTTTCAACTTTTTTGTTGTTTGTATTCTGATAGGATAAAAGAAGTCAAACTCGACGAGTTTTTTTTGACGCTCAATTTTTATTAGCTCTCGATCCACTTTCTTTTTAAAATCTTGAAAAAAGACCTTCTTTTCTAATTTTAGTTCCTTAATCGCCGTTTCGAATGGTTCGAATAATAGCGGGTGAAGACTATCTGCGTACCATGAATATTGAATTGCATCAAATTTTTCCTGATAATGTTCTCCTTCAAGAAGTTCTGATATCAAGAGTATGCCAAATCGCTGTGTTTTGAGGAAATTTTCTTGATTTGTCAGAGTTAAAATGCCGTTCTTTATCGTTAATTTATCGAGAATTAGTCGTAATAAATCATCACGAAAATCCGTCATGTCTCAATGCCCTCAACCTCGATCTCCCCGCTCATCAGTTTAGGTAGCAGCGGATCGCGGATCTGGGCGAGCGTGCGGGACTCCATCAAGTTATTCCGGATTTTTTCAAGATTCGATTGAATAATCGCATCAAATTTTTGTGTGGTATGAGCAGGTGGCACAACAATTTCAACGCCATCAAATGTCTGTCGCGTTATCGTTTCAAAAACAGTACCATGTGTATGTTGTTGAAGTTCATTGATGGCTTTTTTCAGAAGGAAATGGATGTAATAATTTGGATATCCATGCGCTCCTTTTACACCATAACACGATTGATTCATTGCCATCGGTACTCCTACAAGTGCAAGTTTCCCAACAGTCCCGCGAGCAGTTATGATGGTTGTTCCAACCGGAAAAATATTCGTGGAACTGTTTTCAACCCCTGCCCGTGTGATGTGCTTTTTTGTATCTATGACAAACATATCGCTGTCAGAGGAAGCATCAACAACGGAAAACCACGGGATATCTCCGTTCCAATATTTCTCAACTGTTGTCTTTGGAGTACCGCCACCGAGAAGCTCAATAATGCTGCTCAGTGGTCCAACCCGCCACCCGCTCGGCACCTCCCTTCCCTCGACCTCCTCAAACCCTTCCGGAAACAGCGCCGCAATTTCCGGCGGAAGCCCGGTATCGCGCCCCTCCGCCTTCGCCCGCACCGGATCGAAGTCCACGAACCATGACTGAAAGATCACACGTGCTATCGCTTCGAGTGTCTCGTTCATCTGGCGGTTGAGCTCGATCTTATCATCGAGTGAGCCAAGAATGCGGGCGATGGCCTGCTGGGTGGGAAGAGGGGGAAGATCCACAGATATCTGATCAAATGTATCTCGTGTGATGGTATCGAATACTGCACCATGAGTCATTTGTTTTAATCGTCGCACCTCATAATTCAGAAGATAATACAAAAAATCGTTAGTTGTCAGATCATCTTTTGCCGTGATACCATAACAAGACTGATTAAATGCCATATCCTGGCCGAGTTGTGCAATTACCCCCACAGTCCCGCGAGCCGAAATGATTAATTGACCTTTTTTTAACAGCGAGGTACTGCTTTCTTCTATTGCTTTAGGGGTTATGGTTTTCTCTGAAAAGTGGACGTAGCGATAACCATGATTAAAATCCGCAACGGACAACCAAGGAATTTGGCCATTCCAATAATCAGGATTTGTTGTCCTTGGAGTGCCCCCTCCTATTAAAGTGAGAATATCACTTAACTTAGTTATCCGATATTGTGTTTCCATTTCGGATCAACTCATATCAGTACCTTGAGATCTCCATGACGGTATTTTTGAGTTTACAGGTTTTTGCTGGAAATGGTTTATTATCGTAATTATTCTCCAATTATAAAATCTCTAATGAACGCGAGACAGAAATTAATTGAATCGCATTAGTGAATTTCATAAACCGTCTCTCAGGCAAAAAAAATTCCTTACCTGCTTCTCAAACTCAGTTTTTTCATGATTCTCATATGCAAGTTCCTTCAATTTCTGCCCATCTAAACTCCAATTTCCTACAGATGCCTTCTGCTCTTGGTAATCACGGAATCGATTAAAAATAAATTCGATTATATCAGTAAACAAAATTTGTGGAACGTTTGGAATTACAATATTGCCCGGCGAATCACCAATGGCAATCACCTGGCATGATATATCCCGATATTGATAGCATCCAGATTCGTACAGGTTTTTCGCAGCCATTTTAATTTTTGATCGCGGGATGCAGCCAATGGCGTTTAAAATCCGATGTATGTTCCGGTTCTCGGGATTTGTCCACGGTCCATTGAGAGCACATTGTCCTCTTTTTACTTCGGTAATAATTACATTGCATAGTTTGTTACATTCAGTGATCTTCGGATCATCTTGCATCGGGCGGATACAATTTTCAGCACGATGGAAAAATCGCACTCCAAGTAAATCGATATCGGTGCGTTGGTCACGGCCTACATCTGGATGTATGATAAAATCTTCCAACAGTAAAAAGCCATTAAGCCGGAGATACCAATAAGCTAATCGCTCTGGATTGCTTGTCATACCCAAAACCTTAAATTTTCATCGATAGCGGCATTAAGTCGACACCCCTCCTTCATTTGGTCTCGAAGCCTTTGAGTAAGCCGACCCATCTTCTCCTCGAACGGCTCGCCATCATCCACGACATCCTCGGCCCCGACATACCGCCCGGGTGTCAGCACAAAACCATTCTTTCGGATCTCATCAACAGAAGCACTCTTGCAGAACCCCGGCACATCCGCATACTCCCCTGCTTCCTTCTCGCCCCGCCAAGCATGGTATGTTGAGGCAATCTTCGCGATCTCCTCATCCGTGAGATCGCGGTGGACTCGGTCGATCAACAGTCCCATCTTCCGGGCATCGATGAAGAGTGTCTGCCCGCGACGGTCCCGGAACCGGTGGTTCTTCTTCTCGCGGGTGACAAACCAGAGGCACGCCGGGATCTGCGTGGAGAAGAAGAGCTGCCCCGGAAGTGCGATCATGCAGTCAACCATGTCAGCCTCGATGATGTTCTTCCGGATCTCACCTTCGCCGGACTGGTTACTTGACATACTCCCGTTCGCGAGCACGAACCCGGCAATGCCGGTCGGTGCGAGGTGATGGATAAAGTGCTGCACCCAGGCGAAGTTTGCATTGCCGTTCGGGGGGATGCCATACTTCCAGCGTATATCCTCACGGAGCCGTTCGCCTCCCCAATCCTTCATATTAAACGGCGGGTTGGCAAGGATAAAATCCGCTTTCAGGTCCGGATGATGATCGCGGTGAAAGCTGTCGCCGTTGTCAGGTCCGAGGTTACCTTCGATCCCCCGGATGGCGAGGTTCATTTTCGCGAGTTTCCACGTGGTCGGGTTCGACTCCTGACCATAGATACTGATGTCACCGATATTCCCGCCATGCGCCTCGACAAACTTCTCGGAAGAGACAAACATGCCTCCTGAACCACAGCAGGGATCATAAACCCGTCCCTTGTACGGCTCGATCATCTCGACCAGAATTTTTACAACGCAGCGGGGCGTATAGAACTGCCCACCCTTCTTTCCTTCAGCGCTCGCGAACTGCGAGAGAAAATATTCGTATACCCGGCCAAGGATATCCTTCGACCGGTTTTCCTTGTCACCGAGACCAATTGTACCGGTCAGATCAATCAGTTCGCCGAGTCGCTGCTTGTCGAGCGCCTGCCGGTTGTAGTCTTTGGGCAGGACACCTTTGAGCGTGGGATTATCCCGCTCGATCGCCACCATTGCGTCATCGATAAATTTCCCGATGGTGGGCTGCTTCGCGTTTCCCTGGAATTTGGACCACCGGGCCTCTTTCGGTACCCAGAAAATATTTTCCATGCGGTATTCATCAGGATCTTCAAGTGCGAGATACCGGGCCTGCGGCTCCCTGATATACCAAGGGCTTACAGGATCGGAAAGGTCATGATCAAGCTTGTAGTGCCGTTCCTCAAATGCGTCTGAGATATATTTCAGGAAGATGAGCCCGAGCACGACATGCTTGTACTCCGCTGCGTCCATATTATTGCGGAGCTTGTCAGCTGCTGCCCAGAGTTTTGCTTCAAACCCGAGGTTTGCGCCGTTATTTGTAAGTGATGCCTGTTTCCCGCTGGCTTTCCGTACCACATAGATAGATCGTATCTTAGCTGATATAGCATCTCTCATGTAGCCAAGAGGTCGTGGGAAGGGCAGACTCGATGTGTGTAAAAGTAGGCAGATATGTATCTCTGCATATGGCCCGGTTCCCCATTTTCATTTTACGATCGGTACATGCAGAACCTGCTCCTCTCGTTTTCTAATGAAAAAAGGTAATGAGAATTTCAATACAAATATTAATTTGGGTATGAAGTAAAGTCAAACATAATGAAAAAAAAATTCCCTGAATATTACAAACCAACTGAAAAAGAATTCGAATATTTATGGGAAAATTGTATTTTTATTTTTGACACGAGTGTTCTAATTAACATGTATGAATTCTCTCCAAAAACTCGTGATATTTTTTTAGGAATGCTAAAAAAAATTTCGGATAGAGTTTGGATTCCTCATCAAGTAGCAAAGGAGTATTTATCACGACGCCCGTTTATAATTCGTGAACAAAAAGAAATTCATCATAAAATTCAAGAAAAATTCAGGGAAACTAAAGATAATTTAATCCAAGAAATCGAAAAAACGGTTATTTTTCATCCATATATAGATAAAAATGAATTAAATGAAAAAATTAAAAAATATTTTCGAATTTTAAACTCATATTTGAAGAAATGCGAAGAAAATTATCCAGATTTGGTGAAAAAAGATAGTATTGGAGAAAAAATTGATTTATTGTTTACCGGCAAAGTGGGAGATGAATGTACAATAGAAGAATTAAAGCAATTATACAAAGAAGGTGCTGAAAGGTATTCGCAAAAAATTCCACCCGGATTTGCAGATCAACAAACAAAAGATAATATCAAACAATATGGAGATTTCCTAATATGGCATCAAATCATACAATACGCTAAAATAAAAAATAAACCCGTAATTTTTGTTATCGATGATGTGAAAAATGATTGGTGGCTAATTCATAATTATCAAAAACTAAATAAGGAAATACTTTCCCCTAGACCGGAATTAATAAAAGAATTTTTTTTGAAGACAAATAATCCCTTTTTTATGTATAATTCTGAAAACTTTATGGAATCATATCGGAAATATCTAAAAGAAGATGTCAGTAATGAGACAATAAAAGAGGTTCGAGATTTAAGGACTAAACAATCTCTTAGCGAAAAATTATCCGTTGATCCCAAGATCATCGAAAATTGGAGAAATTTACAATTATCAACCCGCATCGATCAGGAAACATTTGAAAAGTTTAAAAAATTACAAAATTCGTTACGTCTTGATCCCGAGATCATCGAAAATTGGAGAAACTTACAATTATCAACCCGTATCGATCAGGAAACATTTGAAAAGTTTAAAAAATTACAAGATTCGTTAAATGAGAAGGATTCTACCTAATTTTTTATGATTTAATCTAAACATCCATTTTTTTTTAGACCCGCCAAGCAGATCATTCATAGATACTCAGGATACTGCCAAATAAAGTGATACTTCACCCATCACAATCATTATAATTCCTCCACCCAAATACAGTCAAGCACTTTTAGAATTGTGCTGACAGATGTAAGTCCGACGTGCTTCACCGCACGGCCTCAACCAAGGCTTTGGGATTACAGGGAGTCAGTAAAAATACTCGACTTTTCTGGACTTACACAGTTTAGGAGGCTACTTTATGGCACGAATGTATGCTCGAAGAAGAGGCAAGTCAAGCTCTGTCCGCCCCTACCGGAAACAGGCACCTGCGTGGTCCAACACGGACGCAAAGGCCATCACCAAAGTGATCCTGGATCTCCGCAAGGAAGGCGCATCGAGCAGCAGGATTGGACTGGTCCTGCGGGATCGCTATGGCGTCCCTGACGTGAAACTTGCCCTCGGTAAGCGTATCGGGGATATTTTGAGAGAGAACAAGGTTGCGTCCGAGATCCCTGAAGATCTCCGCGATCTTATGGTAAAGTCACTCGGGCTGCGCAGGCACCTGGGCGAGAATAAGAAAGATCTGCACAACAAGCGTCAGCTGAACCTCATCGAGTCCAAGATCCGTCGGCTCGTGAAGTACTACACAGGAAGCAAGAAGCTGCCCAAAGAGTTCATCTACAAACCAGAGAACGTAGAGATTCTGCTGTCCAGGTAGCAGTAAAAAAGTCGTCCGGATACCCATGTCCCTTGAAACCATCGCAGAAACTGTCGCAGAACAGATACAACGGCAGGAGTATATCGAGCTCTATGCACACCATGATGCAGACGGCATAGCCGCCGGCTCGATTCTCTGCCACGCGATGCTGCGTGCGGGTATCCGTTTCCGCATGAAGATCCGCCAGGAAGTGACTCCTGCGGATCTGATCAGTGACGGTGACTCCGCTCACCTGCTCTGCGATCTCGGGGCAGGGATGGATGACCTTCCCAAAGACACGATGGTTGTCGATCACCATCTTGCGGTGTTTGAGGGGGTATTCCACGCAAACCCGAGGCTGGCAGGAATTGACGGCGACCGCGAACTGTCCGCTGCGGGGATGGCATACATCGTCGCCCAGAAGATAGGGGACAACCGCGACCTTGCAGGGCTCGTGATACCCGGCATCATTGGTGACGGCCAGGAAATAACCGGCAAGAATCTCGAGATCTTTAATGACGGCGTCGCAAACGGCATCATTGTCCCGGACCGCGGCATTACCCTCCCGGGGAGGGATATGGCTGAACGGTGGTACATGGCAACCAGCCCGTACCTTGACAGGATCAGCGGCGGGGAACAGCTTATTGCAGATTTCATCGAGGAGGCGCAGGATCAGGCAAAGGGTGAGAACAGGAGCCGGCTTGATGTCCTGCTCTCCCGGATAGTGCTTGAAGCGGCCCCGGACACAACCTATGCAAGCCTTCTGGAGATCTATGGCGATACCTACCATCTCCAGCGCGAAGTCATTGAAGATGCTCATGCACTCACCGCCGTTATTGATGCCTGCGGGAAAGCCGGACACGGCGATCTTGGAGCAACAGTCTGCCTGCGATCATCCCATTACCTCGAACAGGCATGGGAAATTGCGCGGCAGCACCGGGTGAAAGTGATCGATGCAGTTAAAAATGCCCATCCCGACGAGGGTTCAATCAGTGTATATGAAGTGCATGATGTTACACTTCCCAGCGATGTCGCAGATATCCTTGCACGCGATCGTATGAGCTCCCGTCCGGTACTGGTCTATGCGCATGCGGGCGACGCCTGCCGGATTTCAGTCAGGTGCCCTGCCGGTATAACTACCGAGATTGGACCTACGGTACGTGAGATTGCCGCTGCCTGCGGAGGGAACGGTGGCGGCCACACCCGCAGGGCAGGAGCAACCATTCCCTCCGGAAAGATCGGGGTATTTTCCCGGAGCTGGCAGGAGGCGTTTGCGTTATGATGCAGATCATCGGCAGGATCACAACCACACACAGGGATGCGGCATGTGTTGCAGCGGCATTAAAACCGGATAACCTCAACAGCCTGACCACAACCGCTGAGGATGATCGCGTAACGACCACGATCACCGGGACGCGGATAAGGACGGTTATTGCTTCGGTTGACGACTATCTTATGAATCTGGCAATATCTGAAGATGCATGTTCGGTTATTTCGCAATAATCGCAATCTCTCAAGTAAGGATCCCGTAAACAGACAACACGGAACATGTCGTTGTCTGAAGAAAATACCGGGGAAAGATTTCTCCAGGTGATACCATGGCAAAGAAAAAACAGGTTGGAAGAAGAGTAGAAGGCTGGAAAGCCAAGAGCTGGTTCAAGGTGCACGTCCCCGACAACCTCGGGAAGGCGTACATCGGTGACACCATAGCAAACGATGCTGAGAGCGTTGTCGGCAGGATCATGCAGGCAACGCTTGGCGAGATCACCAATGATTACGCAAAACAGCACGTCAAGATGAGCTTTAAGATCGCATCCGTGACCGGTGATGCGGCATATACCGAATTTGTCGGCCACGAAGTAACCAGGGATTATCTCCGCTCGCTCGTCAAGAGGCGGAGCTCCCGCGTGGACTGCCAGGTCCCGATCCTGACAAAAGACGGCAAGAAAGTGCGGCTGACCATCAGCTGCTACACGTTTGCCCGTGCAAACATTATGCAGGAGCATGCAATCAGGAAAGTAATTACCGATACTATTGCTGCGCAGGCAGCGGCATGGGACCTGACCACGCTCCTCAATGGGATCGTATCCGGAGAGATCTCCCGGGATCTCTTCAAGGCGGTCAAGACCATCTATCCGACCCGCAGGGTCGAAATTATCAAGTCCAAGGTTGAGCCGGTTGCCGCCCGGATCTCTACGGCATAAAACGATTTTTCTTTTTTTCCCTTGTGGATATTCAACAGGAAATAATCGGCAGTAATTTTTAATCGGCAGGAGTTCTCCATTTTTTGCCCTCTGTATATCGTGGGGTAAATGCAGGAATTTATCTGATTAACAAGACAGAATCCTGTAGCAGGGATCCATGTTCCCGCACCATCCTCTTCCCTCTGGTAAAATGGCAGTCTTATACAGGCCGTTTTCCCGAATTTTTACATGCCCTACCAAGAAACATAATTAGTCCCGGCATCCAACCATTCCATACGAATGACCGCCACCAGGATCCTCTTTGTCGTACTCGACGGCATTTCCGATCGCCCCTCTCCCGCGCTCGGAGGACTTACCCCCCTTGCTGCAGCAAAAAAACCCGTTCTTGATCGTCTCGCAAAGGAAGGGATCTGCGGTATTATGGATACTATTGCTGCCGGAGTCCGCCCGGGTTCAGATACGGCACATCTAGCGCTGCTGGGCTACGACCCGTATAAATATTATACCGGAAGGGGTCCCCTCGAATGTGAGGGTACCGGCATACACATGGAACCGGGAATGATCGGGTTCCGCTGCAATTACGCGACCATTTCCCGGGAGGGTATCATCACTGATCGCCGTGCTGGAAGGATCCATGACACGACACAATTGAGCATGGCACTTGCAGAGGGGGTGGATCTCTCAAAGTATGGTGTGGAGTTTGCCTTCCGTTCCGGTGCGGGTCACCGTGCGTCACTTGCTCTCAAGGGGGAGGGACTTGGGCACTGCGTCTCTTCCAATGACCCTAAAAAAGACGGCGTATCCCCGCTTGCCGTGCAACCGTTGAAACAGACTGCCCCCGATGAAAAGACAGCCGCAGTCTGTAACGAGTTTGTCCGCCAGTCGACCGGGATCCTCTTTGACCATCCCCTCAATAAAGAACGGATAAAAAAAGGGTTAAGCCCGGCAAATATCGTCCTGATGCGGGGAGCCGGTGAAATGGGACACTTCGAACCGTTCTTAAAAAAATACGGTATTTCAGGAAGTGTGATCTCGGCTGCGAGCCTGATCACGGGCATTGGCAGCGCCGTGGGGCTTGCCCGTGTACCTGTCCCGGGGATCACCGGGTCGCAGGACAGCAATATCCAGGGCAAGATTACCGCAGCGATAAACGAGTTGAAAACCAGGGATTTTGTCCTGGTCAACATCAAGGGAGCAGACGAGTCCGGGCACGACGGATTAGCAGAGCAGAAACGCAATTTTATAACAAAAACCGATGCTGCCCTTGCCCCGCTGCTGGATCTTCGTGACTGCATTATTGTAATCTGTGCCGATCATTCCACGCCGTGCTCGATAAAAGATCACAGTGCTGACCCGGTACCGGTGCTGATTCACGGCGACGGGGTCCGCGTCGATGACGTCACCGGCTTTGACGAGTACCGCTGTGCCAGAGGGGGGCTCAACCGGATAACCGGCGTAACCCTCCTGCCCATAGCGCTCGACCTGATCAACAAGGCACATAAATTCGGGGCATGATGAAAACTTCGGGGGAACGATGAGAGAGAGATCCGTAAAAAACTGGCATAAGCATTGCCTGCTCCCTGACGGGACAGAGCTGCAGGAACACAGTATCAAGACAGCCAGAAATATCGTTGTCGGTGAGTTCTGCCAGATAGATTTTGGGCTGAGGGGTGCGGATGTCTATGTCGGGGAATCCTCGAAGATTCGCGAGTATGTCTGGGCGAGCGGGGACGTGCGGATCGGAAACTGGTGCGAGGTCGGGAACGATGTCATCGCAAAACAGGATGCATACATCGGCGAAGGTGTGAAGATTGCCGGCAAACTGGTCGTCTCCGGGGCTCTCGACATCGGGGAGAAGGTCGAGATCAAGGAGGGATTCGAAGCAAAAGGTGACGTGGAAATAAGAAACCCGATGCCGGTGTTCATGTTCATCATCATCTACTTAATGACCCTGCTGAGGATCGAGAACGAGAAAGAGCTGGATCGGATCCTTGATGACCTGTTCTCAGAGGAAGAGGAGAGGAGGGAGATCCCGCTCATGATTCCTGCCCGTTCGAAACTGAACCTGAGGTTTTTTTCCGTCCCGTCCACCATGAAAATCGGGAAAGGGTGCCGGCTCCATGGCAATATACGTGCGGGGTCCATTGATGTCCAGCAGAACTCAGTTGTCTTCGGGAGTCTCCGGGCAAAATACCGTATCACGGTGGTGGACGGTGTCACCATTCACGGGAACGTCGAGAGCGGCAGTACCGTTTATGTAAAGAAAGGGGCGCATATACTGGGGGACGTCATAGCGAAATCCATCGTGCTTCATGAAGATGCAAAGATTGACGGGACGATTGAGGCTCCGCATGGGATGCGGATCGAGCGCGATACATGAGAGCTGCTGAGATCCTCGGGGTAGATACGGTCAGGTTTATCGAACCGGATTTTGCATCCCTTACTGACGGCAGGTTTAATGCAGTCCTCGCTGAGACAAGGACTGATGAAGGTCGCCTCCTGCTTGATGAGCATGAAGAACCGCTGGCGATGGCATTTCATGGACCAGACGGATGGACTGCAGGTTCATTCCTGTGCAGGAATCCCTCGGTTCCGCTTATCGAACTCTTCGAGAGCGTGAACGGAGAGATCTTCCAGGAGAACCGGGCTATCTGGGCAGGGGCAGTACGCGAGGA
>Ga0315281_10002157_pt1 | contig 29201 bp, 24 predicted proteins | sample YL17G07_0_MG_FD_204540 | JGI IMG/M metagenome (GOLD analysis project Ga0315281, IMG submission 204540) | Sediment microbial communities from Yellowstone Lake, YNP, Wyoming, USA - YL17G07_0 | ecosystem: Environmental > Aquatic > Freshwater > Lake > Sediment | place: USA: Wyoming | collected...
TGCGCCGAGCCTTCATCGTCATCGGACTTCTTATTGCCGCGGTGGCGCTGCGTGCGCAGGCCAGAACCACGTTGGACATGTACGCAGTTGACGTCGAGGGCGGCAACGCGGTGCTGTTCGTCACGCCAGCCGGCGAATCGGTCCTCATCGACGCCGGAAACCTGAACGACGCGCGACGTGATGCCGACCGCATCATGGAGGCCGTCCGGGATGCTGGTCTGACCCGGATCGATCACGTGATCGTCACGCACTGGCATGCCGATCATTTCGGCGGCCTTGCGGAACTGGCCAAGCAGATTCCGATCCGCGAATTCCTCGATCACGGACCGAATGCACAGCCGGGCGCGGTGGCCGATGAGTTTTTTGCACGCGTTTATCCGCAGCTCACGAAAATCGCGACGCATAGAGTGCTGAAGGCCGGCGACCGGATCCCGCTGACCGGGGTCGACTGGCGGATTGTGGCGTCGGCGGGAGAGGTGCTGAACGCGCCGTTACGTGGCGCCGGGGCGCGCAATCCCGAGTGCGCGACGTTCGAGGCGAGCGACAACAACGCGGAAGACCCGATGTCGGTGGGGAGTTACATCGCCTTCGGACAGTTCCGGACCGTGCACCTCGGGGATCTGACGCGGAACATGGAATTCAAGCTGATGTGCCCGGTGACGCGTCTGCCGCCGGTGCAACTCCTGCTCGGCATGCATCACGGCCAGGACTCATCAAATTCTCCGGTGTTGACGCACGCACTCCGTCCCATTGCGGCGATCATGAATGACGGCACACGCAAGGGCGGTCAGCCGTACACGATGAAGTCCATCTATACGTCACCCGGGTTCCGCGACCTCTGGCAATCGCACTTCTCGTTGTTGAGCGGTCAGGAATACACCACGCCTGGAATGTTCATCGCCAATCTCGTCGACGATCAGCCAGCCGCCATGCCGATTCAGCCGACGCCGCTGCCGCAGCCTGGCGCGAACGCGCCCCCTCCACCGGCGCACAATGGCAAGGCCTATTGGATCAAGGCCTCGGCGCGTGCGGACGGCACCTTCACGGTGACCAACGCGCGGAACGGCTTCACGAAGACCTACTGACCAATGGCCGAATCGGAAGTGCCAGGCGAATGACGCCTCCTTCTAGCAGAACGCTCTGGCCGATGACTGGCAGCAAAGTAGGGCAACGGCTCAGATCACGATTGCGGCGGCACGTGGCTCTCTCGACCCTTCGACGTGAAGGGCTGGCCGTTTGCGAGTTGTGACGTGAAGTTCCAATCGAACACCAGCCACGCCGAATTGCCGTTCACGTGAACTTGTACGTTGCTCGCGCGGAGGTCGCGCTCGATGAATCCCTTCTGAAGGAAGTTCACGTACAGATCTCTTTGAACGCTGTCCCAACCCTGGTACCGGCCCAGTGGCGTCACGACGACGATGTCGGGACTCTGCAACCAAACCGTCGACGCGAGCGTGACGTCAGCCGTCTTCACCGACTGCAGGTACCTGTCGAACACCTGCTGAATCTGGTTCCGCGCGGCTTCTTCATTTGCTTGCCTGGCGCACGCAGTCAGACACAACACGGCAGCAGTACAGGCCAGAAGCACTCTGTATCGAGCAGTCATGCGCGCATCTTACTTTCAACTTTGAGCTTTGCACCTTAAACTTTGATGATGCTTCGCGCGCTGGTCCTGGCCACGCTCTTCGCTGTCTCGCCTGGCGCCGCGTCGGGCCAGGTAGTCGGCGTTCCCGGCGTTCTTCACATCAAGGTCACACTGACGGACGCCGCCGGGGCGTCGATGCCCGTCCCGCGCCACGCGCTGCTCATCAGCGACAATCCGGCCACCAGTACACCCAGGCGGGTCGTCACGGCGCCGGACGGCACGGCGACGGTCAGGCTTCCCCCGGGAAACTACACGGTGGAGTCGGACGAGCCGTTCACATTCGACGGCAAGGGCTATCAATGGACCCAGACCCTGGACATCGGCGCCGGACGCGACGTGGTCCTCGAGCTGAACGCTCGAAACGCGGAAGTCGGAGCTGCACCTGCGCCGTCGCCCTCGCCATCCCTGGCGCCGAAGGAAAACGACCCATCGCTCCTCCTGCCCCAATGGCAGGACAGCGTCGTCTCTGTCTGGACGCCGGAGGCGCGCTCGTCGGGATTTCTCGTCGATGCCGCGGGCCTCGTCGTGACGAACCAACGCGTCATCGGCAGCGCCTCGGCGGTGGAAGTGCAGCTCACGCCTTCGGTCAAAGTGGCGGCGCGCGTCCTCGTGGCCGATCGCGAGCGCGATGTCGCGGTCCTTTGGATCGATCCCGTCACAACCGCATCAGTACGGCCGGTTCCGCTCAACTGCGCGGACGGGTCGAGGCCGCCCCTCGCAGACAGGCAAGAACTCGTCGCCATCGGCGCACCGCTTCACGGCCAGAAGGAACTGTTCTTCGGAAGCGTCGCCAACTTCAGGCTCGATCCCGGCAGTACCGGCGGGCCGGTCTTCAACACGAGTGGCGGCGTCGTTGGACTTTCCTCGGTCGTGGACGCTCAGGATGAGCGAAGGCGCAGGGACGTCCGCATTGTCCCCGTCGATGATGTCTGCGAGGTGGTCAGGTCTGCGGAGAAAGCGATACAGACCGCGCAGCGGCCGGTCGCCACGCGTCTTCCCGTGGAGTCTCAGCGGATGCTTCCCGCGGCCGCACTCGACGAAGCGGTGCAGCGCCGCGCGGGCAACCTGAATCCTTATCAGATGTCATCGTCCGACTTCGACATCGCCTTTTTCACACCCGTGCTGGTCAAAGGCGCGAAGGCCACGGACTTCGGCGACTGGTCGGACTACTTTGCAGACGGGCCGTTGGTTCTCGCGGTTCGCGTCACGCCGAAGTTGGCGGAGAGCTTCTGGACGACGGTCGCCCGCGGCGCTGCGTATACGCAGGGCATGGCGTTGCCGCCGATCAAACACTTCAAGCCAGGGTTTTCCCGGCTGCGCGCCTTGTGCGGGGATGTCGAGGTGACACCGATCCACCCGTTCACCCTCGAGCGGCGAGTGTCGGAGACCGATGCCATTCGCGAAGGCCTCTACATCTTCGATCCCCAGGCGCTCGGGCCGCATTGCAAGTCCGTCAGGCTCGTGCTGTACTCGGAGAAAGATCCGAAGAAGCCAGACACCCGGGCGGTCGATCCGCACGTGATCGAACGGATAAGGCAGGACTTCGCCCCTTGATGCGCGCTTCTCACATGGCGGTCGCGCTCCTTTTCTGCGCGTCTCCGGCCTGGCCGCAGACGTCGACGCCGGATCCTCAGCAATTCTCTATTTCCGTTGACGTGACGCCGGAGAGAGTCGAGCTGGCGCAACAGCAGATCAAAGAACAGGAGCAGCAGCGTCTCTTTGGCGTGCTGCCGAACTTCTATGTCAGCTATCTCCCTGACGCCGTTCCGCTGAACGTCAGGCAGAAGTTCGAGCTGTCGTGGAAGTCGCGTCTGGATCCGGTACAGTTCGGCGTGGTCGGCATCGTCGCGGGAGTGCAGCAGGCGCGGAATGACTACAGCGGGTTTGGCGACGGGGCCGAAGGCTACGCCAGGCGCTACGCCGCCCTGTATGCGACTGTCCTGACACGAAGCTTGATCACTCAGGTCGCGCTGCCATCGCTGCTTAAGCAGGATCCGCGGTACTTCTACAAGGGAACCGGCAGCACGCCATCGCGAATGGGTTACGCCATCTCGCGCGCCGTCATCAAGAAGGGCGACAACGGACGCTGGCAACCGAACTACTCAGGAATACTCGGGAGCCTCGCCTCGGGCGCGCTGTCGAATCTCTACTATCCAGCGGAGGATCGCAGGGGCGCCCGATTGATGTTCGAAAACGCCGCCATCGGTCTCGGCGGCGCCGCGGTGGGCCACCTGGCTCAGGAATTCCTATTTAAGAGGCTGACGACTCACTCGCGTTAAACCAGCTACCACACGCCCGGCCAGGGCTTGCCCACGAGAAAGTCGGGATTGGCGCCCTTGCGCGGCGTGTACTTCTGGACCCGGCCGGTTCTCACCTCGGCGGTGTAGAGATTGCCCTCTTTGTCGGTGGTGAACCCGTGCACGCCCCACATACAGCCCTGGCACGTGCCGAACGTTCCCCACGAATAGAGGAAGTGTCCGGTGGCGTCGTAGGCGAGGAGCTTGTTCGATCCCTGGTCGGCGGCCCAGAGAATATGGTTGGCGCCCATGTAGATGGTGTGGATGTTCATCGGTGGGCGCGGACCGAAATCCCACTGGTCCAGGAACTTGCCGTTTTCGTCGAAGACCTGTACGCGGCCGTTGTTGCGGTCGTTCACGTACACGCGCCGCGTCGTCGGGTCCACGGCGATTCCGTGGACGCTGTTGAAATAGCCGGGACGCTTTTCGTTGGGAGGAGTGCCCTTCTCTCCCCACTGTAAGAGTTTCTTGCCGTTCATGTCGTACTTGATGACCCGGGTGCCGTCGTAGCCGTCCGCCAGGTACCAGGTGTTGGCGTCCATGAAGGCCATGAACGTCGGCCGGCTGAAATGTGTATCGTCGGTGCCCGGCACGCCAGGCGTGCCGAGGGTCAGCAGACGTTTCTTGCCGTCGTGCGAGAACTTGGAGACGAAGTGGTTGTCGGCATCCACGATCCAGACGTTCTTTTCCGGATCGTAGGGGCTGATCTCCACGTCATGCGGGCGGCCCCAGATGCTGTCCCATTGCGACCAGTCTTCGATCATCTTGCCGTTGCGATCGAACACGACGATGACGTGCTCCCACCGCCAATCGATCCCGGGCCGGCCGTTGCGCCCATCGGCCGAGGCCTTGCCTCCGCTGGGGGTGGCGCTCGCGGTTTCGCGCACCGGCAGGCCGCCGCCGACGGGGAACTTGATGCTCGGTCCGATCTGGGGAAGCCAGGTGGTGCCGCGTCCCAGGCGCAGCACAGGCAGCTCGCCCTTCTGCGTCACGAACACACGGTCGGGACTCTCGGCGAACACATCGGTGGACTGCGACCAGGTCCAGTCCTCATGGTTGGGAAGGCTCTCCGACAGCGGCTTCGGCCAATTCTGCACGGGATCGTACGGGCCGAACACGTCCTGCCCGCCCTTGAGTCCGGGGATGGCCGCAAACCCGTCGCCGGGCGTCTTCTTCTGCTGTCCCTGGACAATGCCAAGCCGGTTGTTCATCAGGATGACGGCGGATAAAGCCCCGCATACAGCTGCCATCTTCAGCGTTCGTCGTGTCATCTCTGTGCCTCCGGGATTTTCACAATCGAGGGCGTCGAACTGCGCAAACCATACGCCCGCCGCACCGTCGAGGTCAATCGTCTCGCCCACTCCGCTCCCATGCGTATCCAGGCTCGGTCGTCAGGCGAGCATCATCGACGGGATTGCCGACCGTAAAGTGGTAGAGGCTCTGGAACGCGTGCCCGTGCAGGCCGAGCACCTCGTGCACCGGATCATCGAAGAAGCAGCCAATCCCGGTGGCGCGTGCGCCGGCGGCTTCGGCTTCGAGATAGAGCACCTGTCCCACCATGCCGGTCTCCCAGAATAAGTGACGGTAGAACGACGGCCCGAACGTCTGCAGGCTCGCGTCGAAGTCGGCAATCATCCCGAGGCTGAAAAAACCGTCCGACGCGATGTCCTGGTCACAGCTGAGGCGAGCCGCAACCGCGCGGGCGTCGGCGTGTGCGAGGCGCCACAGCGGCAGTCCATCATCGGCGGCTTCCCATAAGAAGTCTGGATGGCAGGCCGCTCGCAGCCGATCGAACGCGTGCGGGTCGCGCAGCAGCACGTACAACCCGGACGGGACTTCGTCGACGCGATGGACGAAGATGGCGAGGTGAACCCGGGGACTCCACCAGGTACTGGTCCACGGCGTCCTCTCGCCAGGCAGGACCCGCGAGAGCATCCTGAGAAACGTGGCACGGTCGATCGTCGTCCGCCCATCGAACGCGACGGCGCTCCGTCGCTGCAGCAGGAGCGTTCGCGCGTCGATCTGACGGTCGCGACGGGCATGTTCATCGTGCGCGGGTGGCACGGCCACAGGCACACTCGATCGCCCTGGATCTTCGGAGGCCCGTGCGACCTCGTCGATGAACGACCACTCGACGTGATCCTCGCTCAGCTGGCTCGCGCGGCCCGACCATCGGCCGAGTCGGACGGCATCGACGAGCTGTCCCACGCTTTCTTCAGAGCACTCGATCGGTGCTCCGGCGGCCACCGCCATGATGCAGCCCGGCTCTTCGCGTTCGGCTTCAAAGAAATCCTGATCGCGATCGATGCCGGTCACCGCCGCAATGGCGCGGTGCGACCACGCCGGCAACAGCGCGGCGCGCCAGCCGACGAGCCCGGCGGCCATCGACACGGCCGCACTTGCGTGTCCGAGGTCGTGCTGGCAGTAGCGGAACGCCCGCTCGCCGTACTTCCACGCTTCGCGCCAATGAATGGAGGTCAGCGCGACGAGCAGGACGTCTCCTCGTCCGCCGAACGCGTGCTCCCACACATCCTCGTCGAAGACGCAGCGCAATTCGAGCGCATGACGATCCACGGCGTAGTGGTACACCGCCGGCCGATCGGCCAGCCCCGGCAGCGCTGCGCAGATGACATACGCCTCGGTGGGGTGGAGGTTTCCGCTGGACGGGTTCACTCGCAGCGCCCACCGCGACTCGTTGAAGCGCTTCCACGCCGAGAGCCCCAGCGCATGCCTGAGCATGTCGCCGATGGCTGCGGCGCGTAATGGTTCAGCCGCCACCTCGAGCTGGCACGCCTGATCGAAGGTCGCGCGCGGCGGCGCGTACCCGTCGGCGGCCGCGCCGGGCGTCGGGTACAGAGGGAAGACCGGCGCATCGGCAAACTCGCGAAAGGGGCGCGGTTGCGACGCCCAGTCGAGGTAGCCGAGCGATCGGGCGAAGTGCTGGAAATGATGCTTCGTCCCGTCGTGATAGCGGTACACTGCCGCGAGCGATGTCTCACGCGACTCGGGCGCGATGTCAGTCCTTGGGATTCGTGGCAAAGACCGTCAACTCGATCGTGAACCCGCGGTCGTCCATTTCGAGCGCCGATTTGACGGCGTGGGCGATGTCGTCGCCTTGCAGTTTCGTCGGGTTCGCCTTGTCCTGCGGGAGTCCGACCGTCGCGTAGAAGTCGGTGAGCACTTCGCTGGGATTCACGAGCATCACGCGGATGTTGTGCGGCCGCAGTTCGGCGCGCCAGCACTCCGTCATCCCTCGCAACGCAAACTTGCTGCCGTAGTAGGCTGTGCCTTTCGCCGCGCCCCGGACGGCCGCCGTCGACCCGATGTTGATGATGTTGCCGCTCTTCCGCTCGATAAAATGTCTGGCGGCCTCACGCGCCATCAGCATGGCGCCGGTCACATTGGTCGCGAATACCCGTTCGAAGCCAGCGAGATCCATCTCGACGAGCGGCCTGATCACGCCGACGCCCGCGTTGTTCACCAGAATGTCGAGATGATCGAATATCTGAAACAGTTCCTTGTAGCTCCGAAGGACGTCCGTCTCTTTGGCCACGTCGGCGCGGATGGGATGGGCGCCGATGGCCTTGGCGGCCGCGGCCAGCCGCTTTTCGTCGCGGCCCGTGATCGCGACCCGTGCGCCGGCCTCGGTCAACGTCTTCGCAATGGCGAGACCGATGCCGTTCGATCCCCCGGTGACCAACGCCGTCGCGCCTTTCAGATTCATCGTTCAGTCTCCGAGTGGCAGCGCATACTGAGCGCTACCTACTCATAGAACGCCGGCGCCTTCTTCAACCTGGCGTTCGTGATGATGTCGTGCTCGATCCAGAGCTGGGCGCCGGTCTTCTTGAGAAAGACGTCCAACTCGGCTCGCGATGCCGCGGTCTGCTCCTTGTTGAAGTCCCCCGGAGGCAGACGATTGAGCGTGCGCTCTTCGGGGTAGTGGTAGAGATCGCCGCTCAGCACGACCGGCCCCGTCTTCTTGAGCTTGAGGAAGAGGACGTTGTGGCCCGGCGTGTGCCCGGGCGTGGACTTGATGACGACGGCGCCGTCGCCGAAGACATCCCACTCGTCTTTGTCGATCAGGATCGTCTTGCTGTTCTTCAGCTGGCTGTAGTTCTCCACGGGGGATCGCAGGATCGGCTCTGTCGAGAACATTCGGTCGCGCTCCACGCTCCGCACCAGCCACGTTGCACTTGCGAACGAGTTCGCGTTGGCGACGTGGTCGCCGTGATAGTGGGACATCGAGAGATACGTGATGTCGCCCGGCGCGTACCCGATGGCCGCCATCTGCGGCAGGAGCGGTGTGTCCTGCGTGACGACGCCCGCGGTGGCCCGGCCTCCGCCGGGAGGAAACGCGCGATCCGGAATGTCGCCGTTGTCCCACATCAACGTCCCCGTCGGATGGGCGATGAGGATGCACGGGATGGACATCTCGGTCGAGGCCATCTCTTCCTTCTTCAGCGAGTAGGCGTCGCCGTTGGTCGTGTGGATGACGCCGCAGTCGAAGATGTAGAGGCGGAGCGACTTCGGAGCCTTCGGCGGCTTGTGCGCCTGTGCCCATACGGGACCTGCGCTCGCGACCAGCGCCAGGGCCGTGCCGATGACGCCGAGAAAGACTTTTGAGTGCATGGTCATGTCGTATTCTCCTGCAACCGATGAGATCTCTGAGCATTTTTTGACGCCAGTTTGGCGGCTGCACGGCCTGCCGGCGGTGCACAATGGTTCATGACGAAATTGCGTCTGCTCTATGCGGCGGCTTTGGTTGTGGCCGGACTCCCGGGCGCCGCGTCCGCCCAATGGCTGGAGTACCCGACTCCCGGCGTGCCGCGCACCGCCGACGGCAAGCCCGACATGTCGGCGCCGGCGCCGCGCACCGCCGACCGAAAGCCGGACTTGAGTGGCATGTGGGGCTGGGATACGCCCGCGAAGTGCGGCGCCCACTGTAACGATTTCCAGATCTCGAGGGAGTTCCTCAACATCGCGGCCAGCCTGAAAGGAGACCCGCCTTATCAGCCGGGCGTGGCCGACCTGGTCACGCGACGAAGGGCGTCGCAGGACGAGGATCCCAATGTCCACTGCATGCCGCGCGGCGCTCCGAGGATCTGGACCGACGACTACTACAAGCGGATCTTCCAGGTGGCGGACCGGGTGATCATCCTCACCGAACGCAACATGCAATACCGGCAGATCTTCACCGACGGCCGGCCGCTTCCCGAGGATCAGCACCCGACGTGGAACGGCTACTCAACGGCCAGGTGGGAAGGCGACACCCTGGTCGTGCAGACCACGGGCTTTCGCGACGATCTGTGGCTGGATGCGTTCGGACATCCGCTGGGCAGCGCCGGGAAGCTGACCGAGAGGATCCGGCGGCCCAACTTCGGGACGCTGGAAGTCGCGATGACGATTGACGATCCGAAATCCTACACCGCGCCCTGGACGGTGACGATCAATCAGCCACTGGTGCTGGACAGCGAGCTCCTGGACTACTACTGCCTCGAGAACGAGAAGTCCTGGGTGCACATGAAGAAGTGATCAGAATCGCCAGAAGATCCCGGCAGTGATGTTGGTGTGACTCGATACGCCGCTCCCTGAGAAAGTGCGAAGGCCGGTCAATGCGGGGCCGGTCAGCGTGGAGGCAGCGACCGCTGTCACACCTATCGCCGTCACCGCGTCGGACGAGTTGTTGCTGAACTGAATCGTCGGATCCGCGTTCAAGACGAGGCGGCCCGCGGGCAGCAGCCCGAGCGCGACGTTGGGAGTGGCATCGAGGACCGTGATCGCGGTGTTCTTGCTGATCGACACGCGGGCGTCGAGACGGATGCCCCACCGTGGAGTGACGTGATACTTCACGCCGCCGCCCAGGATACCTGCAACCGCGCGATCGTCGCGAGCGTCCCTCACCGTCACGTTGTCGGTCTCGTTAATCGGAGAACCTGATGGGTTCAAGAACTGGTAGTTGCCCTTCAGCGTCACACTGGGCGTGTTGCCTGTGGTCGAAATCAGGCTCGCACCGACGGTCGCATACGGGACGACGTTCCCGGTCGTTCTCAGATTGATGATGAGTGCACCGCTCGTGAAGAGCTGATGGCCGCCGCCGCTGTCGATCGCGGCCGTCGATGTGAGGCTCTTCAGCACGCGGCCCGGGTTGGATGTGATCAACCCGTTGAACGCCGAGATGAAACTGGCACGTGTCGCTTCGATTGCGTCGCTGTTGGCCTGCGTGATCTGAAGCCGCGCCAGGCTGTAGTCGACGCTCAGTTCCGCGCTGAGCCGTGGTGTCAACACGCGGCTGACGCGCGCGCCGATGCTTCCCCCGTTCCGCCGCTCGCCAAGCGACCTCGCGAGTACGGGATCGAGCGTGGCGATCCGCCCTGGAAACGGCACCGTCATCGCGCCTGGCGCCAGCGCTGAGGCCGCTTGATTGAACAAGACGGCCCCATCGCCGAAGTACCAGGACGATTCTCGCCGTGAGGATCCGACGACGAGCACTTGTGGGGCTGGTGGTGGGTAGATGGCCACAGTCGTGAACGCCTGGCCCGGCCCGGGCAGGCTCACCGTTCCGGCTGTCGGATTTGTGGGCAACATGCCCCCAGCGTGAAACTCGATCTCCCACTTGCCGGAATCTTTCGTCTGCGCGGCAGCGGGCGACACAACGACGGCAAGTGCCGCCATGCAGATGGCGAGCATCCCGAACAGGGTACGGATGCGGAGGGCACTCATGGTGTCACCGTCACCAGACTGCTTCGTGCCGCATCGTCCACACCGTTGTCGAGCAGATATCGGAACTCGTACTGCCCCGCCTGCGTGGGCGCGCTCAGCGTGAACGTGCCGGACGTTGCGCCACCCGTGTAGCTGGACCAGCCATGGTCTCCGTTCCAGACGCCCACCTTGAAGAGTCCGATCCAATCCAAGGGCCGCCCGGTCGAGGCGGTCCAACTCACGCTCAATGGGCCTCCAGGAGCGACGGCATTCGCGCCGGTTGTGACCGTGTACACGGCATTTGGCGCGACAGGAGCAGGCGCCACGGGACCAGACGTCACGCGCGTCGGCGTCGGCTCTGCCGGCGAGCTCCCCCCGCAGCCGAGAGTCATTCCAAGAAGCGCCGCGAGAGTCCCCTGGGCGAGCACCGACCGAACGATCCGTTTTCGCGATTTGGTCAACATTGACGTTCCCTCTTATCTAGATGCGGAAAAGCAGCCGCGAAAACGTCATCCGGGTCGAAAAGGCCCTAGAATGGGGAATTCCTGAGAACCCAGCGAGGGTCACCGGGCTCCTTCTCAAATGGGGGCGGGGCGACGAGGGCGCCCTCGAGCGATTGATTCCGCTCGTCCATCGAGAACTCCACCAGATCGCGCAGCGCTGCATGGCGCGAGAGCGCGCGGGTCACAGCCTCCAGGCAACGGCACTCGTCAACGAGGCGTATCTCCGGCTGGTCGACGCGAAGGACGTCGCATGGCACGACCGCGCGCATTTCCTCGCGGTAGCGGCGCGCGTCATGCGTCGCATCCTCGTGGATCACGCGCGCACGCGGAGCGCGCAGAAGCGTGGCGGCGACGCAACGCAGGTGGCCTTCGACGAGGCGCTCGTCGTCACGAACGAGCCACGTGAGGATTTCGTGGCGCTCGACGACGCGCTGGACGCGCTGGCAAAATTCGACGAGCGGAAAAGCCGCGTTGTCGAGCTGCGGTTCTTTGGCGGGTTGAGCGTGGAAGAAACCGCTTCAGTCGTCGAGGTGTCGCCCGAAACGGTGGTGCGCGACTGGCAACTGGCGAAGGCATGGCTGCAGCGCGAGATGCGCGGCGATCGGTCACATGACACCTGAGCGCTGGAAGCGGGTCGAAGAGGTCTATCATGCGGCGCGCACCCGGCCGTCGGGCGAACGCGTGGCGTTTCTTGCCGATATCTGTCGTGATGACGAGTCGCTGCGGTGTAACGTCGAATCGCTGCTGAACGAACCAAGGTCCGCCGATGGGATCCTTGACAGGCCCGCGCGTGCGGCGGCGCACATCGTGTCAGCGGTCACGCCCGCCGACATGAGCGGTCACACGCTGGGCGGATATCACCTGCAGGCGCTGCTCGGCGCGGGCGGCATGGGCGAGGTGTACCGCGCGCGCGACGCGAAGCTCGGGCGGGACGTCGCGATCAAGATCCTGCCGCGCACGGTGACGAGCGATCCGGATCGGCTCGCGCGCTTCGAGCGCGAGGCGCGGATGCTCGCCGCGCTGAATCATCCGAACATCTGCGCGATCTATGGCCTGGAAGAAGCCGATGGCATCCACTTTCTGATCCTCGAGCTCGTGGACGGCGAGACACTGGCCCAGAAACTCGCCAAACTCCGTGTCTCCGGCTCCCACGCCCCCGGGTTGTCGATTGACGAAGTGCTGACGCTGGCGCGACAAATCGCGGAGGCTCTCGAGGTCGCGCATGAAAAAGGGATCGTGCACCGCGACCTGAAACCGGCGAACGTCACGATCAGGCCGGACGGAATGGCGAAGGTGCTCGATTTCGGACTGGCGAAACCGGCGAGCGTCGACCCACCGGGTCCTGATCCGATCGACGGAACGCGGGACGGGGTCATTCTCGGTACGGCGGCTTACATGAGTCCCCAACAGGCGCGTGGGCAGGTGGTCGACAAGCGCGCCGACATCTGGGCGTTTGGCTGCGTCCTCTACGAAATGTTGACCGGACGCGTCGCATTTGCGGGCGAGACGGTGTCGGACACGATTGGAAAGATTCTCGAGCGTGAGCCCGACTGGTCGGCCCTCCCCGCGGCAACACCGCCAGCCATTCGACGGCTCTTGCGCCGCTGCCTCGCGAAGGATCCGAAACAGCGTCTGAGAGATATCGGTGACGTCAGGATCGAGATCGACGGGATCGGCGAGGTGCTGCCGGGAGATTCCGACGTGATGGTGGCGTCTCCCGCGAAGATTCGCACGACGTGGCTGCCGTGGGTCGCGCTCGTCGCGCTCGTCGCGAGTGTTGGTGTGTGGGAGGCCCGGCGCCCGGCGACCACGCTGGAGAACCCGCTTGCCAACGCCCGGTTCACGCGCTTCACGGACTGGGAAGGCACGGAAGGCGGCGCGGAAATCTCGCCGGACGGGAAGTTCGTCGCCTTTCTGGCCGACCGCGCTGGTCAGTTCGACATCTGGCTGAGCCAGGTGGGCACCGGGCAGTTTTACAATCTCACGGCGGACATCGCTGCGCTGCAACCCATCGGTCCCACGTTTCGGAAATTCGGTTTTTCTGGCGACGGCGCGAAGATCTGGTTCAGTCCTGACACCGGACCGTCAATGGCGCAGATGATCATGCCCCTGATGGGTGGCACGCCACGGGCTTTCCTGGACAAGGGCGCCACCGCTCCCGCGTGGTCTCCAGACGGCACCCACGTCGCTTACTTCAAGAACGACGACAGCGATCCCTTGTTTGTCGCGGATGGTACGGGCGCAGACGCTCGCCAAGTCCTCCTGCAAAAGGGTCTGCACAGCCACAATCCTGTCTGGTCACCAGATGGTCAGTGGATCTACCTCGCGCGCGGATTGGAGCCGACCGACGCGATGGACGTGTGGCGCGTTCGACCTTCAGGCGAGTTGGCTGAGCAACTGACCGCAGGCGGCACCGCCGTGAATTTTCTGGCCCCTCTCGACCCGCGCACGCTGCTCTACGTGGCGCGCGCGGAAGACTGGTCGGGGCCCTGGCTGTGGGCGCTCGATGTGGAGCGCAAGGCGACTCGGCGCCTGAGTCCGGGACATGGCCAATTCACATCCGTGTCGTCCAGCCGTGACGGCCGGCGCGCTGTTGCCACGGTCGCCAACCCCACGGCCAGCCTGTGGCGCGTGCCGCTGCTCGATCGTCAGGCCGAAGAACGCGACGTGGAACCCTACCCGGTGCCGACGACGCGTGCACTGGCCCCGCGCTTTGCCGGGACGTCGTTCTTCTACCTGTCCGCCAGCGGAACAGACGATGGGCTGTGGCGCGTCCAGAACGGACAAGCGTCCGAAGTGTCGAAGGGCGCGGGGGCGGTATATGAACCGCCCGCCGTGTCACGAGATGGAAGCCGAGTGGCCATCATCGCCAGACGCGAGGGTAAGCGGCACCTGGTCATCGTGTCGGCGGACGGCAGGAACTCGCAGACGTTGGCCCCGTCCCTCGACATTGAAGGAGCGGCCGGTCAAAGTACCGCGGACTGGTCGCCGGACGGCACGTCGATCGTGGCGGGCGGCCGTGACGCGCAGGGTCCGGGGCTATTCATCATCCCTATCGATAGCGGCGTACCGGTTCGGATCGTCACTGGTCGAGCCGTCAATCCGATCTGGTCGCCGGACGGCAACGTGATTGTGTTTGCCGGCAAGTTTTTCACCGGCCAGGTCGAGCTCCTTGGGGTGCGACCGGATGGCACTGCCGTCGCGCTGCCGTCCGTGCGAACCCGCCCGGGCGGCTATCGCTTCTTACCCGACGGCACGGGCCTGGTGTTCCTGCCGTTCATTCCCTCGCTGGATTTCTGGCTGTTCGACTTCGCCTCGAAAACCTCCCGCCAGCTCACGCGCCTCAGCAATCAGGGCGCTTTAGGGACCTTCGACATTACACCCGACGGGAAAGCCATCGTATTCGACCGCTCGCGCGAGAACTCGGACATCGTCCTGATCGATCTGCCGAAATAGCGCGGACTTTCCGATGCAGGCTTTCGTTCTCGCGCTTCTTCTGAATGCCGGCGCGGCTGGCCAGACCGGTCTTCTCACCGGCACTGTCGTCGATGCTTCGGGAGCGCCTATCCCGAACGCGACCGTCCGGCTCGAGATGTCCGGCGCCACGATCGCCGAAGGCGGCACAGGGAGCGATGGCCGCTTTGAATTGAAGGCCAGCGTTCCGAGCGGCGCGCACATCGTTGTGGCCGCCGCTGGTTTCGCGCAAGTGGTCGAGCCAGTGTCGGGCAGCGACGCCAGCCTGCGCATCACGCTGCAGGTGGCGCCCTTCTTCGAAGCGGTCAACGTCACCTCGTCGCGAGCCGGCATGCCCCGCGCCGATCCCACCCAGACGGTCACTGTTCTTTCGTCGGCGGAACTGCTGACGAGCGCTCCGGCCACGATCGACGATGCGCTGAAGCTGGTACCGGGTTTCACGCTGTTCCGTCGTACCTCGTCCCGCGCGTCAAACCCGGCCGCTCAGGGCATCACGCTGCGGGGCCTGGGCGGCACGGGTTCGAGCCGATCGCTCGTGCTCGTCGACGGCATCCCGCTCAACGACGCGTTCGGCGGGTGGGTGTACTGGGACAAGGTGCCGCAGGTCGCCATCGATCGGATCGAGGTCATGCGCGGCAGCGGCAGCGACCTGTACGGCGCGGACGCGCTCGGCGGCGTTATCCAGTTGCTGACGATGCGCCCCGAGCGTCCGTCCATTCGTGCGCTGGCGGAAGGCGGCAGCCTCGGCACGGGTCGCGTGTCGGTCTTCGGCGGCGGCCGCGCACGCGGCTTTCGCTACAGCGCGGGCGGCGAGTGGTTCTCGACCGACGGGTACATCAACGTGGCGGAAACGCAAGATCCCGGTATCGCGCCGCGCGGGCCCATCGACACGAAGATCGGGTCGGCGCATCGATCGGGCATGGCGTCCGTGGGCTACCAGACGAGCCGCGGTTGGCGATTCGACGCGAACGGCAGCGTCTTCACCGAGAATCGCCTGAACGGCTCGCCCGTCGTCATCAACAACACGGCATCACGGCAGGCGTCTGGCGAAGCGGCCGGCGGCGTCGGCGGCGGGCTCCTGTCGGCCCATGTGTTCGGTGGGACACAAGGTTACGACCAGACGTTCTCCGCGGTGTCAGCCAACCGTACAACAGAGGATCTCAATCGCGTGCAGCACGTGCCGACCCGAGTGGTGGGGATTGGGGCGCAGTGGGTTCGTTCGTTCGGACACCACGCGGTGTTGTTCGGAGCGGAGGGCAAGTTCATCAAGGGCGACACACAGGAAACCCAGCTCTCGAGCGGGCGCGTGTTGGGCGTGTCGGACAACGGCGGCACGCAGCGTACGGGATCCATGTTCGTGCAGGACACCTTCGTGGTTTCCGACCGGCTCACCCTGGTGGCCGGCGCTCATGGCGACGGATGGCACAGCGAGTCGCAGAACACGCCCTACAACAAGACGCTCGCGTCGTTCAACCCGCGGGCCTCGTTCGCGTACCGCTTGAGCGGCGGCGTGTCGATCCGCGGATCGGCGTATGGAGGCTTTCGTGCGCCGACGCTCAACGAGCTCTATCGAGGCTTTCGTGCGGGGAATACGCAGACCAACCCCAATGAAGCGCTCCTGCCGGAGAGACTGAAAGGCGCCGACGGCGGAGTGCTCGTGGCGCGCGGACGAGTGTCGGCCCGCGTGACGGGATTTTGGAACGTACTCGACGACACGATCACCAACGTCACGCTGTCCACTACACCGCAGCTCATCACCAAACAGCGAGCGAACGCCGACCAGATGCGCTCGGCCGGGTTGGAGTTCGAAAGCGACGTGCGCCTGCCTGCCTCGCTGTCGGTCGGTTTCACGAGCGCGATCGTCAACGCGCGCTTCAAGGGCGACACGAGTCTGCGCGACAACCGCGTGCCGCAGGTGCCCGCATACAACGTCGGCGTGAACATCCGCTTCAGCCACGGCGCCTGGACGGCCTCGAGTCAGCTTCGCGTGACAGGAGCGCAGTTCGAGGACGATCTGAATCTGTTCACGTTGCGCCGCGCGACGGTGCTGGACGTGTTCAGCAGCCGGACGCTGTTCCGCAAAGTCACCGGGTTTGTCGCCATCGAGAACCTGTTCGACAACCAGTACGACGTCGGCCGCACGCCTGTACTCACGACCGGCTTGCCGCGCACGGCCAGAGCCGGTGTGCAGGTGTGGCTGCGATAAACCGTCGTCCGGCTATTGACGGAAGCGGCCCACGTACGCGGCTTTGCCCACGACGATGTCGCGCATGGCGGCGAGGAGCTGGCCGCGTGTGGCGTCGGCGGGAAGGTCGAGCATCGCACTCAGCGCGTAGAGTTCGAAGACGTAGTGATGGTACCGGGGGCCGGCGGGGGCGCCGGGTCCGAACCAGTTTCCGCGGCCGACTCCGGCAGTTCCAGACACCGCGCCGTTCGCGAGACTTCCCTCAGGGAGCCCCTTCGCGTCGGCGGGAATGTTCCACGCCAGCCAGTGGAGGACGTCGTCGGTACCCGTGAACGCGACATCCAGGTCGTGGAAGATGATCGCAAAGCTCACGGTGCCGTCAGGGACGTTCGAGAAGGTAAATCCCGGTCGAACGTTGCCGCCACGGCCGGCGTAGCGCTCCGGAATGATGCCGCCGTCCTCCCGCCTCCGCGTCCGCCTCGTCCACGCCCGCCCGGCGGTCCCTGAGCCGCCGCGTCAGTAACCATCGGCCCCAGCGCCGCAATCGCGGCGAGGATCAAAGCTGCCGTCAGCCGGCGCAGGCACAGACGGCGCTTTCGTTTGCGCGGCTGCCGCCAGCAGGACAAGTCCAGCGAGTATTGCAAACGTGAAGGTTCTATTCGTCACTATTTGCTCCAGGCTATGTTCCGGGCATTTAGGCTATATTTCCCACCCATGAAGCGAATTTCACTCCTCCTCCTGCTCGGCGGCGTCCTGTTGGTCGTCGCCCGGCCATCGGCCATGATTCCGGACCAGGTGCGCATCGAGACGGGCGCGCTCTCCGGCGTCGTCGGCGCTACGCAGCCGACTGTCCGCGTGTTCAAAGGCATTCCGTATGCGGCGCCGCCCCTCGGAGAGAACCGGTGGCGGGCGCCACAGCCTGCGGCGAAGTGGGATGGCGTGCGCAACGCCGACGCCTTTGGCGCGCCGTGCGTAGCGGGCGCGCCCTTTGCCGGCCGTGGCGGTGGCGGTGCTCGTGGCGGTGCTCGTGGCGGCGCTCCCGGGCAGACGCCACCGGCCTCGGCTGAGCCTCCGCGCGAGCCGGCACGCAGCGAGGACTGTCTCTATCTCAACGTCTGGACCAGCGCCACATCAGCGAACGACAAGCGGCCGGTCATGCTGTGGATCTATGGCGGCGGTTTCACCGGCGGGTCGGGCGGCATGGCCTGGTATGACGGCGAGAACCTCGCCGCGAAAGGTCCGGTCATCGTCACCATCAACTATCGCCTTGGGTCGCTCGGCTTCTTCGCGCATCCGGATCTGGCGAAGGAAGCGGGGCATCCCGGATCGGGCAACTACGGGATGATGGACGCCATCGCGGCGCTGCAGTGGGTGAAGCGCAACATCGCGGCGTTCGGCGGCGACCCGAACAAGGTTACCGTCGCGGGAGAATCGGCCGGCGCGATCATGGTGGGCGCGCTCGTCGGTTCGCCGCAGGCCAAAGGGCTCTTCATCCGCGCCATCGCCGAGAGCGGCGGGTGGATGGGCCTGACGCAGGCCCGCATGAAGACGTCTGCTGACGCGGAAGCCGCCGGTGCGAAGGCGGTCGACGCGTTGGGCGTGAAGAGGATGGCCGACCTCCGGGCGAGGCCGCTCGACCAGTTGACCGGGCTGGCCAGCGCCGGGCTCGTCGTCGACGGCTACGTGATTCCGGAAGACGTCTCGCTGACGTTCCAGGCGGGGAAGCAGAGCGCCGTGGACGTCCTCACCGGATCTAATAAGGATGAAGCGAACTTCGGGATCTGCGGACCGAACGCGGGTCTGGCGGGGCGCGGCGGCGCGGGTTTGACGGTTGACGCGTTCAAGAGCGCGGCGGATCGCAAGTACGGCGAGATCGCCGGCGAGTATCTGCGGCTGTATCCGGCCAAGACAGACGACGAGGCGCGGCATGCCGCGCACGAAGCGTGTGCGGACGAGATTACCTGGAACATGCGGCAGTGGGCCGCCGCGCAGGAGAAGAAAGGGAAGAGGGCGTACACCTACTTCTTCTCGCGCATCCAGACGGTGAACGGTCAGCCGTCGCCGGCCGGCGCGACGCACACGGCCGAGATCTCCTTCGCGTGGAACAACCCGAAGGGCCAGGCCACCCAAACGTGGAACGACGTCGACATCAAGCTCGCCGATCAGATGTCGTCCTACTGGGTCAACTTCATCTCGAAGGGCGATCCGAACGGCAACGGGCTCGCGAAGTGGCCGGAGTTCAAGGATCTGTCGAAGAGCACGGTGATGGTTTTCGGGGACACGCCGCAGGCCGAGCCGGCGGCGCCAGCCGCGAAGCTGTCGTTCTATGCCGCGGCGTTTCAGCGTCTGCTGAAGGGCGCGCCGGGCGCGGCGAACTAGCATGAAGACTTCTCTCATTGGACTCCTGGTCGCTCTGGTGTCGACCGCCGCGCACGCGCAGGTCAACGCGGGCGAGCGAAAGCCGGAGGCGGACCTCCCGTTCACGATGACTCAGGTGGCCGAGTTCAAGCTGGGATGGCGCATCGCGTTTCTGCCCGATGGACGTATGCTCGTGACCGAGAAGGTCGGCCCGGTCTGGCTCGTGACGCAGCAGGGAGAAAAGACGCCGGTCGAGAACGTCCCGCCGGTCCTGTGGCAGGGGCAGGGCGGCATGCTGGGCGTGTTTCTGTCGCCCAAGTACGCGACCGACCACAACGTGTACCTGACCTATTCAGAGCCGGGAGAAGGGCAGGGGACGTCGGGCCTGGCGCTCGCGCGCGCGCGGCTGACGCTTGGCGCGGGTAAAGCCAGCCTCGACGGATTGCAGGTGCTGTGGCATGACATGCCCAAGGGCAAGGGCGGGCAGTTCGGCGCCGCGATCGCGTTCTCGCCCGACGGCCAGTATCTATTTCTGACCGTTGGCGATCGTCAGCGCTTCACGCCCGCGCAGGATCCAAACACCGCGGTGGGCAAGATCCTGCGGCTGACGCTCGACGGCAAGCCCGCACCGGGGAATCCCATGGCGGGCAAGATGGGCGCGAGCACACGGCCGCTGATCGATCCGCCGCGCGACACGGAAGGGGCGAAGACGGCGCCCGTCATCAGTACTTTTACGGTCGAGGGGCCGAACCTGGCGCTTGCGGAAACGTGGACCACCGGTCATCGGACGCCGTACGGCCTCGCGTTCGCGCCTGACGGCCGGCTGTGGGAAGTTGAGCACGGCCCGAGAGGCGGCGACGAACTGAATCTCATCGAGCCCGGCAAGAACTACGGCTGGCCGCTCGTCTCGTACGCGGTCAACTACAACGGAGTGCCGATCCCAAGTCCTGACACACGGGCGGATCTGACCAAGCCCGTCATTTACTGGACGCCGATCGTCGCGCCGGGCAATCTGACTTTCTACACCGGCGCGATGTTCCCGCAGTGGAGAGGTTCCGCGCTGATGGGCGGCATGGGGACGCAGACGCTCAACCGCATCACCTTCGACGGCAAGGGCGGAGCGACGCCCGCCGAACGCTGGAGCGTCGGCCACCGCATTCGCGACGTCGAAGTCGCTCCGGACGGCGCGGTGTGGATGCTCGAGGACAAGAATCCGGGCGGGCTGTTCCGGGTCACGCCGAAGTAGCGGCAGTGCGCAAGACGGTACTGACTCTATCCCTCATGCTGGCGATGTGCGGGCTGTCGCTCGTCGCCCAGACGCCGTCGACGAATGCGGTTCAGGAGGTTCACGCCGACTTGAACCAGCTGATGCGCGGCGTCCTGTATCCCGCAGCCAACGTCGTGTTTTCCGCGCAATCCGACAATCCCGGAGACGCGAAGCCTGTCCCCGGCCAGGACCCTTCGATGGCGACCGACCCGCTCACGAGTACCTTCGGGGGCTGGATGGCGATCGAGAACGCGGCGCTCGCGCTCACAGAGTCCGCCAACTTGTTGTTAATCCCAGGACGACTCTGCTCCAACGGCGAGCCTGTTCCGATGAAGGACCCGGCCTGGTCGACGTTCGTGCAGCAGGTTCGTGACGCCGGCATGCTGGCCTACAAGGCGGCCCAAGCCAAAGATCAGGACACGCTGATCGACCTCTCCGAGAAGCTGAGCGCGTCGTGCGCCGGCTGCCACCGCAAGTGGCGCGACCGCAGGACGCCGGCTAACCGCTGCAAGTAGGCCCCCCTGTCGGTCTACGTTCAGCCGCGGGCGTGCCCGCTGACCTCGGCGCCCGCGTTCCGATCCAGGCTGAGGCAGTCGACGACAGCAAGGACGGCGACGAGCGACACCATCCCAAAGGCGAGGTGAAAGTCCGCGATGGTCGGCGCCGACGATGGCCCGCCGCGCAGCCATGCCGCCAGCCGCAGCGTCATGGCTCCGACCGCGACGCCCATGCCCATGCTCATCTGTGTCATGACCGCAAAGAAGCTGTTGGCGGAACTCATCTGCGACTGGGGAACGTCCACGAACGCCAGCGTGCTGATGGCGGTGAACTGCATCGATCGGGACAGGCCGTGTGCGAAGAGCAGGACGATGATGAGCGGCGCCGCCGTGTTCGGGCTCAGCACACTGAACGACCCGATCAACGCGGCCGTGACCAGCCCGTTGACGACCAGCACTCGCCGAAAGCCGAAGCCTCGAAGAACGGGAGTGGTCGCCGGCTTCATGAACAGGTTGCCGGCGAACATCGCCAGCACCAGCAGCCCTGATTGAAAAGCACTCAGGCCAAACGCGATCTGAAACATGAGCGGAAGGAGAAACGGCGACACGCTGATCGCCAGCCGGAACAGCGATCCGCCCCAGATAACGACGGCAAACGTCCGCTGTTTGAGCGCGTCGAACTGGATGAGCGGATGCGCCGTGCGGCGCATGTGCCACACGCCGGCCCAGCCGGCGACCACGCCGTACCCGAGAAACAGTCCGGCCGTCGTCCACCGAACGCTCTGCTGCCCGAGAAGTTCGAGCGAGTACATGATCGACGTGCACGCCGATCCCGCCAGCACAAATCCGAGCCAGTCGAACCGCCGGCTCTGCCCGGGCGCGTTCTTGATCCAGAGCAACGCGAGAATGATGCCGATGATGCCGAGCGGCACGTTCAAGTAGAAAATCCAGCGCCACGAGGAATACGTGGTGATGAAGCCGCCGACCGGCGGACCGATGACCGGCGCGGCCAAACCGGGCCACGTGATGTAGGCGATCGAGCGCACCAGGTCCTTCTTCTCCGTCGTCCGCAGCACGACCAGCCTGCCGACGGGCACCATCAGCGCGCCGCCCATGCCCTGCAGAATTCTGGCGGCCGTGAACTCCCAGAGACCGCTGCTCATGCCACAGAGAATCGAGGCCAGCGTGAACAGGCCAATCGCCGACGCAAAGACCGTTCTGGCGCCCAGTCGATCTGCCACCCATCCGCTGACCGGGATGAACACGGCCAGTGTCAGCATGTACGCGGTCATCCCTACGTTCAGATCGACGGGGCCGACGCCAAACGTCTGCGCCATCTGAGGCAGGGCGGTGGCAATCACGGTCCCGTCCAGGTTTTCCATGAAGAAGGCGCCGGCAACAAGCAGCGCCACGAGCGTGGACGGCGGAAACCGGAGCGGGCTGCGCGCGTTCGTTTGAATGGACATCGCCTCAGTCGTTACAGCTGAAACACCAGGAAGGTACCGCGGAGGTTGGCGTTGCTCGCGGGCTTCGTCATGGTTGCACGGTGACCAAAGGCGTACACGAACTTCGGGTTCGCGACGAAGCACGCCGCGCGCCACCCGCTGAAGCGCCCGAGGGCGCGGCCCATGTCGGCGTAGAGCGCGAGCAGCTCCTCTTCACCGTGCTCCCCGCCGATGCGCACGCCATAGGGCGGGTTGAAGCAGAAGACACCCGGCTGCATGTGGCGCACCGCAGGCAGCAGACGCTCGATGTCGTCCGGCGTCAGCCCTCGAACGTCCTGTTGCGCGATGACGATCGAGTGATCGTACGCGGCACCGGTCAGACCCGCGGCGCGCAGGTTGCCCACCATCGCGGGAATGCACGCGGCGTCGGCGTCGAGCGCGGCGATTTGTGCCACGGTCCCGGGGAACAGGTCGGGCGTTTCGTTCGGCAGACCCCTGAACGCGGCGAGATGGCGCAGCGGGAGATCCCCCGGGTGACGAATGGCCGCGCCCACCGCGAGGCCGGCCGCCTCGATCGGAATCGTGGCGCTTCCGGCCATCGGATCGACGAGCGGCTCGGTTCGCGCGTCCCAGCGCGACAGCATGATCAACTGCGCCGCGAGCGTCTCGCGCAGCGGCGCGGGCCCGGCGGCCACGCGCGCCCCACGTCGATGACGCGCGCCGCCGCCCACGTCGATGCCCACCACGGTACGCCGCGCAACATCCGTCCCAGGCGTCCCCGCGCGGCGCACGACGAACACGACGTCCGGTGCGTCGCCGTCGACGTCGGAAGCGACGCCTCGCGACGCCAGCGCCTCGACGAGCGCGTTCTTGACGACGCCCCGAAGCTGGAGCGGCGACGCTTCGAAGTCAGACGCTGAACCGACCTCGACGGAGAAGCGGAGGCGCGTGCCATCTTTGCCCCCTGGGAGCCTGTCGTCCGACGAGAGCGCGGGCACGAGATCCGCGAAGAGTGGCTCGAGGCGCACCGACGGACTGGAGCACAGATCCCAGGAGATTCGCGATGACGTGCGGTGATGGCACGCCGCGACCCACGCCACGCGCGCGTCGAAGGGGTAGAGCAGGGTCTCTTCTCCCTCGCGCGCCGGCTTGTCGAGGCGCACGTCGAACGGCGAGCGCATCACGAGGCGCTTGAGCTCGGCCTCCATGACCCGGTTCGCGCCGCCGGAACCGGTCAGGCGCAAGTCGTTACAACGCTGGGCGTTCACGCGTCGCACTCGTGTGTCATCTCGAGCAGGGCCCGGCCGACGAGGTCACGTGAGGAGGATACGACGAATCCCGTACGACGTCCGCTCCGCGCCTTCGCCTCCCTTAGGCGATGTGCTACCATGTGCTACATGGCCAGCACCAAAGCCGCCCGCGCGATTGCGTCCGTCAAACGCCCAGGCGCGAGGCCGCACGTCGGCGTGCGCGAGCTCCGTCAGAACCTCAGCGTCTATCTCGCGCGCGTCATCGCGGGCGAGCGGTTCGAGGTGACCGACCGCGGCCTGGTCGTCGCCATGTTGATCCCTGTTCCGCCCGCGGCGACGCTGGCCGAGCGGTTGATCGCCGACGGCCGGGCGATTCCAGCCACGCGGGATGGTCGCGGCCTGCCTCCGTTACGGGGCAAGATTCCGGCCGACCTCGGGAAGCGCCTGCAGCGAGCGCTCCAGGAATCGCGCGCGGACCGGCTGTGAGCTTCCTGCCGGCGTATCTCGAAACGTCGGCGCTTCTGAAGCTGTTGCTCCCCGAACCGGAGGGCGACGCGTTGGCGGTCGAGTTGGGGCGGTGGCCGGACTGGGTGACGAGTGAACTGACAACCGTGGAATGCCGCCGTGCCCTCATGCGCGAACGGGCACACCCGAGCGTCCGGGCCCGGGCCGACTACCTGCTCGCCCGATGTGTGCTCGTGCGGATTGACACGCTCGTTCTGCGGCTCGCCGAACAGATCGGGCCGCGCGAACTGCGTTCGCTCGACGCGATCCATCTCGCCACCGCACTGTCGTGTGGCGATCATCCCGAAGCGTTCATCACCTACGACGACCGGCTCGCCGCGGCCGCCCGCACGTTGAAGCTCAACGTCCTGCAACCGGGGCGGGCGGGGAAGTAGGCCGTTTTCGCGTCATCAGAAGATCACGATGGCGCACGTGGTCGTGCGATCGCCGACGGCCTGAAACGCCTCCCGTGTCCGATCGAGTGGATAGGTCGCCGTCACCATCGCCTTCGCGTTGAACAACCCCTGATCGACCAGCTTCACGAACCGCGGCACGTCGGCTTTGGCGTTCACGCCGCCGTACTGTCCTGCGTGGTGAATGCGGCCGCGGTTTGACCAGGCGCCGGCGGGAAGCGTGACGTTGCCGCGCGGCAATCCGAGCGTGATGAGATGTCCGCCGGCGCGCGTCATCTCCCACGCCTGACGCGTCGGGACGAGCGCGGTCGGATCCGGTCCGCGCTCGACGGTCGGCGGCACGACATCAGCGCCGACCGTCGCGACGACGTAGTCGGCGCCGCGGCTGTCGCTGTCGCGCGTCGCATCGCGGCCGCCGAGCCGCTTGCGATCCGTCGGGCCGCTGCAGAGGTCGCGGATCTTCTGCACCAGCCCGTCGCCTTCCACATTGGGATCGAGTGCCAGCGTCGCGCCGAGTGTCATGGCAAGCGCGCGGCGTGTCGCGATCGGCTCGACGCAGATGATCGGCGAGGCGCCCATGATCCGCGCGCCCTGGACGGCGCTCAGCCCGACCGGTCCCGCGCCCATCACGACGACACTCTCGCCGAACCGTACCGGCACGAACGTCGTCACGGCGCCGAGGCCGGTGGCGCCGACGCATCCGAGTACCGCGAGTTCCGCGCCTGACGCCTTGGTGAGCGCCGGCACGCAGTACCAGTCATAGGTAATCATCAGCTCGGCGAAGCCGCCGGTGTTGTTGTGCTGATGGACCGCTGTGCCGTCGTCGAGTTCACCGATGGGGACGAGGGGTTCGCCGGCGGACGGATTCATCTGGCAGATGTCGCCGCGGCCGCGCAGGCAGTCGTAGCATTCCCCGCAGTGCGGCGTGTTGGTCACGAGCACGCGGTCGCCGGGGCGGAGGCGCGTCACGGCCGTCCCGACCGCCTCGACCACGCCGACACCGCCGTGCCCGAGAATCCGCGCGGCCACCGCGCCGCCGGCCCCGCCGACGGGACCCGTGCCGAGCGCCTGGTTCACGATCGTGTAGCAGCACTGCGTCGCCTCGGAACGGATGACGACCATGTTGTCGCGAAGCGCCGACATGCGGACGTCGCGGACCGCTGCACCTGCCGGTGTCCGGACAAACGCGCGAAAGCGCCGGCCGGTCTGCGTGGACGCGCCTGTGCCGGTCTGCGCCGCAGTGACAGCCGCGCCGGTGGCGGCAACCGCAGCGCCACCCATGGCTGCCGCTCCACGCTTCAGAAGGTCTCGCCGCTTCATGTCAGGCTCCCCACCGCGACAGCCTACCAGCTTCTTTCCAGAATGCTATGGAGGTCGAAACTCCTTCGGAGCTTCGGGGGCTCGGCTGGCGTGCCAGCCGAAGCTCGCGAATGATCGCATGGCGAGTGTAGGCTGGTGCGCCCGCCGAGACTCGAACTCGGGACCCCCGGCTTAGAAGGCCGGTGCTCTATCCAACTGAGCTACGGGCGCGTCTGGTATCCGGGTGAAATTGTACGACGCGACGCCCGCAGGCGGACGATCAATCCGAGGTGATGAGGCGATACCCGTCGCCGCAGGCCTTCCTTAATATATATCGGCCGTCTGGGATCGGGTTCGAGCGTGTGGCGGAGCCGCAGGATGAAGTTGTCGACCGTCCGCGTCAGCGGCGCGTCCGAGTACCCCCAGACAAGATGCAGCAGTTCGTCGCGCGTGACGACGTTGCCCGCGCGTTCGGCGAGGACCCTGAGGATCTCGAACTCGCGGTCGGTGAGTTCCACCGGCTTGGTCCCGCAGTGGGCGCGAAGCCGCCTGAGATGACGGTGTTCCCGAGCGTCAACTGATCAATCGGCGGCTTCGTCCGGCGGAGCACCGCGTGCACGCGTGCCAGCAGCTCGTCGAGCGCGAACGGCTTGGTGACGTAATCGTCGGCGCCCAGCGTGAGCCCGCGGATCCGATCCTCCTTGTGGCCGCGCGCCGACAGGATGATGACCGGCGTGCGTCCGGGTCCGTCGTTGAGCGCCCGGCAGATCTCGAAGCCGTCCGGCCCGTGTGGCAGCATCACGTAGAGCAGCAGCAGGTCCGGCGTGAACCGCTTCACGACGGCGAGCGCGTTGAGGCCGCTGTCATGCGTCTCCACGAGAAACCCTTCGTACTCCAGGTTGTCGGTCAGGCGCCGGGCGATCGCCTTGTCGTCCTCAATAATAAGGATGCGCTTGCCGGCGCGTCGCGCCGGAGTACTTGATCGCGTTGTCGACGATGTTCTCGAGCGCCGGAATGACCGCGGGACGGTCGACCGAGACCTGCGGGAGATCAGGCGGCAGGTCGACGGTCAGGTCGAATTCCAGTGTCGCCAGCCTCGTGAGGCCTCCACCGAAAGCAGGCCCGCGTATTCCTGCACGGTCTTCGGCGACGTATAGCGGCCGTTCGCCAGCGTGTCGCCGACGAGGCGGATCAGCGCGACCGGCGTCTTCAGCTCGTGGGTGACGGCCGCGACGAAATCCGACTTCATCGACGCAAGCGCGGCGCTTCTGCGGTCTGCTCGCACCGCAGATTCGCGACGTCGCAGGATTTGTGGCCGAGCGACTGACCGAGCCCTAGGTGCGTGCAGTGGCGCTGTCTCCTGTCTTGACACCCGTGGTCGAAGGATCCATAGTCCCGCCATGAATCGAATACTGATCCGCGTGTTGGTGGTGGTGGCGATCCTCGGCGGGGCCAGCCTGGCGACCGCGCAGAGCCTCGCTGGAACCGTGCGCGACACATCTGGTGCCGTGCTCCCCGGCGTCACGATTGAAGCGTCGAGCCCGGCGCTCATCACCAAAGTCCGCAGCAGTGTCACCGACGAAACGGGGCAGTATCGTATTCCGGATCTGCCACCAGGCACGTATAAGGTGAGCTTCGCGCTGTCCGGCTTCGCCACTGTCATGCGTGAAGGCGTCGAACTGTCGGGCGGTGGCGTCGTGACGATCGGCGCGGAGATGCGAGTGGGGAGCCTCTCGGAGTCGATTACCGTGACCGGCGAAACGCCGGTGGTGGACATCCAGACGGCGCGCCAGCAGATGGTCATCAACGGAGACATCGTGCGTGCGCTTCCGGCGTCGCGAAGCTATGGCAACTACATCGCGGCCGTTCCGGCGATTCAAGCCACGGGCTTCGGGGGCGGCGCGTCGACCATCAACAACTTCTTCTCCGCCCGCGGCGGGCGGAGTACGGAAGGCCTCATCCAGCTCGACGGGATGAACGTGGGCGCGCCAGGGAATGGCGGCGGCGTGTCCGGGTACCTGTATGACATGTCGAACTCCTCGGAAGTGCAGGTGGCCATCTCCGGCGGCCTCGGCGAGGCCGACCGCGGCGGCCCGGCCTTCAACATCATCCCGAAGACCGGCGGCAACAAGTTCAGCGGGACCGGCTTTACGAGCTATGCAGGCAAGTGGGGGCAGTCGAGCAACATCGACGACTCTCTCCGCGCGCTGGGATTCGGCGAGGCGCCGGCGCTCATCAAGAGCTACGACGCCAACCTCGCCGTGGGCGGACCAATTCTGCGCGACCGCGTGTGGTTCTTCGCCAACACGCGCGCCATCGGCACGTACCAGGAACAGCAGAACCTGTACGACAACCTGAACGCAGGGAACCCAAACGCATGGACGTGGGTGCGCAGCAATGCCGTGAGTGTGCGCAACTCCACCTCCAAGACCCTGAACGCCGTGCGCCTGACGTGGCAGGCGACGCAGAAGAACAAGTTGGGGTTCTTCATCGACTACACGAAAAACTGCAGCGCAGGCGCCTACAAGACAGGCGGCAAGCAGTGCCGAGAACCCGGTGACGGCTGGGTGCCGTCGGGACCGGGAGTCACTCCGGGCACGGCCACCGTGTCCCCCGAGTCAGGAACCATCTGGGATGCGCCGGCGAAGATCATGCAGACGACGTGGACGTCACCGTTCAGCAATCGCCTGCTCTTCGAGAGCGGTTATTCGGCCTTCTATACCGACAACGGCGATCCTCGGCCCTTCGGCGTGCTGACCGACTTCATTCCGGTGACGGAGCAGTCCACCGGTGCCGGGGTGCCGTTCGCGAATTTCATCTATCGCGGCTTCAATCCGGCGCCGTCGAGTTTTCAGAAGCACGCCACCTGGAAAGCTGCGATGTCGTACATCACGGGCAGCCACAGCATGAAGTGGGGCTATCAGGCCGGGTACATGTCGAATATCAACACGACCTACGTCGGACGCCAGATCAGCTACCGGTTCAACAACGGCGTGCCGAATCAGATGTCGCAGCGCGTGGGCACGAACGTGACCAGCAACAGCCTGATGTACAACGGCTTCTACATCCAGGACCAGTGGACGCGTAAACGGCTGACGCTCCAGGGCGCGTTGCGGTTCGAGACCGCGTCCAGTTGGGCGCCGGCCGGAGAGAACGGCATCATCGCCGCCAACGAGTTCGGTGGCCCGAATCTGATTCCACGCACTGACGGCGTACAGGGCTACCGCGACATGACGCCGCGGATGGGCGCCACCTACGATGTGTTTGGTAACGGGAAAACGGCGCTCAAGGTCAATGTCGGGCAGTACCTCCAGGGCGCGTGGACCGGCGATGCCTACATCATCAATAACCCGGGTTCGTCGCTC
>Ga0315281_10002159_pt1 | contig 29195 bp, 28 predicted proteins | sample YL17G07_0_MG_FD_204540 | JGI IMG/M metagenome (GOLD analysis project Ga0315281, IMG submission 204540) | Sediment microbial communities from Yellowstone Lake, YNP, Wyoming, USA - YL17G07_0 | ecosystem: Environmental > Aquatic > Freshwater > Lake > Sediment | place: USA: Wyoming | collected...
CGCATCGCGGAGAAGCACGGGGCGCGGAATCTCCGGGTATTCGGCTCGTTCGCCCGGGGGGAAGCGCGTCCGGACAGCGACGTGGACTTCCTCTATGCCCGGGGTTTGCGGAGGACGCAGTTCTTCCCGGGTGGGCTGGTATCTGACCTTGAGGAACTGCTCGCGCGGCCTGTCCAAGTGGTGAACGAGAACGCTCTTCATCCCCTCATCCGCGAGCGGGTGCTGAGCGAGGCAGTGCCGGTCTGCATGAAGGAGCTGGGGGCATGATCTCCGGGCTCGGGGTGGATTCCGTCCGGGTGGACCGGTTCCGCAGGGCGGCGAAGCGGTGGGGGAAGGCGTTCCTCCGCCGGCTGTTCACCGACGGCGAGCTCGACTACTGCTTCTCGCACGCGAATCCCTACCCCTCTCTCGCCGCCCGGTTCGCGGCGAAGGAGGCGGTCCTCAAGGCGCTCGACGCCAAGGCGCTGTGGAAGTGGCGGGACATGGAGGTCAGGCGCGCGGAGTCCGGGCATCCCTCGGTCGCGCTGACCGGCGCGGCGGCGAAGCACGCGAAGCGGTGCAGGACGAAGTCCTTCCACGTCTCGATCACGCACGACGCGGACCGGGCCACCGCGGTCGTCATGGCGGTCCGGTGATCGGGGCGGCGTCCCTGGTCTTCTCGGTCATCACGGCGTCGCAGGCCGTCGCGGCCCCGGACGCCGTTTTGTTGCCGCCTCCGCCGTCCCGCACGGCCCGGCGGGGGTGGGGGGAGGATCGTGCTTTGTGCGAGTACACGAGGCAGCATACGATCGGCTCGTGGAAGAGCGGGGGCGGGCTGGTGGGCCTGACCGCCGGCTACCTGGTCGGGTTCGGACTCGCGCGGGGCAGTAACCGTTCGGACGACGCCATGTGGGCTCTGGCGGGGTTGGCGGCCGGATACGGTGTGGGGTACGGGCTGGGCGCCCTCATCGGAAACGGCCTGGCTCATCGCTGCGAGATGGTGGAGTGGACCGACCAGTCAAAGGCCGAATGGGCGGAGTATCTCGCCGAACAGGGGCTCTATGATGGTTGCATGGCGAAACGCAACCGGGTGATCGGGAACTGGATTCTCGCGGGGACGTGTGTCGGTGCCGCGATCGGTGCGCTGATTCCGCCTGCGTCCGGCGAAAGCCAGGACCGCCTGCTCTACGGTCTCGTCGGGGCGTCGTTCGGCATGCTCATCGGTTCCATCATCGGGCCATACTCCGCTCCCGATTGCCGGTTTCCCCAGTCCATTCGGTTCAGCATGCCATGAGGCTCGCGACGGCGGCGGATATCAAGAGGCTGGACGAGAGGGCCGAGAAGGAGTTCGGCATCCCGCGGATGGTGCTCATGGAGAACGCGGGGGCGTCGGTCGCGATCGCGATGGAGAAGGTCTTCGGCGCGCTCGACGGGAAGCGGGTCACGATCCTGTGCGGCAAGGGCGGGAACGGCGGGGACGGCATGTGCGCGGCGCGGCACCTGGTGGCCCATGGCGCCTCCGTCGTGGTGGGGCTCATCGGCGAGCGCACCGCGCTCGCGGGCGAAACGCTCGCGAACTGGACGATCCTGGACAAGATGGGGCTCACGCCGAAGGAGCTCCGCACCGACGGGGACGTCCCGTGGGTGCGGGCGGCCGTGGGCGCGGCGGACTACGTCGTGGACGGGCTCGTCGGGGTCGGAGCCAAGCTCCCGCTCACGGGGCTGATTGCCGAGGTCGTGAAGGCAATCAACGCTTCGGGTAAACCCGTGGTCGCGATCGATGCGCCATCGGGGCTGAACGTGGATTCGGGGCGGGTGGAGGACCCGTGCGTGCGTGCGGCGCTCACGGTCACTCTCGGGCTCGCGAAGCGCGGGCTGATCCTTCATCCGGGCACGGCCTCGGTCGGCAAGCTCGTGGTCGCGGACCTAACCTTCCCGCTCGCGCTCCTGACGGACCCGGCGATCACGGCCGACGTCGTCCTGCCCGAGGAGGCCGCCGCGCTCGTGCCCCAGCGCAGCCCCACGGCGCACAAGCACGACGTCGGGCGGGTGCTCCTCGTCGCGGGGTCGAAGGCGATGACGGGGGCGGCCCTGCTGAGCGGGGCCGGGGCTCTGGCGGGCGGCGCCGGGATGGTCTACGTCGCTTCTCCGGCCTCGGCGGCCGCGCTCCTCCACGGCCGCCAGCCCGAGCTGATCATCAAGCCGCAGGATGAGACGGCGGACGGCGGGCTTGCGTACAAGGCGGTCGAGGACCTGATGGCGTTCGCGGCCCCCATGCACGCGGTCGGGATCGGCCCCGGGCTGGGGCTCGAGGACGCGACCCGGCAGGCTGCGCTCGCGCTGGTCGAGCGGCTCGGTTGTCCCGCCGTCGTGGACGCGGACGCGCTGAACGCGCTCGCGGGCCATACGGACGCGCTGAAGAGGTCGAAGGCGCCGCGGGTGCTCACTCCCCATGCGGGCGAGCTCGCGCGGCTCATGGAGACGAACACGGCCGCGATCGAGGGCGACCGGATGGGAAGCGCGGCTGCGGCCGCGACGCGGTTCGGGTCGGTGGTCCTGCTCAAGGGCGCGCGCACGGTCGTGGCCCAGCCCGGCGGCCGCATCTTCGTCGTCTCGACCGGGAACGCGGGGATGGCGAGCGCGGGGACGGGGGACGTCCTGACCGGGCTGATCGCGGCGCTCCTGGCCCAGCGGCTCTCCCCGCTCGCGGCCGCGATCCTGGGGGCGCACGTGCACGGCCTCGCCGGGGACATCGCGCGGGAGGAGAAGACCGAGCTTTCGCTTAACGCTACCGACGTGGCGGCGGCGGTGCCGAGGGCCTTCCGGCGCCTGCGCGGCGGGGAGCCGGGGAGTTGAGCGGGCACGTGGTGTCCGGGGCCCCCGGACTGTTAACGGTGGCGGGCTGCCCGTTGCCGGACGTTGCCGCCGAAACGGCGGTAATATGGTGGGGATGAACGGGCATGTGCTGGCCCTGATCGCGGTCGTCGTCTGGGGCGCGGTCTTCGCGTTCCAGCTCGTGGCCATGTGGGTATGCGCCGACATCGAGAAGCGATGGAACGAGGCCTGGGCGATCGACTGGGAAAAGCGGAACGGCCGCTCGATCGACGAGCTCATCGAGCAGACCGCGGGACAGATCCGGGCGTGGCGGATGGCGCGGCGGCTCCTGAACCTCTACCTCGTGCTCGCGGCCGTGGTCATCGTCGCGATCGGGGTCGTGCAGTGGCGGGGCTGGGTCATGAGCGGCCCCGAGTTCGCGAATCTTATGAGGTTCCTCCTCGGGATCACGGGGCTCCTGTTCGCGCCGATGTGGGCCGCGTCCTGGATCGGACTCGCGCTCGTGGAGTCCATGTACCGGCAGGTCCGGGTCGCGACGGGCGAGCGGATCGAGATCGCCTCGGCGGGGGAGATCGACCGGTACCCGAAACCCGTGAAGCCGGCGAAGGGGAAACAGGCCGCTCCGCCCGCCGCTCGGTCCTGAACCCCGACCTGATCAACTCCCGGTTCGTCCGCCTGCTCGACCGCCTCCGTGCGTGGTGCGTCTTCACGGCCCTCCTGGTCGTTCCCGTCCTGTTCTGGCCGTGGGCGCGGGACGCCTACCACCTGACCAAGACGGTGGCGCTTGCCGTACTGGCTGTTCCCGCCTTCGCCGCATGGTGGATCCGGGGCCGGCCGGGGTGGGAGGCGGTGCCGCGCTGGTACCTGGCCGTGTTTGGGACCTACCTGGCGTGGGCGCTCGCGCGGTCGTTCGGGGGCGTGGACTGGCCCTCGGCCCGTCTCCGGGCGGGAGAGTGGCTGGTCACGGCCCTGCTGGCCGCCTCCGCGCTGGGACTCTCCTTCCGCGACCGCAGAAAGGCCCTGGCGGCGCTCATGGCGGGGGCCTCCCTGGCGGTCCTGATGGCGTTCGGGCAGATGATCTGGGGCCGCACCCTCCTTTCGCCGTACGCCGTGGACGCGCGGTCCGTGACCTTCACCGCGGAGCGTGTCGCCTCGACCTTCGGGAACCCGATCTTCTTCGGGGCGTTCCTCGTGCTGGTGTTTCCCCTTGCGGCGGCCGGGGCGGCGCGGCGGCTCGAGGCGCGCGCTCGCATCTTCCCGTGGGCGGCCGCCGGGGGCCTCATGCTCGCCGGGATCGCGCTGGCGGCCTCCCGGGGCGCGTTTCTCGGGCTCGCGGCCGCGCTCGGGCTCCTCGCGCTTGCCGTTCCCCGCCTGCGCCGGTGGGCCGGCGTCGCGGCGGCGTCCGCCGCCGCCCTCCTCATGGTCCTCGGGCTCTGGCGCCCGGGGCTGGTGGAGCATCTGCTCGTCTTCGGCGACCCCGGGCGCCTCCTCATGTGGAAGACCGCCGTCCGTATGTGGCACGACTCTCCGCTCACGGGCGCGGGGCTGGGCCAGTTCACCCAGCGCTACCCGTGCGTCCAGCTCGAGGTGGCGACGCCCGGGGACGCCGGGTTCGGGGTGAACGCCGTGCACGCGCACAACGACTTCCTCGAGGAGGCGGCCGAGCTGGGCCTGCCGGGGGTTCTCCTGTTCGCGGCAGCCCTCCTTGGGCTACTGGCCCTGCCGGGGGCGGGCGCCTCGGCATGGGGCGTCCGGGCCGGGATCTTCGGCGTCGCCGTCCAGTCGCTCTTCAACTACATCATGCGCACCGCCCCGACCATGACCTTCGTCTGGGTTTGCCCGGCGCTCTTCGTCCTGCCCGCGGGCGACGGCGGAACGCGCGCGCCGCGGAAGGCGGATCTCGGCTGGGTCCTCGCCGTGGTCGTACTGGTTCTCCTGTTCCGGCCGTTCGTCCGGAGCTCGTACGTGCAGATGGGGCTCGCCTACCAGGATGCCGGGACCGAGGCGTCGGCCCGGAATCCGGTCCGCGCGCCCGAGTTCTTCGGGAAGTCGGTTCGGTATTTCGACCGGGCCCTGCTTTGTCTGCCCGACGATGCGCAGACGCGCATCGGGTTCCAGCGCGGGAAAACGCTCTTCGACTCCGGGGACCTGCCGGGCGCCCAGGCCGAGTTCGCGGGCGACCTCGACCGGTTTCCCTGCTACCCGGAGGGGTACGGGCACCTGGGCGTCGTCTACGGCGTCCGGGCCATGAACGGGGAGATGGAACTGCTTCCGAAGGCGGAGGGGCTTATCCAGCACGCCCTGCGCCTGCGGCCGGGGGGCAAGGAGGCGGCGAACGACTACAACAGCCTGGCCAACATCCGCGTGCTCACGGGGAACGAGACCGGCGCGCTGATGAGCTACCGCGAGGCCCTGCGGTGCAACCCCGGGTTCGTCGAGGCCGCATCGAACGCGGTCCGTCTGCTCCTGCGCCGGAAGCGCCGGGCGGAGGCGCAGGACGTCGTCCGCGCCCTGCTCGGCGCGAACCCGGATGACCCGGAAGCCCGGGCGATGGCGCGCGCGGTCGGGGTGGCGGTCGCCGCGCCGGGAATGGCGCCGTGAAGATCCTCGACCGCTACCTCCTTCGCCAGACGCTGGCGCCGCTCGTCGCCGGACTGGCCTTCTTTCTCTTCTTCCTGATCATGGACCGGCTCTTCGACATGCTGGACCTCGTGTTGAACCGCGGGGTCGATGTGACGGTCGTCCTGCGCCTGCTCGGGTGCTTCCTGCCTTCCGTAGTCGCGATCTCGCTGCCGATGGCCGCGCTCCTGGCTTCCGTCCTCGCGTTCGGCCGGCTGGCGCACGACCGGGAGCTCATGGCGATGAAAGGGGCGGGTCTCTCCCTCTCCCGGCTCACGGCTCCGCTGGCGGGCCTGGGGCTGGCGCTGAGCGCCGTCCTCCTCGTGTTCAACGGCACGGTACTGCCGGCGGCCACGACCGAGTACAAGAATATCCTGCTCACGATCGTCCGCCAGCGCGCGAGCGTGGCGTTCAAGGAGAAGGTCTTCATCCGCGAGTTCGACCGCTACCTCCTCTACTTCCAGAAGAAGACGGGCAAGGAGGGGAACCTTGAGGACGTGACGATCGTCGAGACCCCCCCGGTTCCCCCGCGGATCATATCGGCGAAGCACGGGAGCCTGAAGGTGGATCCCGAGGGGTTCCGGGTGACGCTCGAGCTCCGGGACGGCGTCGTGGACCAGCCCGCCGACCTCGCGGGCGAGCACTACACCCGGATCGAGTTCGGATCCTACTCGGTCGAACTCGACATCCACGACGCGCTGAAGGGTGCCCAGATCTTCGTCAAGGGGCTCGACGAGCTGACCTACGGGGAGCTGTTGAAGAGGATGCGGGACCTCCGCCAGGTCGGGGAGATGAGGCGGTCCTACGAGATCACGCTGCACCAGAAGATCGCGCTCGCGTTCGCGCCGCTGTTCGTGATCCTGATCGGCGTCCCGCTTGGGTCGCTGGCGCGCCGCGGCGGCGGCGTCGGCATTCTCGTGAGCTTCGGCGTCATCTTCGTCTACTACGTCCTGCTCACGATGGGGCAGGGGCTTGCCGAGAAGGGGAGCCTGCCCGCGTGGGCCGGGATGTGGTGCCCCAACGTCTTCCTGGCGGCGGCGGGCGCGGTGGCGCACTGGGCGGCGGCGCGCGAGGCCCGCTGGATCAGGCGGGGACGATGAGCAGGCCGCGGCTGATCATGCGCTATCTCCACACCGAGTTCATCCGCAACTTCTCCATGGCGCTGGCCGGGCTCACGATCCTGATCCTGATCGGCAGTCTCTTTGACGAGCTGGCGCGGCTGACCCGGCAGAGCCCGCCCGTCTGGGCGGTGGCCGCGTATTTCCTCCTCCGCGTGCCGTACCTGCTGGCGCAGGCGATGCCGCTCGCGGTCCTGATCGGCACCCTGTTCACGCTGACCACCATGCTCCGCAGCCACGAGCTGGTCGCCATGCGCGCCGGGGGAGTGGACCAGTGGGCGCTCGCGCGTCCCATCCTGTCGCCGGCGCTCGCCGTGAGCCTGTTCATGATCGTGTTCGACGAGACCGTGGTGCCGTGGGCGAACCTCAAGAGCTCCGAGATCCGGCGCGTCTACATCCGGAAGCTTCCCCTGCACGAATGGCTGGTCCAGAAACGGGCGGCCGTCTGGACCTCGGGGGGGCGGCTCGTGTACGCGGACATGGCCAACGGCGAGGACGGCCTCCTGCACCGGGTCACGATCGCCGAGTTCTACCGCGGCAAGCTCCTGGGCCGGGTGGAGGCCGAGACCGCGCGGCCCGACAAGGGGGCGTGGGTGCTCAGCCGGGCGCTCATCTGCCGCTGGCGCAAGAACGAGATGGACGCCCACCGCGCCGCGCGGGCCGTCTACCCGCTCGTGGAGACGATGGAGAACTTCCTGCAGGAGGAGCGGGAGCTCAAGACGCAGTCGGTGCGGGAACTGGGCGCGAGGATCCGGAAGGCCGAACAGGCGGGCCGCGACTCCCGCAGCGAGCGGGTCTTCTACCATCTCAAGATCGCGTTCCCGTTCGCGAGCGTGATCGTCGCCCTGCTCGCGCTCGGCATCTCCTTCGCTTTCCAGACCAACCCCCGGGAGGGGATGGCGGCCTCCATCGTCGTGGCCATCGTCGCGGTCTTCTGCTACATCCTCCTGGTCCAGTTCGGGCAGGCACTGGGGACCGGCGGCGTCCTGCCGCCGCCGGTCGCGATGTGGATGGCCAACGTCGTCTTCTTCGTCACCGGCGCGGTGCTTCTCTGGCGCGCCTGGCGCTGGTAATTCCCGGTTACTTGCCCTCTTTGGGCACGATGGGCATCAGGTACGTGATGGAGACGTGCTCCCGGTAGATTTCGAGGGCGGGCACGCGCTGGAGTTTCCTCTCCGCCACAGCCTTCTGGAGTGCCGGGTACGCGCGCATGATCCCCGCCATGATCGAGAGCTTGGTCCGGAACGGGAACACGGCTGTCAGGCACTTCGACTGCGGGAGGAACTTGTACTTGATCTCGGCCGGCAGCCTGCGCACCTTGTCCTTGTCCGAGGCCTTGATCACGAGCCCGACCTGGGCGCGCAGGTTCTCCTTCTTCACCTCGCGGGGGTTGTCGAGGAAGATGCCGCACCCGGCTTCCGACTCGATGCCCGCCGCCTTGGCGGTTTTCCTGAGAGCTCCGATGGTCCGGCCCGTCTGGCCGTAGTCGCCCTTCTGGTCCTGGACCATGAGGGCGAACGGCCCGGCATCAGCCTCGGTCACCGTGACCGTGGTGAAGAGACCGGAGTAGGCGAGATAACCGAGGACGATTAGCAGGGCGAGCAGGGCGACGACAATGGCCGTCTTTCCGCTTCCCCGGGCCTTCCTGGACCGTCTGGCAGGCATCGTGCACCTCCTGGTGGTTGTTGGACGCGACCATTATCCTCCGAGCCGGGCCCGGAAAACAACGGCTAGCGGACCGCGGCGAGCGCGGCGGTTACGGTGACGGCCGCGCCCAGGGTCGTCCAGAAGACCGAAGCCGAGGCCAGCGCGGGCGCGCGCTTGAACTCGATCGCGAGGATGACCGAGTTGACCGCGCATGGGAAGCCTGCGGCCACAATGAGCATGGGCCCCAGCGGAGCGCCAATCCCGAGCAGGCGGACGAGGGCGAAGCCGACGAGAGGGGCCACCAGGAGCCTCGACCCCGTGATGAGCCCGAGCTCGGGGCCGAAGTTCCGCGGGCGCGCGGCCACGAGCTGGGTGCCGAGCGTGACGAGCGCGAGGGGCACGAGCCCCGCGCCGAGCGTGGACATCGCGACCGCGACCGGGTGGGGGAGACAGCCGGGGCAGCCGCGTACCGCGAAGGCGGCCACGATCGCCCAGAGGACCGGCTGTTTCAGCAGGTCCCGGACCGCCCGCCCCGGCTTCGCGGCGCCCCCGCTCGCGAGGAAGACCCCGAGGGTGAAGAAGAGCAGGTTCTCCATCGTGAGGATGACGGCCTGGACCGCGACGCCGGCAGGGCCGTAGGCGAGTTCGGCCGCCGGGATGCCGAAGTTGCCGCTGTTCGTGAAGGCCGCGCCGATCGCGACCGTGGGACGGACCTCGCGGCGGAAGCCGGCCAGCCGGGATGCCGCGGCCGAGAAGACCATGAGGACGGCGACGAGCGCCGTCCAGAAGAGCGCGATCGTCCCCATGGACGCGACGTCGAGGCTGGATTCCGTGAATTTCACGAACAGGAGCGCGGGGGTGAATATGTAGAGGTTGAGCTTGCCCATCGTGTCGGCGTCGAGCCGGAAAGCCCGCCCCAATGCCGCGCCGACGCCGATGATGACGAAGATCGGGGTGAGCACCGTCCAGAGGATGTCGAGGAAGAGGGTCATGGGGACCCGGACGGGTCCTCGATCGAAGGTAGCGGGGTGAGCAGGGGGTCTTTGATGGTGCGGCTTAGCTCGCGGGCAGGTCGGGGATCGGGAGTTCCCGGACGGCCCCGAGCTTCTCGAGGGCGGGCCGGCACTTCGCGGGGTCGCCGACGACGACGATGATCAGGTTCTCGGGGTGCAGGTGGGCCTTGGCCACGCGGAGGACGTCCCGCTTCGTCGCCGCCAGCACGCCCGCCCGCTCGCGTATGAGCCAGTCGGCGGGGAGGCCCTCGTACTCGTACCACGCCGCGCGCCACGCGACGCTCCACGCGGACTGGAACTCGAAGGCGAGCCCGTGGTCGAGCTGGTCCTTGGCCAGCCCGACCTCGTCGTCCGTGGCTTCCCGCGCGCGCAGGTCCTTGACGTGTCCGAGGATCGCGGGAAGGGCCTCGTCCAGGGTCTCGTACTTGGTGCCGCACCCGATCGTGAAAGTACCGGGGACCAGGGCGCGCGGAGAGACGTTGCTCCAGACCGAGTAGGCGAGCCCGCGCTTCGTCCGGATGTCGCGGAAGAGCCGGCTGTTGAACGTTCCGTTCCCAAGAACCATGTCCAGGAGCTTGAGCGGGCAGTGGTCGGGGTCGCCCAGCTCGATCGAGAGGTGGCCGATCCGGATGTTCGCCTGCCCGATCTCGCGCGGCACGAGGTAGACGCCGGGCGGCAGGGCCCCCTCCGGCTCGGGCACGGGGGCGGGCGTCCCCGGGCCCGGATTCCAGTCGCCGAGCAGGCGGTCGAGGTCCCGGAGCAGGGCCGCCGTATCGAAGCTTCCGGATACCATCATGATCGCGGTTTCCGGCCGGCAGAAAGCGCGGTGGAGGGCGACCATCTCCTCGCGGGTGACCGCCCTGGCCTGCGCGGCGCCGCCCAGCCGTCCCCACGGGCTCGAAGGGCCGTAGACCGCCCGGCGGAACTGGAGGCTCGCGACCTGCTGGGGGTTGTCCCAGCGCCGCTGGATCATCTCGAGCTCCTGCAGGCGCGTCAGCTCGATTTTTTCCGGCGGGAACGCGGGCTCCCGGAGGACCGAGGCCACGAGTTCGAGTTCCCGCGGGAGGTGCCGGGCCAGCGTCCAACCGTAGAGGTGGAACTGGTCGTCGTCCATCCCCGTGTCGAAGGAGGAGCCCATGGAGTCCAGCTCCTCGTCGAGCGCGTCGCCCGGCAGGAGCCGGCTTCCGCCGAGCCGCATCGCGGTGGAGGTCATGGATCCGAGCCCGGCGCGGTCCGCGGGGTCGTGGATCGTGCCCGCGCGGAAGAAGACGCCGAGGTGCACGATCGGGAGCGAGTGGTCCTCGATCGCGTGGACGACCATGCCGTTGCGCAGGACATGGCGGGCCGCCTCGCGCGGCTTGACCTCGAGCCGGGGGAACTTGAGCTTCCGTGGATCCGTCATGCGTCCGGGTGCTCCGGGAGAACCGGGCCAGGCCCCGGAGTTCCGGCGGACGCCGGAACTCCGAGCCCCGGCTGGCCCGGTGATTCCGTGGGCAGAAGCGTAACCACGCTGCGCCGGCGCGGCATGAGGTATGCGCGCGCGACCCGGAGCACGTCGTCCGGGGTCAGCTTGCGCAGGTCACCGACCCAGCGCAGGCGCGTCCGCCAGTCGCCGAGGGTGGCCTGCGCGCCCGCGAGTTCGGCGGCCATGAACGTGTTGTCCTGCAACTGCTGGAACCGCTGGGCCTCGAGCAGGTTCGCGACCTTGGCGACTTCCCGCGGCGTGACCCCGTCCCGGATGACGGCCTCGATCTCCTCGTAGACGGCCGCCTCGCATTCGGCGGGCGTGTGCGGGGCGAGCGGCCACGCCATGGCCGTGAGCAGGTTCGGGTACCGCTCGCCCGGGAACTCGGTGAAAGCCGCCGCCGAGACCGCGACCCGGCGCTTCTTGACCAGCCCCGTGTGCAGCCGCGAGCTCTGGCCGTTGCCGAGGATGGACGAGAGCGCGTCGAGCGCGGCCTTGTCCGCGTGCCCCCACGTCGGGATCGGCCAGCCGATCGCGAGGGCGGGGTTCGCCTGCATGTGGACGGCGGCCCGGCGCTCGCCGTTCTGCTCGGGCTCCACGGTCACGACCGGCCGCGGGGGCTCCCCGGGGACCTTCCACCCCGAGAACTCGCGCTCGATGAGCCTGAAGGTGTCCTTCCCGATCGCGCCCACGGCGGCGATGACGGCCCGGTCGGGCCGGTAGCGCGAACGGAAGAACCCCTCGAGGTCGGCGCGCGTCATCCGCTGGAGGTCCGAAAGCCATCCGACGACGGGGACGCGGTACGGGTGCGCGGTGAAGGCCAGCACTTCCAGCTCCTCGTAGAGGCGCCAGTGCGGGTTGTCGCGGCCGATGCGGAGCTCCTCGATGACGACGTTCCGCTCGCGGTAGAACTGGCGCAGGACGGGGCACCGGACCCGGGCGCCCTCCATCGCGGTCCAGAGCCTGACCCGGTTCGAGGGCAGGGCGATGATGTAGCAGGTCATGTCCTGGCTCGTGAACGCGTTCAGCCACTGGCCGCCGCTGCGGGCGTAGACCCTGTCGAACTCGTTGGGTTCGACCAGCTTCTCCGCCCGTGCCTCGATCTTGTCGAAGCTCCTCTTCAGCCGGTCGATTCTCCCCGTGTCGGCGGCGAGCCCCCGGGCCCGCTCGGCCATCATCGCCGCGTCCAGGGCGTCGAGCTTCCTGAGCAGGGGCCGCTCCTTCCGCCAGCCCTTCGTGCCCACGACCTCGGTGCCCTTGAAGGCCATGTGCTCGTAGAGGTGCGCGATCCCGGTCCGGCCGTCGGGCTCGTCCACGGCCCCGACGCCGAAGGCCATGGCGAAGTGGACGGTGGCCACGCCCTCGCGCGGGATCATGAGGACCGTGAGCCCGTTCTTGAGCTTTCGCTCGACGACGGTGTCCGCGAAAGCCTGGAGCTCGGGGGTGAGTGTGCCGGTGGTCATTGGGGTCGAAGCGACCCCCGGAGTTCCGGCGGACGCCGGAACTCCGTGCCCGCGGTCTCCGCGGCCGCCAGCGCCGGGGCCACGCTCGGGAGTTCGGTCACCTTGCCCAGCACCAGCGCGAAGGCCTCGAGGAACCGGAGGACGTTCTCGATCCGGCTGCAATGGCCCATGAGCCCCACGCGCCAGATCTTGCCCTTGAGCTCGCCCAGCCCCCCGCCGATCTCGATCGAGTGCTCGGTCAGCAGGGCCTTGCGCACGGACGTCTCGTCCACGCCGTCGGGGACCGTGATCGCGTTCAGTGTGGGGAGCCGGTGGCCCTCCTGCGCCCACGGCTTCAACCCCAGGCTTCCGAGCCCGGCCCAGAGCGCGGCCGCGTTCCGGGCATGGCGTTCAAACCGGGCCTCGAGCCCCTCCTCCAGGACGAGGCGCAGGCCCTCGTGGAGGCCGTAGAGGGCCGAGACCGGGGCCGTGTGATGGTACACGCGGTCGGCGCCCCAGTACTTCTCCAGTTGCATGAGATCAAGGTACCAGCTCTGGATCGAGTTCGGGTGGGACGGCGGGGGGGTGGCCCCGGGGAACAGGGGGCCGGCGGCCGCCCGGGCCCGGAGGGCGTCCAGTCCCAATGCCGAAAGCGTCAGCGGGGCGAGCCCCGGCGGCACCGAAAGGCACTTCTGGGTGCCGCTGTAGACGATGTCGGCCTCCCAGCGGTCGACCTCGACCGGCACCCCGCCCAGCGAGGTCACGGTGTCCACGAGCAGGAGGGCGCCATGCTCGTGGGCGAGGGCGCCCAGTCCCTCGACGGGCTGCCAGGCTCCGGTCGAGGTCTCGGCGTGGACGACGGCGAGGATGCGCGCGGGGCCCTTGGCAAAAGCGGGCGCGAAGTCGGCGGGGGTGAAGACCTGTCCCCACGGCTTCGTCACCCGCTCGACCCGGGCCCCGATTTTAAACGCGACCTCGGTCATTCGCGTTCCGAAGACGCCGTTCACCCCGATCACGACCCGGTCGCCCGGCGCGATGAAGTTCACGAACGCCGCCTCCATCCCCGCGGATCCCGTTCCCGAGACCGGGATCGTGAACTCGTTCGCCGTCCGGAAAACCTCGCGCAGCATGGCCTTGATCCGGTCCATGAGCTTGATGAACTCGGGGTCCAGATGCCCGATCATGGGGCTGGCCTGCGCCGCGAGCACCCGGGGGTCCGGGTTGCTGGGGCCGGGCCCCAGCAACAGGCGGGCGGGCGGAGTGAATGGCGCTTCGGGCACAAGCCGCATTGTAGGCCCGGCATACGGCGGGGGCAAGCGTGGTATACAATAACGCCCGATGTTGAGGGCCCGCCGGATTCCCCCGACCGCCCTGGTTCTCGTGCTCGTCGCGCCCCTGGCGCGGGCGCTGGAAGGCGCGCCCCCGTTCGAGTGGCAGCCCTGGGGCTGGCCGGTTCCTGAGCTTGTCGTCGCGGTCACGATCGCGGCGGATGCGGGCGCGGGAGCCGGGTTCGCGGAAGGATCGGGCGAGAGGTCCATGCGGGCGCGCGACTACACGGTCACGCCCGTCCAGGTCCGGTACGGCGTCTTTCCCGCCCTCGAGATCTACGGGGTGGCCCAGCTCGTCTGGGCAAGCGCCCCGGAGAGCTGGACCGATCCGGGGAGTTCCGGCACGCCCGTGACCTACCGGCAGGTCGTCTCCGGGTTCGACGGCGGGGACATGGCTGTCGGCCTGCGCTGGGGCGTGGTACGGACCGACGGGGACGCGGTCAGCGCGGTCCTGACCGCGGCCTTCCTCTTCCCGTCGGGCTCCGACGTGTGGAGCTACCCGAGGACGACGTTCATCCGGACCTTCGGGGAGACCCCTGACCTCTCGACCGGCGACGGGACCTACAAGATCCTGGCGGGAGTCGAGGTGGACGCCGGGGGCGAGGACTGGGGGCTTGAGACGCAGGCCGGGTACCTGCTCAAACTGCCCGTTGACGCGGCCGCGGTCGCGCCGCCGGCTTCCACGATCGAGGTCAGGATGCCGTCTCCGGTCATCGCCCGGATCAGGCCGGCATGGAAGGTCTCGGATGAGGTCTCGGTTCTGGGCGTGGTCGAGGGATACTGGGCGCCGGCGGGCAAGTTCGTGCTCGGCGGCGAACTGGCGCGCTACCCCGGGGACCTGGCGACGACGCTGGACAGCTACATGAACCTCGTCGCGGGCGAGGCCGGGCTGTGGGCGGGTGCGGGATTGAGGTGGGGCGGGTCGACCTCCCCCTTCGCCGCGGCGCTCTGCCTGGCCGCGCCGGTCGCCGCGAGCCGGGTCTGGCGGCAGTGGCGGCTCGGGGCCACCGTAACCTGGAGCTGGAAGCCCCAGGGATGACGAGGGACGAACTGCTGGAGCTGTTCCGGGATTCCTGCGCGAAGCGGGACTACCTCAGGGCCCTGCAGGCGTGCCGGGACATGATCGCGCTCAACGGCCGCGACGCCGTCGCCTGGCGCAACATGTCCGGGATCTACTTCGCGCTCGGCCAGGACGCCGAGGCCCTCGAGACCAACCGGAACGCGATGGACATCGATCCCAAGGACCCGTACACGTATTACAACTTCGGCGCGATCGCCTCCCGGCAGGAGAAGTACGAGGACGCGCTCCGGTGGTTCAACAAGGCGGTCGAGGTCTCTCCCCAAATCGGGGACGGATACCTGGGCCTCGCGACCACGTACCTCAAGATGGGGGACACGGGCAACGCGGTATACAACTTTTCGCAGGCCTATCAGCGCGCGCCCGAGAACCCGGACGTGGCGCGCGGGTTCGGGCTGGCGTTGATGGAGATCGGACAGCTTCCCAAGGCCGAGTACTACCTGCGGCAGGCGCTCGAGAAGGTGCCCGACTGGCCGGAGGTCCACATGGAGCTCGGCGAGGTCCTGCGCCGGCTGGGCGAGGACCGGAGCGCGGTCGAGGAGCTCCTCAGGGGCCTGCGGGTCAAGCACCGGCCCGAGGGGCTCGTGAGCCTCTCGCGCATCCACCTCAAGTACAGGGAGCCGCGGAAGGCGGTTCCGCACCTGCACCGGGCCCTCCAGCTCGCCCCCAACTACGCTCCCGCCTACCACGTCTTCGGGCTCGCGCTCGCGGCCCAGAAGGACTGGCCGGCCGCCGTTGCGCGGTTCGAGCGCGCTTACACGCTGGAACCGAACAGCGCGGAGTTCGCCCTCGATTACGCGGAAGCGCTCGTGAACGCCGGGCTGGACGTCGAGCGCGCGTACCGGCTCGCGGCCGCGGTCCAGATCAAGGATTCGACCGTGCCCCGGGCGCACGACGTGGCGGGCTGGTGCCTCTACCGCCAGGGCAAGCACGTGGAGGCGCTCCAGGAACTCGAGAAGGCCCGGGCGCTGATCGAGGTCAAGACCGGCAAGCAGGTCGACGACGCGGTCGTCTACGAGCACCTGGCCGAGGTCTACACCGCGCTCAAGGACTCGATGATGTCGCGGGAGATGTACTCGCGGGCGCTGGAGGCGGATCCCTCCCGGCGCGAAGAATGGGCGAAGCGGGGCCAAGCCCAGCAGGCGGTTTGAGGCGCGTGGTAATGTAGGGAGGCTTATATGACGGACATGCCCGCGGTGGAAATCGTCCTCGACGCCAAGGCCAAGCTGGGGGAAGGCGCGATCTGGGACGCGCGCGCCGGGCTCCTGTACTGGGTGGACATCGACGGCGGTCTCGTGCATCTCTACAACCCGGCCACGGGGAAGAACCGGACCATCGAGATCGGCCAGCCCGTGGGGACCATCGTGCCGCGCGCCAAGGGCGGGGCCATGGTGGCCCTCCGTGACGGGTTCGCGGCGCTCGACCTCGAATCGGGCGATCTGACCTTCCTGGCCGATCCCGAGAAGGACCTCAAGGGGAACCGGTTCAACGACGGCAAGTGCGACCCGGCGGGCCGGTTCTGGGCGGGGACGCTCGGGAACAAGGGCGGGGCCCTGTACCGGATGGACAAGGACCTGTCCGTTCACCGCATGTTCGGCGACGTCAAGTGCTCGAACGGGATCGCGTGGAGCCTCGACCGGAAGACCATGTACTTTATCGACACGCCAACCGGGTACGTGGAGGCGTGGGACTACGACGACGCGACGGGGGCGATCGCGAACCGCCGGGTCTGCATCCGGATCCCGAAGGGGAACGGGCACCCGGACGGATGCACCCTCGACGCGGACGGCAACCTCTGGGTCGCGCACTGGGACGGGTGGAACGTGACCTGCTACGATCCCCGGACCGGGAAACAGCTTCGTCAGATCAAACTGCCCGTCTCCAAGGTCACGTCCGTGGCCTTCGGCGGGCCCAACCTCGACGTTCTCTTCATCACCTCAGCCCGGGAGGGGCTCTCGGAGAGTGAGCTCAAGGAACAGCCGCTGGCCGGCGGGCTGTTCAAGGTGCGGCCCGGCGTCAAGGGAATCCCGGCCCCGGAGTTCGGCGGATGAGCGATACGGAACCGCGGTTCAAGGGCCAGGTCGCGGTGGTGACCGGCGGCGGCGACGGCATGGGGAAGGCGATCGCGAAGCGGCTGGCCTCCGAGGGGGCCCGCGTCGCGCTTTTCGACATCAGCCCGGACCTCATGGAGAAGGCCCAGGTCGAGCTCCGGAAGGAAGGGCTCGGGGCCCTCTCCGTGAAGTGCGACGTCACCCACGAGGAGTCCGTCCGCGGGGCCTTCGAGCGGATCATGGTCGTGGGGAAGCGTATCGACATCGTGGTCAACTGCGCCGGGATTCCGGGGCCGACCGCGACCAGGATCGCGGACTACCCGACGGCCGATTTCCGCCACGTCGTTAACGTGAACCTCACCGGGTCGTTCCTCGTGGCCAAGCACGCGATCCCGTGCATGCTCCAGAACGACTACGGCCGGCTCCTCCTCGTTTCCTCGATCGGGGGCAAGGACGGCAACCCCGGGATGGCCGGGTACGTGGCCAGCAAGGCCGGCGTGATCGGGCTGGTCAAGGGGCTTGGCAAGGAATACGCCGAGACCGGCGTGCGCGTGAACGGGCTGGCTCCCGCGGTGGTCCAGACCCGGCTCCTCGACGCCGTGAAGCCGGAACAGCTCAAGTACATGGTGGACAAGATTCCGATGAAGCGCGTGGGCACCGTGGAGGAAGTGGCCGCCCTCGCCGCCTGGATCGTCTCGAAGGAGTGCACGTTCACGACCGGGTTCATCTTCGACGCCTCCGGCGGCCGCGCGGTCTACTGATTCCCGGCAGGAGGTTGCCATGAAAATCTTCTCGGCTCGACGGCCCGCGATCCGGTACCGCGGCATCCACCTGGACCTCAAGGGGAACCAGCCCACGGATGCGCGGATGCTGGAGCTCCTGGACCTTGTCGCGGGGGCGCGTATGAACGCGGTCCTGGCCGAATGGGAGGACACCTTCCCGTGGCGCCGGTACCCGGAGCTCAGGTCGCCGACCGCGTATGCCCCGGAGTTCGTCCGCCGGATGCAGGACCGCTGCGAGAAGTTCGGGATCGAGATCATCCCCCTCGTCCAGTGCTTTGGCCATTCCGAGAACATCCTCTCCCGGAAGCGGTTCCGCCACCTGCGCGAGGTCCCGGACAACGTCGCCGAGTTCTGTCCGTCGAACCCCGGAAGCGCTTCGCTGGTGATCGAGCTCGTGGACGACGTGCTGGCGCTGATGGGGGACCGGGTGAAGCGGTTTCACCTCGGGGGCGACGAGGCCTGGCACATGGGCTCGTGCCCGAGGTGCCGGAAGCTCGTCAAGAAGATCGGGAAGGACCGCCTCTACCTCCAGCATGTGACTCCCATCCTCCGGTACCTGGAGTGGCGCGGGGTGCGGCCCATCCTGTGGGACGACATGATGCGCAAGTGGCCGGCGAAGGCGCTCTCCGAGATGGCCCGGCGCTCGGACCTGATGGCCTGGTCGTACGACGCGAAGCCGGTCCGGAAGGGCAAGTCGTTCCTGACCGAGACCCATCTCGCGAACCACCGCTCCGCCGGCGTCACGGTCTGGGCCGGGTCGGCGTACAAGGGCGCGGAGGGCCCGTTCGCGGACATCCCGGACCCGGCGACCCGGGTGCCGAACAACGGCGAATGGGCGAAGATGTGCCGCCGGTACGGCATCAAGGGCATGATCGCGACCGCGTGGAGCCGGTACGACACCTTCCTCGCGCCGTGCGAGACGATCGAGGCGTCGCTGGACATGCTCGTGGCCGCGGGGGCCGCGATGTGGGACGGCAAGCTTCCCAAGGACGCGACGGAGCAGTCGCGCCGGTGGCTCAGCCGGTGGAAGGGCGGGCGCGAGGGGCGCCGGTTCGACCGGTGTCACGGCGCCGCCGCCGCCCTGCAGGAGTGGGTCAAGGGCTTCCAGGAGTGGTCGCTCGACGGGGCCGAGCGCGCGGCGCATCTCGTGGGCGAGCCGGACCGGGTCAACCCGGCCGTCGTGCGCCGGAACCTCAGGAACATCGCGGGCCAGTTGCGGGGCGGCCGCCGGCTGGGCGTCCGGTTCATCGCCGCGCACCGCGGCCTCATCCCGGACCGCTGGCTCAGGCTCTACGTCGAGTCGCGCATCCTTCCCTACGAGCGCCGGTTCCGTAACCTGCCCAAGAGGTAGTCCCCGGCCGAAGGGCCGCGATATCAGGGCTTCCGCGCGGTTCCGTGGCGGCTCCCCTTTGGTGTGTGCTACCGTGGAACGGCGCCGCGTTCCAGGCGCGGCGATCGAAACCGAAGGAAGGAGCCCGTAGATGAAAGAGGTCAAGATCAATCTGCCGGAGTCCGAGATTCCCCGGAAGTGGTACAACCTGGGGCCGGACCTTCCGACACCCATGCAGCCGCCGTTGGGGCCGGACGGGAAGCCCGTCAACCCCGAGATGCTGAAGCCCGTGTTCCCGATGAACCTGATCGAACAGGAGGTCAGCCGGGAGCGCTGGATCAACATCCCGGAGGAGATTCTCGACATGCTCCTGCGGTGGCGCCCGACTCCGCTCAGGCGCGCCGTGTACCTCGAGGCGCACCTCAAGACGCCCGCGAAGATCTACTACAAGGACGAGAGCGTGAGTCCCGCGGGGTCGCACAAGCCGAACACGGCGGTGGCGCAGGCCTGGTACAACAAGCAGGCCGGCATCAAGAAGCTCTGCACCGAGACGGGCGCGGGGCAGTGGGGGAGCGCGCTCGCGCTCGCCTGCAAGCTCGTGGGGCTCGAGTGCAAGGTGTTCATGGTGCGCGCGAGCTTCGACCAGAAGCCGTTCCGCAAGATGATGATGCAGGTCTGGGGCGCGACGTGCGTCGCATCGCCGTCCAGCGAGACCAACGCGGGCCGCGAAGTGCTCAAGAAGATGCCGAATACGTCCGGCAGTCTGGGCATCGCGATCAGCGAGGCGGTCGAGGCGGCGGTGACCGACCCCACGGGGTCCAGCCGGTACTCGCTCGGGAGCGTGCTCAACCACGTCCTCCTGCACCAGACGATCATCGGGCTCGAGGCCCAGAAACAGCTCAAGCTCGCCGGGATCAAGAACCCGGACATCGTCATCGGGTGCGCGGGCGGCGGCAGCAACTTCGCCGGCCTTTCGTTCCCGTTCGTGTCGGAGAAGATCAACGGGGCGAAGATCGAGATCATCCCGGTCGAGCCCGCGAGCTGTCCCAGCATGACCAGGGCGCCGTTCGCGTACGACAACGGGGACATCGCGCAGATGACGCCGTTGCTCCCGATGCACAGCCTCGGCCACGCGTTCGTGCCCGCGGCGATCCACGCCGGGGGCCTGCGCTACCACGGCATGGCGCCGCTCGTGAGCGCCGCGATCGTGGAGGGGCTGTTGAAGCCGCGCGCGTACGACCAGGTCAAGTCCTATGAAGCGGCGATCACGTGGTCCCGGACGGAGGGCACCATTCCGGCGCCCGAGACCAGCCATGCGATCGCGGCCGTGATCGAAGAGGCGTTGAAGGCGAAGGAAGAGGGCAAGGAGAAGACCATCCTCTTCAACTACTCGGGTCACGGGCTCATGGACCTGGTCGGGTACGACCTGTTCCTGAGCGGCAAGCTTCCGGCGGCGAAATTGTCCGAGGAGGAGCTGAAGGAGTCGCTCAAGGTCCTGGAAGGCCTGCCCAAGCCGTCGACGGCCAAGACGGGTCGCTGGTAGGGGCGGGGGCTCGTGGCTGATGCCGCGACTGATCCGGTTCGGCGTCTCGATCGAGGAGGCCCTGGCCGCCCGGTTTGACGGGCTCCTGCGCGCGGAGGGATACGGCAGCCGCTCCGAGGCCATCCGCGACCTGATCCGCAAGGCGCTCGTCGAGAAGGAGTGGGCGAGGGGCGGACGGATCGCGGGCGGGATCGGGTTCGTCTACGATCACCACAAGCGCCACATAACTGACCGGCTGACGGACCTCCAGCACCGGTTCCATCAACTCGTCATCTCGACCCAGCACGTTCACCTCGATCACGACAACTGCCTGGAGATGGTGACCGTGAAGGGGGAGGCGAGGCGGATCGAGACCCTTTTCAACGCCATCAAGTCCACGAAGGGGGTCAAGCACGCCGGGATCGTGCGCACGACGACCGGGCACGGCATGTCCTGAGCGTTTCCGGAGCCGACCGGCGGGGTCGCCTTGACGTCTGGTAGCACGAATGGCATAATCGTGCTACTCATGCGGGCATTCGCGAAGCTCACGATCGGCATCGCCGTCCTGGCCGCAGCCGGGCCCGCGGGGGCGGCCAGGCCGCTGGCCACGGAGGATGCATGGACCCTGGGGCCGGAGCGGTTCGAGTTCGAGGCGGCCTACGAGCATGCCACGGCGGGGGAACACGGCATGGGGGCGGCGCTCAAAGCCGGCGTGGCCGGCCGGCTGGACGTCGGCGTGGCGGTCCCGTACCGGCTCCGGCCCGATCCGGCGTTCTGCCCCGCCGACGTGAGCTTGAAGTTCGGGGTCGCGAAGGGGAACGGCGAAGGCGGCGGGTGGCCGGTCGCGGTCGCTTTCACGCAATGCACGGGGGAGGGCACCTGGCGGACGGCGCTGGCGGCGAGCCGGGTCGCCGGACGCGTCACGGCCCATGCGAACGCGGGCTGGCGGTCCGGCCCCGGGGGCTCGGGCGGGTCGGCGGTCTGGGCCGTCGCACTGGAGCTGGCCGTGCTCGAAGGGGTGGTTCTGGTGCAGGAGGTGGTCGGCGCGGGCGGCGCCGTGGATGCACTGGCGGGCGCGCGGTGGAGCACCGTCGCCGACGTGGCGGTGGACGCGGGCGCCCGGATCGGCCTCGGTTCCGGGAACGCGGCCCGCAGGACCGTCCTCGGGCTCACGCTCGCCTTCTAGCGCATGCACATCCCGGACGGTTTTCTCGACACGAAGACGGCGATCGCGACGGGCGCGCTCGCGGCGGCCGGAATCGCGGTCGCGCTGGCCGACGTGCGCCGGACGGTTCCGCCCCGGCGCGTTCCCCTGATCGGGCTGGCCGCGGCGTTCGTCTTCGCGGCCCAGATGCTGAACTTCCCCGTGGCGGGCGGGACCTCGGGCCACCTGATCGGGGGCGTCCTCGCCGCCGTCCTGCTGGGCCCCGGCGCGGCGGTCGTGGTCATCACCGCCGTCCTCATCCTTCAGTGCCTGATGTTCGCGGACGGGGGACTGACGGCCCTGGGCGCGAACATCTTCAACATGGGGATTGTCGCTCCCGGGATCGGATACGGGGCGTACCGGCTCCTCTGCCGTGCCGCGGGGGAGAGTCTGCGGGCGCGGCTCTTCGCGACCGCATTCGCCGCATGGGTCTCGACCGTCGCGGCCGCGATCGCGTGCGCGGGGGAACTGGCGCTGTCCGGGACCGTGGCATGGGGCGTGGCCTTTCCGGCGATGGCCGGCGTCCACGTCCTCATCGGGCTTGGAGAGGCCCTGATCACGGCACTTGTCGTCGCGGCCGTCGCCCGCACGCGGCCCGATCTTGTGGCGGCGGAGGCAGGGCGCGAGAGGAGTTACGGCGGGATGGTCGCGTACGGCCTCCTGATCTCGGTCGGACTTGCCGTCTTCGTCGGGCCGTTCGCCTGTGGCTGGCCGGATGGGCTGGAGAAGGTCGCGGCCACCCTCGGCTTCGAGCATCGGGCTGCAGGGAAGTCCCTGGTCGCCGCCCCGCTTCCCGACTATGCCGTCCCCGGCATCCCGTCCAGGGTCCTGTCCACCGTCATCGCCGGGGCGGCTGGGACGCTGGTCGCATTCGTCCTCGCGTTCCTCCTGGCCCGGTTCCTGACGCCGACAAGGGGGCCGCGTGCACGATCTGCTTAGTCCCTACCAGCACCGGGACAGCACGATCCACCGGCTGCCCGCCGGGGCCAAGCTGGCCGGGGCCGTGGCCTTCGTCTTCTCCGTCGTGCTCCTGCCCCGCGGGACTTGGGGCCCGCTGGCGGCGGGCTTCGCGATCCTCGTCGCCGTCGCCGCGCTCTCGCGCGTGCCCGCCTCCCGGCTGGCGGGCCGGCTGCTCTGGGTCGAGCCGTTCGCCCTCGGCGTGGCCCTGCTCGCGGTCTTCCAGCCCGGGGGACCCGGCATCTTCGCCTTCGTCCTGGCCCGGGCCACGCTCTGCCTCTTCGCCATGGTCCTGCTCTCGGCCACGACGCGGTTCACGGACCTGCTCCGAGTCCTGTGGCGCATCCGGCTCCCCGTCATCCTCGTGACCACGCTCGCGCTCATGCACCGGTACCTCTTCCTGCTCGTGGAGGAAATGAGCCGGATGCTCCGGGCGCGCCGGAGTCGGACCTTCCTTCCGGGGCGCGCGGCGGCGTGGCGGGCGGGGGCCGCGGTGGCGGCCGGGCTATTCGTCCGTTCGACCGAGCGCGCGGAGCGGATCTACGGTGCCATGTGCGCGCGCGGGTGGAAGACATGAACGCGGTCGAGGTCCGGGGGCTGAACTACCGGTACGGCGACGGAACGGCGGCGCTCCGGGACGTCTCGTTCACCGTGGCCGAGGGCGAACGGGTGGCCCTCATCGGCCCCAACGGCGCCGGGAAGTCCACCCTGCTCCTCCACCTGAACGGACTCCTGCCCGACCCGCCGGCGGCCGCCCCCGCGGTCACGGTCCTCGGGACCCCCGTTGCCGGGCCGAACCTGGGGGCCGTCCGGGCGCAGGTGGGGCTCCTGTTCCAGGACCCCGACGACCAGCTCTTCTGCCCGACCGTCTGGGAGGACGTCGCGTTCGGGCCCCAGCAGATGGGGAAGGCCGGCATGGCGCTCGAGGTCCGGGTCGCGGCCGCGCTGGGCCGGGTCGGGCTGGCCGGGTTCGGCGACCGGCAGCCGCACCACCTCAGCCGGGGGGAGAAGCGCCGCGTGTGCCTGGCCGGGGTCCTCGCTTGCGACGCCCGCGTGCTCGCGCTCGACGAGCCGACGAGCGATCTCGACCCGCGGGCGCGCAGGGAGCTCAAGGAGTTCCTGCGCGGCCTCCCCGTTACCCAGATCATCGCGACCCACGACCTCGAGCTCGTCGTCGAGGTCTGTCCCCGCGCGATCCTGCTCGACGCCGGGGCGAAGGTCGCGGAGGGTCCGACGGCGGAGCTCCTGAACGACGAGGCGCTCATGCTCGCCCACGGGCTGGAGCGTCCCCACATCCTGAGGCACTCCCGCCCGCACTAGAGCCGCGCCGCGGGACTCAGCGAGGCGCGGGTTCGGCCGGGGCGGGTTCGCGCGGTGGCATCCGGATCACGATCCCGCGTGCGAGCGCGCGGTCCATCGCGACCTGCCTCTCGCCGACGCGCACGAGCAGGGACGGGAACCGGCGGACCAGCACCACTTCGACCCCCGGGAGGAGCGCGAGCGAGGCCAGGAGCTTGAGGCGCTCGGCATCCAGGGTCGGGTCGATATCCTCGATCACGGCCCGCTGGCCCGCCTTCATGCCCGAGAGTCGGGGCGAGGAGGCGGAAACGCCCGTCCGGCCCTCGCCGCCCTCGGGCGAGAGGGAATAGCCGCAGTTCGGACAGCAGACCCATGGGCAGGCGCGCGAGAGCGCGCACTGGCGGCAGAGCGCCTTGGCGTGCTCGAGCTCGAACGCGAATCCACACAGCGGGCACTTCACCATGAAGCGCCTCCCAGCAGGGGCAGCACCCGCGACAGCAGCAACCCGGCGCCGACTGCGGATGCACCGACGAAGGCCATGATCCCCATGGCGGTCTTCCACCCCCGTTCCCGGCCCATCATCATGAACTGGGCGACGCAGGGCAGGAACAGCGTGAGCACGACGGTCGAGATCGCGATCTGCATCACGGTCAGCCCGTGCCGGGCGTGGAGGTCGTAGAGGCCCGCGGCCCCGTAGTCGCGGCGGATGAACCCGAAGACGAAGGCCGGTGCCGAGGCGGTGGGCAGGCCCATCCACCCGAGGGGGACGGCGGCCGCCGTCGTGACCGTGTCCAGGACGCCCAGGCGGCCTGCGGCCCACGCACCGAGGCTCACGTAGATGAAGAGGGGCACGACCTCGCGCATGTACCAGATCACGCGGGCCGACGTCTTGCGCCACACGTTCCCCGGCAGGGGCCAGCGCAGGGGCGGGACTTCCATGAAGAAGATCGACGCCTCGCCGGGGATGATCAGGGCGCCGAGGAATCCCACCAGCAGGAACGAGCCCGCCAGGACCGTGAACCAGACCGCGAGCGCCTGTGGATGACCCTCAAGCAGCCCGAGGATCACGCCAAGTTGGGCGGAGCAGGGGATGGCCAGGGCGAGTAGCACCGTGGCGATCAGCCGCTCACGGCGGGTCGAGAGGGTGCGGGTGACCAGGGTGGCCATCGTGTCGCACCCGAACCCGAGGACCATCGGGATGACCGCCCGGCCGGACAGGCCGATCTTCTTGAAGACGGCGTCCAGGAGCATCGCCAGGCGCGGCAGGTATCCGCTGTCCTCGATGAGGGCGAAGACGAGGAAGAACATGGACACGAGCGGCAGGATGATCGCGACGGCGTAGCGGATTCCCAGCGTGAAGACGCCGAACTCTCCCGTGAGCAGGTCCCGCACGGCCGACCACGGGATCACGGCCTGGGCCAGCCGCACCGCGGCCGGGTTGAAGCGGTTGAGGAAGAGGTCGTTCTCCAGCCAATTCACGAGGATGCCGGAGCCGACCTTGCCGACGAGCAGGTACAGACCGAGATAGAGCACGGCGAAGGCCGCGAGTCCGCCCCACAACGGATGCATGAGCAGATCCCCGAGCGCGTCCCGGAGACGGGTTGGCCGCGAGCCCGTGCGCCGGACGACCCGAACCGTGAGCGCGGCGCCGGTCCGGTGTCTCGCGACGGCTGCGGAGATCGCCAGCGGCTGGGGCAGGCGGGCCTGGGCCGAGGCTCGGGCCTTCAGGATGGCGGCTCCCGCGCTGGGGGATTCCGTCACGACCCGTTCGAGCAGGTCGTGGTCGCCCTCGAGGATGAGGAGGGCCGCGAGGCGCGGAGCCATCGCGATGCCGGCGGGCAGGACCGCCGCGATCTCGGTCGCCGCGGACTCGAGCGCCGGGGGATACGACATGGGAGCCCTCGCGGTCGGCGGGGGAGGGTTGCGAAGCGCGGCCCTGAGCTCCCCGATGCCCTTCCCGGTCACGCAGGACGTGAGCACCACGGGGATGCCCAGCGCTTCCGAGAGCGCGGCTGCGTCCACGGTCTGGCCCGCGGCCTCCGCCTCGTCCGTCATGTTCGCCGCCAGGATCACGGGGAATCCGGACTCCATCAGCTGCAGCGTCAACGGCAGGTGGGTGTCGAGGTTCCGCGCGTCCGCCACGTGCACGATGACCGCGTCCCGTGCCGCCAGGATCAGCCGCCGGGACACGAGTTCCTCCTCCGTGTGGGAGAGGAAGGCGTGCATGCCCGGCGTGTCGACCACCTCGCGACCTTCCGACTCCGCGCGTGCGACTTCGACCGTCGTGCCCGGGTAGTTGGAGACCGCCGCGTAGGCGCCGGACAGGCGGTTGAAGAGCGCGCTCTTCCCCGCGTTCGGGCGGCCCGCCAGGATCACCGTCCCGGGCACGCAACCCTCCCTGCGGCGACGGCCCCGCATTTGTTAGCCATGGCTAACTCCTCCCTCTAAGAGGATACCGCCGCAATCCGTGCCCCGTCAAATGCATTTGTTAGGCAGGGCTAACTCCCTTCCCGCCCCTCCGGTTCCGTCGTGGCGCTATAATCCGGTCATGGGCGCGCACGGCCGGCCGACGACCGAGGCCATCGAGGACTACCTGAAGGGGATCGCCCAGCTCTCACCGCAAGCGGGAAACACCACCGTCGGCGAGCTTTCAGGCCGCCTCGCGGTCTCCCCGCCTTCCGCGACGAACATGATCAAGCGGATGCGGCACATGGGGTTGGTCGCGCACGCGCCCTACGGGGGCGTCGCGCTGACCCCCAAGGGCCGTCGGATCGCCCTCGAGATCATCCGCCACCACCGGCTTTGGGAGCTGTACCTGGCTCGGCGGCTTGGGCTGCCGCTCTCCCGTGTGCACGACGAGGCGGAGCGGTTGGAGCATGTCCTGTCGGACGAGATGGAAGCGCGACTCGAGACACTGCTTGGGCGCGCGAGCCATGATCCGCACGGACACCCGATCCCGGGCCGGGACGGGTCCGTCGGCCGCGGCCCGGAGGGTCGCCGGCTTTCCGAGCTCGGCAGGAGCGAGGGAGGCACCGTTGTGGCGGTGAGCGACCGAAGCACGGGGGAGGTGCGCGCGCTGGAGAAACTTGGCCTCCTGCCGGGTGTGCGAGTCAGGATGAAGCCCGCGGGGTTCGGCTCCTCCGTGCTCACGGTTCAGGTCGGTAGACGCTCCCGCCGCGTCCCGCGGGTGATCGCGGAGCTCGTGCAGGTCATGTGAATGTCATCAGCATGGTTGCGATCGCGGCCGGGCTGGGCCGGTTCGTCCGGAGGGGAGTGACCCTTGCGAGGTAGGGCGATGATCGCGGCTGCCTGCCTCGCGTTTGGAGGCTGTCGCGGCGAGCGGTCGCTGGTCGTCGTGGGCTGCAAGGGTTCCACTGAACAGCTCGTCCTCGGACACATCGTTGCCCAGCTCCTTGAAAGCCGGCCCCGCCTGCGCGTCGTACGCAAGCTCAACCTGGGGGACACGGGAACCTGTTTTTCCGCGCTCGAGCGGGGCGAGATCGATGTCTATCCCGAGTACACGGGGACGATGCTGACCGTGATCCTGAAGCAGCGCGCTTCCCGCCGCACGCAATACACGCGCACAAGGGCACGGAATCTGCTGGCGGATCGCTACCACGTGCGGTGTCTCTCGCCGCTCGGCTTCAGCCACACGTACGTGCTCATGATGCGGCCGTCCGACGCCGCGACCCTCGGGGTGAAGACCATCAGCGATCTTCGCCGCCACGCGAAAACGGTCAAGGCGGCCTTCACCCCCGAGTTCCTCACGCGGCCTGACGGCTACCGGGGGTTCGTGGAATGGTATGGGTTCGAGCTGGCCACCAGGCCGCTTCAGATGGCGTCTGGAGAACTGAGCCGAGCGTTGCTCGATGCCCGGGTCAGTGTGGTCTCGGGATATTCCACCGACGGGTGCCTCAACTCCCGTGCGGTCACCATCCTCAAGGACAACCGGGGATTCTTCACGCCGTACCAGGCCTGCCTTCTCGTGCGCCAGGACGCGCTTGATCGGGTGCCAGAGTTGAGCGTGCTCCTGGACCAGCTGTCGGATTCGATCAACGATGCCACCGTGCGATGGATGAACGCGGAGGTTGATATCAGACACAGGTCTCCCTCGGCGGTGGCGGCGGACTTCCTGCATCTGCACGGGCTGGTCCCATAGATTCCGCGGCTTGATCGGCATCACGGCCGTGGAAGGCAATGCCGACTGGGCGCAGGTGTGTGCCGTCCTGCGCCGCCTCAACCCCCATACCTGACCCCCGGGGATATAATGGCGGCGAACGACTGACCGTCAGGAGGGCGTCATGGCAAAACCGCTTCGTCTGGGCATCGTCGGGGCCGGGAGCATCGCGTTGAGGTCACCGCTTGCGCACATCGCCGTTGGGGACGTCTCCGACCAGGTCGTCTTCGGCGCCGTCTGCGACCCCGTGCCGGGCCGGGCGAAGGCCGCGGCCGAGAAGTTCGGGGTGCCGCAGGCATTCGAGTCCTTCGACGACATGGTCGCGAAGGGCGACTTCGACATCGCCACCGTGTGCTCGCCCATCGGCGTCCACTTCGACCAGGGGATGAAGCTCGTTGCCGCCGGCAAGCACGTTCACTTCAACAAGACGATGACGACGACGAAAGCCGAGGCCGACCAGCTCATCGATGCGGCGGCTAAGAAGGGCGTGAAGATCGTCGCCTCGCCCGGCCAGATGCTCCGCCCTCCGTTCCTGCGAATCCGCAAGCTGATTACGGAGGGGGCGATCGGGACTCTGGCATGGGCGGTCACGGGCGCCGGGTTCGGCGAGTACCACCAGCAGGAGGGAGTCCGGCAGGGCGACGACGTCCTCTCGAACATCGACCCGTCGTGGTACTTCCGGAAGCCCGGCGGCGGCCCCCTCTACGACATGACCGTCTACGGCCTCCACACGATGACGGGCGTGCTTGGCCCGGCGAAACGCGTGACCGCGATGTCCGGGATCCTGCTTCATGAGCGGGAGTTCCGGGGCAAGAAGGTCCCGTGCGACATGGACGACAACACCGTGATCCTCGTGGACTGGGGCAACTCCGTCTTCGGGTTCGTCCACGGCACCGCGGTCGGGTCGGTGACCGGTTTCGGGGCTCCGACCTACTTCGGGACCAAGGGCACGATCGCGGGAATCCAGCTCAACGGGAAGAAGATCGACTATCCCGGCGCGGACCGCGACCCCGGCGGGAGCGGCGTCCGGCTCACCAAGCACGCGACCGGCAAGCACGGGGAGATGCAGGAGATGCACGTATACGAGGACGTGATGCAGTTGGTGGACTGGGTGCGGGAGGGAATTCCAACCGTGGCGACCGCCGAGCACGCGCGGCACGTGATCGAGATCTTCGATGCGGCCCTGACGTCCGCGGCCACGGGGAAGGCCCAGGACCTGACCTCAACCTTCACCCCGCCCCCGGGGGCATGAGGGAGGCGATTCCGTGAGCCGGGTGTTCACCGTCGCGGCGGCCCAGATGGCGGCCCGGAAGACGATGCCGGAGGCGGCAGAGGCCGTCGTGCGCATG